>FWPV01006569.1_pt1 | contig 21990 bp, 22 predicted proteins | sample 2228371 | NCBI WGS metagenome assembly FWPV01 (sample SAMEA103939776, study PRJEB20133) | metagenome | reverse complement strand
CTCCAGATGATAGAAGTTCTCGCTGCCTGCATACGCTTCATCGCCCAGCATCAGCCCCGCCCACTGCCGGTCGCTCATCGCCGACGTGCCGGAGTCGGTCAGCAGGTCGATGTACACGTCGCGGGACTTCAGCAGAAACGTGTTGTAGCCGGCCTCCGCGAGAGCCTGCTCGCGCTGTTCGCGCGTCGTCATGCGGAGCGGCTCCACCATCTTGATCTTGAACGGTTCGGCCCAACTGCGTCTTTCCAGCGGCATGCCCGCATCTTAGCTCCGGCTGGGACGCACGGGAAGGGCAGGCTGAGGGCGCAGCAGGGGTTTCTGTTGCAGAATGGAATGCGTAATGCCTGTTTCTCCTTCCAAACGTTTAGACCCTCTTTCCCGCCGGATTCTTGCTGAACTCCAGCGCGACGCGCGGCTCTCGCTCAGGGAACTCGGCCGCCGCGTCGGCCTCTCCACCCCCGCCGTTTCCGAGCGGGTCCGGCGGCTGGAAGCCGCGGGCGTCATCCGCGGCTACCTGACGCGCATTGACCCGCGGGCCGCGGGCCTCGGCGTGCTCGCCTTCATCCGCATCCGCCTTTCCGGCACGGAAACCGCCGCCCGCCGCCTCGTCAGACTCTGCGCGGCTCTGCCGGAAGTGCAGGAGTGCCACCGCTGCACGGGCGATGAATCGTTCATCCTCAAGGTGCGCGTCGCCTCGGTGGCGCATCTCGAGAAGCTGATCGACCGCCTCACGCAGTTCGGCATGACGTCTACCTCTCTCGTACTCTCCTCGCCCGTGGAACGCATGGAAGTGCCGCTCGATCTGATCCCTCCGCTGGAAGCGTGACGCCGCCGTTGCAACCCTCCAGCGCACAGGGTAGAGTCGCCTTGATGCGCAGAATCCCCGGCCTGCCGGTCCTGCTCCTTCTCCTCGCGGCCGCTGCTCATGGCCAGCCCGCTGTGGTCCACATCGTGCCCAACACGCACGGCACCATCGGCGGCTGGCTGGTCGACTTCGATACCGAACGCAACTACGTCCTCAACAACTACCTCGAACACCTCGAGCTGGGCGCCCGTGCGCCGTCCTACCGTTTCGTCTGGTCCGAGGCGCCCAATCTCATCAGCCTCTTCGAGCTCGAGCCGCAGCGCGAGTCCCTGCTCCGCAGAATGATCCAGAGCGGGAACGCCGAGCTCGTCAACGCGTTCTGGCTCGAAGCCGACGTCACGCTCGGCGGCGGCGAAACCCTGGCCCTGCTGGGCATCGAAGGCATCCGCTGGTACGAACAGGTCTTCGGCCTCCGTCCCCGTTTCGGCTGGGCCATCGATATCACGGGCGCGCACCGGCAACTGCCGCAGGTCGTGCGCAAGCTCGGCCTGGACGCCGTCGTTTTCACGCGCAACAACCCGGCAGGCCGCACCGCCTTCTGGTGGCGCGCGCCCGACGGCACCCGCGCGCTCGCCCTCAACGCTCCGCATTACATGGAAATGCGCGAGCTGTTCCAGTCGAAAGACCCGCGTGACGAAAAGATGATGGATGCGGTCCGCCGCGCCGTCGAAGAACGCCTGCTGTACAGCCCTTCGCTGCGCCTGGCGCTCTTCATCGCGGGCGCCAGCGACTACAGCCTCCCGCCCGCGATGGGAGAGCAGGTGGAAGAGTTTCTGCGCGCGTGGCGGGAGAAACATCCGCAAATCGAGATCCGTTTCAGCACGATGCAGCAGTATCTGGAAGCGCTCCGCGCAGAAATGCAACGCGGCGCACAGCTGCCCGAATACGCAGGCGACACGGCGTTCTGCTTCAACGGATTCTGGAGCGCCATGCCCGGGGTGAAGCGCGCCTTCCGCCGCACGGAGAGCCTGCTGGCTGCAGCCGAGATGAGCGCCGCAGCAGCCAGCCTGCGCCGCGCCCTTCCCTACCCCGCCCGCGAGCTCTACGACGCCCGCCTGCTGCTGCTGACCAACATGGACCGGAACACCATCTGGGGCGCGGGCGCGGGCGTTGTTTTCCGCTCAAGAGACCATTGGGACGCCTGGGACCGCTTCGAGGGTTCGCAACAGCGGCTGCACAGCGTGCTGAGCAAGGCCGTCAACAGGGGCGGCACGAGCCCTGTGATCCTGTCTTCGCTGAACTGGGAAAGGAGCGACCCTTTCGAAATCCGTCTTCCAGAAGGAAGGACGCTGGCGGGCGCCGCCTGCATGGCCGATCCATCCATTCCCGGCGCTGCGCGCTGCCGCCTCACGCTGCCGCCAGCGCAAGCCGCCTCTGTCAGACTCGTGAGCGGAACGCCCGTCCGTCCTGAACCCGCGGCCGTGCCAGCGGAAATCCGGACCCCGCATTACACCGCAAAACTCGATCCCGAAAAGGGCGAAATCGCCGCGCTCCTGTCCCCCTCGGGCAAGCCTGTGCTGACGGCCGGAAGCGCCCGCCTGAATCTGGAAGAACCGCCGGAAAAAATCGCAAAAGTGGCCGCTGATTTCATGGCGCCCCGCAAGCAGCGCAGGGTCTTGCCCGCCTGCACGGCGCCGGTCCAGGCCCGCGCTTCCGAGGCAGCTCCTGGCAGGCTGGTGGAATTCACTCAGGATTGCCCTGATTTCCGGATGGACAAGAGGTTCTGGTTCTACCGCAGCAACCCGCGGATTGACGTGGACATTTCTCTGGATTTGCGCCGCAGCGATGTCCTCGTCAGCATGGATTTTCCGTTCGCCGGCCGCGTGGACCGGCGCACCCGCGGCATCCCGTTCGGCTTCAGCGAGGGGCCGCCGGAAGAAAACTGGCTCGAACCCCAACCCTATTTTCTGCCGCGCGGCGGCGAGCACACGCTGTTCGGCTACAGCGCCGCCGTCATGCCCGCGCTCGGCTGGTCCGATTACCGCCTCGCCGCGGGCGGGGGCCTGACGCTTGTCGAGGACGGCCTGCCCATGCACGAGTTCGCACCGGACCGCCTGACGCTGGGCCTTGTGAACGCCGTCAGCGCATACCGCGGACTGCCCAATGAAGAGTTGAAGGCGATTGGCCGGCACCGCTTCCGCCTCGCGCTGATCCCGCACGAGGGCGACTGGCGGGCGATCGAAGCTCCCAAGCGCGCCCGCGAGTTCAGCGCGCCGCCGCTCTTCTTCGACAGGGGCCAACCGCTGCCGCCGCTCATCCGCACTTCGGACAACCTGATTCTGGAGGCGCTGCGCCGCGATGGCGGCGATCTGGAAGTCCGCCTCGTGGAGTGGCGCGGCGAGCCGGGGGCGGCGTGGGTCGAGTGTCTCGTGCCGCATCAGTCCGCCCGCCTCGCCAACCTGCTGGGAGAGGAGCCCCGCCCGCTCCCGCGCGCGCAGCGCTACCGGCTCGCCGTCATGCCGCAGGAGATCGTCACGCTGCGATTCGCGCTCGACAGCCGCGTCGAGGCGCCGCCCCCGCTGCGCGCATGGGCGTCCCTGGTTCCTGAGGCGAAACGCGAAGGACTGAAGCTCCGCATCCGCGAGAAAGGCCACCCGCCGCGGCCCTTCTGACCCGCGCCGTCAGGCCGCCTGCCGCCATCGCCGGCCCAGGTTCAGCTCTTTCTTCGCGTACTCGAGCCCGCGCTCCACGTGGTCCCGCTGCTGGTGCTGGATGGCCGCGCGGAACGCCTCGGGGACGGGTCTTCCGGGAATGTCCTCGGTCACCATCCGGCCCTCGTAGGGACGGCCTCGGCGCGCCAGGTCGAGAAACCGGGCCAGCTCTCCGGCGCGCGCCTTCGGAAACATTTTCCAGAAGTCCTGTTCGAGATACGGAATCACCGCCGGCGGCCGCCCCGTGATCGGCTTGTTGTAGACGTGCACCCGCGGGCACAGCTCAGCCAGCCGTTTCACAAAAGCGCGGAAGTCGACGACGCCCTCCCCCAGCGGCACCCACTGCACGGCCACCCCGCGCGGATGCTCGTAGACGACCGAATCGCGCAGGTGCGCCGACTCGACATACGGCGCCAGCGTCTCGAGCGTCGTCATCGGATGCTCGAGAACGAACACGGGATTGCCCGTGTCCAGGTACACGCCGACGAGGTCCTTCCCCGCAGCCTCCACCACCTCGCGCAGCTCCCACGCCTGCAGATCCTTGTGAACTTCGATGATCGCCTTCACCCCGCGCCCGGCCAGCTCCGGCCGCACCGCGCGCAGGATCTTCACCGCCCATTCCATCGACTGCTCCACCGGCGCGGGAAACGCCGCGCGCTCGGAGGCCAGCACGCAGCGGACGTACGGAGAGCCCATCGCCGCGGCGCGTTCGACATGGCGGCGCAGCGTGGCAATGCTCTGCTCCAGGTCTTCCGCGCGCTTCGGCAGAATGCCGCCGCCGCCCGTCTCCAGGTGCAGACCCAGCCGCTGCGCCATTTCGCGGACTTCTTTCCAGTGCGCGGGCTCCATGGCGCGCGGGTCAAGGGAGTCCTGCAGGAAAATCGCGTCCAGCCGGTGCTGGGCGGCGAATTCCAGCAGCTGCGCGTCATTCCAGCGCAGCGCGCGCAGGCAGTAGGTGTTGTATCCCAGCGGGAGCGGCTCGTCGGGCATCACCGCCATCATAGCCGACGCTCCGGCGGCGGCTGGTATATGTTGGAGCCGTGATGCAGAGGCGCGAATTTCTTCTGTCGATGATCGCCGCGCAGGCGGCGGACCCGGTCCACGCGCTGCCCGGCTCCGTGCTCGTGCACGAGCACATTCTCGTCGACTTTGGAGGCGTGAAGAACCCGTCGAAATACGACCGCGGCGCCGTGCTCCGCATGGCCCGTCCGCATCTCGAGGAGGTGAAGAAACTCGGCTGCGTGCGGCTGCTGGAATGCACGCCGCAGGGACTCGGGCGCGATCCGCTGCTGATGAAGATGGCCGCGGACCTGACAGGGCTCGACATCTGGACCAACACGGGCGTCTATGGCGCCGCCAACCGCAGCGGCGTTCCCGAGTGGGCGTGGCAGGCAAACTCCCGGCAACTGGCGCAGCGGTGGATTGCTGAGTGGAAAAAGGGAGTCGACGGCGTGCGCCCGCGCTTCATCAAGACCGCTGTCAACGGCTATCCTCTCGAAGAACTGGACAGGCGGCTGATCGAGGCGGCGGCGCTGACGTCGCTGGAAACCGATCTGACCATCGCGTCCCATACCAACGGCGGCGGCAAGGCAGCGGAGGCGCAGCTCGACATTCTCGACAGGCTCCGCTGTCCCCTGAAGAAGTTCGTCTGGGTGCACGCGCAGAATGAAAAGGACCATGCCTGGCACGAGCGCGTGGCGCGCGCGGGTGCGTGGGTCGAATTCGACGGCATCGGTCCGAAGAGCCTGGACTGGCACCTCGAGTGCGTCCGCTTCATGGAAGAACAGGGTCTGCTGGACCGCACTCTCGTTTCCCAGGACGCCGGGTGGTATCACGCCGAAGTGCCCGGAGGCGGCGAGTACCGCGGCTACACCTTCATCTACACCGATTTCCTGCCGGCGCTGCGGCCGGAGACGCGCAAGAAGCTCCTGATCGAAAACCCGCGCCGCGCATTCGGCGGCTGATCCTTCACAGCCGCTACGGTTTTTCCCTGAGAAGATTCACCGCAGCCTGCCACTGTCTCTACTGACAGGACTGCTGCGACGATGAAGCGACTGCTGATCCTTTCCGCGGCTTGTCTTTGCCTTTCTGTCGCCCTGCCAGCGGCGACTCTGACATTCGGTTCCGACCTCGTCAACGAGTACAACAGCGTCACGGGGGCCAACGTCGCCATTCAGCCCCATGCAGCGTGGGCTGCAATGGCCCCCTGGCAGTGGATTTCCTACGCGAACACGGGCGTGGGAGAAGGCTGCATTTCGCCGCCAAACACGAACGCCAACAAGGGGCCTACAGCCAGCTTCTTCGAAAAACTGCCGAAGACGGCGTACTTCGTACGGATGACGGTGTTCGCTGATGACACGGCGGCAGTGTATCTGATCGACCAGAGCCATCCTTCCGGACTTCTGCTCGCTCCGGCGAACTGGCGGCAGGACGGCGCCTGCGCAGCCGGGCCCATTGGATGCCAGCCTGGAGAAGGGCTGCTGCTGGAATTCGTGGTGAACCGCTTCGGCCCGGCCGTGTTGCGGTTCGACGTCTTCCAGCGGGGCAACGGGTCTTTCGGCATCCTGTATGGCGGGCGCGTCGATGTGGTTCACACGCCGGAGGAAGCGACGATCCTGCTGGTGGCGGGCGGGTTGGCCTGGCTCCTGTGGCGGAGGCGGCGCCAGCGCCAGGCGCGGCAGCACGGGCCGGTGGCCCCGGCTGTGCCGTAAACCGATCTGCGAGCGATGGATCAGGGTTTCCGGGGGGCTCCGTATCCTCCGCCGCCCGGCGTCTCGATCCGGAGCCGGTCTCCGGGTTGTGCGTCGAACCGCACCTTCCCGGGCAGCCGCCGGGCGCGGTCCTGCCGGATGAGCGTGTTCCTGCCGGGTCTGCCCGGTTCCCCGCCCGCAAGCCCGTAGGGTGGGCGCACGCGCCTGTCGGAGAGGATCGTCACCTCCGCCGGCGCGCGGAACTCGAACTCGCGCACCAGACCGTCGCCGCCGCGGTGAAGACCGCGTCCGCCTGAGCCGCGCCGGATGTGGTACGCCCGCACGAGCACCGGAAACGCCTGTTCGAACGCCTCGACGGGCGTGTTCCACGAGTTCGTCATGTGCGTATGCACGCCGCTCTGCCCGTCCCCCTGAGCAGAGGCGCCCATGCCGCCCGCAATCGTCTCATACCATGCGAACCCCGTTCCGCCGAAACTGAGATTGTTCATCGTCCCTTGCGATGCCGCCGGAATCCGCTCCGGCACAGCCTGCGCCAGTGCGCCCAGCAGGACGTCCGTGATGCGCTGCGACGTTTCCACGTTGCCGGCGGCCATGGCCGCCGGCGGCAGGGCATTCACCAGCGTTCCTTCCGGCGCGATCACGCGGATCGGCGCCATCAGCCCTGCATTGGCCGGAACATCTTCCCCCAGCAGACAGCGGAAGACGTAAAAAACGGCCGCCACGGTGATGGCGTAGTTCGCATTCACCGGCGCCGCCGCCTGCGGCGACGTGCCCGTGAGATCGACCAAAGCCTGCCGCCGGTCCAGCGTCACAGAGACCCGGATCCGCTGGCCCTCGTCCAGAAAATCCTCGAACTCGAAGCGCCCCGCGGGCAGAGCCGCCAGGCACGCGCGCATCATCCGGGCGGCATATTGCCGAAGCGCCGCGATGTTCGACTCCAGCCTCTCCATGCCGAACGCGGCAACCGCCTCTTCCAGCCGCTGGATGCCGCGGCGCATCGCCATCCACTGCGCCAGCAGGTCGCCTTCGCGCTCCTCCGGCGTGCGCACGTTCGCCAGGATCATCTGCAGGACGCTCTCGTCGATCCGTCCCTCGCGCACCAGCAGCACCGGCGGGATGCGCAGTCCTTCCTGGTAAATCTCGCGCGCCAGGGGCATCGACCCCGGACTCATGCCCCCAACGTCGGCGTGATGCGCGCGCGACGCCACATAAAACGCCGGCGCGCCGCCTCCGATCCACACGCCCGAGACTGCCGTGATGTCGGGCAGATGCGTGCCGCCGCCCCGACCTCAAAAGACAATGGCTACGTCGCCCGGCTTCAGTTCGATCGTGTCGAGCACGGCGCGCACGCTCAGCGGCATCGCCCCCAGATGCACGGGCATGTGGTCGCCCATGGCGATGGTTTCGCCGCGCGCGTCGTACAGCGCGCAGGAATAGTCGCGCCGCTCCTTGATGTTGGCGGAAAACGCGGTGCGGCGGAGCACCGCGCCCATCTCCTCGGGAATCGACACAAGAAGCTGGCGGAAAAACTCCAGCTCCACAGCGTCCGTGCGGGTCTGCTTCATGGCGGCGGCGCCTCGGGCGACGGCGGGGGCTCCGCCGGTTCAGGGTCTGGCCTGCACTCGCCGAACCGCACCGGGAAGCGCGCCACCGCCGCATATCCCTTGCCCGTGTCGCGCTCGATCAGATATTGCCGCGCCCGCACGTCCGTGCGGATGCGCCAGCCGGTCGGGCGGGGTTTCAGCGGAGGAAACGGTTTCGGTCCGGCTTCGCGCAGCATCCAGGTGTCGCCCCCCGTCATGGTTTCCCACCTCTGGTAGCGCTGCCGCGGCTCGCCGCGGCGTTGCAGGAACAGCACGCCCTGCGTCCGCGACTCGAACCGGAAGGCGTCGATCGCTCCGTAGGAGGACTCCTCCAGAACAGGAACGCGCCGCCATGTTTTTCCTCCGTCCGCCGTTTTCAGTAGGAACGGATCCCGCGGCAGCGCCCCGACGACATGGCCGGAGACCCAGCCGGTTTCGGCATCGACAAACTGGATGTCGTCCAGCGCAATGCCGCGCAACCGCGGATGCGGCTCGGTCCACGTGCGCCCCTCGTCTTCGCTCATGAGCAGCAGGGACCACAGCGTCGCCGCGCCGGTATGAAAGTTGCCGGAGAGAAAGATGCGCCCGCCCGCCTCCTCGACGCCCGCCAGCTCGAGGAAAATGTTGCAGGCGTCCCGGATGTTGCACTCCAGGCCGAACTCGGCGATCTCGGCGTCGCCGCACACCGGCGGCTGGATCTGCGCCGGCGCGGGAGGCTGCGCGGCCTGAAGCATCAGCAGTGCGGCCCAGCCGATCATGGCCTCACGCCGATTGTAGCCCGCTCCGCGGCCGCGCCGCGCTGCCACGACTCCAGCCACTCGGCGAGCCGCGCGTGCAATGTCCGCGTGTCCACGCCGCCGTGTTGCGGCAGGTATCCCGCCAGTTTGCGGAGCGCGCGCCGCGCCTGCAGAGCGGCGCCCGTGAAATTTCCATTGGCGGCGTGGTGCCAGGCCACGGCGCAGTGCACCAGCGACTGGAGAAAAAACCGCTCCGCCCGCGGCGCCCGGTTCCACGCCTCCTCGAGCGCTTCGTGGGACTCGTAGAACCGTCCGGCGTTGAACAGAGCGATGCCGTGCTGCATCAGCTGCTTCTGTTCCGCCATGATTGGATTGATGCGTGCTGTGCTGTTCGGGTTGTTGGTTTCCGCGCTTGCCCTGGCCGGGGAGCCTTTGCGGCCGGTGAAGAAGATCGTCCTGTTCAACGGCCGCGACCTGTCGAACTTTTACGTGTTCCTGAAAGATACCGGCCGCGAGGATCCCCGGCGCGTCTTTACCGTGCAGGGCGGCCTGCTCCGCATCTCCGGCGAAGCCTGGGGCGGCCTGACGACGGAGAGGGAATACGCCGATTACCGTCTGGTGGTCGAGTGGAAATGGGGCGCGAAGACCTGGCCGCCGCGCGAGCGGAACGCCCGCGACAGCGGCATCCTGCTGCATGGCACGGGCGAGGACGGCGCGGCGGGCAACGGCTGGCTCGAGTCGATCGAATACCAGATCATCGAAGGCGGCACGGGCGACCTGATTCTGGTGCGCGGCGCCGCCCGTCCCCGCGTCACGGTCGAGGCCGAAAAGCGCGCCGACGGGCAGCTTTACTGGAAGCCCGGCGCGGAGCGCATCACGCGCGACCAGGGCCGCATCAACTGGTTCGGACGCGATCCCAATTGGCAGGACCGGCTCGGCTTCCGCGGGGCGTCCGATGTCGAGAAGCCCGTCGGCGAGTGGAACCGCAGCGAGATTTTCGCCCGCGGGGGCGACCTGACGTTTTATCTCAACGGAAGAATCGTGAACCAGGCGTTCGATTCAAGCCACCGCCAGGGCAAGATCCAGATCCAGAGCGAGGGCGCCGAAATCTTCATCCGCAAAATCGAACTTCACCCGCTCCCGCGGAGCCTGCAGCGATGAGTTGGTGGCGCCGGCTCTTCACCCGCGCGCCAGAAAAGGCGCCTCTGCGCGGAACGCCCGCCGTGCGCCGGCAGAAGAACTACTCCGCCGCCAGCGGCTATGCGTACGAGTATCTCTTCGAGGGCTTCCGCGATGAAGGCGGCTGCCGCTGCTATGTCTTCACCGTCAGCGCGGACCGCAAGGCGTGGTTCGAAATCACCGTTCTTGTCGAAGACCGGGCCATTGAATCCTGGGCCGCCCATCACGGGCGGCCTCTGGCGGACAACGAACGCTATGCGGTCGCCAAAATGGCTCTCTTTGAGGCCTTCGACGAACGCCCCGATCCGGGTTCGATGCAGAAACCTGTCCGCGTCGGCCCGGAAGAGGCCGAGCAGCTTCTGTCGCGGCTCGGCCTCGATTGATGGCGGATCGTCCGGAGACCGGGCTGGTTCAGGAGCCTCGGCCGTTTACCTCGCCTCCGCCGGCGCCGGTTCCGGCTGGTGCGCGTCCAGACCCTGCGCTTCGACGACGGCCAGCGCCGCCATATGCACGATGTCGTTCACTTCGCAGCCGCGCTGCAGCACATGCACCGGCCGCGCGAAGCCCATCAGGATGGGCCCGATCACGTCGCAGCCGCCGATGCGCCACAGCAGCTTGTAGGCGATGTTGCCGGCCTCGAGACTCGGGGCGATCAAAACATTTGCCGGCCCCGTGAGGCGGCAGAACGGATAGTCGCCCAGCATCTCGGGCGTCACCGCCGCATCGGCCATCATCTCGCCCTCGACCACCAGATCCGGCCGCCGCTGCCGCACGAGCTCCGTCGCATGCGCCACCTTGGCCGCCAGCGGATGGCGCGAGCTGCCGAAGGTCGAGAACGACAGCATCGCAATGCGCGGCTCGACGTCGAAGCTCCGCACGACGTCGGCGCTCATGACGGCGATTTCGGCCAGATCCTCGGCCGTGGGCTCGATGTTCACCGTCGTGTCGGCGATAAAGTACAGCTGCCCGCGCGCCGTGATCAGCATGTACATGCCGGCGACCTTCTGGATGCCCTCCTTCTTCGGGATCACTTCCAGTGCGGGACGGATCGTGTCGGCGTAGTGCTGCGTCAGCCCGGCGATCAGGCAATCGGCGTCGCCCGAGTGCACCATCATCGCCGCGAAGCGGGTCGGGTTGCGCATCAGGATTGGCGCTTCGGTGTGCGTGACGCCCTTGCGCTGACGCAGCCGGAGATACTCCATCGTGTAGCTGTCGAAACGCGGATCGGTCTCCGGATCGACGATTTCCACCTGGCCATCCAGATGAAGGTGCAGCTGATGGGAGCGCGTGAGGATCCGTTCGCGGTTGCCGATCAGGATGGGCCGCGCAATCGCCTCGTCGATCAGGATCTGCGCCGCGCGGAGGATCTTGTCCTGGGTGCCTTCGGGGAAGACCACCCGCCGCGGGCTGCGCTGCGCCTTGTGGATGATCATCCGCATGATCTCCTGGCTCTTTCCCAGGCGCTTCTCCAGCTCGTCGCGGTAGGCGTCCAGATCGATGTGGCGCTGCGCCACGCCCGTCTCCATCGCTGCGCGCGCCACCGCCGGCGCCACGTGGGTCAGCACCCGCGGGTCGAATGGCTTGGGGATGATGTATTCGGGGCCGAACTCCATCGTTTCCACCCCGTAAGCCCGGCGCACGCTGTCGGGCACGTCCATCCGCGCCAGCTCCGCCAGCGCGTGCGTCGCCGCCAGCTTCATTTCGTCGTTGATCGCCGTGGCGCGCACGTCCAGAGCCCCGCGGAAGATGAACGGGAAGCCCAGAACATTGTTCACCTGATTCGGATAGTCGCTGCGCCCCGTCGCCATGATGATGTCGTCGCGCGTCGCCTTTGCCACGTCGTACGGAATTTCGGGGTTCGGATTGGCAAGCGCGAATACGATCGGGCGGTCCGCCATCGACAGCAGCATCTCCGGCGTCACGCAGTTGGCCACGGAAAGCCCGACAAACACATCTGCGCCCTTCATCGCATCGGCCAGCGTGCGGGCATCGGTCTTGCGCGCGAACTTGGCCTTGTATTTGTTCATCCCCTCCGTGCGTCCTTCGTACAGCACCCCCTTGGTGTCGCACATGAGGATGTTTTCCAGCTTCGCGCCCAGACGGATGTAATGGTTGGCGCAGGAAATCGCGCTCGCTCCCGCGCCGGAAAAGACGATCTTCACGTCTTCGATCTTCTTGCCAACCAGATACAGAGCATTCACCAGCGCCGCGCCCGAGATGATCGCCGTGCCGTGCTGATCGTCGTGGAAGACGGGGATCTTCATGGTCCGCTTCAGCTCTTCCTCGATCTCGAAGCACTCCGGCGCCTTGATGTCCTCCAGATTGATTCCGCCGAAAGTGGGCTCGAGAATCTGGCAGACCCGGATCACTTCTTTGGGGTCTTCCGTGGCGAGCTCGATATCGAAAACGTCGATATCGGCGAACCGCTTGAACAGAACTCCCTTGCCTTCCATCACGGGCTTGCCTGCCAGCGCGCCGATGTTGCCCAACCCGAGCACCGCCGTGCCGTTGCTGACCACGGCCACCAGATTGCCCTTGGCCGTATATGTGTAGGCGAGGGAAGGATCCTTCTGGATCTCCAGGCACGGAACGGCGACGCCCGGCGTATAGGCCAGACTGAGATCTCTTTGAGTGCGGCAGGGTTTGGTGGGAACGACGCTGACTTTGCCAGCAGGTGGAGTTGAATGATATTCCAGTGCTTCCTGGTCCCGGATCGACATGGCCGGTCTCCTTTCCCCTCCATTCTGACACCAAAGCGCAAGAATGTCTCAGGAGTTTGGGAGGCGGTGATGCGATTTTCCGGGCAGAGTATGCTGGGGAGGGAACCATGAGCACGCCCCCGGCGCCGCCTCAGGCAGAGCTGTTCGACCGCCCGTTCTCTTTTTATCCGCCCATCCACGGGATCGAGCACAACGAATGGCGCCTGAAAGAAGCCACCTGGAGCGAAATGCTCGTACGGAACACGGCCGCCGACATCGAGGTCGCCATTCCGCGGCGGTATTTCGGCGCCGTGTCCGAAACCGACAAGCCGGTCATGATCGTCGGCCTGAAGCAGGAGCTCGAATACCGTATGGGCACGGTGTGGCCCGTGCGCAAACCCGTGCTTGCGATGCCGGCGCCGGTCATGGCGCCGCCGCCCGTTGACAGGAGCGAAGCCTCCCCGGGCGAACCCCGCGGCCTGGCCGCCGTGCTCGGCATCAGCCAGGAACGCACCGACACGCGCATCACGCGCATGATTGTCTGGACGTTCCTGGGGCTGGCTTCGCTGCTGATCGTGGTCTGGGCGGTCATCCGTTTCACGCCCGCCACAAAGCCGTCCTTCGTCGCCAGGGACCAGAGCTACCTCGAGCTCACCCGCGACGACGACTATTACGCCGTCATCCGCAAGCTCGGCCCTCCCGCTGAAGACCGCTGGCGTCCGAATTCCGGTGAACTCCAGTACCGCGCACTGTTCTATCCCGACCGCGGCTACGCCATCATCCTGATGGGCGCCAAGCAGGAAGAGGCGCGCTACATCGGCGCCATGGGGCTCGGCGCGGACGGCAAGGGGTGGAGCCCGCTGCACTCGATCGACTACGCCCGAGGCGCCAACACGATGGGCATCCTCCGCTCCCTGCCCCGCTTCTGAGGCCCGCCCGCGCGGACGTCTTTTCTGTCATATTGTCTCGGAGAGGTGCATATGTCTCAGATCAAAGGACCCGCCATTTTCCTGGCCCAGTTCATGGGCGACGAACCGCCGTTCAATTCGCTCGAAAACATCACCGCCTGGGCGAAGAACCTCGGATACAAGGGCGTGCAGCTGCCGTCATGGGACAGCCGCGTGATGGATCTCCGGCAGGCAGCCGAATCCAGGGCCTACTGCGACGATCTCCGGGCCAGAACCAACGGGCTCGAGATCACCGAGCTGGCGTCCCACCTGCAGGGCCAGCTCGTCGCCGTCCATCCGGCTTACGACGAGCTGTTCGACGCCTTCGCCGCCCCTGAGGTGCGCGGCAATCCGCAGGCGCGCACCGAGTGGGCCGTCGAGCAGATGAAGCTGGTCATCCGCGCCTCGAACAATCTCGGGCTGACTGCTACTCCGTCTTTCTCCGGCGCGCTGCTGTGGCCGTTCGTCTATCCCTGGCCGCAGCGTCCGGCAGGGCTGGTGGAGGAGGGATTCAAAGAGCTCGCAAAACGGTGGAAGCCCATCTTCGACCTGGCGGAGGAGCTCGGCGTCGACATCGCCTACGAACTGCACCCGGGCGAGGACCTGCACGACGGCTACACGTTCGACCTGTTCCTCGAAGCCATGAACGGCCACCCGCGCGTCGCCATCAACTACGATCCTTCGCACTTCATCCTCCAGTGCCTCGACTATGTCGGCTTCATCGATGAGTACGGCTCGCGCATCAAGGCCTTCCACGTGAAGGACGCCGAATACCGCCCGTCGGCCAAAGCCGGCGTCTACGGCGGCTACGCCCCCTGGCAGAAGCGCCCCGGCCGCTTCCGCTCGCTCGGCGACGGGCAGGTGGACTTCAAGCAGGTGTTCACGCGGCTGACTGCCGTCGGCTACAAGGGCTGGGCCGTGCTCGAATGGGAGTGCTGCTACAAGGACGCCGCGCAGGGCGCCGCCGAAGGCGCGCCCTTTATCGCCAGCATGCTGATCGACGTGCCGAAGAAGGCGTTCGACGACTTCGCCGGCGCGGCCACGGACACCGAACGCAACCGCCGCATCCTCGGCATCCGCTGAGGCGGCCGACGAACCGGGGACCGGCGCAACACGCCGGTCCCTTTCCGTTTGAAACAGATGTCACGTTTCCTGATTTTCCTGCTCTTCGGCGTCGTTCCGCCCCCCGCGGGGCCGCAGGTGCTCTCCGTCTATCCGGGTCCTGCGCCCGGCAGCGAATCGTGGGACTGGAAGGAAACCGCCTCCATGGGCCCGCAGGACGGCATCCTGCGCCTGGCCAATGTCACCCGGCCCACGGTCAGCGTCTTTCTCCCCGGGAAGAACCGCGCCACGGGCGCCGCCGTCCTCGTCGTGCCTGGCGGTGGATTCCGCATTCTGGCGTTCAACCACGAAGGCACGGAAGTGGCCGAGTGGCTGAATTCGCTCGGCGTGGCCGCGTTCCTGCTCAAGTACCGCGTCATGCGCACCGACGATCTGGCAGGGAAGCCGCAGGAGGTCCAGGCTGCGCGCCGCAAGGAGGCGATGGAAATGGGGGTGGCCGATGCGCTGGAAGCCATGAGGCTGGTGAAGCGCCGCGCTCCCGAATGGGGTGTCGATCCGGACCGCATCGGCATTCTGGGTTTTTCCGCCGGCGGGTACATCACGGCCAGCGTGGCTCTTACGGAAGACGGCAGCGCGCGGCCCGCCTTCGCCGTGCCCGTCTATGCGTTCTTCCCGGAAGACCGTCCCGTGCCTGCCGCCGCGCCGCCCCTGTTTCTCGTGCACGCCGCCGACGACCGCACCGTTCCCGCCGCTCACAGCGTGCGGCTTTTCCAGATGTGGCGCGGCGCCGGACGCCCCGCCGAGCTGCACGTCTTCGAAGCTGGCGGCCACGGATTCGGCATGCGGCGCCAGGGCAAGCCCGTCGACGGCTGGACGGACAGCCTGCGCGGCTGGCTGGCGGCTCAGGGAATGCTCACCACCGCCCGCCGGTAGGCCGTCAGTTCGGGCGAGCCGTTGTCGGTGATCTCGAGAATCACATGCACCGTGCCGGGCTTCGCGCCTGGCTGCCATGAGAGCTCGGTCTCCGGCCCTTCCGCCTGCGACAGGCGCGCCTCGCCCTGAAACGTGCCCGCCTCCCGGTAGATCCACCAGCGGATGCGCAGCGCGTGGCCGTCCGGGTCGGACGACCCCGCGGCCGAAAGGCGCACGGGACGGCCCGCCTGCGCCTGAACATGGAGAACGTCTTTTGTTTTATCCCCGTTCAGCACGGCCGCCGGATTATGGTTGGCTTTCTCGAATGGCTGAACGCACCAGTCCATCCGCGCCGCGAAATCGTGCTGGAAGGCGCGCCGCCAGCGCCAGATCGTGGCCGTATTGGACGTGTGCTCGCGGCCGTCGCGCGTCCGCACCGTGTCGCGCGAGTTCGTCCAGATGGGACGCGTCTCCGCGTACGACTGCCGAAGCTCGTAGCGCCCGCCCCAGCCGCCGTAGGACGGCTCGATATCGCCGCCCAGTCCGTTCTGGATCAGGTTCAGGAACGACGGAGTATCGCCCTCCATGATGTAGGCGACCTTCGGATAGCGGGCGCCGAGAGGACCGTGATTGCGGATAACGTTCTCCTCCAGCCACGGATTGTCCACCAGCTCGAAATCCTCCATCGGCCCGTTCCGGTAGTGCCGGTCGCCGGAGATGCCGCTCCACGTTCCCAGATAGTACTCGTGGTGGCTCACGCTCGACGGGCTGACGATGTAGAACAGGTCCGGGAACGTGATCCGCAGCCACCGCCCGGCGTCGTCCTGATCCGAGATCGCGTAAACACGCAGCTTCGCCACGAAGCGCTGCAGCTCCTCCGGCGTGCGCGTGTATTTCACGTCCCAGAGCGCCTGCGCGAGCGTGTTCGCCCCGCCCCACACGGCGATCCACAGCGGGCGCGGATCGGGCCGGTCCACGGCCTCGATGATCCACTTCGAGCCTTCGGTCGCCTTGCCAAAGCCCACGCCCTTCATGCCGAACTCTGCGCTGCCGGATTTCACCAGGCTGAGCAGCCGCTCCGCGGCGGGGAAGCCCGGGGCGTGCCTGAGAAGGTTGGGCTGGACCCGACCGTAGGCCTGCACGGTCTCCCGGATGATGTCCGGCCGGATCCTGTCGCGCAGCCACACGGACGTCGTCGCGATGATGCCTTCCACGTCGTACTCGTTCGAATAAACGAGGAACCGCACCAGCGACTGCTCGTCGTCGGGTTCGTTGGAGATGTCGGTCAAGACGATGACGCGCGGCCTGGCCGCCGACAGCGTCAGAGTGAACAACAGAATGAGGACTGCGATACGGAGAAGCATGACGGCTAACAGACTATCGCAGGATCCGCTTTGCTGCGCGCCTCACGCGGTCATTTCCCGCTCCCCTGCTGTTCCTCTTCCATACGCCTCAGCGCCTCGCGCAGCGTATCGATCGCCTCCAGCATCCGCTCGGCGCGCTCCACGCAATCCCGGCAGGACAACAGGTGCTCTTCAATGGGCGCAAGCTGCTCGTTGGTCGCACGCCCGAGGCAATACAGCTCCAGTTCCTCGTCGGAGATGTGACTCATGACAACCCGCATTCGACAACCCTCATATCGGCGCGCCCGCGCGCTTTCGTTGGCGAATCTGCGCCGCGGCGGCTATACTGTGAGGCATTCGACTCCGTACGGGGAGGTCCGGAAGGGTGATCCGGCAGGAGACGGGCGGCGATGCGCCCGCGTGGAAGCATTGGCATGTTCTCCTCGGCGTGGCAACCGCAGCCATTGTCGTTTACAGTCTTTTTATCCCATTGCCTCCCCTCGTGGACGATTACGGCCACACGAGGCTTGCCGAACGCTACGGTCCGCCTGAGGGCTGGGGAGAATTGTTCCGCGACCCGCTCTACCGCTGCCGCTCCACGGCTCTCTGGCTCACTGCCGCCCTCCATGCTCTGGCGGGGTTCTCTCCTCCTGTGTTTCACGCCGCTGGCATCCTGCTGCACGTGCTCAATGCGTGGCTCATGTATGCGCTCGGCGCCTGCCGCTGGATCGGCTGGCCCGCGGCGGCGGCAGCCGCGTTCGTGTTCGCCGTCAACGAGCGGCCGCACGAGGCCGTCATCTGGTTCGCATCGATCCACGAGCCGCTGGTGATGGCCTCGGTGCTCGCCGCGCTGCTGGCCTGGATCCGCTGGCTGGAAGGCCGCTCGGGAAGCTGGCTCGCCGCCGTGGCAGCGGCCTGGCTGCTGGCGCTGCTCTCCAAAGAATCAGGTGTCGTCCTTGCCGTGTTGCTGCCCGCTGCGGCTCTGCTGTATCCGGGCCGCCTGCGCGCCGCGGCGTGGGCGCTGGCCGCGGGCGTCGTCTCGACGGCGGTTTACTTCTGGCTGGCCTGGTCGGGCCAGTCCGATCACCAGCACTTCCATGACGGCACGTTCGCGTTCGGATGGCACTTCCTGCCAACCCTGGCCCGCAGCGTGCCGCGCGGGCTCGGTCTTTGGGGCGGTCTTGGCTTCGTTCTGCTCCTTTTGTGGCGCAAAGACGCACCGTGGCGCGCAGCCCTGTTCGCCGGCGTCTGGTACCTTGCCGCGCTCATGCCCTATGCGTTCCTTACCTACATGCCGCGCATCCCGAGCCGGCATCACTATCTCGCATCCGGCGGCATGGCGCTGCTTACCGGGCTGGCAGCCTTGCTGCTGCTAGCAAAGGTGAAGCGCCCCCGGGTTGTGGCCATTGCGCTGGCTGCCGCGTTCTTCCTGCACAATGCGCTCTATCTGTGGCTCTACAAGCGGCCGCAGTTTGTTCAGCGCGCCGAGGTGACCGAGGGCGTGCTGCGCATGGTGGCGGCCAACCCGCGGGAGAAAGTGCTGCTGCGCTGTCCGCTGCTGCCGTTGTACGAAGCGCGCATGGCCGTGCATTACCGGCTTGGACTCGATCCGATGCCGCTGCTGACAGAGGATGAGGGCGACGGCGCCGCGCGGGTCTATACCTGCGGGCTTCCGCCGGCGAAGTACCAGGGTTTCAGTACGGACTGACCGGGTACCAGGACTACCGGTATCTGGCCCCGCAGCGGATGACGGCGTGCAATGGAGGCATGAAGAACCGCGGAGATCGGCGAGAAGAAAGCCGGCTGGCCGTGGACGCCCCGGCGGTCATTTTTTGGGAAGAAGGCGACGGCGGATATCACCTGAAGGGCAAAGCGGTGAACCTGAGCGGATCGGGGCTGGCCGTGCAGGCGCGCGGACCACTGAAGCCGGAGACGATCGTGTGGTGCGCGGTGCCTTCCTACGGGATTTATTCGCGGGCGCAGGTGATGCACGCGCGCGGTCTGTTTACCAGAACGGCCGGGCTGCGCCTGCTGGCCAATCCGATTCTGCCGGCCGACGACTAGCCCTCAGACTTTGGGCAGCTCGTAGCCCTTGCGGCGCGGGCGCGCAAGCATGGCGTTGGCCTGGGCGTCGTTCTTCACACGCTCGGCCTTCGGGTCCCATTCGAGCTTCTTTCCCCGCTCGCGGCAGATCGTGATCAGGTGGCAAATCGTGGTGGACCGGTGGGCCGCTTCCAGGTGCGCATTCGGCTGCCTGCGCGTGCGCACGCACTCGAGGAAGTTCTCGATGTGCCAGCGGTTCTCGCCGGGGCCTTCCGGCGTGTCCTCGGGTTTGTTCTGGATCAGATCGGGCGGATCCCAGACGAGCGTGCCTCGCTTGATTTCGAGCGTCCCTTTCTCGCCGACAAAGATGGCTCCGAGATCGGAGTGATCCGGCCGCTTCTGTCCTGTGCACTTGAGCAGCGTGCCATTGGCATAGCGCATGACGACGGGCGCCTGCTCGCCCTCGCCTTCCGGGGAGAACTCGACCGGACCGGTGTCGTCCTTGCCGAGCGCGCACTGGACCTGATCCAGCGCATGCGTGCCCCAGCCGGAGACGCCCCAGCTCTGGCCGCCATTGTCGTAGTCCCAATACCAGGCCCAGCGGCGCTGGAGTTCCTCGTGATAGGGGCGCAGCTCGGTCTGGTTGCACCACTGGTCCCAGTCGAGCCCTTCCGGCATGGGCATTTCCGGTTTCGGCGTCCAGCGTTTGGGCGGCTCGAAGTTGCAGGCGATCACTTCCTTCACGCGGCCGATGCCGCCTTCCCGGACGAGCTTGCTGGCCCACGCGTTGATGGGAATCGAGCGCTGCTGCGTGCCGCACTGCACGATGCGCTTGTAGCGCGCGGCGGCGCGCCGCATGACGCGGCCCTCCTCCACCGTGAGCGTCATCGGCTTTTCGGCGTAGACGTCAAGGCCCGCCTCCATGCAGTGGATGGCGATGAGCACGCGCGCGTGCGTTGTCGTTTCCACGAAGACGGCGTCCAGCTTCTCGCTGTCGAGCATGCGCCGGTAATCCTGATAATGCCTGGCCTGCGCGTAAGACGGGCGGATCTGGGCCGCCTTCTCGCACTGCGGCAGCCAGCAATCGGAGAACGCGGCGAACGAGGCGCCGGGGAACTCTTCGTTCTGCAACAGCCAGCGGCCGCGCCCGCCGAGCCCGATCATGGCGAGCTGGATGCGGTCGTTGGCCCCCAGAACCCGCAGTGAAGCCGCGGCCGTGGCCGCGCCGAGGAAGAAGTGGCGGCGGAGCATATCGTAGTCACGCTATCGAGCCCGCGCCTGCGAGTCAAGAAGGACGCGGCAGTGGAATAATGGCTGCATGCAAGTCCGGCTTTTCTTCGCAGTGCTGTTTGTCTGCGCGATGGCGGCGGCGCAGGACCCGCCGTTCCTCACTGAACCAGGTTGGCAGCCGCTGCTCAACGGCAAGGATCTTGCCGGGTGGCGCGCGCAGGACCCTTCGAAACCGCATGAATGGATGGCCGTGCGCGGCATCCGCTTCGACCGCTGGTATGGCCCCAAACAGCTGACCGGCGTGGGCGACGGCGGCGACCGCATTCTGAACGGCAGGAACGGGCGCACGCAGAATCTGGTGACCGAGAAGAAATTCGGCGATATCGAGCTGTATCTCGAGTTCATGATCCCGCGCGGGTCGAACTCGGGCGTCTATCTGCACGGGCTGTACGAGGTGCAGATCCTCGACAGCTTCGGCTACGCGGACCTGACGACGGGCGATTGCGGGGCGATCTATCACCGCTGGATCAACAACGGCCCCGTGGGCGGCTCGCCGCCGCGCGTGAATGCCATGAAGAACGCGGGCGAGTGGCAGAGCTACCACATCTGGTTCCGCGCGCCGCGCTTCGACTCTTCAGGCAGGAAAATCGAGAACGCGCGAATTCTGCGGGTGATGTTCAACGGCGTGATGGTGCAGGACAACGTCGAGATCGACGGCGGAACGCGCGCGCACATGGACATTCCCGAGGCGCCGGAGAACCCGATCATGCTGCAGGGCGATCACGGTCCGGTGGCGTTCCGCAACATCTACTGGCGTCCGCTGGGGCCGCTGCCATGGCGCTGAACGGAGGCTGGATCGACATCAGCGTGCCGCTGCGCACGGGCATGACCGTATGGCCGGGCGACGGCGGGGCGCGCATCGAACGCGCGGCGTCTTTCGAACAGGGCGCGGCGTACAATCTGACGCGGCTCGACATGAGCGCCCATACGGGCACGCACATGGACGCGCCGCTGCATTTTCTCCGGGAAGGACGGGCGATCGACACGCTTCCGCCAGAAGTGATGATCGGCCCGGCGCGCGTGGTGCACGCCGACGGCGATGCCATCCATGCCTCCGATGTCCCGGATGATCTCGCTCCCGGCGCGCGGGTGCTGTTCCGCACGCGCAACAGCGGCCGCGAGATGTTCGCCGGAACGTTTTTCGAGGATTTTGTGTATCTGGCGCGGGACGCGGCGGAGAAGCTCGTCGAGGCGCGCGCGGCGCTCGTGGGCATCGACGCGCTGTCGGTGAGCGGGTACCACGAAGACCCGTCCCCAACGCACCGGCTGCTGCTGGGCGCGGGCGTCTGGATTCTCGAGGGCGTCTGCCTGCGCGGCATCGAGCCGGGCGAGTACGAGCTCGTGTGCCTGCCGCTGCGGATCGAGGGCGCAGACGGAGCGCCGGCGCGGGCGCTGATCAGGCCGGCTCGCCGTCCCGGTGCGGTCTGAGGCAGGCGCCCTGCGGCGGGCGCTTGTAGCGCTCGACGCCTGCTCCGGTCTTGCCCTTCGCCGTGCGCTCGAGCACGGCGCTGATCTCCTGCGGCGTCATCTTCTGAAACGAGCGCAGAGCGGCGACGTTCTGCTCGAGCTGCGCGACAGTCTCGACGCCGGAGACAAGCGTGTCGATGTCCTGGCTCCATGCGAAGCGGAGGCAGTCGGCGATGGCGGCGACGTTCTGCGCCGCGATCTGCCCCATGGCGTTGGACTTCATGGCGATGACGCCGAGACCGCGGCGGCGCGCTTCCGGCAGCACCTGGCGGATGAAGCTCAGGTAGTGGGGATCGATCAGATTGATGGGCATCTGAATGGTCTCCCACGCATCGGTGGCCTGCAGCAGGCGCAGGTGGATGGCGGGATCGCGGTGGCCGGTGAAGCCGATGTGGCGGACTTTGCCCTGCTTTTTCGCCAGCACGAAGGCCTCGAGCGACCCGTTGGGGCCAAGAATCTGGTCGACTTCCTTGTGCTCGCTCACCTGATGGCACTGCCAGA
>FWPV01006567.1_pt1 | contig 22001 bp, 18 predicted proteins | sample 2228371 | NCBI WGS metagenome assembly FWPV01 (sample SAMEA103939776, study PRJEB20133) | metagenome | reverse complement strand
CCCGAACCGCGAGCGGGTTCAGGCGGTATTGGCGCAGCAGCTCAATGAGGGCCGGGAAATCGGGCAGGGCCTCGGGATCGGTGGCCACCAGCGGTGCCAGGTCCACCACGAGGGCGTCGTGGTCGAAAAAGTCGGGCATGTCGCCAAAACGCTGCGCGAACTCTTCGGCCAGGCGCGCCAGATCGGCGGACTTGAGCAGCAGCGCTACCAGCGGGAGCTGGGCGCTCTTGATTTCGAAGGTGGCGGGGGCGTTGCCGGCGAGTGCGACGGACATGGGGCGTGAACGCTGGGACCAGCGCCCGAGGTGGCTCAAAGCCGCGCATCTTAGCAGCCACCCGGGGCCGCCAAGGGCCGCGTCTGGGGCCAATTCGTGAGGCGATGCAACCCATTTTTTGCACAACCCTGTGGATAGTTTTCTAACAACGCATGAGTTATCCACATCATTAGGCTGTCGGCCCGAGTTGTCCCCGTTTGAGGTGCTGTCAATACCGTAGGGTGCTCACAGGCTTGTGATCCTTGAAAACTGTTGATCCAAAAGGAAAAAGGGCGCTTGTCCACACAGAACAGCGCCCTCTACTACGACTACTAACTTAAAAAATTAAAGACATTAAGAACAACCGAACAGCCGTTTTTCATCACTGCTGCAGAGCCCGGGGGGCATTTTTCGGGTCTTGAACGCCGTGGTGGTGGCCGCCAAAGGGGTGGTGACCATGGCGACCGTCCATTCGGGTGCGCTCGATGCCCGGGCCACGGAGCGGCGAACGGGCGTCAAACACCTTCTGCTGCTCAGGCGTGAGCGCGGCGTAGAAGCCTTGGACGGCGTCCAGGCGCTGGTTCATGGCCGCCTGGCGCTGGGCCTGGTGCGCCTTGAAGCGCTCAATGCGTTGCGGCGTGGTGAGCTGGTCCCACGGTTTGTCAGCCGGCTGTGCCAGGGGTTTGGGGGCGGCCTGGGTGCGGGCGACGAAGGCCAGCCAAGCGGGTTCCTGCTCGGGGGAGAGCTTGAGTTCGGCCTTCAGGCGATCCAGGTGCTGTGCACGCCGTTCGGCATGGCGCTTAGACCAACGCTCCAAACGCTCAGCCGATGGACCGGCCTGAGGCGCCACTTGGGCAGCGGCTTCGGCGCGAGGCGATGCTGTGGCTGGCGCGTTCTGCGCCACGGCATTGAGCGAGAGGCCAGTGACGGCGGCAACAGCCGCGATGGCCAACCAGGTGCGGGGAGAAGAAACTTTCATGCGGACACTCCTGTTGAGGGAAAGGATCGATGGGATCCAGTGTCCGCCGCCCTTGTGTCTGCGACGTGCCGCCCGTGTGGCTCTTGTGTAAAGACAGACGTTACACGCAGATGCGTGAACGATCAGTGCGGATGAGGGTGACTGAGGTCATCCAGGATGGGGCAGTCCGGGCGCTGGTCGCCCGGGCATTCGTGCAGCAGGTGACACAGCGTGCGTTGCATGGCCTGCAGGGCCTCGATGCGCTCGGCCAGTTCGTCCAGGTGTTTCTGGGCGATGCGCTTGACGCTGGCGCTGCTGCGGCGCCGGTTGTGCCAGAGGCTGACCAGCTCGGCGATGGCTTCGAGCGAAAAGCCCATGTCACGGGCACGGCGGATGAAGCGCAGGGTGTGCACCTCGTTCAGGCTGTATTGGCGGTAGTTGCTCTCGGTGCGGGTGACCGCACCGAGAAGACCCATGCCTTCGTAGTGGCGCAGCATCTTGGGCGAGATGCCGCTCAGGCGCGCGGCCTGACCGATGTTGACGGGCCAGGCCACGGCCTCGTCGCCCGGCAAGTGGTCTTTGGTGGCCATCAGGCAGCGACCTGGTAACCCTGTTCGCGAATGGCGGCGGCCAGGGCTTCGCGGGGTTGTTCGGTGTTGACCTCTACCCGATTGGCGCTGCGGTCGATCTTGATGTCGGCCTTGGGGTCGAGCTGGCGAATGGCGGCGGTGACGGCTTTTTCGCAATGGCCGCAGGTCATGCCGCGCACTTCGAGGATCTGGTTCATGCAATGGCTCCGTGTGATGATGAGGGAGTTGCCATTCTGAACCTTGCCATGGTGTCAAGGTCAAGCGCGATCGCCAGGTGACCGGCGGCGGTTGACCTTGACATCGTGTGAAGCTTTACGCTGCCTGCCATGAACACCACCACCTTGCCCCAAGAATCCCTGCCCGATGCCGAGGTCTGCGAATTGGACCTGGGCATCGGTGGCATGACCTGCGCGTCGTGCGTGAGCCGCGTCGAAAAGGCGCTGAAGAAACAGCCGGGCGTGACGGCGGCCACGGTCAACCTGGCCACCGAAACCGCGCGCGTGTCGTTGAACACGGCCGACAGTGCCGAGGCGCTGGCGCGCCTGAAGCGCGCGGTGCGCGATGCCGGCTATGAGCCGCGCGCCGTGGAGGCCATGGACGAAGAGGTGGCCAAAGGTTGGCTGGGTGTGCCGCGCGATGCGTGGCCGGTGATCCTGGGGGCTTTGTTGTCGGCCCCGTTGGCCTTGCCGATGGTGGGCGATCTGGCGGGCAAGCACTGGATGCTGCCGGCCTGGATTCAGTTTTTGCTGGCCACGCCGGTGCAGTTCGTGTTGGGCGCGCACTTCTACAAGGCGGGCTGGCACGCGCTCAAGGCCTTGACGGGCAACATGGAATTGCTGGTGGCCATTGGCACCACGGCGGGCTGGGCCCTGTCCACCTGGTTGTGGTGGCGGGCCGATGCCGGCGAGATGGTGCACCTGTACTACGAAGGCTCGGCGGTGGTGATCACGCTGGTGCTGCTGGGCAAGTGGTTGGAGGCGCGCGCCAAGCGCCAGACCACCGAGGCCATTCGCGCCTTGCACGCGCTGCGGCCCGAGAACGCGCACCTGCTGCCCGATGGCGTGCGCCGCACCGAACTCACCGACGTGCCGGTGGACGAGCTGCTGCCGGGCGACGTGATTCGCGTGTTGCCCGGCGAGCGCTTCGCCGCCGATGGCACGGTGGTGGCCGGCAGCACGCAGGCCGACGAATCGATGCTCACCGGTGAGGCCATGCCGGTGCACAAAACCGTGGGCGATGCGGTCACCGGTGGTTCTCTCAACGGCGAAGGCGCGGTGGAGGTGCGGGTGCGCGCGGTGGGCGCGCAAAGCGTGCTGTCGCGCATCATCGCGCTGGTGCAAGACGCGCAGGCCGGCAAGGCGCCGGTGCAGCGCATGGTGGACCAGGTGGCGGCGGTGTTAGTGCCCACGGTGCTGGTGATCGCGCTCATCACCCTGGGTGCCTGGCTGTGGCAGGGGGCCTTGCTGGAAGACGCTTTGCTGCACGCGGTGGCGGTGCTGGTGATTGCCTGCCCCTGTGCGCTGGGGCTGGCCACGCCAGCGGCCATCATGGCGGGCACGGGCGTGGCGGCGCGCCACGGCATCCTCATCAAAGACGCACAGGCGTTGGAAATTGCCCACCGGGTGGACACGGTGGCCTTTGACAAGACCGGCACCCTCACCGAAGGCCACCCCCGCTTGCGCCGCCTGGTGGCGGTGCCCGGGGTGGACGAGCGCGCGCTGTTGCAAACCGCCGCGGCCTTGCAGGCGCAAAGTGCCCACCCGCTGGCCCGCGCCGTGGTGGAGGCCGCGCAGGAACAGGGCATTGAGGTGTTGCCCGAGAGTGCCACCGACGTGCAGGCCGTGGCCGGCCGGGGCAGCCAGGGCCAGGTGCAGGGCACGGTGCTGGCCCTGGGCAGCTTGCGCTGGATGGCGGAATTGAAGGTGGCCTTGGGCCACTTGCAAGCCGAGGCAGAGGCCGAGCAGGGTGCGGGCGCGTCGGTGTCGGTGTTGGCCAGTCAGGCACCCGATGGCGGCTGGGTGCCGCTGGCGCTGTTGTCCTTTGGTGATGAGCCCAAGGCCGGTGCAGCGCAAGCGATTGCCGAACTGCGCGGGCGCGGCATTCGCGTGGTGATGGTCTCGGGCGACAACCAAGGCGCGGCCACCGCCATGGCGCTGCGCCTGGGCCTGCGGCCCGACGAGGGCGAGGTGATCGCCGAGGTGCTGCCGGGCGACAAGGCCTCGGTGGTGCGCCAGCTCAAGGAAGGGGGCCACACCGTGGCCATGGTGGGCGATGGCGTGAACGACGCGCCCGCACTGGCGGCGGCCGACGTGGGCATGGCCATGAGCCACGCGCAGGGCGGCAGCTCGGACGTGGCCATGCACGCGGCCGGCATCACCCTCATGCGCGGCGACCCGCTGCTGGTGTCGGCCGCGCTGGACATTTCGCGCCGCACCGTGGGCAAGATCCGGCAGAACCTGTTCTGGGCCTTCGCCTACAACGTGGCCGGCATTCCGCTGGCGGCGCTGGGCTTCCTGAGCCCGGTGGTGGCCGGCGCTGCCATGGCGCTGAGTTCGGTGAGCGTGCTCACCAATGCGCTGCTGCTCAAGCGCTGGCGCGCACCGCGGCGCTGAGGCTCAATCGGCGAGCGCCTGCAGCAGCTCGTCGAACACCGCCAGCAGGCGCTGCACATCGGCCTCGGTGGTGGCGGGCGAGGCCAGCATCATGCTGTGAAAGGGCGTGAGCAGCACGCCACGGTTGAGCATGAACAGGTGGGTGAGCGATTCGAGTTCGCCCTGCGCGTGGTCGCGCACGTCTTGTGCGTTCACGGGCGTGTGGTCCATGAACTGCAGCTCCAGTCGAGCGCCCAGGCGGGTCACCGTCCAGGGGCGGCCAGCGCTGGCGATGCGCTGGCGCAAACCCGCCTCAAGCAGGCTGGCCATGGCCAGCATGTGCCGGTAGTTGGCCTCGGTGTGCAGGTGTTGCAGGGCCGCGTCCAGCGCGGCCAGCGCCAGCGCATTGCCCGCCAGCGTGGTGCCGATGCCGCTGTGGCCATCGGGGGCGGCCAGCTTGGCCTCGGTCATGCGCCGCGCCACCTCGTCGGTGAAGCCATAGACCGCGCAAGGCAAGCCACCGGCCACGGCCTTGCCCACCACCAGCACATCCGCTTGCAAGCCATGGGCTTGGGCATAGCCGCCCAGGGCGGTGGAGACGGTGTGCGTCTCGTCCATCACGAACAGCACGCCGTGCTCGCGGCACAGGGCGCGGGCCGCTTCCCAGAAGCCGGGCTGCGGTGGCACCAGGCCGAAGTTGGTGAGGGCGGGTTCGGCCAGCAGGGCGGCCACATCGCCTTGTACCAGCGCGGCGCGCAGGGCGGGCAAGTCGTTGAAGGGCACCACCCGCGTGAAGGCGTGGTGGTTGTGCACCTGGCCCAGCACCGAGGGCCGGGGCAGGGTGGCACCGGTGGTGGGGTCCATGTCCACCAGGGTGTCGTCCACCGCGCCGTGGTAACAGCCGTCGAACACCAGCAACTGTGGCCGCCCGGTGATGGCGCGCGCCCAGCGCAGCACGAAGCGGTTGGCGTCGCTGGCCGACAGCGCCAGTTGCCACTGCGGCAGGCCAAACACGCGCTGCAAGCCTTCGCCCACGGCCACGGTGCGGGTGGAGGGCAGCATGCAGGTCAGGCCCTGGGCGGCCTGCTCGGCGATGGCTTGTGCCACCGGGGCCGGGCTGTGGCCGAACATTGCACCGGTGTCGCCCAGACAGAAGTCGGCATAGGCCAGCCCATCGGCACAGGTGAGGCGGGTGCCTTGGGCCTGCGCCACCGCCAACGTGGCCGGGCTGGGCCAGTCGCGCATCCAGTGCAGTGGCACGCCGAACAGAAAGTGCCGCTGGGCCAAGGTGGCCTGGGCCATGGAGCGCGGGTGGGTGGTTACAAATCGCTCGCGCTCGGCCTGTTGCAAGGCGCTGAGGCGCTGCGGGGCAATAAAGGCTTGGGACATGCCGAAAACTGTACGGGCCGCAGGCCGCTTTCTGATGCCCAGGCGACACTGGTTGGCCCGAGGCGAGCGGAAGTGGCACCGTGGCGCCGCCGCCAGCGCCACAATGGCCGGCACCATGCGCGCCGCCACCGATTCCGCCCGCTCTGCCCTGTTGCGCCAAGCCCTGGCCCTGTCGATGGGCGCGGCCATTTCGCTGGGCATCACGCGTTTCGCGTATGGCCTGCTCTTGCCCCCGATGCGCGACGACCTGGGCTGGAGCTTCACGCTGGCGGGCTCGATGAACACGGCCAATGCCCTGGGCTACCTGCTGGGGGCGCTGTGCACGCCCGCGCTGATGCGCCGCTGGGGGGCTTCGCGCTTGCTGCTGGTGGGGGCCTGGCTGGCCTCGCTGTTCATGGCGGGCAGCGGGTTCTTCACCGAGCCAACGCCGCTGCTCTTGCAGCGCCTGCTGGCGGGCGTGGCCAGCGCCTGGGTGTTCATCTCGGGCGGTGTGCTGGCCGCGCGCCTGGCCCAGCGCGAGCCGGCGCGCAGTGGCCTGTTGCTGGGGCTTTATTACGGCGGCACCGGGCTGGGCATCGTGGCCTCTGCCTTGGCGGTGCCACCGGTGCTGGCCTGGGCGCAAGGCCAAGCCCATGGTTGGGCCTGGGCCTGGTGGGCACTGGCGCTGGTGTGCGCGCTGGCCACGTTGGTGCTGCACGCACCGGCCCGCGCGCAAGCCAGCGAGGCGGTGGCGCCCACCCCCAGCGGCACGGCCCCCAGGCGCTTTCGCTGGCAAGACTTCGGCTTCGCCTTGGCGGGCTATGGCTGCTTCGGCGTGGGTTACATCGGGTACATGACCTTCGTGATCGCGCTGCTGCGCCAGCAGGGCGCGTCGGGCGCCAGCATCACGGTGTTTTATGCCTTGCTGGGCCTGGCGGTGGTGGGGTCGTCCCGCGTGTGGGCCGGCCTGCTAGACCGCCACCGTGGCGGCGGTGCGCTGGCGCGCTTGAACGCCACCCTGGGCGTGGCCATCTTGTTGCCGGCGATCGCCCAGGCGTGGCCATTGATGTTGGTGTCGGGCGTGGTGTTCGGTGGCGTGTTCCTGTCGGTGGTGGCGTCCACCACGGCCCTGGTGCGGCACAACCTGCCCGCGCTGCTGTGGCCGGCGGGCATCAGCGCCTTCACCACCGTGTTCGCCGCCGGCCAGATCGTGGGCCCGGTGCTGGTGGGCGGCATCGCCGACGGGCCGGGCGGCCTGGCGCTGGGGCTGGCGGTGTCGGCCGGGGTGTTGTGGCTGGGCGCGGTGCTGGCCGCCTGGCAGCGGCCTTTGTGAGGCGTGCGGCGATCGGTCCTTGTTCTACCGCTTGGCGTGCCGTGGTTGAACACCATACGTTTGCATGGCGGATTCAATTTGTGTGGATTCCTGGGTATCGGGAAACAGGCGGTAGCTCGGCGCCAGGATGGTCTCGACGGATTGAACCTCGATCCTGAACAGCGATGAGAACGGAAAGCGTTCCCCAGCCAGCACACGCAGGGGAGTTGAGTCGATCACGAATCCGGGATCGCCAGCGCGCACCACACTGGCGGTGCCTTTGACTTTGAAGCCCTTTTGCGCAAACACGTCAATGAATGACACGCACACAGATGGGTTGGTCAGGATGTTCTTCAGTGTGCCGGGTGACGCAATGTTCGCCACCAGCAGCGTGCGGTCATCCGCGGCACAAAAAATCTCTTTTGGCGACACGTTGGGGAAACCGTCGTCGCCCAAGGTCGCCAGCCAACACAGCACGGACTTTTCCGCGCAGCGCAAGACGTCGAGATTCATCACGGTTGAGTCCTTCTGTTGGAAATGGTCGGCAAAGTCTAGAAAGGCGGCATCTCGATACCGAATGGGGGTAGGGCTTTTTAGTCGGTGAATTGCTCCACGACACCCCCCCGGTGGACACCCCCCGCCCCGCCCAAGTGGACTCCTTGCCCGTGTCGCCCCCGGGTATCTTGGGGCTCCACTTTTTCGCTTGCCATCCTCTCCACCCGGACGTCACCATGGCCATCGGTCAGTTTGCTTTTGCCCAGAACACCAACCGCTTCCTGGCGTGCGAGCCGCTGGCCGACCAGCCGTTTGCGGTGTGCGGCGTGCCCTTTGACGGGGTGGTGACCAACCGGCCGGGCGCGCGCTTCGGGCCGCAGGCGATTCGCGCGGCCAGCCTGATGCTGTGCGATGGCATTCACCCGGTGTTCAATGTGTCGCCGCTGGCGCACGTGGGTGACGCGCTGGACATGCGCCTGCCCAACGCCTCGCCCCTGGCCGAGGTGCGCCGCCACATCGAGGCGCAGGCGGCGGCGCTGATGGCGCGGCACCATTGCGTGTTCCTGGGGGGCGATCACTCGGTGACCTTGTCGCTGCTGCGTGCCCTGCGCGAACGCCATGGCGAGCCGCTGGCTTGCGTGCACTTCGACGCCCATTGCGACACCTGGAGCGACCACTTTGGTGAGCCGTCTGGCCACGGCACCTGGACGTTCGAGGCCATTCAGGAAGGGCTCATCAGCCCGGTGCACACGGTGCAGATTGGCCTGCGCTCCAGCGGCGAGCGGGCGGCGCGCGAGTACGTGGCCGACCAGGGTGGGCAGATCTTCACCGCGCGGGCCTTGCGCGGGCTGGACGGCGCGGCGTTGGCGCCGGTGTTGCAGGCGATTCGCCAGCGCATGGGCCAGCGGCCGGTGTACCTCACGCTGGACATTGACGTGCTTGACCCGGCCTTCGCGCCCGGCACCGGCACGCCCGAGCCGGGCGGGCTGAGCAGTTCGCAGGTGCTGACCTTTCTGGAGGAGCTGGCCGACCTGAACTGGGTGGGCATGGACTGCGTGGAGGTGGCCCCGGCTTACGACCATGCCGAACTCACCAGCAACGCCGCCGCCACCTTTGTGTGGACCTACCTGGCCGGGCAGGTGGCCCGCCGTGCGGGGGCCTGAGCATGGCCGGGCGTTCGCTCATTGGGTCTGACACCCAACTCAACCGGCAAAGCTATTACGAGGCCAGCGTGCAGCGTGGCGCGGGCCGCCCGGGTTTGCAGGGCGAACTGGTGGTGGACGCGCTGGTGGTGGGCGGTGGCTTTGCCGGCCTGAGCGCGGCGCTGGAGCTGGCGCAACGCGGCTTGAGCGTGGTGCTGCTGGAGGCCGACCGCGTGGGCAGCGGCGCCAGCGGCCGCAACGGCGGGCAGGCCATCGTGGGCTTCGCCAGCGGGCAAGAGCCGTTTGAGGCCCAACTGGGTCAGGCCGATGCGCAACGCGCCTGGGACATGTCGCTGGAGGCGATCGACCTGCTGGACGCGCGCATCCGGCGCCATGGCATCGATTGCGACCGGCGCTTCGGTTACGTGTACGTGGCCGATTCGGCCCGCAAGGCGCGCGCGCTGCGCGAAGAGGCCGATGGCTTGCGGGCGCGAGGCATTGCGGTGGAGTGGGCCGAGGGCGAGGCGGTGCAGGGCCTGATTGGCAGCCAGCGCTACGTGGCGGCGGCGCGTGAGCACCGCAGCGGCCACCTGCACCCGCTCAAGTTCGCGCTGGGCCTGGCCCGCGCCGCCGAGGCCGCGGGCGTGCGGGTGTTTGAACACTCGCCAGTGACGCAACTGCGCCGGGGCGAAAAGCTGGTGGCCCACACGCCGCAGGGCCGGGTGGTGGCGCGCTTCTGTGTGCTGGCGGGCAACTGCACGCTGCCGGCCTATGGGCCGGCGGTGGCGCCAGAGATCGCCCCGCGCGTCATGCCGGTGGGCACCTACATCATTGGCACCGAGCCGGTGGACGCGGCGCTGGCCGAGCGGCTCTTGCCCGGCGACGTGGCGGCCTGCGACAACAACTTCGTGCTCGACTACTTTCGCTTCAGCGCCGAGCGCCGCATGCTCTTTGGCGGGCGGGTGAGCTACACCACCATGACGCCGCCCAACCTGAAAGAGGTGATGCGCCAGCGCATGGCGGCCATCTTCCCGGCCCTGGCGGGCGTGCCGGTGGAGCACGTGTGGGGCGGCTTTGTGGACATCTCCATGAACCGCGCGCCCGACTTCGGTCGCCTGGGGCCCAACCTGTACTACCTGCAGGGCTTCAGCGGCCACGGCGTGGCGCTCACCGGGCTAGCCGGCCTGCTGGTGGCCGAGTGCGTGGCCGGACAGGCCGAGCGTTTCGATGTGTTCGCGCGGCTGCGGCACCGGCGCTTTCCGGGCGGGCCGCTGCTGCGCACGCCCACGCTGGCGCTGGGCATGCTGTGGCACCGCCTGCGCGACGTGCTGTGAGGGCCCGCCCAGGCCTCAGCCGCCCAGGGCCTGCTTCACCGCCTGGGTGAGCAGCGGGCCGCAGCGCTTGATGTCGGCCAGGGCGGCGTAGCCGTAGCCAATCACCAGGCCCTTGAGGTCTTGCCGCGCCAGGCAATAGGCCGAGAGCGGCCGCACGGTGATGCCCTGTTGCGCCAGGCGCTGGGCCAGGGCCACGTCGTTCACGGTGTTGGGCAGGCGCAGGCACAGGTGCAGGCCTTGCTCGGCGCCGGTGATGCGCGGGCCCTCGGGCCGGTCTTTCAGCACCGGGGTGAGCGCTTCCAGCAGGCATTGGCGGCGCTCGGCGTAGCTCTGGCGGGCGCGCCGCAGGGCACTGGCGAAGTGGCCCATTTCAATGAACTCGGCCAGGGCCGCCTGCACCGGCATCTGGCCGGGGCGGTTCAGGTCGTAATGGGCCTGCCGGAAGGCCTCCACCAGGCCCTTGGGCACCACCAGGTAGCCCAGCTTGATGCCGGGGTACAGCACCTTGGAGAAGGTGCCCATGTAGAGCACGCGGCCGTCGTTGTCCAGGCCTTCCAGGCTGGAGATGGGCGGGCCGCTGAAGCGGTACTCGCTGTCGTAGTCGTCTTCCAGCACCCAGGCCTGGTGCGCACGCGCCGTGGCCAGCAACTGGTGGCGCCGCGACAGCGACATGACCGCGCCGGTGGGGTACTGGTGCGAGGGCGTCACGTAGATCAGGCGCGGCGGGTGGGCGTTGTCGCTCTCGCTGGGGGCAATGCCTTGCACGTCCACCGGCACCGGGTGCGCCCGCAGACCGGTGGCCAGAAAGGCCTTCATGGCGCCCCAGTAGGCCGGGTCTTCCACCCACACGGTGTCGCCGTGGTCGGCCAGCAGGCGCGCGCACAGTTCCAGCGACTGCTGCGTGCCGGTGGTGACGATGACCTGGTCGGCGTCCAGGTGCACGCTGCGAAAGACACGCAGGTAATCGGCGATGGCGCGGCGCAGTGGCGCGTAGCCCCCCGAGGTGGCGTAGTCCAGCATGTCGGGGTAGGTCATGCGCCAGTGCTTGTTCTGCAGGCGCTGCCACAGCGTCAGGGGAAAGGCGCTGAAGTCGGCGATGCCGGGGGTGAAGGGCTGCACCTCCAGGTCGGCGGCGGTGAAGCGGTGCGCCAGTGCCTGGCCCCGGCTGGACAGGCGCGCGGCTTGCGGTTGCACCGGTGCGCCCTGGCCATTGCGCCCCGGGCGGCCGTTGGCCACGCGCGGCACGTTGTCGTTCACGTAGGTGCCGCTGCCCACGCGGCTGACCAGGTAGCCCTCAACGCTTAACTGGTTCACCGCCGCCACCACGGTGTTGCGCGACAGGCCCAGGTCTTGCGCGAGGTCTCGGCTGGAGGGCAGGCGCTCGCCTGCGGCGAGCTTGCCGTCGAGCATGGCGCGCCGCAGCGCCTCGTAGAGCTGGCGGTGCAGGGGCAGGGCGTCTTGGGTGCCCAGTCGGTTCATCTCGGCGAGCAGGAATTCGGAGAGCATGGGCGTGCGCTAGGGTGTGGGGTACCGGTGGCGCCAAGTGGCACCACCGCCTTACCTGAACTGGCCCTGATTGTGATCCAATTTGTCCGCCAGAATGGCCCACGACTGTCTGGAGATTCCATGAACAAGCCGCCATGCATGGTCTGGCTGCCTGCCGACCACCGTCTGCTGGGCGATCACGGGCATCAGATGCCCTTCCTGCTGCTGGGTGACAAATACGCCCGCGCCGTCAAGGTGGGCGCACAGGCCCAGCCGGTGATGTTTCCCCTGGCCAGCGCCGAGCAGATCGACGAGTTGCTGGGCCTGGTGGATGGGGTGATGCTCACCGGCTCGCCCTCCAACGTGCACCCCTCCCATTTCGACGAATCGGTGGCCGACCCGAGCCTGCCGCTGGACACCGAGCGCGACCAGCTCACCCTCGCGCTGGTGCGCGCCTGCGTGCGCGAGGCGGTGCCGCTGTTGGGCATCTGCCGGGGTTTTCAAGAGATCAATGTGGCCCTGGGTGGCACGCTGCACCAGCGCGTGCACGAGGTGCCGGGGCTGATGGACCACCGCGAGCCCAAGGGCCGCCCTCCTGACGAGCAATACGCCCCGCGTCACGCCGTCACGCTGGTGGCCGGGAGCGAGCTGGCCCAGTGGGCCGGCGGCACACAGGTGCAGGTGAATTCGCTGCACGGCCAGGGCATCAACCGCCTGGCCGATGGCTTGCAGGCCATGGCGCACGCGCCCGATGGTCTGGTGGAGGCCTTCGCGGTGAAGGGCGCACGCGCCTTCGCCTACGCCATGCAATGGCACCCCGAATGGCGCTGCTGGGACAACCCGTTCTACGCCGCCATCTTCGACGCCTTCGGGCATGCCTGCCGCCAGCGCCGCAGCCAGCGCCTGCAGGCCCACGACCTCGCTCGCGCCACGCCGGTGTGACCGCTCTCCCCACCTGACGCCCCACAAGCACAAAGACAAAGCGACAAGGAAACGGCCATGATTGACAACAAACAGACCCCCAAGAACTTCAACGAACTCGAAAGCTGGCTCAACGAGCGCCGGGTGACCGAAGTGGAATGCCTGGTGCCCGACCTGACCGGCGTGGCGCGCGGCAAGATCCTGCCGCGCGAGAAGTTCACCGAAGACCGCGGCATGCGGCTGCCCCAGGCCATCGTGGCCATGGGCGTGACGGGTGAGTTCCCCGAAAGCGGCCCGTATTACGACGTGATCGAGCCCACCGACCGCGACATGCAGTTGCGCCCCGACCCCACCACGGTGCGCATCGTGCCGTGGGCCACCGACCCCACCGCGCAGGTGATCCACGACTGTTTTGATCACCAGGGCAAGCTGGTGCCCTTCGCTCCGCGAAGCGTGCTGCGCCATGTGTGCGAGCTGTTCGAGGCCGAGGGCCTGGAGCCGGTGGTGGCGCCCGAGCTGGAGTTCTACCTGACGGCCCGCAACACCGACCCCAACACCCTGCTCAAGCCGCCCATTGGCCGCAGCGGCCGGGCCGAGACCTCGCGCCAGGCGTACTCAATCGACGCGGTGAACGAGTTTGACCCGTTGTTCGAAGAGATCTACGAGTACTGCGAAAAGATGGAGCTCAACGTGGACACGCTCATCCACGAGGTGGGCGCGGGGCAGATGGAGATCAACTTCTTCCACGCCCACCCGCTGGGCCTGGCCGACGAGGTGTTCTTCTTCAAGCGCACGGTGCGCGAGGCCGCGCTGCGCCACGACATGTACGCCACCTTCATGGCCAAGCCCATCGCCGGTGAGCCGGGCAGTGCCATGCACGTGCACCAAAGCCTGGTGGACAAGAAGACCGGGCGCAACATTTTCAGCAACCCCGACGGCTCGCCGTCCGAGGCCTTCTACCACTACATCGGTGGCCTGCAGCGCTACATCCCGGCGGCCATGGCGCTGGTGGCGCCCTACGTGAACAGCTACCGCCGCCTCTCGCGCCACACCGCCGCGCCCATCAACATCGAGTGGGGCCACGACAACCGCACGGTGGGCATTCGCTCGCCCATCTCCACGCCGCAAGCGCGTCGCGTGGAGAACCGCGTGATCGGTGCCGACGCCAACCCCTACGTGGCCATGTCCATGACGCTGGCCTGCGGCTACCTGGGCCTGAAAAACAAGATTCAGCCCAAGCCCGAGATGCGCGGCGACGCCTACCTGGCACCGTACTCACTGCCGCGCAGCCTGGGCGAGGCCCTGGAATGGCTGCGCCGCGAGCCTGACCTGCACGAGGTGCTGGGCAAGGAGTTCGTGACCATCTACACCGAGATCAAGGAACTCGAGTTCGAGGAGTTCATGAAGGTGATCTCACCCTGGGAGCGAGAGCACCTCCTTCTGCACGTTTGAAACACCCCCGCGCCGCTTCGCGTCACCCCCTCAAGGGGGCAACGCCAGCGGCCCGGCAGAGCCGGTTCCGCGGCGTTCACGGGGGAACTCCCCCTCTGATTCAAAGGCCCTTGTATGAACACCTCCACCCTCATCACGCCACCGGCCCTGGTTCGCCGTGCCGAGCAGCAAGACACGCAGGCCATTCAGGCGCTGGACAGCGCGCACTTCATCCACCCCTTCACCGACCACGGTGACCTGGCCACGCGCGGGGCGCGGGTGATCACACGGGCCGAGAACATCTACGTGTGGGACAGCGAGGGCAAGAAGATCCTGGACGCCATGAGCGGCCTGTGGTGCGTGAACGCCGGTTACGGCCGGCGCGAGCTGGCGCAGGCGGCCTACGACCAGATGATGACGCTGCCTTACTACAACAGCTTCTTCCAGACCACCAACGTGCCGGCGGTGCAACTGGCCACCAAGCTGGCCTCGCTGGCGCCCAAGGTGGGTGACCGCTCGTTTGAGCACGTGTTCTTCAGCTCCAGCGGCAGCGAGAGCAACGACACCAACGTGCGCATGGCGCGCCGCTACTGGGACCTGATGGGCCAGCCCGAGCGCAAGGTGATCATCAGCCGCCACAACGCGTACCACGGCAGCACCATGGCCGGTGCGTCGCTGGGCGGCATGAGCGGCATGCACGCGCAGGGTGACCTGCCCATTCCCAACATCACCCACATCGAGCAGCCCTACCACTTCGAGAACGGCCTGCCCGGCGAGAGCGAGGCCGACTTCGGCTTGCGCGCGGCGCGCTGGCTGGAAGAAAAGATCCTGGCCATCGGGCCGGACAAGGTGGCCGCCTTCATTGCCGAGCCGGTGCAGGGCGCGGGCGGCGTGATCATTCCGCCCGCCACCTACTGGCCCGAGATCCAGCGCATCGTGGACCAGTACGGCATCTTGCTGATCTGCGACGAGGTGATCTGCGCCTTCGGCCGCCTGGGCCACTGGTTCGCCTACGAGAAGTTCGGCATCAAGCCCGACCTGGTGACCTTCGCCAAGGGCGTGACCAGCGGCTACATCCCCCTGGGCGGCGTGATGGTGGGCAACCGCGTGGCCCAGGTGCTGATCGACAAGGGCGGCGAGTTCAACCACGGCTACACCTACAGCGGCCACCCCGTGGCCTGCGCGGTGGCCCTGGCCAACCTGGAGATCATGGAGCGCGAAGGCCTGCCGCAGCGGGTGCGCGACGACATTGGCCCCTACCTGGCCAAGCGCTTTGCCGAGCTGAACGACCACCCGCTGGTGGGCGTGGCCGAGACCTGCGGTTTCGTGGCCGGTCTGGTGCTGGTGAAAGACAAGGCCACCCGCCAGGTGTTCGACCCCGACCTGGCCGTGGGCATGATGTGCCGTGCCCACTGCTTCAAAAACGGGCTGATCATGCGCGCCGTGGGCGACCGCATGATCATCGCGCCGCCCCTGGTGATGACGCACGAGCAGATCGACGAAATGATGGCCCTCATTCGCCTCTGCCTGGACGCCACCTTGGCGCAATTGCGCTCGCTTGGCCATGTCGCTTGACTAGAATGCCCGATGCGGCCGACGCACCAGCGTGGTGAAGGTCGCGGGTCTGGAAATTGCGTGCGATCAAGCACCTGCTGTCCACCCGCCGGTTTGTAATGCTTTAGGTCAAAACCCCCTCAGGAGAGAGCTTCACCATGAAAAAACACGTTCTGGTTCTCGCGGTGTCGGCCATGCTGCTGGCCGCATGCGGCAAGAAGGAAGAGCCCGCACCCGCGCCGCAAGCCACCCCGGTGGCCGCCGCCCCGGCCGCTGCCCCCGCTGGCCCGGTGTACGACGACGAGAAGGTGCTCAACATCTACAACTGGCCCGACTACGTGCCCGAGAACCTGATCGCCGACTTCGAGAAAGAAACCGGCATCAAGGTGAACTACGACACCTTCGAGACCAACGAAGCCCTGCACGCCAAGCTGGTGGCGGGCAACACCGGTTACGACATCGTGGTGCCCGGCACCGTGTTCGCCAAGCCCCAGATCGAGGCCGGTTTCTACCAGCCGCTGGACAAGTCCAAGATCCCCAACTACAGCAACCTCGATCCCGCCGTGATGCAGGTGCTGACCAAGGCCGACCCCGACAACAAGCACCTGGTGCCGTGGGGCTGGGGCTTCACCACCGTGGGCATCAACAAGACCAAGGTCGCCAAGGCCCTGGGCAGCATGCCCATGCCTGAGAACGCCTGGGACCTGGTGTTCAAGCCTGAGTACACCAGCAAGCTGAAGTCTTGCGGCATTGCTTACCTGGACTCGCCCACCGAAATCATCCCGGTGGCGCTGCACTACATCGGCAAGGACGCGTACTCCAACGACCCCGCCGACTACAAGGCCGCCACCGAAATGCTGGCCAAGGTGCGCAAGGACATCCGCCTGTTCAGCTCGACCATGATCGACGACATCGCCGGCGGCAAGGCCTGCGTGGCCGTGGGCTGGTCTGGTGACATCAACATCGCCGCCGGTCGCGCCAAGGAAAACGGCTCCAAGGACGAGATCGAGGCGCTGCTGCCGTCCACCGGTGCGCTGTCGTTCTTCGACACCATGGCCGTCACCAAGGACGCCAAGCACCCGAACAACGCCATGGCCTTCATCAACTTCTTCCTGCGCGCCGAGTCGGGCGCCGCGATGGCCAACGAGATGAGCTACAACTCGGGCAACAAGGCCGCGCTGGAGAAGGTGAACCCTGAGCTGGCGAACAACAAGACCATCTTCGTGGACGCCGCGTACATGGGCAAGATGATCCCGCCCAGCAGCTTCACCAACGAAGCGCGCGAAGCCATGGCCACCGCCTACAACGCCTTCAAGAAGGGCAAGTAAGCCCCCAGGCCACTCCAGGCCATGAAAAAGGGGCTGTTCGTACACCGTATGAACAGCCCCTTCTCTTTAGCAGCCGCCAGTGCTGCCCCAACCACTTCCCACCCCCATCGACAAAGGCGCATTCATGGCTGACGCTGGATCACAAGACGGTTATCTGGTCACCGAGAAGCTCATCAAGCGGTTCGACGAGGCCGTGGCGGTTGACGAGGTGTCGCTGTCCATTCGCAAAGGCGAAATCTTCGCGCTGCTGGGCAGCTCGGGTTGTGGCAAGTCCACCCTGCTGCGCATGCTGGCGGGCTTTGAGCAGCCGACCAAGGGCCGCATTCTGCTGGGCGGCCAAGACCTGGCCACCCTGCCGCCCTACGAGCGGCCGGTGAACATGATGTTCCAGAGCTATGCGCTGTTCCCGCACCTGAACATCTGGGAAAACATCGCCTTCGGCCTCAAGCGAGAAGGCCTGCCCAAGGCCGAGATTCAACAGCGCGTGGACGAGATGCTGGCCCTGGTGCAGCTCACCCCCTACGCCAAGCGCAAGCCGCACCAGCTATCGGGCGGCCAGCAGCAGCGCGTGGCCCTGGCGCGCAGCCTGGCCAAGCGGCCCAAGCTGCTCTTGCTCGACGAGCCCCTGGGCGCGCTGGACAAGAAGCTGCGCGAGCAGACGCAGTTTGAGCTGGTGAACATCATCGAAAAAGTGGGCGTGACCTGCGTCATGGTCACGCACGACCAGGAAGAGGCCATGACCATGGCCAGCCGCATCGCGGTGATGAGCAAGGGCCGCGTGCTGCAGGTGGGCACGCCGCAAGAGGTGTACGAGTACCCGGCCAACCGCTTCGTGGCCGACTTCATCGGCAACGTGAACCTCTTCCAGGGCAAGATCAGCCTGGACGAGGCCGACCGCTGCGCCGCCACCACCTCCATCGGTGAAATTCACGTGGGCCACGGCATCAGCGGCGCCATGGACATGCCCGTGGCCGTGGCGGTGCGGCCCGAGAAGATCAGCATCGGCAAGGAGCGCCCCGCCGGCATGGACCACAACGTGTTCGCCGGTCGCGTGAAAGAGATCGCCTACTTCGGCTCCTACAACACCTACATCCTGCTCACGCCACAAGGGGTGCGCGTGAAAATCACCGAGCCCAACGGCTCGCGGCACGAGATGCTGAACATCACCTGGGAGGACGACGTGTTCTTCTGGTGGGACGACACCGACGCGGTGGTTCTGAGGGACTGACACCTGTCAGTCTCCCCCCGCGCCGCTTCGCGTCACCCTCCAGAGGGGGGCGATGCGAGTGGCCCGGCGGAGCCGGTTCCACCGCATCCCTGGATAGCGTGTTTGGTTCGCCTACTTTTGCAGGAACTTCCATGAACTCAGTTCCCATTCCTGGCAAGCGCTTCGTCATCGGCGTGCCCTATGCCTGGCTGATCGTTTTCTTCTTCCTGCCGTTCCTGATCCTGCTGTACATCAGCTTCGTGGACATGGGCGGCGACATCAGCCCCTTCAAGCCGCTGTGGGACCCGGACACCGGTGTGCTGCGGCTGAAGTACGAGAACTACCTCTCGATCTTCCGCGAGGCCGAGGGCGCGCCGCTGTTCAAGACGCTGTATGTGGACGCCTACCTGCGCTCCATCTGGTACGCGCTGTGCACTGCGTTGCTGTGCCTGGTGATCGGTTACCCCTTTGCCTACTTCATTGCCCGATCGCCCGCCAGCGCGCGCCCGGCGCTGCTGCTGATGGTGATGCTGCCGTTCTGGACGTCTTTCCTGCTGCGCGTGTACGCCTGGAAGGGCATCCTGGCCGACGAGGGCGTGCTCAACCGCATGCTCATGGCCGTTGGCCTGTTGAGCGAGCCTCTGCACATGCTCTACACCAACACGTCCATGCTGATCGGCATGACCTACGTGTACCTGCCCTTCATGGTGCTGCCGCTCTACGCCAACCTGGTGAAGATGGACTTCCGCCTGCTGGAGGCCGCTTACGACCTGGGCGCCACGCCCTTCAAGGCCTTCTGGCTGGTGACGGTGCCGCTGTCCAAGTCGGGCATTGTGGCTGGCTTCATGCTGGTGTTCATTCCCTGCGTGGGCGAGTTCGTGATTCCCTCGCTGCTGGGTGGCCCCGAGAACCTCATGATCGGCCGCGTGGTGTGGGACGAGATGTTCACCGCCAACAACTGGCCGCGCGCCACCGCACTGGCGGTCATCATGATCGCGGTCATCGTCGTGCCGCTGGCCCTGTACTACCACTTCAGCGCCAACAAGCCTGAAGCCCGCGCCTGAGGAGACGACGATGAAAGCCCTGCTCGAAAAACACGTCGGCAAGCTCTGGATGCTGGTGGTCTTCGCGTTCCTCTACGCGCCGCTGGCCTTCATGATCCTGTTCTCTTTCAACAGCACCCGGCAAGACGCGCGCTTCACCGGCTTCTCGCTGCGCTGGTACGAGGCCCTCACCCGAGACACCAAGATCGTCGAAGGCTTCTTCCTCTCGCTGAAGATCGCCGCCATCACCGGCGTGCTCTCGGCCGTGCTGGCCACCTTCGCCGCCTTCGTGCTGGTGCGTTACCAGCGCTTTGCCGGGCGCACCATCTTCAGCGGCATGGTCAACGCCCCGTTGGTGATGCCCGAGGTGATCATTGGTTTGTCGCTGCTGCTGCTGGCAGTGGGCGCGCAAAACGTGTTCGACTGGCCCGAGCGCGGCATGCTCACCATTGTGCTGGGCCATACCCTGCTGGGCATGGCCTATGGCATGGTGGTCATCCAGAGCCGCTTGATGGAGATGGACCGCCGCATCGAAGAGGCCGCCATGGACCTGGGCGCCCGCCCGCACCAGGTGTTCTTCCTGGTGACCCTGCCCAACATCTTCCAGGCCATCCTGGCCGCGTTCCTGTTGGCCTTCACCCTGTCGTTCGACGACGTGGTGATCTCCGAATTCCTCTCCGGCCCGGGCGTGAACACGCTGCCGCAGGTGATCTTCGGTTACGCCCGCCGTGGCATCAACCCCACCATCTACGCGGCGGCCACCTTGCTCATTGTCACCATGACCATCGTGATCGTGGGCTACGCCGTGTGGGTGGCCCGCCAGACCCGCCGCCGCGAGCGTGAGATCGCTGCCGCGATGCGGGCCGAGCAGGCCGCGCTTCAGGGGCATTGAGCCCGCCTGGCCCCGCCAAGCGGGGTGGGGTGGTGGGTATCGGTTGTCAACAAAAAGTACTATGACAAGGCCTTTGCATCCGCAAAGGCCTTTCTTTTTTGTCACACCCCATGAAGAAGACTCTTTTCGCATCCCTGGCCGCCGTGGCGGCTTTTTCTTTTGTTGGCGCCGCGCACGCCCAAGGCGCTGAAGCCCCGCTGTATTTCGAACTGGGCTACAGCAAGCTCAGCGTCAAGGGCGGCGTTCCTGGCCTGTCCCTGAAAGCATCGCCCGGTGCCATCACCGGCATTGCGGGCTACCAGGTGAACGAGAACCTGTCGCTGGAAGGCCTGCTGGCCTTCGGCGTGGGCGGCAGCGAAGCCAAGATCAACGGCGCTGGCTCGGGCGTTGACATCAAAGTGGGCACTGGCGTGGGCTTTTTCGCCCGTGCCTCGGCCAACGTGACCGATGACCTGCAACTCTTTGGCCGCCTGGGCTGGCAGCACAGCAGCCTGAAGCTGTCGGGCCAGGGTGGTTCCGTGTCGGACAGCGGCAGCGACCTGGCATACGGCTTCGGCGCCAACTACAACCTGTCCAAGTCGTCCTACCTGCAGGCGAGCTGGATGAGCTACTACAACAAGAACAGCACCAAGATCAGCGGTTTTGGCCTGAGCTACGGCCTGCGCTTCTGATTGGGTTCGTCTGTCGCGCCAAGGGCCACCACCGGTGGCCCTTTTTCATTGGCGCCCTCAGTGGATGCCTTCACTGGGGCCAAAGTGGATGCTCGCGACAGCAAAGTTGGGGCGTAGCATGGGGCCAATTGCGTCTTGATTGCCCCCCAACATGAACTCTGCTGCCCCTGCACCCCAGACCCCGTCTTTCGACGGCCGAGCGCTCATCAACGGCGAGCGCGTGGCGGCCCGCGATGGCCAGACCTTTGACAACGTGTCCCCCGTGGACGGCCGCGTGCTGGCGCAGGTGGCGCGCGGTGGCGCGGCCGACATCGACGCGGCGGTGGGCGCGGCCCGCACCGCGTTCGAAGACCGGCGCTGGAGCGGCTTGCCGCCGGCCCAGCGCAAGCGGGTGATGATCGCCTTTGCCGATTTGCTGCTGGCGCACGCCGATGAACTGGCGCTGACCGAGACCCTGGACATGGGCAAGCCGGTGAAGTACTCGCGCTCGGTGGACGTGAACAGCGCGGCCAACTGCATTCGCTGGTATGGCGAGGCGGTGGACAAGGTGTACGACGAGATCGCGCCCACGCCCAGCACGGCACTGGCGCTGATCACGCGAGAGCCGGTGGGCGTGGTGGGCGTGATCGTGCCCTGGAACTACCCCATGATCATGGCGGCCTGGAAGATCGCGCCGGCCCTGGCCGCGGGCAATTCGGTGGTGCTCAAGCCCAGCGAGAAAAGCCCGCTCACGGCGCTGCGCCTGGCCGAGCTGGCGCTGGAGGCCGGCATTCCGCCCGGCGTGTTCAACGTGGTGCCGGGCTTCGGCGCCGAGGCTGGCAGCCCGCTGGCGCTGCACATGGACGTGGACTGCATCGCCTTCACCGGCAGCACCCGCGTGGGCAAGCAGATTCACGTGATGGCGGGGCAGAGCAACCTCAAGCGCGCCTGGACCGAGCTGGGCGGCAAGTCGCCCAACATCGTGTTCGCCGACTGCCCCGACCTTGACCGCGCGGTGGAGAGCTGCAACGCGCCTTCGCGCCTGTTTGTGGAGGCGTCCATCAAAGAGGCTTTTCTGGAAAAGGCGCTCAAGCTGGTGCCGCAGTACCAGCCGGCCAACCCGCTGCACGCCGACACGGTGATGGGCGCCATCGTGGACCGCACCCAGCTCGACACGGTGATGCGCTACATCGACAGCGGCCAGCGTGAGGGCGCGAAGCTGTTGGCCGGTGGCCAGGCGGTGGAGCCGGTGAAGGGCGGCTGCTACGTGCTGCCCACCATTTTTGACGGCGTGCGCAACGACATGACGATTGCGCGCGAGGAGATTTTTGGCCCGGTGCTCTCGGTGCTGAGCTTCACCGACGTGGCCGACGTGGTGCAGCAGGCCAACCGCAACGTGTATGGCCTGCAGGCCGGCGTGTGGACGCGTGACCTCTACAAGGCCCAT
>FWPV01006566.1_pt1 | contig 22011 bp, 16 predicted proteins | sample 2228371 | NCBI WGS metagenome assembly FWPV01 (sample SAMEA103939776, study PRJEB20133) | metagenome | reverse complement strand
GTATATTGTTATCAACAAGACATTTATTAATATATTTAAAATATTGAATTTAATGAGAATAAAAATATCAGATTAATTGAAACAAATTATCATTTATATGAGTATTGATCCTGCCTTCACCCCTTCCGCCTATTCTTTTTTGATATTTTGTGAATATTTTGTTGTATTCTTTTCTTCCATAAAACAGTTTTGATTTTATATATATGGAATCTCCTTTACTTTCGTGTGAAGATCTGCATATTGCCTTTTCACAGCCGGACGGAAGAGTTGCGGAAGCGGTAAGAGGGGTTTCTTTTACTGTCAATGAAAACGAAACACTCGGCATTGTCGGCGAATCCGGCTGCGGGAAAACAATGACTGCTCTTGCCGTAATGCGGCTTGTTCCTGAACCTGCAGGGAAGATAATATCGGGTAAAATTCGGTTTAAAGATATCGAGTTGCTTTCTTTGCCGGAAAAACAGATGCGTTCGGTCAGGGGCGGCAGTATCGCGATGATCTTTCAGGATCCGATGACCTCTCTCAACCCTTTATATACCTGTCGTACCCAGATAAGGGAGGCTATTCTTGAGCACGGCAGAGCAAAGGAAGATGCGGACACTGTGATCGAGTCTATACTTGCCGAAGTGGGCATACCTGAACCGAAGCGGACAGCCGACAGTTATCCCCATCAGTTAAGCGGGGGTATGCAGCAGAGGGTGATGATTGCAATGGCGCTTGTCTGCAATCCTTCCCTTCTGATTGCCGATGAACCGACGACCGCGCTGGACGTTACGGTTCAGGCCAGAATACTCGACCTTCTCGATTCTCTGAAAGAAAGCAAAGGAACGAGCCTGATGCTTATTACCCATAACTTAGGAATTGTGGGAGATATTGCCGACAGAGTTATGGTGATGTATGCCGGAGAGATAATGGAGTGCGCAAAGACAGAGGATCTTTTCGATGGTCCCATGCATCCATATAGTTCCAGTCTGCTCGAGACCGTCCCTTCGGTGACATCGCGCAAAAAACGTCTTACGGTGATTCCGGGCGAAGTTCCCACGCCGCTTAACATTCCTCAGGGGTGTCCGTTCCATCCGCGGTGCGACAGGGCGTTTCAGCGCTGCCGCACGGAACATCCGGATTTATACAAAACCGCCGACGGAAGGCTTGTCAGGTGCTTTCTTTATGAATGATGCATTGGTCAAGCAATCCGGTGATTATATGGTTACAGTAAGCGATCTTTGCGTATATTTTCCTGTGCGTAAAGGAATCTTCGGAAAAATAGCAGGATATGTAAGGGCAGTTGACGGTGTTACTTTTTCTATCCGGAAGGGGGAGGTCTTTGCGCTTGTAGGCGAGTCGGGATGCGGAAAAACAACTACAGCACAGGCTCTTGCCGGCCTGGTTCCGTTAAGCGCCGGTTCAATCGGATTGTTTTTCGATAGTATTATCAACGGGCCTGTGGACTGGAAAAAAACCGACCCCGTAACCGCAAAAAAAATCCGCAGACAGATGCAGATAATATTTCAGGATCCTTTCGGATCCCTTGATCCGCGAATGACGGTAAAATCAATACTCGAGGAACCGCTTATAATCCATAAAATCGGGTCTTCAAAAACAAGGCTCGACAGAATCAGGGAACTGCTCGGGATAGTCGGCCTCTCTGATGAATATCTCAACCGCTACCCTCATGAGTTTTCGGGAGGTCAGCGCCAGCGCATAGGAATAGCGCGGGCGCTTGCAACATCGCCCTCTTTTATAATCGCCGACGAGCCGGTGAGTGCACTTGACGTTTCGATACAGGCTCAGATAATAAATCTCCTACAAAACCTCCGCGAGACCTACAACCTCACTTTACTCTTCATTTCTCATGATCTTGCCGTGGTACGGCATCTTTCCGACCGGATTTCGGTTATGTATCGAGGGAAGATCGTCGAATACGGGCCGCAGGAAGAGATTTTTCTTCGGCCGCAGCACCCTTATACGAAGTTGCTTCTTGAAAGCGTACCGACTATAGGTAAAAGAAGGAAAACCTGTTGCCCTATTGCCGCCGATGAACCGGAACTGCAACCCCCCAAAACCGGCTGTTCGTTCTATCCCCGCTGCCCCAAACGGCGAAACGATTGTCTGTCTGCAGCGCCCGCCTTACGCGAAACAGATAACGGAAAAGCAGCGGCCTGTTTTCATCCATCATCCTGAGAGCCATGACAGTCATCGCCGTGTAATCATTTGTGTAATTTTTTTCTTATTTTTGTTTCTTTTTTTTCTTTTTATTTTTCTTCTTCTTCTTTTTCTCTTTCTTTTTTTATTTTCTCCCTTTCTTGTGAGAATTATTTCATACTTCTTAAGGCCGCGTTTCCCGTCGACCTTCTGACAATCAGGTTTCCCTCTGTTTCCAGGTATATTCCGCTGCGGGGAGGCTTTATTGTTTGGGGAGCCAGAAGAAAACGGACCATCATATTTACAATGCCGTTATTATTGAAGTCATACGAAGTAAGCTGGTATTCCATTGCGTCGATGGTATTGTCGAATGAAATAACTGAAATCTCTTCAGGAATACGGACGTTGCGTTCTTTGAGAAAGTCCATTGCAATTGTTGCAGCGAAATCGTTCGCGGCAATCCATGCCGTTATTCGGGGGTCGCTGAGCGCCGATTCGAAAAGAGGCCGCATCTCTTCGTAGATTTCGCCGCTTGCGCAGTTCCACTCCGTAACATATTTGACTATGCTGTATCCAAGATTTCCGAACCGCCTGAAAAACCCGCTGTGAGCCTCTTTTTTCCACTCTTCATACTGATGGATAATCGAGCGTATATCCTCCTTGTGTGCCTGATTCTTAAGGTAATCCCACTGATAAGCGTAATTCTCTCTCACAAAAGCGACTACTCCGTCGGGTAAACCGGCACGTTTATACATATCGGTTATCGTATTCAGACGAAGCTTCGACCATAATGCCCGGTGAAACGGAGAGAAAAAAGCCGCCTTTTTATGCCCTTTGTTAAGCAAATACTGCGCTACCCTTTTTGCCGGAACCGCGGAAGTGGTTGTTGTAAAAAAACGGACAAAGCGATTGCTAATAACGCTTCGCGGAATATTCCAGCCTCCTACAACATCCAGGACAGCAACGTTTCTGCGCAAACCTGCAAGACGCTCAAGCACCTCTTCCGGAGCACTCTCAAGATTTGCAACGATAAAAATATACCCCAGAATGCTGCGTTCGTTAAGATCGAAATCCTTTTTGGTGGCAGAATGAATAAACCGCAGCCTTTCCTGTGTGCGGAAATAAACTATCACATCGAGTTGTATATTCATTTTAATACACTCTGATTCGAGTGCACGGAAATAACTTTTATCCTGATGGTCTATCCAGATTTTGCCGTCTTCCCAGCCGCAGGCGATCGCTGCAATACGGGAATGGCCGATACTGGGGCAAAGCGTGGGGATGATATAACCGTTTGTATGAGGTTCTATGATTTTTTCTTCGATCAATACCGAAAGCGCCTTTTTCAATGTGGCGAATGAAACGTCGAGCGTCCTCTGAAGCTCTTTGGCTGAAGGCAGTCTCCCGACTTCGGTATAACGGCCCGAAACAATATCAAGGTAAAGCTTCTCGGCGACAAACCGCCAGGAACCATATTTTGACTGTTCTTGAGATGAAGAGAAAAGCCCTGAAGCCTTCTTCCCTGACGTCAAAATGCCATTGCCGTTTTCGTCGACCTTACCGCCACCTTCTTCCTTAAATTTCCGAAGCGCCTTCCACATCGTAACATAAGAAACTCCGGCGTCGCGGGCAAGAGATCGTATTGACGGCAATTTAAAGTCACTGCCGTTCTTTACTACAAAGTCGGACAGAAAATTAAAACCTTTTAGAATTCCAGGTTTTACTTTTTCCAGAAAACCCCCTTTTGATATAAAAATATATCAAAACATAGAATTCAATAAAATTTTTTATGTTGTTACTTTTTCAAATAATTCATATTTTATTATTACCTATTAAAATAATCAGGCTGATAAGGCCGGAATAGGGAAAGGGGGAGACGGAAATTATAATTTCAAACACAACAGGGGTATTGGTATGAATTGCGAAGGATACCTGCTGGGTTACGATATAGGAAGTTCATCGGTAAAAGCAGCATTGATAGAAGCTGCTACCGGCCGCCTGATAGCATCCGCAACATCACCCGACAATACAGAACTCGAAATTATTGCAGAAAAAGCCGGTTTTGCAGAACAACACCCGGAGACATGGTGGACCCACGTTCAGAAAGCAACCGAAAAAATCCGTAGTTCCTCTACAGTAGATCTGAAAGACGTAAAAGCCATAGGTATTTCCTATCAGATGCATGGTCTGGTAATGATAGACAGACAACTAAAACCCCTCGCGCCATCAATTATATGGTGCGACAGCAGGGCTGTAGCAATCGGTCAGAAGGCTTTAGAGGAAATAGGCAGAAAGAAATGTTTTGATCGTCTTCTGAACTCTCCGGGTAATTTCACGGCTTCCAAACTCAGATGGGTTGCAGAGAACCGGAAAAAACTCTTCCGGAGCATTTATAAGTTTATGTTGCCCGGAGATTATATTGCACTGAAACTTACAGGAGAGGTTACCACAACCGCTTCCGGCCTCTCTGAAGGCATTTTATGGGATTTCAAAGCGGGTAAAGTGGCCGATTTTCTTCTTAAGTATTTCGGCATAGATCCTGAAACGGTTCCGGCGATTGTACCAACCTTTGGAATACAGGGAACGGTTACGGAAGAAGCCGCGTCTCTTCTCGGCCTTAAAAAGGGAATTCCGGTCGCATACCGCGCCGGAGATCAGCCCAATAACGCCCTGTCGCTTAATGTTCTCAAACCCGGCGAGATTGCCGCAACTGCCGGGACGTCCGGCGTCGTTTACGGCGTAACCGACAAAACCTCATACGACCCTCAGGGACGAGTCAATACCTTTCTTCATGTAAACCATACGGAAAAAGCTCCGAGACTCGGCATTTTACTGTGTGTAAACGGGACGGGAATTCTTAACAGGTGGCTTAGAAATACTTTGGGAAGCTGGAGCAATGAACCCATATCTTATGCAGCAATGGACAAAGAGGCGGAGAGCGCTCCTGCAGGTTGCGACGGTCTGCGTATTCTACCATACGGAAACGGCGCCGAACGAACACTGGGTAACCTGAACGTCGGTGCATCGGTTCACTGTCTCGATCTTACACGACACAGCCGGGCACATTTACTGCGTGCGGCTCAGGAAGGAATTGTCTTCGCTCTTATGAACGGAATCGATATAATGCGCTCGATGGGGCTTAAAATAAAGGCGGTAAGAGCAGGCGATGCAAATATGTTTAAAAGCCGCCTGTTCGGCGAAGTGTTTGCAACCGTTGCAAATTGCGCCGTAGAACTTTACAATACCGACGGAGCGCAAGGCGCTGCCCGCGGCGCCGGGGTGGGAGGCGGCATATACGGAGGGCTGAAAGACGCGTTCTCAAATCTATCGGTGGTGCGGAAAATAGAGCCCGACACAAAAAAACGTTCTCTATATAACGAGGCATACGGTCACTGGTTGTCTATCTGTAAGGATCAGATAAACAGGGCGAAAAAACAATCATGAACATAATAAGGTTTTTATAATACATATAATAAAAGAAAACCGGAATTAAATAAAAATAAAAAAACATTATAATCAATATGGAGTAACGGGTTATGGCGGAAAAAAAATCACTGCATAGTGTTTGCAGGTGGACATTCAACGCTGGTAAGGGCGGGTTTGTTCCCGGCAATATTCGGGATAAATGGAATTCACAGAACCTCGACACAATAAAAACAGTCGGTCTTATAAAAGACAAAATAGCTCCCAGACTCCCGGAGAATATTCAGCTTGGATTCGAAGTGCATTACGACAGCGAAGTCGACGAAAAAACCGCCGCCGGACTTGCCGACGCACTCTTAGACGCAAAAATGTATCTGGCCATGATTACTCCGGGCGCCCACTCCCATTTTGCTTACGGCGGTATTGCTTCTCTAGATAAAAAAGAGGTTGCCGCGGCACGCGCTCTTGGAACAAGAACCGTGGATCTGGCTTACGGCGCGTTAAAGAAAGCATGGTGTAAAGACGCCCTGCCGACATTCGTCCTATGGAACGGCTCTTACGGATACGATCTCGCTTCGGTAGGTGTAAGGAAGATGTATCAGACGCTCAAAGAGAGCGTCGCCGAACTTTGCAAATACGAACAGAAGGCGGGCGGAGAATTGTATATGGCAATCGAGCCCAAACCCAACGAAGGCCACCCTGCAATGCTGCTCCCGACCGTTGCAAGCGCGCTTCTTTTCTGGCGAAAACTGGAAGAGGAGTTCGGGATTCCACGCGCAAAGAAAGGCGTCAACAAAGAGTTCGGACACTCGGAAATGATCGGACTCGACCTTATCAACGATACGGTGGAAGAACTCGACAACAACGCGATGGTTCACATGCACCTAAACAGTCAGGGATACAACGACGGTATTATTCTCGGCGGCCCCGGAAAATATGACATCGACCATGGAACCCGGATAAACGGGATGAATATAGCGGTTGCCGGATTGTTAAAGGCGGCAGGTTTCGCCCGCTGGAAAGGCCACGATATGCAGCCCCGGGCATACGATAACGAAGAGCAGGCGATCGACCGGGTGGTTCGCAGTATTCTTTCCTGGGAAGCCTGCGAAAAAGCTGCTTCTCAGCTTAATGAAACCGAACTTTTGAAACTTCTGGCCGACCGACAGACCGCACGCGTAGAAGACATGATGCGTGCCGCAGTCGTAGACGCTCAGAAGTTTTTCGATCAGATGTATTCATCGTAATTCACACACTTTTTCCATCCTACCACGCATCCGTTACTACAAAAGGGGAGTAGTGACGGGTGCTTTTTTTATCCTGTTATATGCCTGATGATTCTTTAATAAGTAAATTATTATTATCGATTTTTATCTATTGGACGATTGGTTAGGAGTTGTTGACTTTGCGGATGAATATTGCAGTATGGGGATAAAGAATATACAACCGCTCCGGCCTTAAAAACCGTATTGTATATTTAATCCGATGATTTTCCTCCGCCTTTTATAAAATTGCTTCAGGGAGGAAAAAAGTAAACGTAATCGATCACAGGTAACCGGACGAAAATCTCGTGGATAAACAATTTATTCGCAATTTCTGCATTATTGCACATATCGACCACGGCAAATCGACCCTTGCCGACCGTTTTCTCGAGCTGACTAATACCATAAGTAAAGAGAAAATGCAGGCCCAGGTGCTCGACGATATGGATCTCGAACGTGAGCGGGGAATCACAATAAAATCCCATCCTATCCGTATGCAGTATACCGCTCAAAACGGGACGATCTACCAGTTTAATCTTATCGACACTCCCGGCCATATCGATTTTTCGTACGAAGTTTCCCGTTCGCTTGCGGCATGCGAAGGGGCGATTCTAGTGGTCGACGCCTCGCAGGGGATAGAGGCCCAGACTCTTACCAATATTTATCTGGCGCTCGATAACGGATTGTCAATCATACCTGTGCTCAATAAAATAGATCTTCCTTCCGCACGTCCTGAGGAAGTGCGCCGGAACGTCGCCGATCTTCTGGGTATCGATCCTTCGACGATAATAGAATGCAGCGCGAAAACGGGCGAAGGTGTGGCGCCTATACTCGAAAGAGTGATCGGCGACGTTCCGGCGCCTAAGGGAGACGCGGCCGCTCCCCTTAAGGCCCTTATTTTTGACTCCAAATTCGACTCCTTCAGGGGAGCTATAGCTTATGTACGCATTTTCGACGGTACCATTCGTAAAGGGGATGCGATACGCTTCTTTTCCACAAACATCAATTACGAAGTGGATGAGATAGGGTACTTCAAAATGGGACGCGTCCCTCTCGACGAACTGCATGCCGGCGAAGTAGGATACGTAATCGCAAACATCCGTAACGTCTCCGATATAAGAATAGGAGATACCATTACAACCAAACACAACGGGGCGTCGGAGCCTGTGGCGGGATACAGGGAAGTAAAACCGATGGTTTTCAGCGGTATCTACCCCGCTGATAAGTCGGACTACGAGGCTCTCAGATCGGCTCTCGAAAAACTCCGGCTTAACGATTCTTCGATAAGTTATGAGCCAGAAACCTCTACGGCTCTGGGATTCGGGTTCAGGGCGGGCTTTCTCGGCCTTCTCCATATGGAGATCGTTCAGGAAAGACTTTTCAGGGAGTTTAATGTAAATATTATCACTACGGTTCCTAATGTAAAATATCTGGTAGTCCTTAAGAACGGCATGGAGATTTTCGTCGAGAGCCCGGCAAAAATGCCCCCGCAACAGGAGGTTGAATCTATCAAGGAACCGATTACGAAACTTCAGATAATTTCTCCGTCGGAATTCGTAGGCTCAATTATGAAATTGTGCGAAGAGAAACGGGGAAAATTGGGGAGCATGGAATATCTCGAACCTACAAGAGTATGCCTGCATTATCGTATTCCTCTATCTGAGATAATCATCGACTTTTTCGACAAACTAAAAAGCTGCTCCAGGGGATACGCCTCGATGGATTACGAGTTTGACGGGTATGAAGAGGAAGATCTTGTCAAACTGGACATTCTTATAAACGGTATGCGCGTCGACGCCTTCTCTTCGATTGTACATCGCGACAAAGCTTTCAATTTCGGCCAGGAGATTACTTCGAAACTCAAAACCCTCATTCCGCGCCAGCAATTCGAGGTAGCCGTTCAGGCGGCAATAGGCAATAAGGTTATAGCCCGCTCAACAGTAAAACCATTCCGCAAAGATGTCACCGCAAAATGTTACGGCGGCGACATAACACGCAAACGTAAACTGCTCGAGAAACAGAAGGAAGGAAAAAAAAGGATGAAACAGATAGGTAATGTGGAAATTCCGCAAGAGGCTTTTCTGGCGGTTCTAAACCGTGAAGAATGATTCAAACGAAGAATAGGGAATATCGGGATATTTCCGGATTGATATTGTTGAATGTCTTAAAGGCGGTGAATAATTGTCAATACAATCGTATAATTCTTTTTTTGATCTTAGGGTAATGATCTACCGCGCAGTATTGACGCTTGTTTTTACCGCCGCAGCGGCATTTTTCGTCAAAACATTCATTTTCGATACAGTAAGAATGGATGGTGAGCAGATGGCGCCTACTATTTTAGAAGGCGATCGTCTACTCATATTTCGGACACCCTGTATTCCGATTTTCAGCGGTTTATTCAAGCCGCCTTACGACCGTCCGGTCGTTTACAGCATGGGGGGTAAGCTTGGATGTCTGAGGGTTGCGGCAGCAAGCGGAGATACAATACGAATCGACAGCGCAAGAACGATTACTTCCCGCGGCGCCGGGAAGATAAATTCATTCGCGCAAAAAGGCGCCGAACTAGTGCCTGATTTTTATTCGCCGCGTGATTTTTTCCATAACTACCGTGTCCCTGGAAAAGGAGATCCGCTGATATTGAACAAATTGTCTAAGCGCGACTTCTTCTTTGCGTATTCAATAATAGATCAGGAAAATCCGCGTCGTAAGGTCTCTGTCAATCCTTATGTGGTTTTAGATGATTCGGTGTGCAGGGATTATTTTTTAGATGATTTTGCTTTTTACCGCGGACGCATCGATTCGGTACCCGATTCGCTGCGTAATAGCTACCTGTTCTGGAATAGCGTCGAGGAGTATCTTTCCCGGAAGCACGAGGGCGGCCGGGCGTGTCTTTATTTTACCCTGTCAGTCGACAATATAACGATAGATGAGTACGTAGTAAAGCGGAATTACTATTTTTTGCTTGCCGACAACCGTATAAGGGGTTTAGATTCACGCTACTTCGGTCCGGTTTGCAGTTCCAATTGTAGGGGCAGGGTATGTATGGTGCTCTGGTCGTACGGGAAGAGCGAAAAAGAGAAGCGTAGGTTTAGATTCAACCGTTTGGGAAGATTCATTTCATGAGAGCAGAAAAGGCAAAAAGGGGATATTTCGGAAGTTTCGGCGGCATGTTTGTTCCCGAGACTCTTATGCCGGCGCTTTCCGAATTGGAAAATGCATTCAATTCATTTATAAAAGACAAAAGGCAGCAGCAACAATATCGGGAGCTGCTCAAAACCTATAACGGCAGACCCACCCCCCTATATTTTGCCCGCGGTATAAGCTCGAAACTGAAAGGATGCAAAATATATCTCAAACGTGAAGACCTCAATCATACGGGCGCTCATAAAATCACCAATGCTCTCGGACAGGCGCTTCTGGCAAAATATATGGGAAAAACCAGGCTTATTGCAGAGACCGGTGCCGGTCAGCATGGTGTGGCTACTGCCACTGCCGCCGCTCTTCTGGGCCTCGAGTGCGATATTTACATAGGAACAATCGATATGGAACGGCAGCGGCCTAATGTTTTCAGAATGAATCTTCTCGGCGCAAAGGTGATTCCAGTAGAAAGCGGGGGGAAAACGCTGAAGGATGCAGTCAACGAAGCCATGCGCGACTGGACCGCGAGTGTAAAAACAACCCACTATGTTCTTGGGTCGGCTCTGGGAGCACATCCTTTCCCTACTATAGTAAGAACGTTTCAGTCGGTAATCGGCAGAGAAACAAAAAAACAGATAATTGCCCTCGAAGGCAGATTGCCGGATGTAATAGTGGCATGTGTCGGCGGAGGATCGAATGCAATAGGAATATTCGACGCATTCCTGCAGCATAAGGAAGTAGAACTGGTAGGAGTAGAAGCTGGAGGACTCGGTCTTAAAACCGCAAAACATGCAGCTAGGCTTTCCCCCACTCCGGCGTCAAAGCCAGGAATTCTTCACGGATCATTCTCTTATGTATTGCAGGATAAAAACGGCCAGATAGCCGATACGCATTCGATAAGCGCAGGACTGGATTACAGCGGAGTCGGGCCCGAACACTCTTTTCTTTTCGAAACAGGAAGAGTTAAATACTATTATGCAACAGACCGTGAGGCTGTTGAGGCGTTTTCGTTTCTTTCCAGATACGAAGGAATCATCCCGGCCCTCGAATCGGCTCATGCCGTTGCGTGGGCAATGAAAGAAGCGAAACGCAGACCTAAAAACTCTGTTATGGTCGTCAATTTGTCGGGGCGCGGAGATAAAGACATCTTTTCTGTGGCCGGGTATATGGGAAAAAAGATATGAACCGGTACGAAAAACTATTTCACAAATTAAAGCAGAAGAGGGAGGGCGCCTTTATACCGTTTGCAATTGCAGGCGATCCTGATATCGAATCGAGTGAGATGATTCTGAAAGCATATATAGACGGTGGCGCCGATATACTTGAAATCGGATATCCCTTCAGCGATCCTATTGCCGACGGCCCGGTAAATCAGGCCGGAGCCATGCGGGCTATTGCAGCAGGACTTAACCCTTCGACATTTTTTACTCTTATAAAAAAAATCCGTTTATACAGTGATCTTCCGATCGGCGTTCTTCTTTATGCAAATACGATACGTAATGTCGGTTACAACCGGTTTTGCCGCAACGCCGCAGATGCAGGTATCGACAGTCTTCTGATTGCCGATATGCCACCCGAGGAACATGAGGAAGTAGGTCGTGAGATGAGAAAATACGGGCTTCAGCGTGTGTTTATTGTTTCGGAGCTTACTCCTGTTGACAGAATGCGTATGATATGCAAAAATGTCGACGCATTTGTCTATGTTGTAAGCCGGTTAGGGACAACCGGTACCTCCTCTTCTGTAAGTGAAAGCGTGAAGAGTACTCTGACAAAACTCAGATCGGTTACTGATAAACCGCTTGCCGTTGGGTTCGGCATTTCAACCCCTGCTCACGTCCGCGAAGTAATCGCCTCAGGCGCGGATGGTGCAATTGTGGGAAGCGCACTTGTAAAAGTCATAGAAAGCAATCTGGGAAGAAAAAAAATTCTGCCGTCGATTATCAGAAATAAGGTGCGCGCCTTTAAATCTCCAACACGTTTTTCTCACAGGAGATTCCATGGGCGATCCTAATCATCTATTAGACCTGAATTATATCGCATCACGGCTTGAGGGGCTCGAAGAGACCATAATCTCCAAACTTATCGACCGGGCGCAGTTTGCGGTAAATGAGATCGTATATGAACCGGGGAAAAGCGGCTTTAAAGGTGAACCGAGCCGCTGTCTGTTCGATCTCCGCATGCATTACCACGAACAGATGGACGCAGCATTCGGAAGATTCTGCGCCCCCGAAGAACGGCCTTTCACACGCAATCTGCCCGAACCGCAGCGTGAGGTTAATCTTCCAGATACCGGCCTCCAGATAGACGACTTTGACAGTGTAAACTTTGCCGGCCCCATCCGTACAAGTTATATGAAACTAGTAAAGGAAATCTGCAGACCCGGAGACGACGGCCAGTACGGATCTGCCGTGGAGCACGATGTGTATGCAATTCAGGCCATATCCCGCCGAATACATTACGGGGCTTTCTATATTGCCGAATGTAAATTCCGCGGTGCCCCCGACGTTTACCGGAAGGCAATAGAAGCCCGAGACATAGAGAAACTCGAGCAGATGGTCACACGTAAAGAGGTTGAAGACAGGATAATAGAGCGTGTAAGCCGTAAAACTAGAGAGATGCAGAAAGGCGTAAATCCCGACATCAGGCAGGTTATAGATCCCGATATAATCGTCCGGTTTTACCGGGATACGGTTATTCCTCTCACCAAACAGGGGGAGATAGCCTATTTACTTAATAGAAGAAAAACCGACGACGTTCCCGCACCGGTTACGCGAACTACATGGAAATTCAAATGGTAAAGAAGAAATTAATTTTTTATAGATAACTGAAAGGAATACAGGCGTGCTTACAATACGGGCACCTAAAAATCTCCACGGTAAATTCGATCTTCCGCCAAGCCCCGATTGCTGCCTGCTTGCGGCTGTTGTAGGAATAGCGCGGAAACAAACCGTTAGAATTATTCCGGCGCCGCAGGCTCCGGTTCTTTACCAATGGGCAGAAGCCCTAAAGACCTGCGGCACAATGGAACTTGCAGATAATGAATGGCTGGTTAAACCGGAAAAACAGCAATCAGAGCAACCGGTTGTCTTTCGGTCTGTCGATCTGCCATATCGTGATCTGATTGTTTTTACCCTGCTCGGAATGGACAAAACCGTCGCATTTAATTCGATTTCCGAAAAAAGATGTAATTTCTGGCAGGAACAGACGAAGAGACTGGGTTGTAAGCTTGATATTCAGAATATTAATGAATATATTGGTCTTAAAATAGAAGATCCATCGGGTATCAAACCTCCCCCTGACGTCATAGAGGAAACAGATGTTCAGCCTCTGCTTGGACTGCTTCTCGGTTCGTCGGCGGTTGCGACATTTACAACCTCTTCTCCGTTGATTTCACCTCTGCGAACCATAGCTTCCCAATTCGGGTACAGAATAGAGGTAAAAAGTTCTGCTGTACGTGAACGCAACGAAGTAGCGCGTCGGCTTCAGATCATGCGGCAGAAAGCAGGCCGTGAGCCGGTCGGGCAACAATTTATTGTCAACGCCGACTTTTCGCTCCGTGGAAATGAGGAGGTAACACAGCCTGTTGCCGTGACTCTTCCCGGCGATGAACTTGCCGGTGCTTTATTGACCGCCGCACAATGTTTTTTCCCGAAAAGTTCTCTTATAATCGATAATGTTCCGCTCGAAAGCTGGGCCATGCCGGTTGCGGCTTTTATAAGGAAGATGGGCTGTAAAGTGTCGGTTCAGGAAACCGGATCCACCTCTTTCGGGTCGACAGGCTTGCTTAAGGTACAGAGTACCGGACTTTCGGGCAGAAAAATGGACTGCATACCTGCGGTTCAATACGCTCACTTTTTGCCTGCAATGACCGTTATTGCCTCTTTTGCGGAAGGTGAAACCGTGCTTCGCGGGATTGGGGATCTGCGTCTTGACGAACCGGACGGCGTCAAAGTTATCGAGTCATGCATGGAGGTTCTCGGCGTCCGTCATGGAGAAATGCCCGATGGTATTATTATAAAAGGAGAAAAAAACCGCGACGGTTTCGACCATCCTGCTTTGCTTCCGGCTCCCCACTCCGGGGCCCTTGCTATAGCTGCATTACGCTGTATGGGAACAAGTACCGTCAACGAGGGACTCCTGCTGGAACGCATGCCTTATTTTGAAACTATGCTTAATTCAATCTGCGAATACAGGAATTGATATGAAAAAAATCAATTCTTTAGGCATAGTTGCTTTTAAGGAATCTGAGGACGTTCGGGCAGCACTGCGGCGTATATGCGACTGGGCTTCGGCGAATTCTGTCGATCTTCTTTTTCATCCTTTATTGAAAAAGAGGGTCGAAGGAACTACTGTTTACGACGAAGCCTCGTTTATCGAATCCAGCGACGCACTTGTATCTCTCGGAGGCGACGGAACATTTCTATCGGTTGCACATATGTGCCGCTTTACAGAAAAACCTATAATAGGCGTGAACCTCGGAGGTCTAGGCTTTCTAACCGATATAGGCATTGACACGCTTGAAGAAAGCCTTACAAAAATACAGAACGGCGACTACCGGACAATAAGCCGTATGGTGCTCGATGTAAAATTGTTGCGGGACAAAAAAACAATAGGTTCATACCATGCGTTGAACGATATATTCATAAACCGTGTTCAAACCCCTAAACTTACATCTATTTCTGCCTGGTACGGAACTGATTTTATTACCGAATTCTTTGCCGACGGTATTATTCTATCTACTCCAACCGGCTCCACGGCCTATTCACTATCTGCAGGCGGCCCCATAGTCGAACCGTCGGTTAAAGTTTTTGTTCTTACTCCGATTTGTCCGCATTCGCTCACCGAAAGGCCTATTATTCTTCCGTCCGAAAAAGAGATACGTCTTGTTATTAATGAACGGAATCCCGATCTGCTGTTGAGCGTCGACGGGTTACATTCGGAAAAACTGAAATGCAATGACATTATTAAAGTATCTTATGGCGGCATAACAAGCAATCTTATACAGCTTGCCGAACACTCTTATTTTGAGCTGCTGCGACGTAAACTATTCTGGGGTTGCGGCTACAAACAGCGGAAAAGCGAACATGATCCGTGAATTGCGCGTTAAGAATCTGGCTCTTATAGAATCGCTTATACTCGAATTCGGACCGGGTTTTACAGTCTTTACAGGAGAAACCGGCGCCGGCAAATCGATTCTTATCGGCGCCATCGAACTTCTGCTCGGTGAACGGGCTTCGCAGGAGAGCATACGCAGCGGGTGCGAAGAGGCCGAGGTAAGCGGGATCTTCGAGATCGATCAATCCCAGGGGCCGATCTATGAATTACTGCAGGAACTTTCGGTCCCAGTTGATAATAACCAGATTATCATCAGACGACGCTTAAGCCGCGGCGACCGATCCCGTATCCATGTCAACGAGACGCCGCTTTCCCTTGCCGGCCTTCGCCGTATCGGCGACTGTCTTATTGATCTACACGGCCAGCATGAACACCAGTCGCTTTTAAACGAACAGACTCATACTGATATCATAGACCGTCTTGAAGGTGTGAGGGAAATACGGATAGCGTATGAAACGGCCTGGAGGGAATTTTCCGAAGCCCGGGCATCTCTCGATCGTCATGATGAGGCAACAAAGCTGTTGAAGGAGAAAAAAGAGATTCTGGAATTTCAGCTTCATGAACTCGAACAGGCCAGGCTAAGAAAAGGCGAGGAAGAAGAACTCGAAGAAGAACTGAAACTGCTTTCATCATCGGCCCAGAGAATGGCGGCGGCAGCCGGAATTCTCGACATTGTGGGCTCTTCGTCCGACGTTTCGTTAAGTAAACAGGCGGCTGTTGTCAGGCGCCATCTCGAACAGCTTGCCAAATACGACTCAGCAGCTCTCCCCTGGATAGGCGAAATGGAAACGGTTCAAAGAATCTTATCCGAACTGGAAGCTTTCTGCAGTTCTTATCTGAATACGGGCGGCGAAAAGACCGATCCGCAGAGGATAGAAAAAATCAATGCCAGACTGGCAAGAATACAGAGGCTTAAAAAGAAATACTCCGCCGACGTTCCGGAGCTTATAGAAAAAGAAAAAAAGCTTCGGGGCGACCTCTCTTCTCTGGAAAACAGCAATGACGACCGCAGGGAGCTGGAAAAAGCCTTTGATTTTGCAAAAGAAAAATGCCTGGCAATAGGAAGACTGTTGAGTGATGCACGAAGAGCAGTTGCCGGAGAATTCGACCGTAACATAACAAAAATGATGGAGAAGTTGGGTTTTAAAGGCGCCGAATGGCGCACCAATTTTTCCTCCATCAAGGAGCCATCGGAATACGGACTCGAAAGCGTTCGTTTTCTAGTGCGTACCAATCCGGGAGAGCCTCATCTGCCGCTTGCCGCAATTGCATCCGGAGGCGAGATCTCCCGACTTATGCTGGCCGTAAAGAGTGTACTTTCCGGAAGCGACTATGTGCCGGTGCTTATTTTCGACGAGATAGACGCCGGAATCGGAGGCATTGTAGCCGGTGAAGTCGCCGCAGCGCTCAAGGAACTAAGCTCGACTCACCAGGTGATCTGCATCTCCCACCTCCATCAGATAGCATCGCTTGCCGACAGACATATTAAGGTTTACAAAGAACAGTCAGGCAACCGTACAGTCACGCGAATCGAGACGCTCGAAGAGCATGAGCAGCGTGTGACGGAGATAGCAAGAATGCTTGGAGGAGATTCGAAAATCGCCGTCGAACACGCAAGGGAACTTCTGAAGAAGGGAGGGCGCTTCTGTTCCGACATTTCCATAGGAAAGCGGAAAAAGTCTTGACAATGGGGGATGGCCATGCTCAGTTTTGGCCGGCAAGGCAGGTCGCTATCGGCTGTTCAATATAAGGTTGAGAAAAAAACAGTGTTTTTCCATGATTCCTCCCTTTAAAACCTTTGCAAATCGGGTGTGCGATATTTTATTTTTTATTTAACTAAAAATATTATTTTTTGGGGTTTATTTTTTTAAAAATCAATAAATTATATCGATTATTAATATATTTTTCGGTTATCCCCTGTGTATGAATGACTTTAATAACAAAACACTCTTCACCTTATCCTTTCAGATAATATGTCTCTTCCCGAAAAAATAGACACGATTCTTTCCTCTTATCTTTCTCAAAGAGGTTATCTTTCTACAGTCAAGGAGCAGAATGTTGCGTCGAAATGGAAAGATTTTGTAGGTGAAGAGATTGCGAAAAACAGCAGATGTGAAAAAGTCGAAAACGGGATTTTATATGTAACGACGATTTCCTCTTCCTGGAGACAGGAATTGTCGTTTTTAAAGAAGGACATCATCGAAAGGATAAACGGTATTAATAATAGTTGTATAATAAAGGATATAATTTTCTTATAGAATTCGCTATATGGTAACACAAGAATACTCTGCAAGCAGTATAAAAACGTTAAAGGGTCTCGATGCTGTTCGTAAACGTCCTGCGATGTATATCGGAAGCACCGGCGTCGAGGGTCTGCATCATCTGGTCTATGAGGTTGTCGACAATTCCATCGACGAGGCATTGGCCGGATTCTGCGATAGAATCTCCGTAACCATTCATCCCGACAACTCGGTTTCGGTTTTGGATAACGGTAGGGGGATTCCGGTCGATTATCACAAAGAGGAAAAGATGTCGGCATTGCAATTGGTTCTGACCACTCTGCATGCCGGTGGTAAATTCGACAACTCCTCTTATAAGATATCGGGCGGACTTCACGGAGTAGGGGTTTCCTGTGTCAACGCTCTTTCGGTTTTTTTAAGAGCGGAGGTCTACAGAGACGGCAATATTTACGCAATGGAATTTTCGCGCGGAGTTCCAACCACCAATTTACAAATTATAGGGACAACCGATAAACGCGGCACAAAAATCACTTTTAAACCCGACGATGAAATCTTCGAGACGGTTGAGTTCAGTTTCGATATACTCTCGAAACGTCTGAGAGAGCTGGCATTTCTGAACAAAGGTATAACGATTACCATTTCCGACGAAAGAGTGGAAGACAAAACTCATGAATTCTGTTATCCCGGAGGATTGATATCTTTCATAAAATTTCTCGACGAGAACAAGACTCCTTTACATCTGGAACCCATTTATTTCGTTCAGACCAGAGACAACGTTGAGATTGAAATAGCTCTTCAGTATAACGATTCATATACGGAGAATATATTCTCTTTTGCAAACAACATAAACACCGTCGACGGCGGCACTCACCTTTCGGGTTTTAAGAAAGGTCTTACCCGTGCCATTAACAATTATATAACCGCCAACAATCTTCTTAAGAACAGTAAAATAGAAATGAAGGGAGAAGATTTGAGGGAGGGGCTGACGGCCGTCGTAAGCGTAAAACTGCCGGATCCTCAGTTCGAAGGCCAGACAAAAGCGAAACTGGGCAATTCGGACGTTCAGGGTATTGTTGAGGGATGCGTATTCGATTTATTGTTTACTTTTCTTGAAGAGAATCCGCAGATCGCAAAAAAAATAGTCGATAAGTGCATAAATTCGGCTATAGCCCGGGAGGCCGCACGAAAGGCGCGACAGCTTGCAAGAAGAAAAACACTGATGGACGGAGGGGGTCTGCCCGGAAAACTGGCCGATTGTCAGGAGAGAGATCCTTTGAATTGTGAAATATTCATCGTCGAAGGAGACAGCGCGGGCGGAAGCGCCAAAATGGGCAGAGACCGAAGGTTCCAGGCCATATTGCCCATCAAGGGGAAGATTCTGAATGTAGAAAAAGCCAGAATAGATAAAGTCCTCGCGAATGAGGAGATCCAGATACTGGTTCAGGCCCTGGGTACCGGATTCGGAAGCAGCGAAGAAGATGAAGAGGGATTTAAAATAGAAAATCTGCGTTATTCTAAAATAATAATAATGACCGACGCGGACGTAGATGGTTCGCATATAAGAACGCTGCTTCTCACTTTTCTCTTTCGTCACATGAGAGCTCTTATCGAAAACGGCAATGTATATATAGCTCAGCCGCCGTTATATAAAATAAAAATCGGGAAAGAAGAGAAATATGCATACAATGACGAAGAAAAAGATAGAATACTCGAACAAACAGAAGACAAAAAAAATATAACGATTCAGCGATACAAAGGTCTGGGGGAAATGAACCCGGATCAGCTGGCAGAAACTACGATGAACCCTGAAACCAGAAAACTTCTTAGAGTGCGTCTTGACGACTTCGTTGAAGCAGACAGAATCTTTACAATGCTGATGGGCGAAGAGGTTGAGCCCCGAAGAATATTCATTGAAACGAATGCGAAAAAAGTAAGAAACCTCGATATCTGAATTTTTTATTAGTCGGGCTATATAGTAAAACGATTTTTATGTAGAACTTGAAAGAACGATCAATGCGAAAACGAAAGAGGTTTTACGATTATTTATCGGGAATTGACAGATGCAAGACAATGAAAATATCAGATCGGTCTTTATAGAAGACGAAATACAGAGATCGTACCTCGACTACTCGATGAGTATGATAACCGCCCGGGCGCTTCCAGATGTGCGCGACGGACTCAAACCTGTGCATCGCAGGGTGCTGTTCGGTATGAACGAGCTCGGATTGCAGCACAACAAACCGCCAAAGAAAAGCGCGCGGGTTGTGGGCGACGTAATAGGAAAATATCATCCCCATGGAGACAGCGCGGTCTACGATTCCCTCGTAAGAATGGCCCAGGATTTCTCGATGAGATATCAGCTTGTCCAGGGCCAGGGCAACTTCGGTTCGATTGACGGAGATCCGCCTGCCGCCATGAGGTATACGGAATGCAGACTGACCGAAATCGCCGAAGAGATTCTTGCCGATATCGACAAAAACACCGTTGACTTCGTACCTAACTACGACGACTCGTTAAAGGAACCGTCGGTTCTTCCGGCCAAGATTCCATTATTACTGGTCAACGGATCAACTGGGATCGCCGTGGGAATGGCAACCAATATGGCGCCTCATAATCTGGGAGAAGTGATAGACGGAATAATAGAGGTGATTAAGAATCCTGAAATATCAATCGAAGAATTGATAAAAAAGATCCCGGGCCCCGATTTTCCTACAGGCGGTATTATCTACGGCAGAAGCGGAATATACGAAGCATATAAGACGGGAAGAGGAAAAATAATAATAAGGGCGAGAGCCGAGATTGTAAAGAACGACGCCGATCGCGAGGAGATAATTATTACGGAAATTCCTTATATGGTAAATAAGTCCGCGCTTCTCGAAAAGATCGCCGATACCGTTCGAGAGAAACAGATTGAAGGAATAGCGTATATAAACGACGAATCAGATCGTCAGGGAATGCGTATTGTGATAGGAATAAAGAAAGGCGAGTTCGGGGAGGTCGTTCTTAACCAGCTTTACAACTATACGTCTTTGCAGAGTTCGTTCGGCATTATAAATCTTGCTCTTGTAAATTTACAGCCGGTTCTTTTGAACCTCAAGGAGCTTATAGAACATTTCATAAATCACCGGCATAATGTGGTCGTAAGAAGAACCGAATTCGAACTCGAAAAGGCAAAGGAAAGAGCGCATATACTCGAGGCTTTGAGAATTGCAATCGATCATATAGACGAAATAGTGGCATTAATAAAGGCTTCGTCATCCACAGAAGAAGCTCATGCGAAACTAAAGGAAAGATTTAACTTTACCGACATTCAGGCGAAATCGATCCTCGAGATGAGGCTGCAGAGGCTTACCTCTCTCGAAAGGGAAAAGGTAGAAAAGGAATACAATGAACTGCTTCAAACAATAAGCCGGCTGAATGAACTTCTGGAAAACAGAGATTTAAGGATGAATCTTATTTGTGAAGAATTGCTGGAGATGAAGAAAAAGTACGCCGATCCGCGCAAAACCGAAATCGTCGATTCGAGCGCGGATGTGGTTATCGAGGATATGATAGCCGATGAAGACATGGTGATAACCATGACGCATGAAGGATATATAAAAAGAACGGCCGTAACCACCTACCGCTCTCAGGGAAGGGGCGGAAAGGGAGTAAAAGGAATGGAATCAAAAGAGAACGATTACATCACCACTGTTTTTGTCGCCTCTACCCATTCTTATATACTTTTTTTCACTACAAAAGGCCGTTGTTACTGGCTTAAAGTCTACAGGATACCGGAAGCATCTAGGCAATCGAGAGGAAAACCGATTGTTAATCTCATAGATCTCCGGCCAGATGAAAAGATCGCCTCATTTGTCGTTGTAAAAGAATTCGACACGGAGCATTTTATAGTGGCGGTTACCGAAAAAGGAGTAATAAACAAACAGCCGCTAACGGCCTATTCCAACATACGCCGCGACGGCATCAACGCCTTTAATCTGGACGAGGGCGACAATATTATTGAATGTAAACTTACAAACGGAAACAACGACATCATTCTCGGAACCGCATCCGGTCTGGCCGTACGTTTTCACGAAAGCGCCGTCAGAGAACTAGGCAGAAACACCCGCGGAGTAAAAGGAATAACGCTTAAAGAAAACGACAGAGTTGTGGGAATGATCATCGTAAACGAAAAAGACGACGTCTTAACCGTAACCGAAAAAGGTTTCGGCAAGAGAACGCCGGTGGCGGAGTATCGAAAAACTAACCGTGGAGGCGTAGGTATAATAAACATCAAAGTGACCGAGAAGAACGGGAAAGTAATCGCATTAAAAGGCGTAAGCGGCGATTACGATCTTCTTGTAATTACCAAGAACGGCAATATTATAAGAACCTATATAAACACCATTTCCGTAATAGGAAGAAATACACAGGGCGTAAAGATCATAACTCTCGAAGAAAACGACGGCGTTATAGATATTTCTTTATGCGAACATAGTAAGGAAGAATGCGGCGCCTCTGAATATAACGAGGAGGTTGTCGAGGGCGAATCTGATAATTGAAATATATTTTTTAAATTATTAAATTAAGAAAAATCGGTAAAATTATGACTAATAAACCTAAAATATCCGCATCAACCCGGCTGATCGCAATCATCGGCAATCCTATAGAGCACTCCATGTCGCCGGCAATCCATAACAGAGCTTTTGAGGAAC
>FWPV01006565.1_pt1 | contig 22013 bp, 15 predicted proteins | sample 2228371 | NCBI WGS metagenome assembly FWPV01 (sample SAMEA103939776, study PRJEB20133) | metagenome | reverse complement strand
TACGCTCCCGCCGACGGCGGCCCCCACGCGCCCTGCCACTGCGGCTCCTACGGATACACCTAAGCCACCCACGACGCCCACCCACGCCAAGGCCACTCTGACCAGGGTGGTTTTTGGCAGAACCATCAACCAGGTGAGTAACATCTGGAAGATGAACCTCGATGGGAGTGAGATGCAGCAGATCACGCACGAAGCCCGGCCGGGTGGTATCGGGGAGGCGTGCGTTTCTCCTGATGGCCGCTGGATCGGCTACGTCAATATGGACTATGGCAAACCAAAGGAGGAAAAATACTCGCTGAAGCTGATCCGGGTAGACGGCACCGGTGCCAGGATGCTCGTCGAATACGTCTCGGTAAGCATATGGGGGCTCGCCTGGTCCCCCGATAGCCGCCAAATCGCTTTCTCCCTGCATGATTATCGGAACATGGATAAACTCGACCGCGGGATATGGAGTGTTGACGTGACCAGCGGCGAGCAACGCCTGATCGTACCTGGAACCGGGCAAATGACCCCTGATGGTTTCCCGTGGGCGTATTCTCATCCAGTGTGGTCGCCGGATGGGGCCACGATCGCCATAGGTGGAGTGTATGTCACGGAGAGCCGTATGTATAACGCCTACCTGGTGAGCAGCACGGGCGGAGCGGTCAAGTTGTTCAGGGAGAATACCCTGATCCTCAGTTGGTCGCCGGAGGGCCGGCGCATGCTGCTCCAGCAAGGGCTCAACCGCTATTGGCCCAGTCTGTGGGTTACCACGCGCGATGGAACCGCTGGGCAAAGACTGACCCCAGAGGGCTGGGGAGGGAAGGACGGGACGTGGTCGCCCAATGGCCGGCAGATCGTCTGCCAGAGTGGCGTAGTACCAGTCGGTGGTTCCACCGGGCCAATGCACCTCTGGATCGTGAACGCCGATGGCACGGGGAGAAAGGCATTGACTTCTGATGATGTTTATGATGAGGGGAAGGCGGGGAAGTGCGTTTGGACCCCTGACGGGAAGATAATAGTCTTTTGCCGCTATCACCTGGAGACTGGTCGAACCAGCATTTGGAGCATCCAGCCTGATGGCAGCGGTCTGAGCAAGCTGGCGGACGATAGCTGGCTGTGTGGCGTCTTCGTGAAGGAGGCTCCGTGACAATTTGAATCCTGAACGAGTGGTTCATAGCGCGGCCTCCTGCCGCAACCAAAAGCTGATCCACGAATCTTCACGAATCTACACAAATAGTTTCTGAAGATCGGCGAAGATTCGCGTGGATTCGCGGATCGTCTCTGGCACGGTCCCACATGCTCGCGGATCGCGCAAATGTCGCAGGGTAATACTATATCGGTTTCTGGGTGAAATGAACTATCTGCAGATACGAGGTATAACCATGACCAAACCTGACTATAAACTCTTTGATGGCAACACCACGGCCATCATCTACGGCCTGCAAGCGGCCCCCATCCAGCGGATGCTGGACTTTGACTTCCTGTGCCAACGGCCCACCCCCTCGGTGGCGGCCATCGTCCAGCCCACGGAGGAGGGCGGCTATCACCGGGCCTTTTTCGGTAAAAAGGAAATCCTCATCCCCATCTACCGCACCATCGCCGAGGCGGCCCGCGCCCACCCGGATGCGGACGTGATGGTGAACTTTGCCAGCTTTCGCTCGGCATATCCCACCACGATGGAGGCCCTGGCTCAGCCCACCATCCGCACCGTCGGCGTCATCGCCGAGGGGGTGCCGGAGCGGCAGGCGCGCATCATGGCGGCCAAGGCCCGCGAGCTGGGCAAGGTCATCATCGGCCCGGCCACCGTGGGCGGCCTGGCCGCCGGCGCGTTCAAGATCGGCAACACCGGCGGCACGCCGGAGAACATCATCGCCTGCAAGATGCATCGGCCCGGCAGCGTGGGCTATGTGGGCAAGAGCGGCGGCCTCTCCAACGAGACCTTTAACATCGTGGCCCAGAACTCCGATGGCATCTACGAGGGCATCGCCATCGGCGGCGACGCCTACCCCGGCTCCACGCTCCTGGACCACCTGCTCCGCTTCCAGGCCAACCCCAAGATCAAGATGATGGTCTGCCTGGGCGAACTGGGCGGCATGGACGAGTACGCTATCGTGGACGCGCTGAGAGATGGCCGGCTCACCAAGCCGCTGGTCATCTGGGTCAGCGGCACATGCGCCAAGCTCTTCGCCACCAGCGTGCAGTTCGGGCACGCCGGGGCCAAGGCCGACACCGGCCAGGAGACCGCCGACGCCAAGAACGAGGCCCTCCGCGCGGCCGGGGCCATCGTCCCCAACTCCTTCGACGACTATGGCGAAAAGATCAGGGAGACCTTCCAAAAGCTCGTCGCCGAGGGCCAGATTCAGCCCATCGTCGAGCCGACCGTGCCCAAGTTGCCCATTGACTATGCCGACGCGGTGAAGCAGGGCCTCATCCGCAAGCCGGCCAACTTTATCAGCACCATCTCGGATGATCGGGGCGAGGAACTGACCTACAACAAGGTCCCCATCACCGAGGTCATCGAGCGGGAGCTGGGCATCGGCGGGGTCATCGGGCTGCTGTGGTTCAAGCGCGAGCTGCCCGAGTTCGCCCGGCGGTTCATCGAGCTGGGCATCATGCTCACGGCCGACCACGGGCCGGCCGTCTCCGGGGCGCACAATGCCATCGTGGCCGCCCGGGCCGGCAAGGACCTGATCTCGTCCGTGGTCAGCGGCATGTTGACCATCGGCCCGCGCTTTGGCGGGGCCATTGACGACGCCGCCCGCTACTTCAAGAGCGCACTGGACCGGGGCCTCACGCCTCAGCAGTTCGTGGACGAGATGAAGGCCAAAGGCATCCTCATCCCCGGCATCGGCCACCGCATCAAGAGCGTCCAGAACCCGGACATGCGCGTGACCCTGCTCAAGCGATTCGCCAAACAGCACTTTGCCAGCACGGCCCTGCTGGACTTTGCCCTGGAGGTGGAGCAGATCACCACGGCCAAGCGCAACAACCTGATCCTGAACGTGGATGGGTGCATTGGCATCTGCTTCGTGGACATGCTGCAGAGTTGCGGCTACGATGCGGCCGAGATCCAGGAGATCGTGGACCTGGGCTACCTGAACGGCATCTTTGTCCTGGGGCGCTCCATCGGCATGATGGGCCACTACTTTGACCAGAAGCGGCTGAAGCAGGGGTTGTATCGCCATCCGTGGGACGACATCCTGTACCTGTAACAAAGGCGTTCACCCCTCCCTGTGAGAGAGGGGCGGGGGAGGGTGGGATCGCGGCCCACAACGGTGTCTACCCCCGATTCAAGCTGTTTCTGGGTCGAACACCTCACCCTCACCCCAACCCATTCCCGGTCAGGGAAAGGAGAGGCCCTCACGGGCAATCCCGTGGGGGCCTTTTACGCGGTTGTCAGTCCAGGACGGATGTGGTAGAATGATGCCAGACAAACCACAGGGAGGTGCACGATGAGCACAGGTTCCGTTACCAGGCAGGATGTGCTGCGCAAGCTGGACCAATTGCCCCCGGAGGGCCTGGCTGAACTGGCGTTGTTCATTGACTTTCTCACGTTCAAGGAGCGGCACACGCCGCAGCGTCAAGCCCATCGTCCGGCGGTCCGTGGCAGCACTCAGGAGCGATTAGCCAGGGAGTATGATGAATTGGCGACTCTCTACGACGAGCTGGCAACAGAATTATCCGACGAAACCTGGCTACCTCTGGAGAACGAGGCATTGCTCCGCACTGAGCGCCAGATTGGGAAGGAAGTGAACTCGTAGATGCACATCCAACGAGGTGATATCTTTCTGGCGAATCTGGACCCAACGGTCGGGGTTGAGCAGGCTGGCACGCGGCCGGTGCTGGTGGTGCAGTGCGACCTGGCGAATGAGCGCATTCCCACGGTCACTGTCGTACCGCTCACCTCAAACCCGCGTGCCGGGCGGTTCTTGTTCACGGTCACAGTGCCCGCCGCCGAGTCGGGGCTGACTGCGGATTCGGTGGTCCTGGCCTTCCACATCCGCACGCTGGACAAGACCCGACTGCTTCGTAAGGTGGGGCACCTGGGCGTTCAGACCATGTCCCGGGTGGATCAAGCCCTGGCGTTGCACTTGAGCCTGCCTGTGCCCTGAAAACGAAAGCGTCACAACCAAAAAGCCCTCGTGGGGAACCCTGCGAGGGCCTTTTTTGCTTTGGGGCAGCAGGACAGGTGGCCGGTCCCATCTTCATTGGGGGTGTCATAGACAGCAACTGTCATCCTCTGGCCTTTCGTGATTCATGCACCACTCTGATCACGTCTTCTTCGGTCAGGTGGGCAAAACCTTTTCTCTGCGCCAATTGCTCGGCCCAGAGATCGAAAGGCGTCGCTTCTTCACGTTGCACGAGGTCTTGCCACCACAGGAACCGGGCAAAGTCCAGCACCTGGGGCACCTTTTCATCGGGCAAGTGGTCAATCACTTCCAGCAGTTGCTCGACTTCTCTGGTCTTCATGGTCTTTCCCTCATTGGCGAAAAGGAGCCGGGGACAGCATGGTTCGGCTGGGCCTGCTGTTCCCATTCTACCAGACCGGCCCTCTGCCTTTAATGACAAACTGGGATGGGGTTGGCCGGTCTGTCCCCGTAGATTCAGCGACTGTTGCCTGGCTCCGCCGCCGCCATCGCCAGCTCATGGGCGATCTCTCGGGCCGCGGACACGATCTGAGGGCCGATCTCGATCATGCGCTCCAGGGTGAGCCGGTAGAATGGCCCGGCGACGGCGATGGCCGCGATGGGCTGCTGGCTCAGGTTCAGGATGGGGGCGGCGACGGCGTTGATCCCAACCTCGTATTCCTGCGCCGCCAGGGCAAAGCCGCGCTCGCGGGTTTGGCGCAGGTCTTCCAGGAGGGCCTCGGGCGAACGAGCCGCGTGCTCAGTGGTGAAGGGCATGCCGCGCCCCAGAATGCGGCGCACCGCCTCCTCCGGCATGAAGGCGAGTATGGCCTTGCCGGAAGCGGTGGCAAACGCGGGGAGCCGTTGCCCAACCGCCGCAGCCAACTTGACCCGCTGTGGACTCTCAACCACGTCCAGAAAGACGACGTCCGCGTCATCGAGCACGGCCAGGTCAATGGTTTCCTGGTACTCGTCGCACAAGCGGCGCAGGAACGGGGCCGCCACCCGGCGCAGGTCGTTGCTCTCCAGCGTCAGGTAGGCCATCTGGAGCAGGCGCACGCCCAACTGGTAGACGCCGGTGGTCGGGTCCCGCTGTACGAAACGCATCCGCTCCAGGGTCGCCAGATGCCGATGCACGGCGCTCTTGTTCATTCCCAGCCGCTCGGCAATCTGCGTCATCGTCAACTGCGGTGTCTGTCGGTAGAAGCACAACCGGCTTCGCGGCCAAATTGAGGGCCGCGCTTGGCCCGCAGCGGGTCATATTGGAGTTGTTTGAAGGGGCGGAACACGCCGATCCGATTTTCGAGGCCCCGCAGAACGTGGACCGGGTGCTGCGCTTTCTCGACGAGCATCTGAAGCGAGGTGGAGACGTATGAGGGAGATAAGCTGCCAGGAGATCGCCGACGCCGTGGCCCGGCTCTGCGTCGAGGCGAACTATCACCTGGGCGAGGACGTGCTGAACGCGCTGCGAGACGCCCGCGAGCAGGAAGTCTCGCCGGTGGGACAGGCGGTGCTGGACCAGATCATCCAGAACGCCGCCATCGCGGCCCGGGGCGAGCTGCCGCTGTGCCAGGACACCGGCCTGACCGTCGTGTTCCTGGAGCTGGGGCAGGAGGTCCACGTCGTAGGCGGCGACCTGTACGAGGCCGTCCATCAGGGCGTGCGCCGGGGCTACCAGGAGGGGTATCTGCGCAAGTCCGTGGTGCGCCAGCCCTTCTCGGCCCGGGTGAACACGCGGGACAACACCCCGGCGGTGATCCACACCGAGATCGTCCCCGGCGACCGGCTCAGGATCACCGTGGCCCCCAAGGGCGGCGGCAGCGAGAACATGAGCTACCTCAAGATGTTCGCGCCGGCGGCCGGGCGGGCGGGGATCGTGGATTGGGTAGTGGCGTGCGTGGACGAATCGGGGGCCAACCCCTGCCCGCCCATCATCGTGGGCGTGGGCATCGGCGGGACCATCGAGCAGACCGCGCTCATCGCCAAAAAGGCGCTGCTGCGGCCGGTGGGCCAGCCCCACCCCGACCCGGAAGTGGCCGCACTGGAAGCCGAGATATTGGCGCGGGTGAACGAGTTGGGCATCGGCCCGCAGGGCCTGGGGGGCCGGGTGACGGCCCTGGCCGTCCACGTGGAGACCTTCCCCTGCCACATCGCCAGCCTGCCGGCCGTGGTGAACATCCAGTGCCACAGCGCGCGCCACAAAGAAGCGATTCTGTAAGGAGACGCATCTATGCCCATACCGCTGACTACTCCTCTGACGGATGAGGCCGTCGCGCAGTTGCGCGCCGGCGACGCCGTGCAGATCACCGGCGTCATCTACGTGGCCCGCGATACAGCGCACGCCCGGCTGATCGCCGCCCTGGACGCGGGCCAGGGGTTGCCCTTCGACCCCCAGGGGCAGGTCATCTACTACATGGGGCCTTCGCCGGCCCGGCCGGGCCGGCCCATCGGCGCCGCTGGCCCCACCACGTCGTATCGCATGGACCCCTACACGCCTCGCCTGTTGGCGCAGGGCGTGAAGGGGCTGATCGGCAAGGGGAACCGGAGTCCGGCGGTGCGGGAGGCATTGCAGCAGCACCGGGCGGTCTATTTTGCCGCCACCGGCGGGGCGGCCGCGCTCATCGCCGACAGCATCCGGGAGGCCCAGGTCATCGCCTACGAGGACCTGGGGGCGGAGGCGGTGCTCCGGCTGCGCGTGGAGGGCTTCCCGGCCATCGTGGTCAACGACATCTACGGCGGGGACGCCTACGAGGAGGGGCAAGCCCGGTATCGGGTGCAGGGCCGGGAAGCCGCAGACTGAACGGCATCTTTCGCCTGAGACAAGCCCTCGCGGGGATGACCCGTGAGGGCTTTTCGTCTGGGAGGGGTGGATGCTGAGGACGGACGAGCGGCTGCCAGGCACATCTCATCCTGCCATACAACCTGGAATGGGGCCAGACGTGCGACCAGGCAGAAAGGGAGATTGCTTTCCGCCGCAAACGTGATATAATCAACCCGGGGAGCGCACGGGGCGCCAAGCCAGACCCCCTTTCTGCTCCGAACCCTTCACCCATGTCCCCATCCGTGAAATACGCCATCGAGACCCACGACCTGACCAAAACGTTCAAAAGCGAGAGCGGCGCGCCCATCGTGGCGGTGGACCACGTGAACCTGCAGGTGCGGCGCGGTGAATTGTTTGGGCTGGTGGGGCCAGATGGCGCCGGCAAGACCACCACCATCCGCATGTTGTGCGCCATCATGGACCCCACGGCCGGCTCTGCCACCGTCGTGGGCTATGATACCGTGCGCCAGGCCGAGGAGATCAAGCGGCGCGTCGGTTACATGAGCCAAAAGTTCAATCTATACACCGACCTGACCGTGGCGGAGAACATCCGGCTCTTTGCAGACCTGTTCGGCGTATCGCGCCACGAGCGGGAGCAGCGGCTGCCGCGCCTGCTGGAGTTCAGCCGATTGGGGCCATTCCAGAACCGGCGGGCCGGGCAGCTCTCTGGCGGCATGAAACAAAAACTGGCCCTTTCCTGCACCCTCATCCACGAGCCATCGCTCCTCCTGCTGGACGAGCCGACCACCGGCGTGGACCCGGTCTCGCGCCGCGAGTTCTGGAAGATCCTGTACGAGTTGCTGAGCGCGGGCGTGACCATTTTCGTCAGCACGTCGTACATGGACGAGGCGGAGCGGTGCAACCGGGTGGCATTCCTCTACGAAGGGCGTGTGCTGGCCGTGGGCACAGCCAACGAAATGAAGGCCCTGATGCGGACTCAGATGTTGGAGCTGAAAGGCGTCCCCCGGGGTCAGACGCAAAAGATCGTGCGGGGAATGGAGTTGGTGCGCGACGTGCAGATCTTTGGCGACCTGCTGCACCTGAGCGTGGACGACGCCGAAGCGGCCATGCCGGTCCTGCGCCAGACTTTGGAATCGCAAGGAGTCGAGATCGCCGTGCTCCGGCCCATCGCGCCGAGCATGGAGGACGTGTTCATGGAGTTGAGCGGGGGCGGGCGCGTGGGGCGTTCGCCGGGGAGTGAGACGGACTCGAGCATGGATACACGGATTGAGGGGGGGTAGCTATGCCACGAACCATCTTGCTGGGGCAGGATATTGAGGACAGCCGGGGCAGCCCGCAGATCAGCCCGGATGAATTGGTTGCGCTGATCGAGGATGCGCGAGCAGCCGGGGTAGAGACAACCACCTGGGCAGAGTTGGTAAGTTGGGCGAGGAGATTGGCCGAAGGTGGCGATCATCCCTGACGAGCGCCGAGCTACTCTCCGAAATGCGCTGGTTAGCCCCGGCGGAGCACCATCTATGACCGAAAAGAAATACGCCGTCGAGGTTTTGGACCTGACCCGCAAGTTCGGCGATTTTGTGGCCGTGAACCAGGTCACGTTCCGGGTGGAGGAGGGCGAGATCTATGGCTTCCTGGGGCCGAACGGCTCCGGCAAGACCACTACCATCCGCATGTTGTGCGGCCTGCTGCTGCCCACCTCCGGCTCGGCCACCGTGCTGGGCTATGATATTCGCAAGCAGCCAGAGGAGATCAAGCGGCGCATCGGCTACATGAGCCAAAAGTTCTCGCTCTATGAGGATTTAACCGTCCAGGAGAACATGGAGTTCTACGCCGGGGTCTACCAGGTCCCGCTGCGGGCACGCCGTCAACGCATCGCCGCGCTCATCGAGATGGCGAACCTCACCGGCCGCGAGCGAGAGCTGGTCGCGAACCTCTCCGGGGCCTGGAAACAGCGGCTGGCCCTGGGCTGCGCCATCGTCCATCAGCCGCCGATGCTCTTTCTGGACGAGCCGACCGGCGGGGTGGACCCGGCCTCGCGCCGGGCCTTCTGGGAGCTGATCTACGCCCTGGCCGGCCAGGGCGTCACCATCTTTGTCACCACCCACTACATGGACGAGGCTGAACACTGCAACACCATCGCCCTGATGCACAACGGTCACCTCGTCGCCATGGGCAGCCCAGACGAACTGAAAGCCACCCGGATGCAGGGCACGTTGCTGGAACTGGATTGCGACCCGGTGATGCGGGCGTTGGAGGTGCTGCCGGGCCAGCCGGGCATCCGCGAGGTGGCGATCTATGGGGTGCTGCTCCACGTCGTGACCGGGGACACGGCCGCGCAGTCCTGCCCCCGGCTCACGACCCTCCTGGAATCCCAGGGCATCACCGTCCGTCGCCTGGAGCCGATCCTGCCGTCGTTGGAAGACGTGTTCGTGAGCATGGTGGAAGCGCATGACCGGGCCGCGCTGCGAGCCGCGTTCCGGGCGGATCAGTAACGCTCCCCTGCTCCTCCGCCCCTCTGCTCCTCCGCCCCTCTGCTCCTCCGCCCCCCCCGCCCCTCCGCTCCTCCGCTCATCACGGCGCCCACGAGACGCGCTCATTGTGCCAGTCCCCGCCCAGGGTCCCGGGGAGGTTCAGCAGCTTGCGCCGGCCGGAGCCGTCGGCGTTCATCACCCACAGGCCCCAGACGCCCCCCTCATCAGACACAAAGGCGATGCGCTTGCCATCCGGGCTCCAGGCCGGCAGGCCGTCCTGGGCGTCGTTGTTGGTCAGTTGTTTGAGGTTGGCGTCCAGGCCGCCCCCCGTGCCGGCCGTAAAGATCTCGTAATCGTCTCCCTGGCGGATGGACATGAACGCCAGCACGCCGCTGCTGTTGACGGCCGGCGACGTGTCTTGAGGGGACGAAGTGACCCGCGTCGGCAGGCCCATGCCACCCGTGGTGATGTACAGCCCGCCCTGGAGATTGCTGGCCCAATAATCCATCGTCTTGAAGACGATGCGGCCGTCGGGCATCCAGGTGGGATACTGGCCCCGGAGGCCAAACGGCCCGCCGCCGGGGTCCGGCAGGGCGCGCCACGAACGGGTCTCGATGTTGTCCACGATGCAGATCTGCCAGCCGCCGCCGGGCGCGGCCGTGGTATCATAGACCAGTTGGCTGCCCGTCGGCGACCAGGAGGGGTGACTGTCTTCCACGTGCCTGGAGACCTCTCGTGGGTTCGAGCCGTCGGCGTTCATGACGATGAGGTGTTCCTGGTAACGCGCCTCCCCGTTGACGGCCAGGAGAGTCCCGTCCGAGCGAAAGCACGGTTGGCGCATCTTTTGCGCCACCAGGCGAGCGTTGCTGCCGTCGGCGTTCACCACCCAGATGTCGTACTTTTCTGGATCGCCTGGGTTCCGCACGGGGAAAGCGATCTTGCCGGTGAGCGCGGGCAGCGTCGGGGGGATGGTGGGCCTGGCGGTTGGCGAGATCGTGGGGGGCAGCGTGGGCGGGACTGTGGTCGGAATCGCGGCGACCGTAGGGAGTGCGACCGTCGGGGGCGCTGGCGCAGTCTCCTCTGGCGTGGGCGCGACGGTGGCCGGGGGCTGCACGACCGCTGTTTCCGACACGGCCGGGACCACCAGCACGCTGACCACCGCCGGGTCGCTGGTGATGCCCGCCGCGTTGGTGGCCTGCACCAGCAGGACGTGCGGCCCCAGGGTCATGGCGGCCCAGGTGAGCACGCCCTGGTACGCGGCGACTGGCTGGGGCAGGCTCTGGGTGGCGACCAGGAGGCCGTCCACCTGCAGGTCCACGCGGGTGACGCCGCGCGCATCCACAGCCATCACCTGGACGGTCACTGTCTCGCCGGCCGGCACCTGGGCGCCGGACGCCGGCGCGATGATGCTCACCGTGGGCTTGCTGGCTGTGCCGACGTCCTGTCCAGGCAGCGTGCAGGCCAGCAGGACCAGCACATAGACCGCGATCACCAGGCTTACAATGAAACGACGCTTGGGAACAGACATGGTAATACCCCCGATCATGTGATGCGTCAAACGTCGGGCGTCATACGTCAGGCGTCAAACGTCAGGCGTCAAACGTCAGGCGTCAAACGTCAGGCGTCAAACGTCAGGCGTCATACGTTGCATAACTCCTCTGCTCCCCCGCTCCCCCGCTCCCCTGCTCCCCTGCTCCTCTGCTCCCCCGCTCGTCATGGCGCCCACGAGATGCGCTCGTTGCCCCAGTCCCAACCCAGCGTGCCGGGCAGGTCCAGCAGCTTGCGGCGGCCGGAGCCGTCGGCGCGCATGCCCCACAGGCCCCAGCGCCCGCCTTCGTCGGACACAAAGGCGATGTGCTTGCCATCCGGGCTCCAGGCCGGCAGCCCATCCTGGGCGTCGTTGTCTGTCAGTTGCCGGATGTCCTCCAGGCCGTAGATGTTGGCGGTAAAGATCTCATAATCGCCCGGCGTGCGGATGGACATAAAGGCCACGGTGCCGCCGTGCACGGCCGGCGCGGTATCCTGGCCGGAGGCCGTGATGCGAACCGGCGTGCCGCCGCCGTCGCCAATGGCGTATAGCCCGCCCTGGGTATTGTCTCCCCAGTAGTTCGCCGTGTTAAAGATGATGCGGCCATCGGGCATCCAGGTGGGATACTGGCCCCTGATGCCGGCCAGCGCGCCGGGGCCGGGCACGACCTGCCAGGTCCGGGCGTTGGGATCGCTGATGATGCAGATCTGCCAACCGCCGCCAGGCGCGGCCGTGGTATCAAAGACCAGGCGTCGGCCGTCCGGCGACCAGGAAGGGTGACTGTCTTCCACGTGCTGGGAAGCCGGGCGGGGATTGGACCCATCGGCGTTCATGATGATGATGTGCTCCCTGTCGGGAGCCTCACCGTTGACGGCCAGCAATACGCCGTCCGGTCGCCAACACGGCTGGCGCATCTTTTCCGCCACTCGCCGCAGGTTGGTTCCATCAGCCTGCACGACCCAGACGTCGTATTTCGTCGGATCGCTCGCGTTTTGCACCGGGAAGGCGATCTTGCCGGTGAGGGCCGGGGCCGGCGGCGTGTTGGTGGGTTTGGGTGTGTTCGTTGGCCCGGGCGTGGGGGAGGGTTTGGGCGTGTGGGTGGCTGTGGGCGGCTCCGTGGGCCTGGGCGTGTCGGTCGCGGTAGGCCGGGGTGTATCGGTCGCGGTAGCGGCCGGCACCGGCGTGGCCGTGGGCGGCTGCGGCGTGGCGGAAGGCGCCGGTGTGGGCAGGGGCCGGGTTGCGGTGGGGGCCTGCGCCACCTGGGTAATGGTGGGAGTGGCTGGCGTGGTCAGGAAGGCCAGCCCCCCGGCCAGGCCCAGCGCCCCGCACACGGCCAGGGCGAGCGCGACCACGGCCCCGCCGCCGGCCAGCCAGGCCCAGCGCGGGATGCCACCCGCCCGGCCCACCGGCGGTGCGGCGACGCCCCGGTCGGCCGGTATGCCCGGCGGCGTCAACGGCACACCCGCGATGGTAGGCTCCACGCTATGGCGCACCTGGTCCACGGCCTGCTTCAGCGCGCGGGCCATCTCGCCGGCCGTCTGGTAACGGTCATCGGGGTTCTTGGCCATGGCCTTGAGGATGACCTGTTCGACCGCCGGCGGCACGTTGGGGTTCTGCCGGCTGGGCAATGGCAGGGGATCGTTGATGTGCTTGATGATCACCCCCATGGGCGTATCGGCGTGATAGGGCAATTGCCCCACGACCATGCGGTACAGCATCACCCCCAGGGAGTAGACGTCGGCGCGAGCGTCTACCGGCAGGCCCCGGCCCTGCTCCGGCGACATGTAATCGGGCGTGCCCATGCCCACGCCGGTCTTGGTCAGGTCCCCGCCGCCGGCCACCTTGGCGATGCCAAAGTCCGAGAGCAGGAACCAATCCTCGCGCGGGACCAGGATGTTGGAGGGCTTGATGTCACGGTGGATGACCCCTTGTTGATGGGCATAGTCCAGCGCGCTGGCCACCTGCTGGACGACCAGCAAGGCAGTTTGCAAGTCCAGGACGCCGCGCTCTTCCAACAGATTGCCCAGGGTACGCCCGCCCTGGATGTATTCCATCACGATGTAGGTATAGCCATCCTGCTCCCCATAGTCGAACACGGTGAGGATGTTGGGATGGCGCAGCCGGGCCACGGCCCGGGCCTCACGGCTGAATCGCAGGGCGAACTGCGGATCATGGGCAAAGTACGGCGGCAGGACCTTGATCGCCACCTCTCGATCCAGCGAGATCTGCAGGGCCTTGTAGACCGTAGACATGCCCCCGCGGCCGAGCGGCTCCAGGATTTGGTAGTGCCCGATACTTGTACCGACCAGGTCTTCCATACGGTGCCCTTTCTAAAACGTAATACGTAATGCGCAGTGCGTAAAACGTAAAATGGTCTTCTGCCATCACGTTTCACGTTTTACGTTTGACGTTTCACTCCTTCGCCACGGTCTGTGACGCCGCTTGCGCCAATGCCGCGGTGCGGGCCACCGCGGCCATCACCTCATCCATCGAGCGGATCAGGGCCTCTGTGCCGCCGATGATCTCCTCGCTCAGGCCGGCGATGTCAACGGCCGAGCGGCGAGAGCTTTCCGCCAGGCGGCGAACCTCGTCGGCCACCACGGTAAAGCCCCGGCCCGTCTCGCCGGCCCGGGCCGCCTCGATGGCCGCGTTGAGGGCCAGCAGATTGGTGCGCCCGGCAAAGCGCTGGATCGCCGCCACCGTCTGCCGAATGGCCTGGGATTTCTCGCCCAAGGCCGCCAGCGCCTGGGCGGCGCTGCCCACCAGTTGGCGCGTCTCGTCAGAGGCACAGGTGACTTCTTGAGCCAGGTGGCGCAAATCGGCCATCTGTTGCTGAATCCGCTCGTAGAGCCGCGCGCTCTCGATGGCCAGGGCCGCCGGCCCGGCAAAGGCCGTCAGCGTGCGCACGTCCTCCTCGGTGAAGGCGTGCGTCGTGGTCAGGTTATCCAGCGAGATCGCGCCGATCCCCCGGCCCTTCACCAGCAGCGGCACGCAGACCACGGACTTGATGGCCTGGACCTCCATGTCGGCGATGCGGGCCGTCCGGTCGTCGGCGTGCACGTCGTGGATCAACAACGGCTCGCCGTGCTCGGTCACCCAGCCCGCATAGCCCTCGCCCCGGCGCAACCGCACCTTCTCCACGATGTCGGGCGGGTAGCCCACGCAGGCCCGGATCGCCAACATCTCGGCCGACTCGTCCAGCAGGTGCAGGCTGCCCTTCTCCGCCGCCGGGATGGACTGGATGGCCGCCTGGATGATGGACTGGAGCAATTCCTGGAGGGCCAGGACGCCGGTGATGCGCTGGCTCACCTTAAAGAGATTCTGGATCTGCTGCAGGTGGCGGTTCAGCTCCTGGAACAGCCGCGCGTTTTCGATGGCGATGGCCGCCTGGGTGGCGATGGTGCTGAGGATCTCCTGGTGGGCCTGGTCGTAGGCCCCCTCCCGGTCATAGCTTTGCACCGTGATCACGCCCAGCACCTTGTCGCCAGCGAGCATGGGCACGCCCAGCCACGATTTGGCCGGCTTGCCGATAGACATCACGCCCAGCTCGGCCCGCAATTGGGGGTCCTCGCGCGTCAGAAGCAAGGGGCGTTTGTGATCCAGCACGTACTCGGTCAGGCCCTGCGCCCGCGCTCGCCGCCGCCGGGGCAGCCGCTGACTGCCCTCCACCTCGTACGCAAAGACGATCTCGCCGCGCCCCGCATCGTAAAAAGCGAGGGCAAAGTTCGTGGTGTCCATGAGCCGGCTGGTCTCCCGATACACCGTCTCCAGCACGCTGTCCAGGTCCAACGTGGCGCCAATGGCCTGCCCGATCTGGGTCAGGGCCGCCATCTCGTTCAGGCGACGCTGGTAGTCGCCGATGAGGCGGCGCTGTTGGATGATCTGGTGCGCCCGGCCGGCCAGCGCCTCAGCCAGTTGCCGATCCGAGTCCGTGAACCCCGCCGGCTTGTTGTAGACCGCCAGCACGCCGCTGACCTGCTCGCCGTCCGGCAACGGCACCAACAGCGCGTTGACCGCCGGGCCGGTGACGCGGGCGGCCTGGAAACGCGGGTCCCGGCTCACGTCAGGGCTGAGCAGCGGCTGTTTGTGTTGGATCACCCAGCCGAGGGGGTCTTCCCCGGGTTCCCACCGGGCGGGGAAGGGGTTGGTCGGGGGTCGGCCCCCCTGTGCCCGGCACACCCACCCGGCCGCGGATGCATCCGGCAGATACAAGGCGCTCCCGCTGGCGCCGGTGACGCGGGCCGTTTGCTCGACGAGGGCCTGCCGGATCGTATCCTCGTCCAGGCCAGCACCCAGGCCCCTATCCATCCCCAGGAACGCGGTCAGCACCTCCACCTGGGCCTGGGAGACCTGTTGCTGGCGCTGTTTCTCCCGCCACCAGGCGCAAAAGGCCGCCAGGATCGAGGCCAACAGCAGGCTGACCCATCGGCTGGCGACCAAGCGGTCCAGGGCGGGGCCGGCGAACGCCGCCAACAGGCCATAGCCCAAGGCCAACAAGCTCCCCAGCAGCAGCGCATTCGCCGGATCGAAACGCACCGCCACGAGCAACAGGAACAGCAGCAGGACGGCGTAATACGGGCTGTGCGCCCCGCCGCTGATGGCGATGACCAGCAGGAGGCCCACCGCATCCGCCCAGGCCAGGAGCCGGGAGAGCCAGGCGGGGGGCACCCGGCCCAGCCCCAGGGCCACCGCGATCACCACGTCCAGCGCGCCGGCGCCCAGGGCGACCACATTGACCAGGACTTGCCAGGCCGGGTCCAGGCCCAGCCACCCCAGGTTGTTCAATGCCAGCGTCGCCAGCACGACGAACCCGCGCAAGGCGGCGGCCGTCCACTCCCCAAACGGCCGGCGCGGCCCAGGGCGCGATGGAGTTGCTATCTCGAGCAGGCCAGTCATAAACCCGGCTCCCTGACGGGCAGATACGCGCGGAATGGGACGCGGATCGCGCTCGATTATAGCACACGGACACGCTTTTGCCAAGCCAAGCCCCGCGCCGCCCGGCCGCCGGCTTGACAGAAATCGAAAAATCCTGTATGTTCTGCCTGGCAAACATCACCGTAGGGCAGGCTGTCAGCCTGCCGCGCCCCCTAGTGCAGGCTGTCCGCTCGCCGATAGCCCGGCACTGGTAGGCACAGCCTGCCCTGGTATCAAAGTATGGCTACCGTGCTGGTCGGGTGAGAGACCATGATATAGAACATCCCTGGACGGCAGCCGTCGGGGGCGTTTTCTCGATCCCGTCAGTCCGCAGATGAGAGGAGCCATGCGCTACGCCGAGATCGTGGTCAACGTCCCTATCGGGACCGGTGTCCCCATCGGGACGGGGCCGCAGACCTTCCATTACCGTATCCCTTCGACCCTGGCCGGCCGGCTCCAGCCGGGCCACCTGGTCACGGTCCCCTTTGGCCCGCGCCCGGCCCAGGGCCTCGTCATGGCCGTGAGCGACACGTCCCCGCTCCCGGACGAGGGGCACAAGGACGTCGAGGGCCTGGTAGACGAGACGCCGGCCCTCACCCCGGCCCAACTCGCCCTGGCTCGCTGGATCGCGGACTATTACCTCTGCTCGCTCCTGGACGCGCTGCTGCTCATGCTGCCGCCGGGCCTGGAGCAGCGCGCAGAACCCACGTACCACCTGCCCTCCCATACTTCCATACCCCCAAACCTATCAGATGCGGAACAACGACTGCTGGACGCCCTGCGCGACCGCGGACCCCTGGACCGTCGCCAGATGGACGCGGCACTAAAGGAAACCGGCGCGAACAAGGATGATCTGGAACGCCTGGTCCGGCGAGGTGTGGTGCGGCGCGAATGGCATCTGCCCGGCCCCAGCATCGGCCCCAAGATCGAGCGCGTGGCCTACGTGATCATTGACCGGCCCCGGGTGCAGGCGGAGATTGACCGGCTGCGCGGCCCCTGGCGCCGCCGGGCGGCAGTGCTCCAGGCCCTGCGCGACGCCGGCAGTCCGCTGTCCCTGGAGGCCCTGCTCGCTCTGGCCGACCGCTCCGCCGTGGACAGCCTGGCGGCAAAAGGCTGGCTGCGCGTAGAAGAGACTGCCGCCTCTCTCGCTGCCGATCCAGAAGCCATAGACGCCGAGATCGCCCGGCTGCAGGCCACCCCGCGCGGCGGCCAGACCGTGGCCCTGGAAGTCCTGCTGGCCCACGGCGAGCCGATGCCTTTCTCCGACCTCTACCGCACGGCTCCCATCACCCTGGATAGCCTGCGCCGGCTGGAAGCGAAGGGCCTCCTGCGCATCGAGGAGCGCGAGGTGCGCCGGGACCCCCTGGCCGGCCGGGACATCCCGCTGGCCGCAGCCCCCCCGCTCACCCCGGACCAGGAGCGAGTCTGGCGGGTCATTGAGCAAGGGTTGCAGATTGCAGATTGCAACCTGCAATCTGCAATTTGCTATTTGCTACATGGCGTGACCGGCTCCGGCAAGACGGAGATCTACCTCCGCGCCCTGGCCGAAGTGGTCAAACAGGGAAAACAGGCCATCGTGCTGGTGCCCGAGATCGCGCTGACGCCGCAGACGGCGCACCGGTTCGCGGCGCGGTTTCCCGGCCGGGTGGCGATCCTGCACAGCGGCCTCACCGACGGCCAACGCTACGACGAGTGGCGGCGCGCCCGGGCCGGCTTGGTGGACGTGGTCATCGGGGCGCGGTCGGCCATCTTCGCCCCGCTGCCCCACCTGGGCCTCATCGTCGTGGACGAGGAGCACGAGCCATCCTACAAGCAGGACGAGACCCCGCGTTACCACGCCCGCGACGTGGCCCTCAAGCTGGCGGAGTTAACCGGCGCGGTCCTGCTCCTGGGCAGCGCGACGCCCGCGGTGGAAACCTATCGCTGGGCCGAGCGTGGGCTATATCATCGGCTGGAACTGCCCCAACGCATCATCACGAGGCCCGACCATCCGACAGCCGGCCCCGCGCCCCACGTGATCTACCACGAGTTGCCCCCGGTCCAGGTGGTGGACATGCGCGAGGAGCTGAAGGCCGGCAACCGCAGCATCTTTAGCCGCGCGCTCGATGAGGCCCTGCGCGACACGCTCAAAGCCGGCGAGCAGGCGATCCTCTTCCTCAACCGGCGCGGCGCCGCCACATTCGTCATGTGCCGGGACTGCGGCCACGTGCTCCACTGCCGCCGCTGCGACGTCCCCCTCACCTACCACGACCCCTCCCCCACCCCCTCCCCTACGAGGGGAGGGGAGACCCCCCTCTCCCTGGCAGGGAGAGGGGCCGGGGGGGTAGGTCAACTCATCTGCCACTACTGCAACCGCCGCTACCCCCAGCCGGCCCGCTGCCCGGCCTGCGACAGCCCCCGCATCCGCTACTTTGGCCTGGGCACGCAGCAGGTGGAGGCCGAGGTGCGCAAGGCGTATCCCCAAGCCCGGCTCCTGCGCTGGGACCGCGACACCGCCACCACGGGCATGGACCATGAACGCTTCCTGGATGCCCTTGTCCGCCACCGGGCCGATGTCCTCATCGGCACGCAGATGGTGGCCAAGGGGCTGGACCTGCCGCTCGTGACCCTCGTGGGCGTCATCAGCGCGGATACCGCCCTGCACTTCCCGGACTTTCGCGCCTCCGAGCGCACCTTCCAACTGCTGGCCCAGGTGGCCGGCCGGGCCGGGCGCTCCAGCCGGGGCGGCCGGGCCATCGTGCAAACCTATACCCCAGAGCATTATGCCATCCAGGCCGCCGCCCGCCACGACTATGCCGCCTTCTACCGCCAGGAGATCGCCTTCCGCCGCGAGCAGGGCTATCCTCCCTTCAGCCAACTGGCCCGGCTCGTCTACACCGGCTCGCCGGACACGCGCGTTCAGGCCGAGGCCCGGCGCATGTACGACGAGCTGTTCGCCCGCGTGCGCGCCGAGGGACTGGCCGGGGTGGAGCTGATCGGCCCGGCCCCGGCCTACCTACACCGTCTGCGCGGCCGCTACCGCTGGCAGATCATCATCCGCGCCGCCGACGTGCACCCGGTCCTCCAGGGCCTCGAGTTCGGGCCGGGCTGGAGCGTGGACGTGGACCCCACGTCTCTGCTCTAGCCCCGAACGTCGGTCTTTGAAACCAACCTCGCATGGTGACTGCTCAGGCATAGAGAACCAGGACGCAGATTTCGCAGATATGGCGCAGATGAACGCAGATCAACAGAGAAAATCGGCGTCCATCAGCGCGCATCTGCGTGCCTCTGCGTTCTACCGGCCCACCGGCTGAGCAGTCACCTCGCATGAAACCATCAGGAGGTCACGATGAACCGAAAACTCGGCCTGCTCATCTTCGGCTTGAGCCTGTTGCTATTGCCTGTTGTGCCGGCCCAGACCACCCCCTCCCCCCGAACGGCCAGCGACAAGCTCGTGGCCGCCTACTATTTCTACTGGTACAACGTCTATACCGGCCAGCACTTTGTGGACCCCGACCACACCGACGCCCTCACCGACCACCCCCCAGACGCCTACCTGAGCAACTATAGCTGGACTGAGGTCGCCTGGCACCGGCGCGAGCTGCTGGACATGATGGCCGCTCAGATTGACATCGTCCTGCCGGTCTACTGGGGCAGCGACCAGGAGGCGTATTGGAGCGTGCCGGGCTTGCAAAACCTGGTTACGGCGGAGCAGCAGTTGATCGGTGAGGGGATCGCGCCGCCCAAGATCGGGATGTTCTACGATACCACCGCCCTGCAGCAGCAAAATGGCGGGGTGAAGCCGAATCTCACCACGCCGGCCGGCAAAGCCCTTTTCTACGACATGATCGCCGACTTCTATCACCTGGTCCCGTCCAGCCTGTGGGCGCGGGTAGATGGCCGCCCGCTCATCTGGCTCTACACCAGCGAGTACGTCACCGCCTACGACCAGAGCACCTTCAATTACGTGACCCAGCAGTTCCAGGCCGAATTCGGCGTGGCTCCCTACATCGTGCGGGAAGCCTCGTGGCAGGGCGTCACCACCGACGGGGCCTACTATTGGGGCGTCGCCTTGAACGGGCCGATGACCGTGGGGCACGTCGGCAGCCTGGGGCCGGGCTACGACGAGACGGCGGTCTATGGCCGCCCCAACCCGCGCGTCCGGGACCGCGAGTGCGGCGAGTTCTACGCCGACGGCTGGGAGATCATCCGCAGTTCCGGCGTGACCCTGCTGGGCATCGAGACCTGGAACGAGTTCCACGAAGGCACCGACATCGCCCCCAGCCGCGAATACAGCACCACCTACGTGGCCCTCACCGCCCAGAACGTGGCGCGCTGGAAGGCCGCCGACTACGGCGCAGCGCCCCTCGTCTGGCTCGACCTGGGGCGATCCCCGTATGCGCAGGGGCTACGCCCGGCCTTCAACTTTGCCGACGGCGCCTGGCTGACCACCTGGCTGGCCGGACGACAGGCCGCCTATCCCGACCACACCACCACGCCCCCATCGTACTACATCTACCTGGACGTGAACGACGCCTTCATCTCGGCCCGCCCCAGCGAGGTATGGGTGACGGTGGAATATTACGACGGCGGCGCCGGCGGCTGGGCGCTGGAGTACGACAGCACCGACAACCCCTACACCCCCCTCGCCGTGACGCTGCAGAACACCGGCCAATGGCAGCGCCACACCTTCCACCTCACCGACGCCTACTTTGGCGGACGCCAGAACAACGGCGCCGACCTGCGACTATCGGACAACTCGTGGTGGGACGGCCAGGCCGACTACTTTGGCCGGGTCTGGATCGCCAAATCGGCGCCCGGCCACCAGGCCCCCGACCTGCTGGGGCTGCACGACGTGGGGGTGCGGCCCGGCCAGGTCCTCGACATCCCGATCTCGGCCAGCGATCCCGATGGCGGCCCGGTGGTGCTGACCCTGGATCGGTGGCCGGCCTTCGCCAGCCTGACCGACCACGGCGATGGCACCGGCATCCTGCGCCTGGCGCCCGGCGCAGCGGTCTCGCCGACCTGCGCCGCCCGGCTCCGGGTGCTCGCCACCGACGCGGGCAGCCCGGCCCTGGCCGACGCCGCCACGATCCAGGTGACGATCTACCCATATGCCGTTTTTCTGCCGCTGGTGACGCGCAGCTATTAACTGCGGAGTGCGGCGACTCCCGTCGCCGCAGGTGCGCGAAATCAAAGACTTCGCACTCCACACGAGCACCCCGCGTCGCTGTGGCGCTACCCAGCGCTTCTCACTCCCGGCATTTTTAAGGTTCCCCATCTTGACAACCTCTCGCCCTGGTGGTATAATCCAATTAGAACATTTGTTCTAATCGGAGGCAGTATCATGGGTGGGACCATTACCCCGTTCCCCGGTGCCGTCACCGCGCACCAACCATATCCCCCGGCGTTAACCGGCCCCTGCGAGCATCGCCAGGTCACCGGCGATGGCCGCGTGATCTGCCGCAAGATAGAAAAGGGGGATGCCGAGGTATCGCCGGAGCTATGCGCTTCGTGCCCGGTGGCCGTGATCGGCTGCGCCCATCTGCGCTTCACCCTGCGCAAGCACGCGCCAGTGCCCATCGTGGTACGCTACGCCGGGGGCCGCACCGAGGTCTGGGACGACGTGCCGCCGGCCATGCGCCTGGACCGGGCGGCCTGTGTGCTGCGCCGCGAGCCGATCAGTTGCCCGGCGGACTGTGCCGGGTGCGGGCTGCGTATGGCCGCTCCCGTCGTGACGGCGGCGCAAGAGCGGCGTCAGCGCGTGGTGGCGCGGTGAGGTCATCATGCGCGATTACCTGGAACGACAGGCCCAGGCCATCGAATGGGTGTTGTGGAGCCACGGCGTCCAGGCCCCGGTGGCCGGTGGCACTGTAGGCCCCCGCCTGGTCCGTTTCCTCCTGCACCCGGCCCCCGGCGTGCGCGTCAGCCGCCTGGTCAACCTGGCCGAGGAGCTGGCCCTGGCCCTGAACGCCCCGACCTGCCGGGTTACCCGCCAGGGCGGCCAGGTGGTCGTGGAGTTGCCCCGCGCGGACGCGCCGGCCGTGCGGCTACGGACCGTCGAGCAGCTCGTTGGCCCTGTACCCCGGGAGACGGCCCTGCTGGGCCTGGACGAGGAGGGGCGGGTGTTGGCCCTGCGCCTCAGCTGCCCCGACGTGGCCCACGTCCTGGTGGGCGGCACCACCGGCTCCGTCAAGACCGCCCTGTTGCAGACCATGGTGCTGTCCCTG
>FWPV01006564.1_pt1 | contig 22017 bp, 16 predicted proteins | sample 2228371 | NCBI WGS metagenome assembly FWPV01 (sample SAMEA103939776, study PRJEB20133) | metagenome | reverse complement strand
GCAGGTAGCAGGCGCGGTTGGCGGCTGGACACTGGTTGACGAGCCTGATCCGCTGGCCGGGACGTTCTCCGCCGACGCTCTGCCGCTGGGCAGCCTGCGTTATCGGCGTGGAGAGGCTGAAGCGCTGTTCCTGGTCACCGCCATGGTTGGCGACCTGCTGGACTACTACGACGACTGTATCGCCGAGGAGGCGTACCTGCGTCAGGGGGATATCTCCGCGCTGGCGACGGTGACGATCGCGCCGCTGGTGCTGGGTCGCCGCGCCATCCGCGCCACCATCAGCGAGCCGGTCATCGACCTGAGCGTCACCCCCGCCGGCGGAGAACTCCCCACACCCACCGGCATGATCGTCACCACCCTGCAATACCTGGTGCTTACGGACGATGCGCTCATCCAGTTCCTGATCATCCCGACCCTGGATCAGGCGCTGGGTCGCCCGTCGCTCAGCCCGGAGGAAGCCGAAGCGCTGCTGGCGGCGTTTCTGGAGGTGGTTGAAGGAGCGTAGCGGATCGTTCTCAGCGCGGCATCTCGCAGGGCAGGCAGATGGGTGAGGGGATCACCCTGGAATCCAGCCGCCATAGCACAACCGAGCCGCCATCCGCCGGTTCACCGGGGCGGGGGTAGCGGGCTACCACCGCCAGCCCGCCGCCCAGTTCCAGCGGGTTGAAGCCTGGCAGGCGGGTATCTTCCAGCACGTAGACCGGCCCGCCTGCCGACAGTGCCACCCGCACTGCCTCCAGACCGGGGTAATCCGGACACTGCATGGCGTAGCCCGGCGCAGCGTAGAAGTTGGCCCGGCGGCAGCTATCCCCGAACATGGCGGCGATGATAGGTACGCCTGGCGTCCCAATGGTTTGCGGGAAGTCCCGCACGGCCTCCCGCAGGCCAAAGCCCGCGCTGTGATCGGTCAGATACTGGCAGGCCATTGCCGGGGGCAAAGACAGGCGCTCCGGCTCACGATAAGCAAGCGCCGCAAATGGCACAAAACCTGCCGCCAGCAAACCGGTCAGCGCCAGCCCTGCGATATAACGTGCGGCTGCAGCCCGGCCCGGCAGGCGGGCCAGCAGCGCGCCCCATCCCGCCCCGGCCAGCGCCACGGCTGCCGGGATCGCCGCACCAAAGTGGCGTGGCTCCACCGTCCGGGCCAGCAGCAGGATGGTCGCCAGCGGCAGCAATCCCGCTACCAGCAACAGGCCAGCTCGCCGACGTTGCGCCGCGCTGACGGCCAGCAGACCGAGGCCGATGGCGATGATCGGCCCGGCGATCACGGCGGTTTCTCCGGTGATCAGCGTGCCCAGCTGCGTCAGATTAGCGCTGAGACTGCTGAGGAGCGGGCCGGAACCGTTCACCCAGCCCAGGGCAACGCTGAAGTCTCCACCGCGCCGCAGGATCAGGTACAGCAATGGGATGCTCAGGCAGACAGCCCCGATCGCGCCGATGATCAGCAGGTTGCGGAGTCGCTGGCGGGGCGTCAGATGGCCGCCCAGCAGGACGACGATCAGCACGGACAGGGCGAACGGCGCGGCGCTGATCTTGAACAGTCCGGCGGCAGCCAGCGCCAGCCCGGCCACGATGGCCTCACGTGGACGGCCGGTCATGCTCAGGCGGTACGCGCCCCATAGAGCGACCAGCGCCAGCGCCCCGGCCTGTACGTCGCTCTGAGCCAGCCGTTCGTAGAAGAACAGGTACGGTGTCAGTAGCCAGAAGACTCCTGCCAGCAGCGCGCCGCCCTCCCCTACCAGTTGGCGGGCCAGCGCACAGGCGGCAGCCAACCCTGGCAGAGCGACCAGAACGGTGGCGATCCGGGCGGCGAAAACCGGCGTCTGCTGCGGGTAGAAGAGGGCGATCAGCCAGTGGTTGACGATCTTGCCATCGCTGATGTCCCAGAAGGGATGGCCGTCCCACACGGCGATGGCCCGTGCCAGGTGCAGGCCCTCATCGTTGTGCAGGGGTAGGGCCTCCAGAGCGGCGATCCGCGTGCCCCACAGGGCGAGCAACAGGATCACCGCCGGCCATAGATGACGGGCGCGGGTCATGGGTGTATTCCCTGCTCTCAGCCAGCGCTGGATCGGTGCCGGCTGGATCGCCCGCTGCCTGAGGGTTTGCGACCCCGGTAGCTGGTGGCGGTGATGGCGAAGACCACCCCGCGCGAGGGATCGCCGATGCGGCTGGCCAGGCGCTCGTCAATCTCATCCAGCGGGCGGGACATGGTGATCACGGTCGCCAGCCGCGCCCGGTAGCGGTAATCGATGATCTGGAAGAGCTTCTCCCGCGCCCAGGGGGAGGCATTCTCGACGCCCAGGTCATCCAGAACAAGCAGATGAGCGTTACGCACGTCCTGGAACAGGCGGTCATAGCTGACCGCGCTGCTGGGGTTGAAGGTCGCCCGCAGGTGATCGAGCAAATCCGGGACGGTGACGAAGATCACGCTTTCGCCGCTGGACTGACGGTGGTTGGCGATGGCGGCGGCCAGGTGGGTCTTGCCGCAGCCATACGTGCCGGTCAGCACCAGCCAGCCCTGCGGGTTTTCGGCGTAATGGCGTGCCCACTCGTAAGCCCGGCGCAGATTGTCCTGCTCTTTCTTGGGCAGGTCAGGGCGTGGATCCCAGGTGTCAAAGCGCATGTCGCTGTAGAGCAGCAGGTTGGTCAGGTCGCTTTCCGCTTCTGCTTTGTCCGCGCGGCGGTAATCGGGGGCATGAATCTTGATGCTGCGGGTCAGTTCCTGGTCAACCAGGCGGCTGCGGATGCGCGGCTCGATCTGCTCCAGATCGGTATTGGTGGTGATGACGGTTGGCAGCCGGTAGCTGTAACGATGGTTGATGATCTGGTAAAGCTTCTCCAGCGCCCAGGGGGTGGGACTCTCGCTACCCAGATCGTCCAGCACCAGTAGCGGGATGTTGCTGACCCGCGCAAACAGTTCATCATATTCGACCTCGCTGGACGGCCCAAAGGTGCTGCGCAGGTGGTCGAGCAGGTCGGGCGTGGTCATGAACAGGGTGGCCATGCCGGCGTCCACACAGTGGTTGGCAATGGCGGCAGCCAGATGGGTCTTGCCGCAGCCATAGCCGCCCTGCAGCAGCAGCCAACCCTGCGGACCGGCGGCGAAGCGCTGGCAGAGATCGTGGGCAGCGCGCAGACTGGCCGTTTGCTCCGGAGTCAGGCCGGGCAGGTCGATCTGGAAGCTGGCGAAGGTTTTGTCTGTGTAGGCGTCCAGGTTGCTCAGGCGGCGCAGACGGGGGCGGCGCTGCTCAAGGCGGGTCTGTTCCCCGCAGCGTGGGCAGGGATACGCTTTGCCAAAGCGGGGGTCGCCCACCGGCACGTCGTAGCTGATCACGCCGAAGCCGCCACATAACGGGCAGGCGTTCGGATCGTCGATGTCCAGGCCCAGCGGGAGCTGGTCGCCGGTTTCAGCTTTCGATGATGTCGGCGTACTTGCCTGAGACAAACCGCTTACGGCTTGCTTCAGAATCTCCGCGAGGGGCCGCGGGCCCCGCTCCTGGTCTGTCATCTTTGCCCTCTTTCTGCCACCGTTCCAGGATCGCCCGCACGTAGCGCCAGTTGCGGGCATTGCGGGCGACGGCGATGCGCATCGCCTCGGCGATCCACTCGGCGGGGAAGGTCTGTTCAGCGTCGCGCAGCTCGTCGGCGATCATCGGCGTCAGCAGCCCGATGTTGGCTTCGTAGAGCGCGTAGATACTGGGCGGCTCCGGCAGCAATTCAATCGGGCGATCGGCGTCGCCGGGCCGCCAGTGGCCGGCGGCGATCAGGCGCAGGGCCGCCCGCCCGTTGGCTGTATTGAGGAAGTAGATCGTCTCCGGGCCGCCGATGCCTTCGACGATAGCCGTCAGCACCACCTCGCGCTTGATGGCACGGGCCAGCGCCAGGGCCAGAATTTCCGGGTCGTCCAGCGGCGGCGGGATTTCCGGGACTTCAAAGTCGGCGCGGCGCAGGTAGCGGTAGCGTCCTTCGCGCTGCTCCAGCGCCCAGAAGCAAAACAGGATCAGCTTCAGCTCCGCGACGGTCTCGATCCTGGGGAGCAGATCGGTGAAGAAGGCCACCGGGAGCCGGATCAGGCGGGTTTTGCCGGGCGGGAAGCCCGCGAACTTCTCAGTGGTCATGGCGCGCTCACGGCCATCCAGCGTCAGATATCCTTCAGGTTCAGGTTTTGCTTACGGATGTTCACGAACTTGGTCAGTTCCTTGCGGAAGAGCAGGGTGATCGTCCCGGTCGGGCCATTGCGGTGCTTGGCAACGATCACATCCGCCTCACCGGGATGCTCGGTGTCCTCATGGTAGACCTCATCGCGGTAGATGAACATGACGATATCGGCATCCTGTTCGATAGAGTTGTGCACGACGACATCGGCGGCGACAAAACTATGGTGTCCGGGCACGGTCAGGTCAAAGACCCTGGCCATGCCGTCCGGCTCGATAGCGCTGATCGTGTCCCAGCCGACAGCGGCAGCTTCACAGAGGGGCGGGCCGCCCGCCAGCACAGGTTCCTGCAGCGGGACGGCCAGGCGCTCGCCGGGACGCAGGGCGTCCAGGCGCTGCCAGCCAGCCGGTGTGCGGAAGCGATGGTTGGCCGTAGCCCGGATCACGCGGCCCTGGCCGGTGCTCAGGCGGTAGACCGGCTTGACGCCGGTGCAGAAGGCCCGGCTGACGCTTGCCGCTTCCAGGGTCATCGTCGTTTCGTTGAGGGCCAGCACCGTGAAGCCAGAGCGCCCTTCCAGGGCGGCGATGGGCACAGCCTGGCCGCTTTCCGCCAGGATCACGGGCGTCTCCCCGCTCAGGCAGCCCGACTCGCGCAGGTCGGAAAGCTGCGGGCGCTTGTCCTGGCGCTGTTCCACGGCACGACTGAGCTGCGCTGCCGAGAGCAGCGGGACATTCAATTCGCGGGCCAGTTCTTTGAGGGCGCGGCTGATGTAGGTGATCTCCTGCACGCGGTTGGTATCGCGACCCAGGGACCGCCCGGCGTTCATCAGTTGCAGGTAGTCAACGATGATCAGGTCGAGGCCGTGCTCCCGGTACAGGCGGCGGCACTTGGTGCGCAGTTGCATGGCACTGATGGCGGGCGAATCGTCCAGGAAAATGCGCAGGTTGCTCATGTTGCCCGTCGCCTCAACGAAGCGCGCCCACTCAGCATCGCCGATTTTGCCCAGTCGCAGGTCCTGGGAACTGATGCCGGTTTCGGTGGCGATCATGCGCTGGACGAGTTGCTCGTTGCTCATCTCCATGCTGAAGATGGCCACGCGGGCCGATCCCTGACGGGCGGCGTTGATCGCCAGCGTCAACAGGAAGGAGGTCTTGCCCATGCCGGGCCGCCCGGCGACGATGATCAGGTCGCTTTTCTGCAGCCCGCCCAGCAGCCTGTCCAGGTCATAAAAACCGGTGGGGACGCCCAGCGCCTCGGTTTCGCTCTCGCGGAGGTGTTCGATGCGGTCGAAGTACTGGCTGATGGCCACCTGCATCGGCACAAGTTCCTGCCGCAACCGTCGCTCGGTGACGGTGAAGAGCGCTGATTCTGCCTGGTCGATGACCTCATTGATGTCGCGCTCGGTATCCTGTGCCAGGTTGGCGATCTCCCCGGCGGCCCCCAGCAGACGGCGGCGGATTGCGGCCCGCTCGACGATGTGCCCGTAGACCTCGGCGTGGAGGGCAGTTGGCATGGTCGTCGGCAGATAGTTCAGATAGGCTTCCCCGCCGACATCTTCCAGGCGACCCTGGGCGCGCAGTTCTTCCGCCAGGGTACGCACGTCGATGGCGTCGTCGCGGTCGCTCAGACGCAGCATGGCTTCGTAAATCCAGCCGTGACGGAGGATGAAGAAGTCCTCCGGCGTGAGGAAGCTGCGCACCTCGTGGAGAGCTTCCGGGTTCATCAGGATGGAGCCGAGGACAGCCTCCTCTGCTTCGACGCTGTGCGGGGCCAGATCGAGCGTATCAGCAGAGCGTAACGCTTTGAGGGCGGGCGAGTCTGTAGAAGAGTCGGCTGCGGCAGGCGGAAAAGCAGCATCCCGGTCGGTCATAGGTGATCCTGTGGTCGTCCAGCAAGCGGGCAAAAACGGGGCCTCTCCTGTTCGGCAGGCGCCCCGTGCAGGTCCTATTGGGAGGTCGGGGGCCGGCTGGGGCCAGGGAACTCCGCCCGGCCAGCCGCCGGATCAGTCTTCGTCCAGATCGTCGAGGTCCAGCGTGTCCACGAAATCGGCGAAGATGTCCAGGTCATCATCAGCGTGCTCGTCCTGGGGAGAAATCTCGGGTTCTTCTTCTTCCGTCTCCGAAATCTCTTCGTCAGGGGTGCTGGCGGCGCGTTCCATCACGCTCTCTGCCACGTAGATCGGCACTTCCGCGCGGACAGCCAGGGCGATTGCGTCGCTGGGGCGGCTGTCGATGCGTAGTTCGGTGCCATCGACCTCGACGTGAAGTTCGGCGTAATACACCTCTTCGCGCAGGTCATTGATCACGATGTGCTTGAGCTGGCCGCCCAGCGTTTCCATGACCGTCTTGAGCAGGTCATGGGTCATCGGGCGGTTGATGCGGCTGCCGCCGCCCTGGAGCGATTGCAGATGGATGGTGATCGCATCTGCTTCGCACGGGCCGATGAAGATGGTCAGGTAGCGCTCGCCGGTGGTGTCCTTAAGAACCACGACCCGGTGCTGGGACATCAAACTGACACGGATGCTATCAATGACGACTTCAACCATAGACCTAACCCTTTTGTCCCGGAACTATCCCCCACCGGCCAGCGATCGGGTTCACATTCCGGATCGCCGGCGTTGTTGAGCGAAGGGGTTACACCTGTCGGAATGCGACACCTGTTTGTTGCGGATTATAGAATCGGCGGCGGGCAAAAGCAACCTGCGTTGCGCATTGCCGGCGGGGACAGGCAGGGGTCAGTCAGGTGGTTGTCTTAGTGTATCATCGTCCGCTTTCTACCCGGCCTTCGGGTATAGCGCCTGTATGCCCCCGTTGACTGGCAATTTCCCTCTGGTCGGACGCCCGCTTCCCCGGTAGACTGGGAGGCAAACGTATGCCGCACGGTGCTAGCGAAACGGTCAGGATACCATGCCCCAGGATCGCCTCCATAAGTTGCTGGCTCAGGCCGGCGTTGCCTCCCGCCGTGCCTGTGAAACGCTGATCCGGGATGGCCGTGTCACTGTCAACGGCCAGCCGGCGACGCCGGGCATGAGCGTCGATCCGGCGGCGGATGTTGTGCGCGTGGATGGCGAGGTGATCGCCCTGGCGCAGCCACGTCTGGTGTACATCATGCTCAACAAGCCAGCCGGTGTGGTCAGCGCGGCCCACGCCCAGCGGCAGGAAAAGCGCCCGACCGTCCTCGATCTGGTTCGCGTAGCGGAGCGCGTGTATCCTGTCGGACGGCTGGATGCCGACAGCGAGGGTCTGGTACTGCTGACCAACGATGGGTCGCTAACCCAGCGCCTGACACATGCCCGCTACGGCCACCAGAAGGTTTACCGTGTGCTGGTGGAAGGGACGCCCACGCCGGAGCAGATCGAGACCTGGGCGGGCGGGGTCATTCTGGATGATGGCCCGACGGCTCCCTGCCAGGTTAGCATCAGCAAGCGGCTGGACAACAGCACGTGGCTGGAAGTGATCATGGGCGAAGGCCGCAAGCGCCAGATCCGCCGCACTGCCGCGGCGGTGGGCCTGCGCGTGCTGCGTCTGATCCGCACCCGGATCGGCCCGTTGCGCCTCAGCGGGGTGGAGCCGGGCGCGTGGCGCTACCTGACCGAGGAGGAGGTGGCCGCTTTGCAGCGACCTGCCGCCCCAACCCGGCCCGTTCAGCGCTCCGCATCGCGCGAGGCCGGCACGCCGACCCCGGAACGCCCCCGGCGCTTCCGCCGCTCCGCCGGGCAGGAGCCAGCGGGCGGCAAGGCTCAGACGGGCAGCCGAAAGCAACGCCGTGGCAAGGCACGGCCTGCCACCCAACCATCAGACTGGGAGAACCGGCCAGCGCAGCCGAAGCGCCCGGCATCTCCGGGACAATCCACCGGTGGGGAACAACCGCCAGCTGACCGGCCCCGGCGTCCCCGGCGGCAGGGGCAGCCCGGCGGCAGGGAACAATCCGGAGGCAGGCGGCGACCTCGCCAGCCAGGGAGCGGAGGGCAACGTCCAGCCGGCAACCGCCCGGATCGTCGTGGCGGGCGCGGCGGCCAACCGGCCAGGAAAGGAAGGAAGGATTAGCGATGACCACCCTCGCTGCCGATAGCTGGGCCATCCGGCAGCGCACGATCTTTGCCTCGCGGCGGCGCTTTTGCCGCGATGTGCTGTTCGTCAGGCTGGCCCCGTTGTTCTGGAAGCTCACGGTGACCGGCCTGGAGAACATCCCGCCGGAAGGCCCGACCATCCTGATGATCAACCACATGGCCGCCATCGATCCGGTCGTGGTCATCGGCACGGCTCGTCCACGCTTCGTTGTGCCGATGAGCAAGATCGAGAATTTCCACAACCCGATCATCGGCATCCTGGTGCGCACCTGGGGCGCGTATCCGGTGGATCGCGGTAAGGTCGATCGGGAGGCGCTCAACATCGCCATGCAACTCATGGCCGCCGGGGAGATGACCCTCATCGCGCCGGAAGGCACGCGCCACAGGGCCTTGCAGCGGCCCAAGGATGGGCTGGCCTATATCGCCACCCGCACGGACGCCATAATCGTCCCGACGGCCATCTACGATACCGAGGGCTGGACGCGCGATCTGTTCATCCCCTGGCGACGCACGCCGATCAAGGTCGCCTACGGCCCGGCCTTCCGCCTGCGCACCGGTGGGCGGACGCGTATCCCCCGCGATGAGATCAGCCGCATGACCGACGAGATGATGTACCAGCTGGCCCGTCTGCTGCCGGAGCGCAACCGGGGCGACTACGCCGACCTCTCGGCGATGACCACAGACTATCTGGACTTTCTCCGGTAAAATCATCCGGGTCGGAGATCGGTAGCGGTAGCGTCGGCAAAAGGCCGACGCTGTGATCCCGGTTCTGTACGGCTGTTGAACAGCGCTGGCTGCTGGATGGCTTATAAGGAGAGTCTTTGGTGACAGTGATACACGGTTTCGAACTGGTTGAAGAACGCTACATCCCTGAGATCAACACACGCGCGCGGCGCTTCCGCCATTTGCGCACCGGGGCGGAGTTGCTCTCCCTGGAGAATGATGACGAGAACAAGGTTTTCGGCGTGACCTTCAAGACCCCGCCCGCCGACTCGACCGGCCTGCCGCACATCATGGAGCATTCCGTGCTGGGCGGCTCCCGCAAGTACCCGGTCAAGGAGCCGTTTGTGGAGCTGCTCAAGGGGTCGCTCAACACCTTTCTCAACGCCATGACGTACCCCGATATGACCTGCTATCCGGTCGCCAGCACCAACCTCAAAGACTTCTACAACCTGGTCGATGTCTACCTGGATGCTGTCTTCTACCCCCGCATCAGTGAGAAGACGCTCCAGCAGGAAGGCTGGCACTACGAGCTGGAAGCGCCGGATGGCCCGCTGAGCTTTAAAGGGATCGTCTTCAATGAGATGAAGGGCGCCTATTCATCGCCGGATAACCTGCTGGGCCGCTATACCGAGCGGCACATCCTGCCTGATGGGCCATACGGCTTCGACTCCGGCGGCGATCCGGCGGTTATCCCTGACCTGACTTACGAGCAGTTCAGGGCTTTCCACGAAACCTACTACCACCCATCCAACGCCCGGTTCTGGTTCTACGGGGACGACGATCCGGAGGAGCGCCTGCGTCTGGTCGATGCCTTCATCGCCGATTTCGAGCGCATTGAGCTTGATACAACCGTCCCGCTCCAGCCGCGCTTTTCCGCCCCGCGCCGGGCCACCCTCGGCTATGACGCCGGGGAGGAGACGGGGGCGCGGCGCGGCATGGTCACGGTGAGCTGGCTGCTGACGGAGGGGACCGATGTTGAGCAGGCGCTGGCCCTGGACATCCTGTCGCACATCCTGGTGGATACGCCGGCTTCCCCGTTGCGCAAAGCCCTGATTGATTCCGGCCTGGGCGAAGACCTGGCCGATAGCGGCATCAGCCCCTTTCAGCGCGAGTTGTATTTCTCCACCGGTCTCAAGGGCATCGACCCGGCAGATGTGGAGAAGGTCGAAACCCTGATCATGGACACGCTGGCCAGCCTGGCCCGCGATGGCATCGATCCGGAGATGGTCGAAGCGGCAATGAACACGGTCGAATTCCAGCTGCGGGAGCGGAATACCGGTCGTTACCCGCGCGGGCTGGCCCTGATGATCGCCACCCTGCCGGTCTGGTTGCACGGCGGAGATCCGCTGGACGCGCTGGCCTTTGAAGCGCCGCTGGCGCGGATCAAAGCCGGTGTCGCTGCCGGGCGTTACTTTGAGGAGTTGATCGCCCGCTTCCTGCTGGATAACCCGCACCGCTCAACGGTTGCCCTGGTGCCTGATCCGAATGTCCGCGCCGAGCGCGAAGCGGCGGAGCAGGCCCGTCTGGCTGCCGCCCGCGCCGCCATGAGTGAGGCCGATCTACAGGCCGTGATCGCCAGCGCCGAGGAGCTACGCCGCATCCAGGAGACACCCGATCCGCCGGAAGCGCTGGCGACCATCCCCACCCTGACGCTGGCCGATCTTGACCGGAACATCCGCCGCATCCCCGTCGAGCATCTGACGCTGGGCGGGGGGCGGCTGCTCTACCATGACCTGTTCACCAACGGCATCGTCTACCTGGACCTGGGCTTTGACCTGCATACCCTGCCGCAGGAGTTGTTGCCGTATGTGCCGCTGTTTGGCCGGGCCTTGCTGGAGATGGGCACGGAGACGGAAGATTACGTCAAGCTGTCGCAGCGCATCGGGCGCAAGACGGGTGGCATCGGGCCGACCACGCTGATCGCGCCGGTCAGGGGCAGCGATACGGCCACCGCCTGGTTGTTCCTGCGCAGCAAAGCGATGGCCGCCCAGGCCCCCGACCTGCTGGATATCCTGCGGGACGTGCTGTTGACCGTCAAACTGGACAACCCGACCCGCTTCCGTCAGATGGTTCTGGAGGAAAAAACCGGCGCGGAATCCGGGCTGGTGCCCGCCGGGCACATGGTCGTTTACAGCCGTCTGAGCGCCCACTTCAGCGAGGCGCACTGGGCTGGCGAACAGACCGGCGGGATCAACCAGCTGTTCTTCCTGCGGCAGCTGATCCAGGAGATTGACACCGACTGGCCGGGCGTGCTGGCCAGGCTGGAGGCCATCCGGAACATCCTGATCAATCGCGCTGGCCTGATCGCCAATGTTACGCTGGACGCTGCCAACTGGGCGCGCTTCCAGCCGCAGCTGGAAGACTTCCTCAGCGCATTGCCCGCTGCGCCTGCGACTCCGGCGGCCTGGACGCGCCAGCCGGCTCCGAAGTACGAAGGGCTGACCATCCCCGCTCAGGTCAATTATGTGGCCAAGGGGGCCAACCTGTACGAGCTGGGCTACCGCCTGCACGGTTCCTACATCCCGATCGTCAATTACCTGAACATGACCTGGTTGTGGGAGCGCATCCGTGCGCAGGGTGGGGCGTATGGTGGCTTCTGCGGCTTCGATCAGGTTTCCGGGGTGTTCGCCTTCACCTCCTATCGCGATCCCAACCTGCTGGCCACGCTGGCCAACTACGACGGCGCGGCGGACTACCTGCGTCGCCTGGACCTGAGCCAGGAAGAACTGACACGGGCGATCATCGGCGCCATTGGTCGCCTTGATGAATACCTGCTGCCGGACGCCAAGGGCTTCCGTTCCCTGCAGTACTTCCTGACCGGCTACACTGATGAAGCCCGCCAGAAGATCCGCGACGAAGTCCTCAGTACCACGGCGGCGGACTTCCGGGCTTTTGGCGAGGCGCTGGCAGGCGTCAGCGAGCGCGGCCTGATCGTGGTCATGGGATCGGCGGAGGCCATCAACAAAGCCAATGTCGAGCGGGGCCAGTTCCTGCAGGTTACAAAGGTGCTCTAGACGGCAAGTGCCATGGGGCGTTCGGATGAGCGCCCCATTTCTATATACAGAGACGTTGGCTGTCCTTCCGGGAACGCTTTTTCATTCGGGCGGCGCACCTGGCGGGGATGGCCCGTGTTTGAATCTGCGGTAATCGGTATGGGTTTTCACGAGGCACTGGTATGGCAACCGAAATGTCTATCGCCGAATGGGCCGAATGGCAGAAGACCGCCTTCGCCGGGCGGCGACGCTTCCTGCGCGATGTTTTCTACCAGCAGTTTCTGGCTCGCTTTCTGTGGAAGGTTACGGTGGAAGGGCTGGAATATGTGCCCGCCAGTGGCCCGGCGATGCTCATGATGAGCCATTCCACCATTATGGACATCACGGTACCGCTGGGCGTCATCAAGAACCGCTTTGTCGTGGCCATGTCCAAGCAGGAAAACTTCGAGTCGCCGCTGCTGGGCTGGGTGGTCAGGAGCTGGGGGGCGATCCCCGTCCGGCGCGGGGAGGTCGACCGCCGGGCGCTGGAAACGACCCTGGAATTGCTGCGGGCGGGCGAGCTGGTGTTGATCATGCCGGAGGGCACGCGCACACCGGCCCTGCGCGAGGCCAAGGACGGGCTGGCTTACCTGGCGCTCAAAGCTGATGCGCTGATCGTCCCGGCGGCAGTCTGGGGGCTGGAGCGGTACCTGCAGGATGCCCTGCGTCCCTGGAAGCGCAGCGATGTTCATATCCGTTTCGGGCCGCCCTTTCGCCTCAAGCCGCGGGAGGAGAAACGTGTCCCCCGCGAAGTGTTGGGGCAGATGACCCGCGAGATGATGTACCAGCTGGCCCGGCTCTATCCGGAGCACAAACGCGGGTACTACGCCGATCTCTCCCAGGCCACGACCGAGCACCTGATCTTTGTCTGAAGCCGCTCCTGACTGTTTTTAGACGAAATTTATCTCCGGGGGCGGTAATTCAGCTACACTGGCGGTAAGGCGGGTATATGGTGCCTCCGCGTGGCGAATCACCGCGGGCGGCACGCCGGAAAGGAGGTCCTGGCCAGTTCAACGATCGGATGTGCAGGGACAAAAGCGCATGGGCCTGCTCCGGGTTTTCCGCGGGGCAGGATGACGAGGTGGCGGTTCCTGCCGTGGGGCAGTGCTAAGGGCTTTGCTAGCAACGCCCGCAAAGCCCGAAAATCGAGGTGTCAGCGGATGCCGCCAGGGTGATCCTGATTGCCACCCTATTGTCCCTTCCTTAAATGCAGGGCGGGTGAGAGCGCCGATCCCGGTTGCTTCACCGCCTGTCAGACAGCCCTCGCCGCAGGGTGAACACCTGTCGTCGGTGGGCTATGGCTGCCTGTTGATGATCCGGGGGTGTCCCGGAGGGAGGGAACGCCTCATGTGCGGTATTGTCGGTTATGTTGGCCCCCAGGACGCCGCGCCTCTGATCCTGGCCGGGCTGAAGCGGCTGGAATATCGCGGCTATGATTCCGCCGGCCTGGCGGTGATCCAGGAAGGCCAGATCGCCCTGCTGCGCGATGTGGGCCGCCTGGACAACCTGATCGGCCTGTTTGAGCAGCAGCCGGTCAGCGGCACGATCGGCGTTGGCCATACCCGCTGGGCTACGCACGGCGAACCCAGCCCGCGCAACGCTCACCCTCACCTGGGCATGAACGGCGACGTGGTCGTTGTCCATAACGGCATCGTCGAGAACTATCTGGAACTGAAGAATGAGTTGATCGCTGAGGGTGCGGTGTTCCGCTCCGACACCGACACCGAGGTGATCGTCCACCTGATCGAGCGTTACCTCAATGGCGATCTGACCGAAGCCGTCCGCAAGGCGGTGGCTCACCTGCGTGGCGCCCATGCCATTGTCGCCATGAGCACCCGCGAGCCGGATCGCCTGGTGGCTACCCGCATCGGCAATGCCGGTGGCGTGGCTGTTGGCCTGGGTGACGGCGAAAACTTCATCGCCTCCGATATCCCGGCTATCCTGCCCTATACGCGGCGCTTCGTCTTCCTGGAAAGCCGCCAGATGGCAACGGTGACCGCTGACGGCTTCATGGTGCAGACTCTGGCCGGGGAACCGGTGCTGGCCCGCACGACGAGCATCAACTGGAACCCGATGAGCGCCGAGCTGGGCGAGTACAAGCACTTTATGCAGAAGGAGATCTTTGAGCAGGCCCGCGCCCTGACCGATACGGTGCGCGGTCGGGTGGACTTTGAAACCGGCGCGGTGACCCTGCCCGAACTCCGCCTGACCGCCGAGGACGCCCGTCGTATCAACAAGATCGTGGCCACCGCCTGTGGCACCAGCGCCTACAGCGCCCTGATCGGCAAGTTCATGATCGAGGAACTGGCCCGCATCCCGGTGGAAGTGGACTATGCCAGCGAGTTCCGCTACCGCGACCCGGTCATTGACGAAAATTCGGTTGTGCTGACCATCACCCAGAGCGGGGAAACGGTTGACACCCTGGCTGCCATCGAAGAAGCCCGCGAGAAGGGCGCGCGGGTGTGGAGCATTGTCAACGCGGTGGGCAGCCAGGCGATGCGTCTGGCCGATGGCTTCATCGCCATGCAGGCCGGGCCGGAGATCGGTGTCGCTTCCACCAAGGCCTTTACCACCAGCGTGATGGATCAATACCTGCTGGCGCTCTACCTGGGTCATCTACGCGGGCGCCTGAGTCAGGACGATCTGCGCCGCCATGCCGGGCAGATCGCCCGCCTGCCGGACATCGTCGGGCGCGTGCTGGAGCATGATCAGCGCTATGAGCAACTGGCCGCTGAACTGGCGAGCTTCAGCAACTTCCTCTACCTGGGGCGGGGGATCAATTACCCGGTCGCCCTGGAGGGCGCGCTCAAGCTCAAGGAGATCAGCTATATCCACGCGGAAGGTTACCCGGCGGGCGAGATGAAGCACGGGCCGATCGCCCTGATTAACGAGACCATGCCCACTGTCGCCATTGTGCTCAGGGATCATGTCTACGAGAAGATGCTCAGCCAGGTGGAACAGGCCAAAGCGCGCGGTGGGATCGTGATCGCGGTGGCGACCGAAGGCGACGCGCTGATCGCGGAGAAGGCCGATCACGTGCTGGTCATCCCGGAGGTGCCTGAATTGCTCAGCCCGATTGTCAGCGTGATTCCGCTGCAACTGCTGGCCTACCATATCGCCGTGCGGCGCGGGGCGGATGTGGACAAGCCGCGCAACCTGGCCAAGAGTGTCACGGTGGAGTAGAGGGAGCGCGGTCGGGATGATCGACCGGGCCGCCATCCCCATGCAGAGATGACGGCATGCGGCGATCTACGTCACCTGTACCGCCAAGAATGGGATGGAGATCCATGCTCCGTGCCTGAAAAGCACGTATAATGGCGATATGTCAGGAAATCATGCTGCCGGTCCGGAGGGCGATCGGAGGGCGGCGAATTGCCCTGCCGTCTACCGGTTTTGATCCGCCCCGGCCGTATTCCGTTCGGAGGAAGTCACGTGACCATTCTGCAAGAGATCCGCGCCTGTGTTATCAAGGGGGACGCTGCCGGGGCTACGGCGGGCGTCCACAAAGCTCTGGAAGAACATGTCCCTCCCCTGACCATCCTCAACGAAGCCCTGATCAGCGCCATGACTGAAGTCGGGGAGAAGTTTGAGGCCGGGGAATACTACATCCCGGAGATGCTGATCGCGGCACGCGCTATGCAGACGGCGCTACAGCCGTTGAAGCCGCTGCTCATTGAGAGCGGCGCGGAGCCGCTGGGCCGGGTGGCCATCGGCACGGTTCAGGGCGATCTGCACGATATTGGCAAGAACCTGGTGGCGATGATGCTGGAAGGCGCCGGGTTTGAGATCCGCGATCTGGGCACCAATACCGCGCCGGCGACGTTCGTCAAAGCTGCTCAGGATGGCGCGGATATCATCGCCATGTCCGCCCTGCTGACCACGACCATGCCCGCCATGAAGACCACTATCGAAGCGCTCAAGGCGGCGGGCGTGCGCGACAGGATCAAGGTCATGATCGGCGGCGCGCCGGTCACCCAGGCTTACGCCGACCAGATTGGCGCGGATGGCTACAGTAGCGACGCCAGCAGCGCCGTGCGCCTGGCCAAGCGCCTGATCGGGGTCGCCTGAGCAGGGGCCTCTGATTGGTCACTGGTCTATCTGACAGGCCTCCGGCCCGTAGGAGCCGGGGGCCATTCGGGTTTTCCGTTCGTTCTCCGGAGGATATTGACGGCTTGAGCATCAGGTTGCTGGAGAATTCGGGGGCGATGGCTGCCCCTCTCATCATCGCCGATTGCCCGTTGAGTGGCCTGCGCCGCCTGCTGCATGGCCCGGCGCGATGGATTCTGCGTCTGGCTGGCTGGCGGATCGTCGGTGCGCCGCCGGCGCTTGCCCGCCATATCGTGATCGGCGCGCCCCATACCTCCAACTGGGATGGTGTCCTGATGCTGCTGGCGACGACCGCCCTGCAATACCCGCTTCATTTTCTGATGAAGGACAGCCTGTTCAGGGGGCCGCTGGGGCCTATCGCACGGCGGCTGGGCGGTATTCCGGTGGATCGCCGCCGGAGCACTAACATGGTCGAGCAGATCGTCACCGTCTTTCGCCAGCGGGAGGCGCTGGCGCTGGCCATCGCGCCGGAAGGTACGCGCAGCGCGACGGGCTACTGGCGCAGCGGCTTTTACCACATTGCCGTGCAGGCTGGCGTGCCGATCGTCCTGGCTTACGCGGACTATGCCCGGCGGGAGATCGGCTTTGGGGCGCTGCTGTGGCCCAGCGGAGATATCGCTGCCGATATGGATCGTATCCGCGCTTTCTATGCCGACAAGACCGCCTGCCACCCGGAACGAGTCGGCCCCATCCGTCTGCGGGAGGAACAACCATCCGCCGGCGGGGGAGAGCCTCCCCATCGTTGACGACCCCTGCTCACCCGCACCGTCACAGTTTCTTGCATAATCGGATGCATCAGCGCATAATAGATGTTAAGAATGTGTATCATGAGCGTGGTTTGCTGCCACGTGTAAAGCTTGCATCCGATAGAACATACCAGTCTGGTCAATTGACTCCGCCCCAGAAAGTGCGGGAGAATCCGGTTAAGCGTGCGTTCACAACAGGGAAAATGGTAGTCGCCGGATTTCACCGTGGCAGATCGGCCCGCCAGTAGCGCGGGTCGGGGATCGGCGGGCGGACATGACAGGTAGGTAACGGGCCGGTGCGGCCCTGGGCAGCCGAAGATCACGACCCCTTTCCGGGGGGATGAGCAGATGGGTGAAAACCCGCGATTCGGTTTACTGACCTGGTTGACGAGGGACCCTGGTTCTCAGGGCGGTTTCCCGGACATCCTCTGCCGGGCAGCCGCCGATCCAGACCCGGCAGGTTCTTCAGGTGATGTTGGCCTGAAGTATTGAACGAACTCCGCGCCTGAGTCCGTTGTTCTGTCGTTGCGCCGGTGCAATATCCTGGCTCTTGAGCTTTGCCGTGGCCAACCCGCCACGGCTTTGTGTTTTTTGAGGGGGCAACCCGTGCCCGGTCAGATCACCGCCCTGGAAGTTCAGGCCCGCAACAAAGAGCGGGTGAACGTTTACCTCGATGGCGCGTATGCCTTTTCGTTACCGCTGATCGAGGCGGCCCGCCTGCGGCGCGGCCAGAACCTGACGGATGCGGAGATCGCCGAACTGAAGGCGCGTGACGCTGTGGCGACCGCGCTGGATCGGGCCGTACGCTTCCTCTCTTACCGCCCTCGCAGCACCAGCGAGGTGCGCCGCAACCTGCAGGGAAAAGGCGTGGAGCCGCCGGTGATCGAACAGGTCATCGCGCAGCTGGAACGCCTGGGCTACCTGGATGATCTGGCCTTTGCCCGCTTCTGGGTGCAGAACCGCGACGAGTTCCGTCCGCGTGGCCCCCTGGCGTTGCGGCAGGAGCTTAAGCAGAAGGGCATCCCGGCCCCGATTATCGCTCAGGTGCTTGGCGAAGTGGACTTCGCCGAAGCTGCTTACCGGGCGGCCAGTGCGCTGGCGACACGCTGGCGTACGCTGGGCCGCCGGGCTTTCCAGCAGAAGGTTTACGCTTTCCTGACCCGGCGGGGCTTCCCGATGGAGACCTGCCGGGAAGTGATTGATCGTCTGCTGGCTGAGCTGGAGGTGCCCGATGACGACCGGATTGAGAATGATGAATGGCAGGAGTAAACAGCATGGAAGTGTTCGCCGTGATCGTGGCTGCAATTGTGGGCCTGATCATCGGGGGCGTGGTGGTGTGGTACTACACCAACCGCCGCGTCAGCAGCCGGCGCCTGGCGGCTGAGGAGGAAATCGCCCGCCTGATTGCCGAAGCAGAAGCCCGCGCCCTCGAGATTGAAGACAAGGCCAAGAGTAATGCACTGGAAGTTGAGCGGGAGGCCAGTAAACTGGTTGAGCGCCGCCGGCGCGAACTCGAACGGGAAGAAGACCGCCTGCAGAAGCGACGGGAAGACCTGGACCAGCGCATCGAGCGCCTGGATCAGCGCGAGCAGGCCCTGAACAAACGCCAGAGCAAGATCGACAAGCGGGCCGCTGAGATCGAAGCTCTGCACCAGCAACACCTGGAAGAACTGCAGCGCGTGGCCCAGATGACGGTTGAGGAGGCCCGTGAGCACCTGATCAATGCCGTTGAAGCGGAAGCCCGCCAGGATATGGCCCGCCGCATCCGGGAAGTCGAAGCGGAATTGAAGGCCGCCGCCGATGACCGCGCCCGCGATATTATCTCCCTGGCCATCCAGCGCATCGCTTCCGAGCATGTCTCCGAGGCGGCGGTCAGCGTCGTGGCGCTACCCTCTGACGAAATGAAGGGTCGCATCATTGGCCGCAATGGCCGCAATATCCGCGCCTTTGAACAGGCCACCGGAGTCGATGTTGTTGTCGATGACACGCCGGAAGCCGTCACCATCAGCAGCTTCAACCCGGTGCGCCGTGAGGTCGCCAAACGGGCGCTGGCCAAGCTGGTCGTGGATGGGCGTATTCACCCGGCGCGGATCGAAAAGCTGGTGGAAGATTCACGCAAGGAAGTCGAGCGGGTGATCCAGGAAGAAGGTGAACGTGCTGTCTACGAGGTTGGCCTGCCCGGCCTGCACCCGGAACTGATCAAGCTGATCGGTCAGCTCAAGTTCCGCACCAGCTACGGCCAGAACCAGCATGCCCACGCCATCGAAACCGCTCATATCGCGGGGATCATCGCCGCCGAACTGGGCGCTGATGTCACCGTGGCCAAGATGGGCGGCCTGTTGCATGACATCGGCAAGGCTGTTGACCACGATCTGGAAGGCACGCATGCCGCGCTCGGCGCGGAACTGGCCCGCCGCTACAAAGTGCCGGAGAAGGTGGTTAACTGCATCGCTTCCCACCACCATGAGGAAGAGCAGACGTGCGTGGAGGCGGTGATTGTGGAGGCCGCCGATGCCATCAGCGGCGCGCGACCCGGCGCGCGGCGGGAGAGCCTGGAATCGTACATCAAGCGCGTCAAGGCGCTGGAAGACCTGGCGGCAGCCTTCCCCGGCGTGGAGCAGTGCTACGCCCTGCAGGCCGGGCGTGAGGTACGGATCATCGTCCGTCCGGAGGAAATCGACGACCTGGCTGCCCTGCGGCTGGCCCGCGATATCGCCCGCAAGATCGAAGAAACAATGCAGTATCCCGGCCAGATCAAGGTTCAGGTCATCCGGGAGACACGCTCAACCGACTACGCCCGCTGATCGCTGGCCCGGCTTCTGGTTACACGGCGGGGGTGTTCCATGCGGACACCCCCGTTTGATTCCCCTGCCGGGGGCGGTCAGGCAATCGGCTCCGGGTCCCGGTCATGGAATTCCATGTCAACGAGTGGCTTTTCCTCATGCACGGTGCGGACACGGGCGCGTTCTGCGCAGGGGCCAACGTGCTCGCACCACCAGTCACGCTCGTCCCAGGCTGGCCCCCACGGCCCCTGGGGCGGAAACTGGGCGTCCCACCAGCCTTCGCAGGCGGCGCAGCAAAAATGGCGTTCCGGGGATGCGCGGCGATCCTGCTGGATGACCTTCTGGTCACCCGGCTGGCGGGTGATATAAAAGTCGACGGTGATCTCCGTGCCGCAGCCGTCGCAGATGAGAATCGGAACGAAGCGCTTGCTCATGATCTGCCTCCCGAACGAACCACCTCAAACGGGAGAGCCGCCGGAGGGGAAGGCGGCGCGGCAGTGTCAGGGGTGGGGCGGTGAAGCGAGGATGATCGACACCCGGTCATCCTCATTATACACCGAACAGGTCGCCATTAAAGCGGCGGCTGAGGGCGTCCAGCACGTGGTAGATGATCGGGCAGATGCCCGCGCCCTGCAGGGTGTCGGCCAGAGTCCAGCGGAAGTCGGGGGTGAGGGCGGGATAGGTGCGGCAGGATTCCGGGCGGTGCGCGTAGATCCGGCACAGCCGGCCATCCAGGAACGCACAGGGCCGGCAACTGAGCCTGCCCCACTCCTCCACCGCCGCCATATCCCGGTCAATGTGGCGGGCAATGGTTTCCTCAAGCGAGAGGTCCAGTCCTGCCGCCAGCCGTGCGGCATCTTCCGGGGTCAGGTAAACGTCCAGCGTCCGGCAACAGTTGGCGCACTGCGTGCAGTCAATAGCGGCGATGATCGGCGCGGCAACCGCCTCCACCAGCCTGTCCAGCGCCTCGTCAGGCAACTCGTCTTCCAGCAGTTCCAGCGTGTAGCGCAGCACTTCAAATTCATCGCGGCGGGCGGCGGCCAGCGCCGCGATGCGCGCCGGGTCTGTTTCCAGGACGGTCACGGGAACCTCCGGGCATGGATCAGGGCGCGGCCTGCCGCAGGCTGCCAACGATCTGGCCGCTGCGCATGGTGATGGTCACCTGGCCCTCGCGGATGCGCAGACCCAGAATCTCCGTGGAGTCGATGGCGCGGCATTCATCGCCGGTCGAGGGCCGTGCGCTGACCGCCCAGACCTCAATCAGGTAGTCGCCATCGGGCAGTTCTTCCAGGCTGGGGCCGCGCGCGTCCGGCGGGCGGTAGAGATACCCCCAGGGGATCAGGTAACGGGGGACACTGGCCGCGCCGCGATCTTCGTAGAGCGGATTGAACACCCGGTCAAGCGGGCTGCTGGCCGCACTGTGGAGGCGGATCAGGTAGGCGCCGCCGGGATTAAAGCCGCCTTCCACCGGCGGGGCAGGTTCCCAGGTCAACAGGATACCCTGCTCGGTCAGGGTAGCGGCCACGTTGCGCGGCGCGCCGGTCAGCCGGTACTGGCCCCGGTGGGCTGTGCTCAGGCGGCGACCGGTGACCTCCAGACCGTTGTGCAGAGGGACCATGGTGTAACTGCCGGGCAGGAGCGCCCGCCCATAGCCCTGATAGACAAAATGGCGGGCAGGCGCCGCAACATCGCGGTCAGGAAGAAGCATGTATGATTGCGCCGCCACATTGGCCGGGCCGATCACCCAGACCGCATCAACATAGGTGCCGTCGATAGCCGCTTCCAGGGCTACACCTTCCTCACCGGTGGCAAAATCCTGCAGGCAATAGGCGTCACCCAGTCGCCAGATCAGGTCGATGTCGTCGCGGGGGGCGAGCAGGTTGACGACGAAATCATCGAACAGGATGGGCAGCGTTGAGTCAACCGCCACGGTCAACATGCCGGAGGGGCCAATGGCCGTTGGCAGGGGGTTGGCGACCACGCCCAGCCGCACGCCATCCAGATGCACGATCGCCAGGCGGTCGCGCGCCTCCAGACGCAGGGTGTGCCATACAAAGCCGTTGATCGGTTCGTCAAAGATGCCGAGCAGCGTGTTATTGCGCGGGCATGTGCCCCCGACCGGCGGCTGGTTGTTGTAGACAATGGTGATGCCGCCCTCGCTGACGTTGGCCTGCAGACTCTGGCAGCGGGTCAGATCGCCGAACAGGTCGAAGCTGAATGCCCCGCCCTGGCCCAGCAGGAAGCTAAACTGCACCGAGAAGTGCCGTCCCCAGTCGGCGGCGTCCAGGCGGCGCCCGCTACCCGCTGCTCCTGCCCACAGGACGGGGTTGCCATCCACCGCCTCCAGCCGCCAGCCGGAGGGTAGCTCCCAGCGCCCGGCCCCGCTCCCAAAGTCATCCAGC
>FWPV01006563.1_pt1 | contig 22018 bp, 10 predicted proteins | sample 2228371 | NCBI WGS metagenome assembly FWPV01 (sample SAMEA103939776, study PRJEB20133) | metagenome | reverse complement strand
CAGGGGTGCGGTTCGACAGGCTCACCGCAGGTGGGGAAACCCGGTTTCCCCGTATGTTCACATCAGCCATCCATGCGGCTGCGCCGCACAAAGCTAGAATGAAAATAACTATTCTTGGGAGGGCGAAGCCCTCCCAAACCCTCCCCTCAGGGCCGGCCACGGCGAGGAAGGGCTATAATGAGGCTGGTGAAACCCGGGTCACGGGAAAGGAGAAACCCGGCATAAGCAATCCCCCAGATCAGATTACGATAGAATTGTACGCGAAGAGTTGACCCGTCTGCTCGAAGCGGCCGTCGTTGCTCGAATCCTGAAGTCACGAAGGCCCGGATACGTATGTTCCCATCGACCGTGAGTTCACTCGCGAGGCGGAAGAACTGGCGGCAGATTACCGCGGCGCTGATGCCACCTACGCGGTTGTCGCCCGGCGCTATGGGGCTACACCGGTGAGTCTGGATGACGAGCACCACCGAAACCTGGCCGGCATCCTGGCTGTCCAGACGCCAGCAGAGGCGCTGGCGACGATTACTTCCGGCACACCTTGATCGCAAGGCCATCCAATCGGAGAAGATAGCAGCGTGACATTTCTCACCGCCCACGCCCTTCTCATCGGCACCGGCAGCTACGCCCACGCGCCGCAACTTGATGTGCCGATCACCGCCGCCGATGCCAGCGCCGTCGCCACGGTGCTGCGCGACCCGCAGTTCTGTGGCTATCCACCCGAGCAGGTCACGCTGCTCAGCGGCGCCGCCGCGAGCCGGGACGGTATCCTAGCGGCGCTCGATGGGCTGGCGGCGCGGGCCGGTGCGGGCGATACGGTCTTCGTCTTCTACGCCGGTCACGGCGAGTACGGCGATGACGGCTACTACCTGACCACTCACGACACCCGGCTGGTCGGGCGCAAGGTCGCCGTAGGCGCGGGCCTGCGCGAAGCCGAGCTGATCGCAAAGCTGCGCGCGATCAAGGCGAAGCGGCTGCTCCTGATCGTCAACGCCTGTCACGCCGGCGAGATCTCGCCCGTTCTGGCGCCCGGCGAAGAGCCACAGCCCCCTGAGCCGGTCAAAGGGCTGACCGGCGCCCCGCTGCCGCCGCAGGTCGCCGCCGCGCTGCTGGGCACCGGCGAGGGCCGGGTGATCATCAGCGCCTGCCGCGAGAATCAGTACTCCTTCATCGGTCCCGGGCCGCTCACACTCTTCACCCAGGCCCTGGTCGATGGCCTGCAGGGCAAAGGGGTGAGCAGCAACCGCGGCTACATCAGCGTCTTCGACCTCTACACCCACCTCTACTTCGCGCTCGACGAGGCTGTGCCGCGCAAGGTTTCTGCGGCCGTGCGCCAGCGCTACGGCGAGCAGCAGGAGCCTGAGCTGACCATCCTCAAGGGCGTCGGGCCGTTCGCCGTGGCACTCTACCGCGGCGCGACGACCCTCGGCGCCTTCGACGCCTCCGGCGGCCCACCCGAGGGCACGGCGGTGCGCGAGGTCAACCCGGCCTATGCTCAGGCTATGCTGCGCCAGCACCAGCAGCACATTGGCGGCAACGCCCAGGTCGGCGCGGCCATCGCCGGCGATGTGCATGGCGATGTCACGGTGGACCAGCGCGGGCAGCGCGGCGGGGTTAACTTCGGTAGCGGCGGGTAGTTCGGCGACATCAGCATCGGCGACGTGGCCGGGCGCGACATTATCAAAACCGAGATTACCGGGGGTGACCGGATTAGCACCGGCGACATCAGTGGCACGGGCATCGCCATCGGCCGAGGTGCGCGGAGCAGCGTGCGCAAGGTGGACACCGGCGGCGGCGATTATGCCGAGGGAAACATTGACAAGCGCAGGGAGACGTTCGTCAGCGGCGACCAGTTCAATATGTCAGGGAGCTTCAGTGGCGCGATCTTGAACATCAAATCGACGTTGACCAACGTCTCGCAGAGCATCGGCGCGGCACCGCATGGCGACGCGACGACGAAGGCACAGCTTCAGCAGCTTATCGAGCAGCTCAGCGCAGCGTTGCAGCAGGCGCCAGCGGCGCAGATCAGCGAGGCCGAGGCCGTCGCCGAGACGGCGAAGGCAGCCGTTGAGCAGGCGACGAAGGCCCGGCCGAACCGGACCCTGGCGCAGATCAACGCCGAGGGGTTGCAGCAGGCCGCGCAGAACCTCGCCGCCGAACTTCCGGCGGTGCTGCCGATTGCGGAGCAGATTGCAGCGCTGGTGCGGAAGCTGATCGGAGCGTAGCCGATATGCACCAACGCCTTGAACGCCTGCGCCGTAAGCTTGCCGCGACCGCTGACCCGGACGATCGAGCCGATCTCGAGGCAGCTATTGCTGCTCTCGAAGAGAAGCTCGGCGTTCAAGGCGCGCCCGCTGGCGATACGATCAACGTCGGCGATCTGTCGCAGGTTACCGGCGTCGCGATCGGCGCCGGGGCGCGAGCTACCGTCTACATCGATGGACGGCAGGGCAAGAGCAACGACGAGTTGCTCGCGGCCTACTACCAGCGCCTGGCCACCCGCTGCCGCGGCATACCCCTGCACGGTGTCTACGAGCAGCGCAGCGCCGGCGACAGCCTCGCGATCGACCTCGAGCGCATCTACACCCAGATGGCAACGACGGGTACGACGCCGCGTGAGCGCCTGACCCGCGAGGATCTCGCGACCTTCGATGTGGCGAAGTTCCTTGCCGCGCATGCGGGCGACCGGCTCTTGCCGTTCGAACGCCGCACGCTGGTCGAGCCGGTCTTCCCTGACGATTTTGACCGGCCATCTGGCGATGACTGGCTTCCGGCTGAACATACGCCTGTTGCGAGATCAGGTGGCGGCAGGCAACGCGGCTTCCCCTATGCCGGCGGCTCCTATCCGATCACGAGTGACTCCGGCGAGCGCATCGAACGCGACGCAAAGGTTGCCGACGAGTTAATCTTCCTTGGCCCGGAATTGGTGAGCGAGGCGATGGCGAAAGCTCCGCGCCTGGTGCTGCTCGGTGAGCCGGGCAGCGGCAAGAGCACCGCCCTGCGCTACCTGGCTTACACCCTGGCCGGCGCCGGGCTCGACCCGCAGCTCGACCTGTCCGCCTGCCTGCCTGGCTGGACCCCTGGCCGCCTGTTGCCGGTCTTCGCCCCGCTGCTGCCGCTCGCAAAGCGCTTCGCCGCGCACTCTGACAGGCAGGGCGAAGCTGAGGATCTCCGGGACTATCTCGTTGATCATCTTCAGCCCAAAGGGGCCAATGCCGGCCTGGCCGCCGCCGTCCACGAGGAGGTCGAGGCGGGCCGGGTGATCGTGCTCCTCGACGGGCTCGACGAAGTGGCCGGCGCCGGGTCGCGGCGCAAGGTTGTGCGCGCGGTTCGCTCCTTCGCCGAGCGCTACCCGGCCTGCCGCATGGTCGTCGCCTGCCGGGTGCGCGCTTACGAGGGCGAGCGTAACGCCGCCTGGCAGTTGCCCGGCTGGCCAACGGCAACCCTGGCCGACTGGACCCTCGGCCAGATGCTGTTCTTTGTCAGGTCCTGGTACAACACCGTCGCCGCGCTGCACAGCCGCGCGGACGCCTGGCGCGACGAGCGCATCGCAGCTCTGACACGGGCGATCACTACTCGTGAAGACCTGCAGCGCTTCGGGCGCCAGCCGCTGATGATGACAGTTATGGCCCTGGTCCATCTCAACGACGGCCGGCTGCCCGAGGAGCGGGCCAGCCTCTACGGGCGCTGCATTGATATTCTGCTTGGCCAGTGGGAGATCGCCGGCAAGGATGCCAGCGAGTACGGCACGCTGATGGACTACATCGGTCTGCCTGACGCCGATGTCCAGAGCCTGCGCCCGCTACTCGGCCGTGCTGCCTTCGAAGCTCATCGCGCTGCTGCACCCGGCGAGGTGGGCCGGCTCAGTCGCGCGGTGCTGCGCACGATGGTCGACGACGAGCTGAAGCGCCGGCGGCACCCAAACCCCTCTGCGGGCGCCGACCGGTTTCTGGAGTATACCGACCTGCGGGCCGGGTTGATCCAGGCGAACGATGCCGGGGACGAGTATAGCTTTCCCCACCAGACCTTCCAGGAGTACCTCGCGGGGACGGAGCTGTTCGGCGGGGTCGACCCGCTGCGCCGCGTTCTGGAGCTGCGCAACGACGATCGCTGGCGCCGCCCCATCCTGCTTGGCGTCGAGCAGTTGGCGCTCAGCTCCCTCGACATGCCCTACCGTCTGCTCAGCCGGCTGGTGGAAGAGCCGGTCCGGGCTGCGCCCCAACGCGCCTTCGACCTGCTGCTGGCACAGGAGATCGCCGATGATCTCGGCTGGAGCTGGCTGGAGCAGCGCGACTCGCTCTTCACCGGGCTTAAGCGACGCCTCGCTCAGGCAATGGCCGGCACCCCGGGTGAAGTCACAGTTCCTGCGCGTGACCTGGTGCGCATTGGCGCGATCCTGGCCGAGCTGGGCGACCCGCGCCCCGGCGTGTGCGACCTGCCGCCAGCGATGAAGGATCAGCCGGAGTTCTGGGACGACGAGAGGTTTGGCCGTGCTTGCCCAAACCACCCGGTGGTCGGTGTCAGCTGGTACGAGGCGATGGCCTTCTGTCGCTGGCTGACACGGGAGTTAAGCGACGGCTACGTGTATACGTTGCCGAGCGAGGCCGAGTGGGAGTACGCGGCGCGTGGTTGCACGCGGCGAACCTATCCGTGGGAGAACGACGCCCCTGATCCTGAACGGGCGAGCTACAACGAGATCTATGGCAACACCACCCTGGCGGTGGGCTGCTTCCCGCGCGGGGCGACGCCGGAGGGCGTGCTGGATCTAGCGGGCAATGTCTGGGAGTGGACGCGCTCCGAGTACCGTAACTATCCGTATGATCCGCACGACGGGCGCGAGGATCCTGCCAGTCCGACGCAGAAACGCTTTACACTTCGCGGCGGCTCGTGGTACGATCATCCGATCGGCCTGCGCACGGCCTACCGCTTCCACAGTTCGCCTGACACCCTCGGCGGCGATGTGGGTTTGCGGCTTGCCCGGCACCCTCCTCGTGTAAGGGCGTAGCGCGCTACGCCCTTACGTGTCCTGTGTCCTGTGTTGCGGCGTCAGGAGAGCCATGTCGCTGCCGTAGACTCGGATAGCGGAGACGGTGAGAAGGGGGATGCCAGGGGGAAGGCCTTCCCCCTTGCCCGCGCCCCCCGGAGTCCTCAGGGCAGGCTCCGGCGCGAATTGTGACTGGCATGTGAAGGGGGCACGGTGGCCAACCTGCATGCCAGAGCACAACGCATCGACTGGGCGATCATTGCCCTCACCGAGGCGCACGCCAGCAACGTCGTCGATCTGAAGCGCCACCCGCATTAGACCGAGGCGACCCATCGCGGACTCTGGGAGCGGCGAAGCCACCGGACGCCGATAGCCCCGGCGGTTCTGGTGTATGGGCGGACAGAACGTATGGGCGCCGACGGGCGTGATGGCGTGGCGATGCGCTGGTTGGCCCTCACCCCCGACCCCCTTCGACAGGCTCAGGGCGGGCCTCTCCCGCGCGCGGGAGCGCCTGCGCTGAGCCTGTCGAAGCGGGGAGACCAGAGCCGTGCGCGGGGGCGTTCCAATGCGCTACAAGCCGTATTGGCTCGAATGTTCTGTCCGCCCTTAAACCCGCGCGCGGGTGTCTGAGGCCATACCTGAGAGAGGAGATTGCCGTGATCAACCCTCGCTTGCCCGCGCTCGTGGCCCGGCTCCTGCTGCTTATCCCGGCCGCACTGATGCTGGGGGTGGCCACGCCGCTCTCCGCCGACGAGGACGCGGGCGTCCCGATCCAACCGCCGTCACCGGCGCTGGAATACAGCCTCTTCCTCAGCGAATACCCCGAGATGAATCCCTACGCCCTCGCCGTAGGCGCCGACTTCAGCCTGTACATTGCTGGCGAGGTTGAGAACAGGCCACGCCCCGATGGCGCGCCATTCACGGGGATAGACGCCTTCGTCGCCAGGCTGAGTCCCGATGGCCGGCGGATGCTGTCCCTCACCTATCTCGTGGGCTCCGGGGACGAGAGCGCCTATGGCATCGCACTCGATAGGCGTGGTGCGGTCTATATCACCGGGCGAACGAACTCGAATGACCTGCCGACTGTCGCTGCGGCTCAGCCCACCTACGCCGACGCGCCGTTCATACGCGACCAGACCACGGCTTTTACGGAGGGCGATGGCGACGCCTTCGTCGCTAAACTTGATCCTGACGGCCACACGTGGCGCTACGTCACCTACCTTGGCGGTAGCGCCAGCGACGCCGGCCTCGCGATCGCCGTCACTGACGCAGGTGGGGCAGCGGTGTCCGGCACAACCTTCTCGACCGACTTCCCAGTCCGGAGCCCGTTGCAGCCGGCCCACGGCGGGACGAGCGATGCATTTATCGCTCAGTTCAGTCCCGCTGGGCAACTTCTGACCAGCACGCTCCTCGGCGGCACAGCGGCCGACTCCGGTTCGGATGTAGCCCGTGACGCAAACGGAGCGATCTATGTCACGGGCATGTATGCCATGGAGGCGGGGAAGTTCACGGGGTTGTCGTAGGACAACCCCAGGCTTTTCGGCAACGTCTTCGTCGTCCGGCTGCGGCCCGACGGCTCCCTCGACTACCGAGCCGAGTTGGGCCGCGGGCTCGCCGAGCCCCACATTGCGGTGGATGGCTCCCGGCACGCCTATGTCGCCGTGTCGACGACAGGCCCGCCCGACCTCCGCTCCGGGGAGCCGACCGCCCGGGCCACGGTGATGCGCGTTGCCGCCGACGGCAGCGCCCTGGACTACCAGGTGACCTACGGTGAGTCAAACTGGCTGCGAACGGACATTGCCGTGTCGCCGGATGGCGAGGCGCTCGTGGGCGGTATGACCACCTCGGCGACGTTCCCCACGTCGGCCTTGCCGACCAATAACTCTCGCGGGAACGCCGATCTCTATCTGTTGCGACTGGGTCCCGGCGGCGACGTGCGTTGGGGAACGCGCCTGGGCGGCAGCTTTTCCGATTTCTTCAGCGCTCTCGCCCGCGACAGCCGGGGCCGGGCCTATCTGGCCGGAACGAATATCTATTCATACGACTTTCCAATCACGGCCGACCTTCCCGGTGAGGCGGGCCAGGCGATCGTCGCGCGATTGCGCCCTGAGGGTGCACCGCTGCCGATCCCGATTGGCCGGAAGGGCTTCGCTGAACTGTGGGCCCGCAGCGACATGCCCCTCGCAATGGGCGCGCCAGGAATGGCGCCCCGCAGTTGGGTCTGGGGACCGGGGCCGATCAGCCACGGCATGCCGTATCGCGAGGTATTCCCACGCGAAAGCGAAGTATTCTTTCAATACTTCGACAAGGGTGCTATGGCTAGCCTTTTCTTCTACCCTGCCCAGCGACTCGAAGATCTGGCTTCGCCCCGGACTGTGATTAATCTAATCGACCCGTATACGTCAGTCACTGATCCGCAAGAGCCGTGCGATGAGACTGTTGCCGGCGATCCCGCAGCCAGTAACCCGTTGGCCGTCACCTACCGGAGCCTGCGTGCGGTGGCCTACCCGGTAGTCACGGCGCGGGCGGAGCGGCGGACAGGGGCGATAGTTACGGCCACGCTCAGCCCGAGCGGGGCCACTGGCGATGATCCGGGCTTGGCGCGCTACCGGGTCGCCCTCGGCGGGTACGACGAGCAGTTGGGGCACAACGTCCCGCAGTTGTTCCTCGACTTCTTCAACCGCCGGGGCAGCATCTACAGCAATGGTCGCCTGGGCGAGGGCCTGATCCTTGGCGACTGGGTGCGTCTGGTGGGATTGCCCCTGAGCGAGCCCTACTGGATCCGCACGTTTGTTGCCGGTGTTGAGCGTGACGTGCTCATCCAGCCGTTCGAGCGGCGGGTGCTGACGTACACGCCGGCGAATGCGCCGCCCTGGCAGGTCGAGTTTGGGAACGTGGGACGCCACTATATGCAGTGTGGGTCGCTGCCTATCGACTAAACCGGCGCACATTACCGATCGCCCTGCGCGCGGCCTCCCGCCTCCACCTTACGCCCGACGCCCTCTACGACGACGTGGGCGTGCGGCTTGCCCGGCACCCTCAGGCTCGGAACCACTGAAGCACTGAGGGTGTGAGGACACTGAAGCGGACCGTGGGGCAGACGGGCACGCGCTGCGATCACGCAAGCTTACGCCAGAGTGGCGTGCTCCTGGCCGCCCTCAGTGCACTCAACCCCTCACCACCTCAGTGACACTGAAGCACTGAGGGTGTGAGGGCGCTGAGTTGGAGCCGAGGGGGCGTCTGGCGGGAGTGTGGGCTGCCGTGCGCCGATGAGCGATGGTGCGGGCGGGCGCCGCCCTCAGTGCACTCAGAACCACTGAGGCGCTGAGGGTGTGAGGGCACTGAAGCGGGCCGTGGGACAGACTGTCAAGCGCTGCGATCGCGCAGGCCTGCACCAGAGTGGCGTGCTCCTGACCACCCTCAGTGCGCTCAACCCCTCACCACCTCAGTGGTTCTGAAGCGCTGGGGGTGCGTGAGGACACTGAGGATGACCGTGGGGCAGACGGGCACGCGCTGCGATCACGCAAGCTTACGCCAGAGTGGCGTGCTCCTGGCCCCCCTCAGTGCACTCAACCCCTCACCACCTCAGTGGTTCTGAGGCGCTGAGGGTGCGTAAGGGCACTGAGTTGGAGTCGACAGCAATTTTACAGCAAATCTGTGCCAGACCCCCTAGGATTCTTCGTTCTTATTGGATATAATGGAAAAAATGTCGCGTAGCGAAAGTTACAACTGTAAAGTGTAACGTCGCTCAAATGTGCGAGGATCGTATGCAGAGCCGCCGCCTTATGCCGGCGCTTGCGCTGACGCTCGCCGCGCTCTGCCTGGGCGCGGGGATGGGTTGGGCGTGCGCCGCTGCCGTCCGGCACCCCGCCGCCGATTTTCCCGCCCCGATGAGCTACGCCGAGGCCCGCAACGCCGTCGAAACCGCCCGCGCCCGCGAGACCGCGCTCCGGGCAGCGGCCCGGCAAGAGGTATCAGCTATTGACCCGGCGCAATTGCCGCTGCTCCAGACGATCTACTTTCCTGCGACCGGACACCATCTGAGCAATCGCAGCGGCTTTCTCGACTTCTGGCGCGCCAACGGGCAGCTTCACATCTTCGGCTATCCAATCACCGAGGAGTTTGTCGAGCAGGGCCGGATCGTGCAGTACTTCGAGCGCGCCCGCTTCGAGTATAGCCCAGAGCACGCCGGCACGCCCGATCAAGTGCAACTCGGGCTGCTGGGCCGCGAAATCCTCGAGGTGCAGGGCTTCCCCGGCGGTATTGATGACCCCCAGAATGGCGCCCGCTATTTTCCCGAAACGCGCCACAGCCTCTGGGGCGAGTTTCGCCGCGTGTGGGAGCGCCGCGGCGACCTGCGCATCTTCGGCTATCCGCTCAGCGAGGTGGTGGACGAAGACGGGCGCAGCGTGCAGTACTTCGAGCGGGCCAAGTTCGTCTACTTCCCTGAGGATCTGCCCCCCTTCTTCCAGAGCATGCAGGCCGCCAACGGCTTCAATCTCAGCAGCCTGTTCGAGGTGCAGTTCAGCGACCTGGGGCGCCAACTGGCCAACCTCCGCGGCCTGAACATCGCCCCCGTACCTCAACTCGACGGCGCGCTCATCTGGGACCCCGCGATCTGGGAGCGCCGGATCGAGGTCAATTTGAGCGAGCAGTGGCTCAGCGCATACGAAGGCGATCTACTGGTCTTTCGCGCGCCCGTTGCCACCGGACGCGATGGCTTCAACACCCCGGTCGGCGACTATGCCATCTACGCGAAGTACGATATGCAGACCATGTTCGGCTGCATGGGCGGCGAGTGCTGGAACGTGCCGAACATCCCCTGGGTGCAGTACGTGGTGGGCGGCGTGGCGCTTCACGGCACCTACTGGCACAACAGCCACGGCACCGGCGTGCGCCCGTCCCACGGCTGCATCAATCTGCGCATCGAAGATGCCCAGTGGCTCTACGAATGGGCCGACGTAGGCACGCACGTGGTGATCAGCTATTAAGCCTGGTTTCAGCAGGGCTCATCGGGACGCCACACGCAAGCGCCCCCCGCTCCCTTGCGGGAGCGGGGGGGTAAGGACCAGCCGCCCACCCCTGGCGCATTGTCACGCCAGGCGCTCGAAGACACCCGCAGCCCCCATACCCCCACCGATGCACATCGTCACCAGCCCGTAGCGCGCATTGCGCTGCTCCAGTTCATCGAGGATCTGCACAGTGAGCTTGGCGCCCGTGCAGCCCAGGGGATGGCCCAGAGCGATTGCGCCGCCGTTGACATTGACCTTCTCCAGATCCATACCCAGTTCGCGGATCACCGCCAGGGCCTGGACCGCGAAGGCCTCGTTCAGCTCGATCAAGTCAATGTCGCTAAGATTAAGCCCGGCCAGCTTCAGCGCCTTCGGCACGGCCACCACCGGGCCGATGCCCATCACCTCGGGGGCCACCCCGCCCACAGCAAAGCTCAGGAAACGCGCGCGCGGCTTGAGGCCGAGCGCCTCGGCCTTCTCGCGGCTCATCACTACCACCGCCGCCGCCCCATCACTCGTCTGCGAGCTGTTGCCCGCCGTCACCGTACCCGTAGCGGCAAAGACCGGCTTGAGCTTCGCCAGAGCCTCCGGCGACGTATCGGCTCGTGGGCCCTCGTCAGTATCGAAGCTGAAGCGCTTCGTCACCCGCTTACCCGCCGCATCAAGCTCCACCAGCTCCACCTCGACCGGCACGATCCCCGGCGCGAAGCGACCCTCGCGCTGGGCGCTCAGGGCCTTCTGGTGCGAACGCAGGGCGAAGGCGTCCTGGTCCTCGCGGCTGATCTTATAAGCCCTGGCCACATTCTCGGCGGTGAGACCCATGCCCAGATAGACCGCCGGATCGTGGACGGCCAGGTAGGGGTTGGGCGAAAACTTATTGCCGCCCATCGGCACCATGCTCATACTCTCGGCGCCGCCGGCAACGATGACATCGGCCTGGCCCATCATAATCTGCTGGGCTGCCGTGGCGATCGTCTGTAGCCCTGAGGCGCAGAAGCGATTGATGGTCACGCCGCAGACCGTATCGGGCAGGCCGGCGCGCTGGGCAGCGATGCGCGCCAGGTTCATGCCCTGCTCGCCCTCGGGCATCGCGCAGCCCATGATCACATCCTCGACCTCACGCGGGTCAAGCCCCGGCGCCCGCTCGATTGCCGCTTTGACCACCAGCGCCGCCAGTTCGTCGGGGCGCACAGTGCGCAGCGTTCCCCGCGGGGCCTTGCCCACAGCGGTGCGCGCCGCGCTTACGATGACTGCTTCTCGCATAGGTGTATTTCTCCTCAAGAAAAACGATCTTGACCGCCTCACCCCCGCCCAACCTCCCCCCGCTGGGGGGAGGAATGGTATTGCCACTAGTGGTCTGCCAGGATACTTGTGATGAACGTGGCGGGAGGGGGCGTGGGAGGGCGAAGCCCTCCCCGCAAAAAACTATCCATCACGACCTGGTTGACAAACCACTAGTTCCGCAGCGGCTTACCGGTCTCCAGCATATGGCGGGCGCGGGCCATCGTGCGTTCGTCCTTAAGCAGGGCCAGGATCGCCTCAAGCTCCAGTTGCATGATGTAGGCCTCATCAACAAACTGGGGGCTGCTCAGGTCGCCGCCGCAGAGAATGTAGGCCAGTTTATCGGCGATCACCGTATCGTACTCGGTAGCATACCCGCCCTGGGCGAGCTGGTAAATGGCGATCCGGGCTGCGGCCAGGCCATCACGCCCCAGGGCGTAGCACGTCCGGGTGCTCGAAGGCGGCAAGTACCCCTCGGCTGCCAGGCGCAGCACCTCGCGCTTGGCCTCGCCGAGCAGATAGTCCTGGTTGAAGACGATGCGATCGGTTGGCCGCAGGAAGCCCAGCTCGCGGGCCTCGTGGGCGCTGGTGGCGACCTTGACGAGCGCGATGGTCTCGAAGACCTGCTGGAAAGCCTTGAGCGTATCACCGCCGGTGCGGGCCGCTTCGGCGATAATCCGCCGGTTGAGTTCCTTGCAACCGCCCCAGCCGGGAATCAGGCCGACGGCAAACTCAGGCAGGCCCATGTAGGTCTCGGCGGCGGCCACCGCCGCCGCGCCGTGCATCGCCAGCTCGGCCCCGCCGCCCAGGGTTTGCCCGAAGGGTGCGGTCACCACCGGTTTAGGGTTGTGGCGCAGCGCCTGATAGGCCTGCTGCACCAGGCCGAGCAGTTCTTCGAGATCCTCCCAGGCTCCGGCCTCGACCGCTGCGCCGAAGTCGTTCAAATCGGCGCCGGCCGAGAAACGGGCGCCCTGATTACCGACGACCATCCCGACCCAGCGGTCCTGCTTGAGTTCCTCGACCGCTGCCAGGATAATTTCGATCACCGCGCCGCCAACCGTGTTGGCTTTAGAGTGGAGTTCCAGGCACAGCACGCCATCACCCAGATCTACCAGGCTGGCGGCGGCGTTGCCGTGCACCAGCTTGCCGGCCTCCTTGAGCGCCGCCAGGTCAATCGCCCGCGGGTCGCGCACAATAATCTCGTGGCGACCGGTGGTGACATTGTAGGCCGCCTGGTTGCCGTCAGCCTCCGGCTTGTAGAAGCGCCCGTCGCCCTTTGCCAGTTGATCCACCCAGGCCGGCAACTCCAGGCCGCGCGAGCGCATCAGGTCGGCGGTTTCGGCCAACCCCAGGGCGTCCCAGATCTGGAACGGCCCCATCTGGTGGGCGAAGCCCCAGCGGATGGCATTGTCCACATCGGCGACGCTATCGGCGATCTCGGGGAGGCGACGCGCAGCGTAGGCCATCATCGGCAGCAGGGCCTGCGCCACCAGGGCCGCGCCGCGGTCGTCGGGCTGTTCTACGCTACGGCGCAGCAGGAAGCGCAGGCGCTCCGGCAGGCCCTTGATCTTGTTGGCCTCCTCGATCAGCCCGTCCACACTGGCGGTCCCCTGGGGGGCCACATACTCCAGCGTCGCCAGGTCCAGAGGCCAGAACTCGCGCTTGTCGCCCTGGCGCACCTCCTTGTAGAAGCCCTGGCCGACCTTGCGGCCCAGTTTGCCGCTGGCGACCATACGCTCGAGGAAGTCGTTCTCGCGGTAGACCTCGCGGCTCTCGTCGTCGGGAATGGCCTTGTAGAGGTTCGAGGCGACGTAGTGCATCACGTCCACGCCGACCTGGTCGAGCAGGCGGAAACTGGCGGTGTTGGGGCGGCCGATCAGCGGCCCGGTGAGGGCATCGACCTCTTCAACCGTGTAGCCGTTTGCCAGGGCATAATTGAGCACCACCTGACCGGCGTAAGAGAAGATGCGGTTGCCGATGAAGTTGGGGCGATCCTTACAGATCACCACGCCCTTGCCCAGGCGATCCTCGGCGAAGCGCCGGAAGGTCGCCACGACGGCGGGGTCGGCATCGTCGCCGGGGATGAGTTCCAGCAGTTTGAGATAGCGCGGCGGGTTGAAGAAGTGGGCCCCGAAGAAGTGCCGTTTGAACTCGGCGCTCCGCCCCTCGGCGATCAGGGCAATGGGGATGCCCGAAGTATTGGTGGTAACAATCGCGCCCGGCTTCCGCACGGCCTCCAGCCGCTCCATCAGCGCCTGCTTGGGGCCGAGTTGTTCGATAATCGCCTCGACGATCCAGTCACAATCAGCAAGCTTCGCGAAGTCGTCTTCGGTATTGCCGAGGGTGATCAGCTCGGCAGTGCGCTCGCTGAACAGGTTCGACGGGCGCGCCTTGCGCATGCGGTCGTAGCCGCTCTGCACAATACGGTTGCGAACGGTGGGGTGCTGCAACGTCAGCCCCCTGGCCTCTTCCTCCGGGGTGAGCCTGTCGGGGGGCACATCGAGCAGCAGTACGGGCAGACCGGCGCCGGCAACCAGGCCGGCGATGGCAGCGCCCATCGTGCCGGCGCCGATTACGGCGACACGCTTCAACTGGTCCTGCATCGGGTCCTCCTTGACCGGGACGATAAACCGCGGTTATATGCAGCGCGTCATGAACGTGGGCATGATACCACATCTGCCGTGGAAGCGAAAGTATCGCCGCCTCTACCGACACTGCGCCAGTGGATCTGGTGTATCGCACCGCCGACAACCTACCCCCTCCCCCTCCAGCGGCGAGGGAAGAGCAGTCATTAGGACGCTACACGCGAGCGCCCCCCTCTCCACCTGCGGTGGAGAGGGGGGCGGGGGGGTAAGGACCAGCAGCCCCTCAGAACGCTCTCCGCCAGATTTGGCACGAGACGGTGCCATACAGCATAGCCTTGCTGAGACCATGCCTTACCGCTGGTGCCACACGTAGATCGGCTCCGGTCCTACCGTGAGGCGGAGGCGTCCGTTCTCGACCGGCAGGGAGCGCTCGGCGCCGTCGCGTAGAATCAGACGCGCCTCCTCGCTCCGCGTGGCGAGGGTGACCCGCGCGCCCGGGGGTGACCACAGCACGTCCAGCGCGTCGCCGTTGCGCTCCAGGCGCAGGTCGTAGATTTCGTGGCCGTGAATGGCGCTCAGGTCGTCAATCCAGATTGTGCCCCCGCCGACGAAGGAGTCCACAATATCGTCGAGCACGATGGCCTGCAAGGCCGCCGGGAAGTCTACCCGCCGGTTCCCGCCGGGGACGATCACGTTGCCCGGCTCGACCTCGCCGCCGATGGGTGTTTGCAGGAAGTGCCAGCTTGCTGCGCCGACGGGGCCGAGGACGAATTGCAGCACTTCGCCCTCTGCGTCGCGGATCCACACTTTCAGCCCGTGGGTGCTGCCATCGCCGTAAACCCAGGCCCCAATCGCGTAGGGTTCGCCTTCCAGGGGGAGAGGCGGTTCACGCTCGAAGGCGACGTAGTCGTTCTGGCGGGTGCTGAAGGTGTAGTTGAGTTCGGCGCTGCTGCTGCCCCGATAGGCGTTGTTGCTTAGCCGCAGGGCGCCGTTCGGCTGGCTCACCCGACGCCATCCCTGGACGTTTTCGAAATCTACCAGCACCCGCTGCTCGAAGAGATCGCGCCGTTCGACGTAGGTCGTGTCTGCCAGGTGCTGGTTCAGGGTGCGGAAGGACTCAAAGGCCGGTTTGCGCGCACTGTAGTCGGTGCGTCCGCGCCCCAGGCGGATCAGCCCGTAGGGGTTGCCCGGATCGTCCTTAAAGGTGTACCAGAAGACCCGCTCGACCCCCGCTTCCCAGAGCATGAGCATGGCGCGTGGCAGGTGATTGGCCTGGCTCTGTTCGTCGGCGCGCCCTGCGCTGTCACGGTCGCTGGGGCCGCTCGCCCAGCCCACCTCGGTCACCCAGATCGGTTTCTCACCAAACTGTTGCCCCAGGGCCCGCACACCTATCACCGCCGCGGTCAGGTTGCCGTTCTCGGGGGCGTATGGGTTGACGTAGGGATGGATGGCCAGAATGTCGAAGCTGTTCCAGGCGCCGTGTTCGGCCACCGCGCGTAGAAAGGTCGTGTCGAAGGGGTTCACGCCGCCGATGAGGATGGTTGCCTCCGGGTCCACCTCGCGGATCGCCGCCGCGGTGCGGTTGAGCAAACTGGCATAGGCCGCGGCGTCAGGGGCGGGCCGCCAGAAGATGGCGTGGTCAGGCTCGTTCCAGATCTCCCAGTGTTTGACGTAGCGGCGGTAGCGGGTGACAACTCCCCGCGCGTAGTTCACGAAGGCGTCCGGGTCGGGCGCGTAGTAGGAGACATCGTTGGGTATGTCGTTGCGATAGGGCGTGGCCCAGCCCACCGACGGCCCGAGCACCCCCAGCACGTTGATCCCCCGGCTGAGCAAGGCCCGCAACGCCGCGTCGGTGAAGGTCCAGTCCCACACATCAGGGCGGGGCTGCACACGGTGCCAGTGCAGGTCCTCGCGCACCCAGGTGACGCCCAGTTCGCTCACCAGGGCCGCCGGGACGTCCATCGAGGAGGGGTCGGGGTAGCGCGTGGCCAGGTGGGAATTGAGTCCGAAGACCGGCGGGCTGGTAGGTGGCTTCAAGGGCGCGCCGGGCGCGGCGCGCGGCGTCGCGCCCGGCGCCGTGGCGGCGGTCAGGGCCAGCAGCGCCAGCAGGATCGGGATCGTCCGGGTGAGAAGGTGGCGCATGGCTTCTTGTTTCACTCCACAACCTCGATGGTGACCCCCGTGGGGGCGACGGCTGCCAGCTCCGGCGCAAACACCGGCGTGATCCAGGCCGGCGGCGCGCTGTAGGTCCCCGCGGCAATGGCCCGGGCGAGGATGGTCCCGGTGTAGACGCCGGGAGCCAGATCGGATGCCTGGAGTGTGAGTTGCCCCTCGGCGAACGCCGCGGTCTGACGCAGGGGCGAGGCGGCTGCGCCCGGCAGGGCTTCGAGACCGGCGGGTAACGGCACAACGATGCTGGCCCTCGGCAGGGGCTGCGCCGTTACCACGGTCAGTCGCAAGCCGACGATCTGGCCCGGGCGGACGGTAGCAGCGGCGAGGGGAGCGCCACTGGCCGGGTCAACCAGTTCCGCGTGGAGGGCGATCTGCCCGGCGGCTTCGCCGGTCACGCCGGGAAGACCATAAGCCAGGAGGTACCTGGCCGCGGCCCCGGCCTCGACCCGCAGGGTCGCGTCGGGAGACGGAGAGGGCACGCTGGCCCGCAGGGTGGTGGTAATCGGCGTGCCGTCGCCAAGCAGCGGCGCGCCGTTGAGGAGCACGCGCCGGGGGCCAACCGCGGGCGCGGCCTCCACCGGCAGCGCGATCGCCACCCGCGCGGCGTCCCAGGCGCCGGGCCAGCCTTCCACGCCCCAGGCGGCCAGGAGCGCCCGTTCGGCGTCGGGGAGTTCGGCGGCGCCGGGGCGGCGCGCCCGCAGCGCCTGCACTGCTGCCGCCGTGACCGAGGTGGTTCCACCGGGCAGGCCGGTGGGACGATCGGCTGTCCAGCGCACCAGGCTCGGCTGGCCTGCGCCTGCTGTCTCCCGGCGAGCCAGGGCTTGCAGGCGATCCAGGGCCGGGGCGGCCTGTTCCGGGGGCAGAGCCAGGCTGAGAAAGGCCAGCCCGTCGGCGGCGAGCGGCTCATCGAGCAGCGCGATTGTCCCGGGATCGGCGCGCCCGGCCCGGGCCAGGGCGTAGGCGACATAGGCCCGGGTGTTGGGATCGGCAGCGGGCGCGGTGCGGCTGAGGTAGGTGACGGCCCGCAGATTGGGCGGGCGGCCATTGTCCAGCGCCGCGTGGGCGGCTATCTGGGCCTCCAGAACCAGCGCCGTCACAAAGGGGCGCGAGGGGGAGGCCGGCCACCAACCCCAGCCGCCGTCTTCATTCTGCGCTGTCTCGAGTTCGCGCAGCGCGTCGCGCGTCAGCGCGGCCCAGCGGGCGCGTTCCGGCCCCTGGGATCCACGGACCAGCCGCGCGGCGATCAGCGCCAGACTCGCCTGCTCGTCCACCGAGCGCGACGGAGCGGCGGCCAGGCGCCCGGCCTGGTCCTCCAGCGCCGCGCCCACACCCGGCGCAAGCGCAACTACAAGGGGGGCAGCGGTCGTCGAACGCTCCACCGTTACTTCCAGGGGCCCGGCGCCAGGGAAGGTCGCACCGCGCAACGCAGGAGCTGGAGCGGTCTCGACAGGGATGCCATGGGCGAGCAGGTCGCGCTGGCCGTCAGTCACGATGCTGAGCGTGAGGCTGGCCCGGGTCGCGCCGGGTTCTGGACGCACGCGCCAGGAGACCCGAGCGGTGGCTCCCTCGTCGAGGGTCAGCCGCTGTTCGACCGGCGCGGTCCGCTCGAGGATGAGGTTGCTCCGGTTGAGCCGCACCCGCACCTGGCGGCTGCCGGTTCCGGTATTGCGGAGTTCAAGGGCAATCACGCTCTGATCGGTCGGGCGGAGTGTCTCCGGCGCCAGGAGATGGTACGTCAGCGGCAGGCTGGTGGTGATCACCACACTGGCGCCGACGGGCGATTCGGTGGGCGCAGCCGTCACCGCGCTCACCAGCCACCGTCCAGGCGTGGCGGGCAGGCGTATATGCGCGCTACCGGGCGCGTCGTTGGGCCATTCGACCGGCGGGGCGTAGCCCGGCGCAGCCACGGCAGCGGCGCGCGGCGGCGGCGTCAGGTTCAGCGCGGGCTGCGGCAGCGTAGCGGCAACCGGCGCCGGCAACGGTTCCGGTTGGAACCGCTGCATCCAGGCTGCGGCGCTCAGCAGCCCTTCACCTTCCCCTTCAGGCGCCGGAGTGATGGTGAGCAGGGTGGTCTCGGCGGAGGGTGGGGCGCCGGTAGCGGTGATCGTCAGGACGCCCGTCGCCCCGGGGGGCTGAACCGGCGCTCCGGTGTTGAGCACGACCGGGGGAGGATCGGCAGCGGTTACCAGAATAGTAGTGCTGCCCCAGCGCCAGGTATCACCCGCTGTAGCCACCGCGCTCAGGCTCACGCCAGGGGCCATCGCAGCGGTAATCGGAAGAGAAATGACCTGCCCGGCGCGCAGGCTTTGCACCTCGGCTGCCAGCAACGTCCCGCGCTCGATCATGAGCAGCACGGTGCTTGCGGCCTCCGGGGTCGCCACGAACAACCTGGCAACCTCACCGGGGCGGTAGCGGTCACGGTCGGCGATCAGGGCAAGCTGGCCGTCGGGGAGGTTCCAGTTGGTGGAGCGCGCACCCACGACCCACAGCTCCACACTGGTCGCAACGCCGCCCGCTGAGGCCGTTACCTGGTAGCGGCCGGGAGCAAGCGGGACCAGTTGCACCGCGGCGCGTCCATCCGCTTCCGTGGTGGCCTGGCGCACCAGCAGCGGCGCGCCGCCTTGCGCCAGCGTCACCTCGACCTTCACCCGCGTGCCGGGCACGGGCCGTCCAAGCCCGTCGAGAGCCAGCAGGTTCACCGTGGCGCGCTGGTCAGCGGCGATCACCCGTTCGGAGAGACCCGCGGCGACCAGGGGCGTTCCACTGGCGAGCACCCCTTCGACCTCGACGCCGGCGGATGCGCTGGCGGATCCAGCCGGGGCCATCCACAGACGATAGCGCATCGCGCCGGCAGGGCGGGCCGGCAGGGTGATACGCAGCTCGCCGGCGACATCGGTGGAAGCGCTACCCGTCAGGCTGAGCGCCTCCACGGGCGCCCCATCAAGACGGTAGCCCGGCGGCGCGGGTGGCATGCCCAGCGGTTCTAGCCGGAGGCTCCAACTGAGCGCTGTGTCTGGCAACGGCAGGCCATTGCGCTCCAATCGCACCCGCAGGCCATCGGGTTCTTCGAAGACGGCAGGAGCGAAGGGCGGGGGGCCGTCGCGGCGGGCGACGCGCAGCGACACGCTACCGGCAGCATCGCCGATCTGGGTGGTCAGGCGGTAGTCGCCGGGGGTGAGATCCGCCGGAAGGGTCAGGGTTTCGCGCACGATCCCGCTGGCCGGGTCAGGAGCGCAGACGGTCGGCGGGAGGGGCGCGGCGCCGCCGCTGAGGGGGCGCAGTTGCATGCGGCAGAGCGCATCGGGGGCGGGGGCGACGAACTGGCCGCTCCGGTCGCGGCGGCGTACCAGGCCAGTTATCTGGAGCGTCTCGCCGGGGGCGTATTCGGGCCGGTCAACGAACATCAGGCTGCGGTAGACAGGCGTAGCGCCGGCAGCGGGCGCCCAGTCGGCGCGTACAACTGCCGGACGATCGCCCCCGGCAGAGGCGATCAATGGCCCCTCGCCCCCGGCGATGGCCGTGATCCACAGCCCATCGGCGCCGGTCCGCCCGCGGGCAAGCAGCGTGCTCCCGCGGTAGAGCGCCACCGGCAGATCGGGCAAGGGCGCGCCGCTCTCAGCATCGGTGGCCCACACCAGCGCCTGGTCATCAACGGCGCGCAGGGTCAGGCGCGCCGTCGAGACGAGCAACAACAGATGGGCCTGAGGACCCTCGGGGGTCAACACGCGGAGGAAGTAGGCCCCCGGGGCGAGGGCCGCGCCGTCGCTCAGCCCCACCGGCACACGCGAGCGCGCGAGCCTATCCGGCGGATCGCGCAGATCCACGCGCCAGCTCCGGGCCAGGGTTTGCCCGTAGCGTTCGGGGTTGAACAGTGCGCGTTCATCGGGGCGCAGCGCCACGGCGCGCAGGAGGGTAGCTTCGTCGAGCGGGTAGAGTTGCGCATCAAGGGCCGTCAGATTGATACGCTCCAACTCGACCGCGGCAGGCGCATTCGCCGGCAAGGAAACAATGCCGCCGAACGCCTGCGGCGCGCTCAGCGCTGGCGCCGCCGGAGCGGTGCGCAGCCCGACCACCACATCGCTCGCCAGCGGCTCTCCGGCCTGGTCCAGCGTCCCTGCGGCCAGGGTCATGGTATAGCGCGTCGAGGGGCGCAACTCCGGACGCAGACGCACCTCCGTCTCGTTGATCGTGATCGGGACCTCGCCCACCGGAGGCTCGAAACGCAGGCCCGCCCGCAACCCCTCTTCACTCATCGGCGAACTAAACACCAGGCGAATGGCCTGCCCGGGGGCGATGATCTGGCCCTGGCCGGGGAAGAAAGCAACCAGGCGCGGTTCGGGCGCGATGGCGAAGCTCCAGGGCGCGATCCCGGGGCCGTCCTCCAGCGGATCGGCGAGCGTGACCGTGTAGCTGATCCCCTGGCTCCAGCCCGGGCGGGGAGTAAAGGTGATCACCCGAGTCGCATCAATGACCGCAGTGGCGAGATCGCCCTGGATGGGCGGCTCGATCCGCAGGGCGCGCTCGATCCGCTCCGCGGCTACAGGGGCAGCCAGGCGCACGGTTAGCGGGGTGCGCGGCCCGACCCAGCGGGCGCCGTCAGCCGGAGCGCGGTCGAGCACCTCCGGCCAGGCAGTGCTGAAGCGCCAGGTGAACGGCGTTCCGAGTTCGACCCCCCGCAGATCGGTGAGATCGGGAGCGATAGTAACCGTGTAGGGCGTCGCCGCGGCCAGGGGCGCCGTGGGGCGGATCAGCAGCGTATGCTGATCGAGCCAGCGGAAGGTGGCAGAGAAGGACGGATCGAACTGAACCTGCCGCATCTCCAGCGTCTGGCCGATCTGCTCCGCGCGGGCCATAGGCTGGCTGAAGACCACGGCCAGCGACGCATCCGGCGCAACCCCGGCGCCACCAGGCAGCGCGGCGACGACGGCGGGTTGCGGGGCGGTGCGAAAGCGCACCGTAACCGGTTGGGCCAGAGGGCGCCACCAGCGCCCCAGCGCCCGCTCATCGAGGCTGACCGTGTAGGTCACGGCAGGCAGGAGCGTCGTAGCCGGCTGAAAGGTGAGCACCGTCGCATCGGGGGACCAGATGCGGCTCCCCGGCGTCTCCGGGGTGATCCGCAGGGCGGCGGCGGTGGTCGCGCGGTTCATTGGAGCGCTAAAGCGAATGGTGATCGCCGTGCGCGGCAGCACATCGCTGGCCTGATCCGCCGGCTGGATGGCCACAACGCTCGGGGTGGGAGCCAGGGGTGTCCGCGGGATAAGCGCGGATATGGCAAACCCTCCTGCCAGAAGCAACGCCGTGCAGCCCAGAATGATCGTCCAGATCCGAGCCAGGTGGCGCAGCAGGGTCATCTCCGAACGTTCCTCTCTCGAGCACGCATTGCAGAGGCAGTATACCATGAAGGCAACAGCGATGACGCCTCTTCCACCCGGCTCGCGCCATCGGGGAACACAGGCCGACCCTGGCGCGCAGGGCGTTGATGAGGCCCGAGTCCTGGCTGAGCGCCTGGCGATAGAGGCAGGGGAGGGCGCTGAGGGCCTGGTTCTAAGCGCCTATCCGCAAAACCGCCCCTTCGATACGCGCTGCGCGCTGCTCAGGATGCGGTTTTGCGGTATCCTGCGTTATTCGGATAGGCTAAGAGTATGGGGAAACCGGGTTTCTCCATACCCCTGCCCACGGGGTGGCAAGCCCTGCCTGGCGGGAGGGTTTGGGCGTAGAGACGCGGCGCCGCTGCGTGTCTATGGACTGGTGGAAGCGAACGAAGCGTGTGATTCAGCCGACGCAGGCCTGCTTGCTGCGGAACAGAATAGCGTTTACGGCGCAGCGCGTCGCGTACCTGGTCTAGCAGTTTTTGGATGGCGGTTGTAGGCGCATGGTGGAGTACGTGTTCACGTGTGGGGTAATACCAACTGGAATTGACGACCTCGCATGCTTTAGCATCACCTCCACAGCCCGACAGCCCCCACACGGGGCTTTGTGGCGCTGTG
>FWPV01006562.1_pt1 | contig 22030 bp, 12 predicted proteins | sample 2228371 | NCBI WGS metagenome assembly FWPV01 (sample SAMEA103939776, study PRJEB20133) | metagenome | reverse complement strand
GCGGCGGAGTGTTTTTCTCTCCGGACAGCGGCGCAAACTGGATTGAGGTCAATTACGGCTTGACGAATCGTTATGTGCAGGCTCTTATCGTGAGCGACTCGTACCTCTTTGCAGGGACTGATGGAACTGCCGTGTGGCGCCGCCCCCTCTCTGAAATGGTTACCGTAGTCGATGAGCATGTCACCCACCAACCTCATGGTTTTAGGCTCGAACAAAACTACCCCAATCCCTTCAATCCAATGACGACGTTGGCCTATGATCTGCCTCAGCCGGCTCGTGCGGTCATCACCATATTCGACCTGCAAGGCCGAACCGTTCGCCGTCTAAGCAATCGTTTCCAAGAAGCCGGTCGGCACTTCCTCATCTGGGACGGATTAGATGACTGCGCTCAAATGGTTTCATCGGGTACTTATTTCTATCGGTTGGAGGCAACAACAGAGGATGGAATCCTTTTCAGGAAAGTAAAGAAAATGGTTTTGATGAGGTGAGAGGCATGGGCTTCGTTTTATGGATTTGATGATTGTAAAAAGCCCGAAGCTCACGCCCTAGGCGATGATTCCTGCCAAAGGGAGCTGAGAAAATCGAAACGCCGGCGCAAACGGGCTCCGCCGCTCTTTGTCTTGCGGAGCTCCGAAATCGGACAAGCAACTTTACCAAAACATGACGGCTTTTCGCAAGAAAATCACTATTCCGATCCCTTCGATACAAAAGCGGTCAGCCGTTTGCGATGATAAAAGTCCAAGCCCTCTTGAACCCTTTGACGTCCTTGGTTGCAAGAAACCCATGCTGTCGGCGGGAAACAAAAGCCGGCATGTACTCGATGAGATTCGAGAGCAGCGATAAATACGAGAGTGGCTATTCGTATCGTCTTCAGCAAGGGTATTGCTTTCACCTGCAAAAAGGGGATCTGCCGACATGAAGGGACTATTTTCGTCGTTTGCGCTGATGATATTTATCATGGGGCGACTTTGCAGTGTTCCGGCTCAGATTTTAACTTGGGAACGGCAATACGGCCGACCCGACCGCGCAGAACTCGCCTGGGATATAGTGGAAACCGAAGATGGACATTTTGTTGTTTGCGGCATTACCTTGGGCACCGTGCCGTGGGACCTGGACGGTTGGATCATCTGCCTCAATGCTTCAGGTGATACCCTGTGGACAAGAAGCGTCGGCAGCCGAGGTTTGGGGGCGGGTCAGGATTTTCTGACCTGCATTATTCTGAACGATCATGATGAACTCGTTCTAACGGGAAACCGTTACCACTTTCCTTATGACAAACAGGTGTGGTTTCTCAAATTCAGCACAAACGGAACGCTGTTGACCGAAAAAAGCATCGGCGGGGCAGGAGAGGACAATGGTCACAAGATCATTCAAAGCACGGACGGCGGTTACATGATCCTCGGCGACACGGAGTCCTTCGGCACTCAAGACGGCGGCAAAGATATCTGGTTGTTGAAACTGAATGCCGAGGGAGACACGCTTTGGACAAGAACTTTTGACCTGGGCGCCGTCGACGCAGGCACGGGAATGATGCGTTTCAACAGCAACCGATATCTATTAACGACGGTGAGCTGCACAGCTCATTGCGGCGGATTTTTCCAGCAGGGCTTTTCAGCCTGCTTTGTAATCGATTCGGTCGGCACTATTCTGAAGAACATAAAGTTTGCGGAAGGCTCGAAGAATAAAATTCTGGATCTCAGCCCCACGATGGACGGAGGAGCGATCCTCACAGGCGGCACGAGCATGAGAGAAAAATTTCCCAGCGAAGATGTCTGGGTGATTAAATTAGATGCCAATGCCGATACTGTTTGGACCAAAACGTTCGGGGCTAATGGTCGATACGATGGCGGACACGGAATTTTCCAGAGCCATGACGGCACCTATTACTTAGCTGCTTATTCTCAATCATTTCAGTCACCTCAAATGGATTACGATAATTGGTGGCTGTTGAAATTGAACACGGCGGGGGACACGTTGTGGACTTGCCGTTGGGGCGGCCCCTTGAATGATGACCCTTATTCCATCATACCAACCTCGGATGGCGGCCTGATAATGGCAGGCTGGCGGGATGCCAATTCGAATCCGTTTTTCAGCCTGTCTATAGGCAATGCGGATTTCTACATCATCAAAACTGATCTGATGGGCAGAACAGGCAGTGTGAAAAGACCTTCGTTGCGCCCGCCTGCATCCATCGAGCTGCATCAAAACTTTCCCAATCCTTTCAATACGACGACAGACATAGAGTTTGTTCTGCCGGAAGCATCGTTCGTTACGCTAAAGATCTTTAATCTTCTCGGCGAAGAGGTCGCTGCACTGGTTTCGGAACAGCGGCAGGCGGGCGTTCACAAAATCCATTGGGATGCCGCCGGCTTGGCGAGCGGCGTGTATCTGTGTCGGCTAAATGCGAAAGGAAAAATTCAAACCAGAAAGATGATCCTTCTGCGCTGAAGGTGTGTTTAAAAATACGGGCTCCGTGCTTAACGGTGCCCGTATTGGTCACCTTTACACCAATTCCCAACCCGGCCGATTTTTTCGGGTAACGTATTGGTTCGCCTCTTCCTTGTTGGTGAACTTCATGGCTTGTGCGTCCCATTTCAGCTTGCCGCGCACACGCAGAGCGATGGTGCCGAGCATGAGGGTTTCGGTGATCGGCTGCACCACTTGGAAACGGGCATCGGCGGGTTTGCCACCTCGGCAGGCGCGGATCCACTGTTCGAGTTCGTCGTCCGGGCGCGGCAGCGTGGCCGGCGGCCTGACGAATTCCTTCATTTTCTTTTCCGGGATCAAACGGGGCGAGCCGCCGGAAAACTCGCAGAAAATCTTGCCGTGGTCGCCGACGAAAAGCAACCCTTCATCGGGCATTTCACGGCCGTCCTCTTCGAGTTCTTTCCATAGATGGGGGCGCAGGCCGCCGTCGTACCAGTAAAAGTCGACCGGCGCCAAACGGCCGCGCGCCGGAAATTCCCAATGGACTAAAGAGGCCTGCGGAAAGGAGACGCGGTTGACGACTTTTTCGGCCTGACCGGTTTCATTGATGCGGCAGAATTCGCTGGCCGTTGCTTCGACGCTGACCGGCAGGTGAAGGTCAAGGATGTCCCAGATTTGGAAGCCGCTGTAATGGCCCATGTCGCCGAGGGGGCCTGATCCGAAATCGTACCAGCCGCGGAAACAGGTATGGGTGTAGGCCGGATGGAAGGGACGCTCCTGCGCCGGGCCGAGCCAAAGGTCCCAATTAAAGCCGTCGGGGATCGGCGGAGTTTCCTTGGGGATATCGATACCCTGCGGCCAAACCGGGCGCCGCGACCAATTGTGCACTTCGCGGACTTGACCGATGGCATTGGCGCGGATCCACTCCTTGATGAGCGGGCGATAGGGATTGTCCGCCGCACAGAACATGTGAGTCGCCAGACCGGTTTGCTCGGCCGTTTGCGCCAGAATGCGGGACTCGGCAATCACGTTCGAAAGCGGTTTGTGCATAATGACGTGCTTTCCCGCTTTCAAAGCGCGATAGGCAATGATGCCGTGCGTATGTTCGGGCGTCATGACCCATACGGCGTCCAGGTCCTTTTGGTCGGCCAGCAAATCACGAAAGTCTTCGTAAACGCCCAAACCTTCCCACGAGGCTTTGTTGTACTTTTTCTTGTAGAAGGTTTCCACGACGTAGCGGCCCACTTCTCGTCCGCAGCGGCAACCGGTATCGCCCTCGCCGTAATTCGGCTCATCCAGATTACGGCGAATGGTGTCGCGAAGATTGAAGCGCCCCCATTCGGGATAGTCCTGAGAGCTGCGGTTGCAGTCGCATACGGCGGTGAGACGTAGGTTCTCGTTCCGCAAGAACTCCCAGATCATGTGAAGCGCTTGAGTTCCGCAACCGATGAGCGCCAGGTTGATTTTGTCGCTCGGCGGTATGAATCCGGGGCCGCCGAGAACGCGGCGCGGAACAATGGTTGCCGCCGTTACAGCGGCCGCTGCGCCCATGAACTTGCGCCGATTGATTTTTCCGGTCATGAAATCCTCCGTAGGTTTATCATGAAAAGAGGCGGCGGGACATCTGACGAGTCGACGTCGCCGTCAGTGCTTTCTCGCAACATGAATTTACTCGATTTTTCATCTCATGCAAGCTGGAAGAAAAGGGCGACAAGTCTTTAAGCAATTTTTTACAAATGGAAGAACGGTTATTCGCTCAAATTCGTGGCCTTCATGTAAACAGAAGATTGGTTATTGCAAAAGTGTTCGAATTGTACTACTTTTTCACCGAACCAAGATAGAAAGGGAAGACATGAAGTCAAAACTGACCGTTCTCGTTCTGTTTCTTAGCGTCGCTGTTTTGTCGGCGGCCGTCATCACTTCGCCGAACGGCCGGATTGCTGTAACGGTGGAGATCAAACGAAACCTGGAGCCTTATCCGACGGGAGAACGGCTTTACTATGGAGTGGCGTTTGACGGCAAACCCGTTCTTCTGGACTCGCCCTTCCGCGTCGATTTCAAGGGCATGCCTTCCATTGCGGAGGGGTTGGAAATCATCGATGAGTCGAGGCGATCGGTGAACGACAGTTGGAAACCGGTTTGGGGCAAGAGCAGCCTGGTCGTCGATGCCTACAACGAGGCGGTTTATCGACTACGCGAAACCGGACCTTCGGGCCGAACGCTTACTTTTACCGTCCGCGCTTACGACGACGGCGCCGCCTTTCAATACGCTTTTCCGCCGGAATGCGGTTTTTCTGATTTCAAACTGGCTGCCGAGCGCAGCGAATTTTACTTTCCAGGCAACCCCACCGTGTGGGCGGTCAACCACGGCCATTTTCAAACCCACCAGGAAGGCGAATACGAGCGACGGCCGCTCAGTCAGGTTCGTCCGGATGAGCTGATCGGCTGCCCTCTTTTGATTCAATTGCCGAACGCCTGGGCCGCCCTGACCGAAGCCAACATCGTCGACTGGGCGGGCGTTTACTTTAAACGCAATCCCGCTGTGCCCAATGCGGTCTTTACGGTTCTGTCGCCGCGGCTCGACGAAAGCGACGTCGCCGTCATTTCGAAGGCGCCGCGCCGTTCGCCATGGCGGGTGATCATGATCGCCGAAAGCCCGGGAAAACTGATCGAATCCAACCTTATCCTCAACCTGGCCGATCCCTGTGCCCTCGACGATACCTCGTGGATCAAGCCGGGCATTTCTGCATGGGATCGCTGGTGGCCGGGAAGTTATGCGCCCGACTATCCTGGGGCTTTAGGCGTCGACACGCCCTCGATGAAATACTTTATCGATTTTGCCGGCGAGATGGGGTGGGAGTACCAGTTGGTCGATTGGTATTGGTACGGCAACCCCTTCGATCCGAGCAAACCGTTCGGAACGGCGGGCAATCCGGCGGTCAGCATCCTCAAGCAGACGCCCGAGATCGACATTCCCGAACTCGTTCGTTATGCGGCGAAAAAGGGCGTCCGCATTCTGGTGTGGCTCGACTGGTTCAACGCCGAAAAAGAGATGGAGCGCGCCTTTCCTTTGTATGAAAAATGGGGCGTGGCCGGCGTCAAGGTCGATTTCATGGCGCGCGACGATCAAGAGATGGTCAATTTCTACCACCGGCTGGTCAAGCTGGCGGCCAAACATCACCTCACCGTCGATTTTCACGGCGCCTACAAGCCGGACGGCTTTCAACGCACCTATCCCAATTTGTTGACACGCGAGGGTGTGCTCGGAAACGAGTACAACAAATGGAGCGACCGCATCACGCCTTCGCACAACGTCACCCTGCCGTTTACGCGCATGCTGTGCGGGCCCATGGACTATACGCCCGGCGGTTTTCGCAACAAGACACCGCAAACCTTTCGCGTCGTCGGCGGCGATGAACCCGGGCCGTTCGTCATGACCACGCGCGCGCAGCAGCTCGCCATGTTCGTGGTGTCCGAAAGCCCGCTGCAGGTCGCCTGCGACTCTCCCTACAACTACCGCGTTTCGCCCGCAGGACTCGATTTCCTTAAAATCGTGCCGACCACCTGGGACCAGACCAAGGTGATCGACGGCTACCCCGGCGAGTTTATCGTAATCGCGCGTCGCGCGGGCAACGAGTGGTACATCGGCGCCATGACCAACGAGCAGGCTCGGACGGTGACTCTACCGCTGTCCTTCCTCGGCTCCGGCAAGTTCAAAGCACGGCTGTGGACTGACCCCGACGAAGCCGCCGATTATCCCGACCGCCTGGCGGTTTCCGAGCAGACTGTTTCGGCCAATGATAAATTGCAGCTCAAGCTGGCCGGCAGCGGCGGCGCGGTCATCGTGGTTACGCCGCTGAAATAACCTCGAACCTTAGCTTGCCTGGCCCGGGCAAGCTTTTTACTTTAAGGAAGAAACATGATCAAATCATATCCTCTTTTGCTGATCATTTTGGCGACGCACCTGTTCGCCCTCGAATTCGACTGGAAGCCGCTGATGGAGCCGGGCTGCGGCGGCCGCATCGTCGCGCTGTGCGTCAGCCCGCACGACTCGAACCGCATCTTGGTGGCCGGCGATATGCTCGGCGTCGGCATCAGCTTGGACCGCGGCGATTCGTGGGGCGAGACGTTCGGCTTTGACAGTTGGGAGATGGCCGATTTCACGTGGCACCCCACCGATCCGAACGTTGTGTGGATCGGTTCGATGAGCGGGCCGTATAAAAGCACGGACGGCGGCCGAAACTGGGTCTCTAAACGCAAAGGCATGGGCGCTTTCGACGGCGGCATGTACTCGGCGCCGATTCAAAAAATTCTTTTCGACCCCAACAACGCGGATCGTCTGATCGCCGTCGGCGGTTCGCACCGGCGCTGGAGCTCGCCGGGTTCGCCCAAGTGGGGTGCGGTGTGGGAGAGCCTCGACGGCGGCGAAAGCTGGAAGCAAATCGCCAACATCAGAAGCCGGAACATCGTCGCCGCCGGTTTTGCCGCCGGTTCGTCGGATCGCCTTTATGCCGCGGTGGACGGCCTCGGCGTCTTTGTCAGCAACGACGGCGGTAAGAGCTGGGCAGAGGCCAACAACAGCCTGCCCACAAAAAACATCAACTGGATCGAGCCGCATCCGAGCGAGCCCAACGTCGCCTTTGTCGCCTTGGGCAATTACAAGCCCGCGGGCGCGAGCAGCTATGAACCCGGCGGCATCTACAAGACCGAGGATTTCGGTCAAAGCTGGATTGCCAAGAACAAGGGGCTGGCGCAAAACAAGAGCAGCGACGCCAATCAGACGGCGCGCTACGAGGTGGTCGTCATTGCCAAAAGCAATCCCAACGTGATGTTCACCGGCAACACCTCGTGGAGCGAGAACAACCCCTACATCAGCAAAGACGGCGGCGAGACCTGGAAACAGACCGCCGGTTCGGTGGTCAAAGCGTATCCCGCCGGCAAGAGCATAGAGTGCGCGACCATCGACCCGAAGAACGAGAACTTTATTCTCGGCGCCGGTTCCGAGTACATTCTGCGCACGCGCGACGGCGGCGCCAAATGGGACGACGCCACCGCCTATCAGCCTGCCGGCAGCAAGCTGTGGCGTGGCCGCGGCTATTCCGGCTTGGTTTGCCAGGATTTCAAATGGCACCCCAAGGATCCGCGTCACTCCGCCTTTGCCGCCATGGACGGCGGCAACTTTTGGCACAGCACCGATAACTTTTTTACATGGGAAAAAGCCAAATCGCCGGTCGGCAATTGGGGCGGCGGCAACGAGCTGTGTTTTGCCGGAAAGGGCACCATGTTCGTGGCGCTCGGGCAGTACAATTTCGAAGGCATCGGCCGCACGCTCGACGGCGGCAAAAAGTGGCAGGTGTTCATGGGTGCTGCCGCCGGCCTACCGAATCAATGGGAAAACAAAAAGGCGACCAGCATCTACGCATTGCCAAACGACTCGTCCAAGGTATGGGCGGCCATCGGCGGTGCGCTCTATCACTCGGAAAACACCGGCGCCAACTGGTCGGTGGTTTTCTCCGCTGCACAGGTCAATACCGTATGCGGCGCGCCGAGCAATCCGCAACACCTCTACTTGGCGACCGGCAACGGTGTCTATCACTCGATCGACGGCCGCAACTTTACCGCACTCAAAGGCCCGCAGCCGGCGACGCGCGTATGCGTCGATCCGCAGGACGAGAACGTCGTCTATGCCGTCTCGTGGCGTCAGGCGGGCGGCTTGTGGCGCTATCGCAACGGCGCTTGGCAAAAGATCCACGGCGACTATTACATTGCCGCTGCAACCGTCCATCCCACGGATTCCAACATCATCGCTTTCGTCACCAACGATCACCCTTACCACGACGCGTGTTTTGCGACCGGCGTCTATCTGACCGAGGACGGCGGCGTCACCTGGCGCCGGCAGAACAAAGGTTTGCCCATGCTGCGCGGCGAATGTATCGTCATTAATCCGCACGACGGCAACCAGATGGTCGTCGGGCTTGCCGGTCGCGGCTATTACATCTCCGGCTTTGACGCGACGCGCGTCCATGAGCAGAAGGATTCTGCGTTGACTCCAAGCGGCTTTCGCCTGATGCCCAATTTCCCCAATCCTTTCAATCCGCAAACGACGCTCCGGTTTGAACTGACGCACCCCGCCGGGGTCGAGGTGACGATTTACAATCTTTTGGGCGAACGTGTAAAAGCCTGGCCGACACGTATCTACGACGCGGGCGTGCACGCGCAGAGTTGGGACGGCCGAGACGACAACGGTTCGCCGATAGCCGCAGGCATCTATTTGGTCATGGCCAGGGCAGAAGAGGAGCGACAGATGCAGAAAATCGTTTTGGCAAAGTAATCCGCGCGCCGATGCTTCTGGAAGGAAACCTTGGCGGGCGCTTTCGCCGGCGCATGTATTGGTTCAGAAGCGGAAAGCGAAATGTGGGCGAAGCGTTTTGCTCGGAAAAGAGAGGCAGATTTTATTAAAAGTGAGGGAGATAGAAGATGCGCCTCCGTTATTTTGTCATATGCGCGGCTTTCATCGTCGGCTGTACGGCGAATCCGCAAAGAAACGTTCTGCAAATTCACCCTAAAAATCCGCACTATTTTCAATTCAACGGCAAGCCGACGATTCTCATCGGTTCCACCGAGCATTACGGCGCCGTACTCAACTCCGAGTTTGACTATGTCAAATACCTCAACGAAGCCCGGCGCAGCGGCCAAAACCTGACGCGCACCTTCAGCGGCGTCTATTGCGAACCGCCCAAGGCGTTCAACATTGCGCGCAACACCTTGGCGCCGGCCGAGGGAAAGTTGATCTGCCCCTGGGCGCGCAGCGATCAGCCCGGCTATGTCAACGGCGGCAACAAGTTCGACCTTGAGCGCTGGGATGACGCTTATTTCGCGCGCTTGAAATCGTTCATCGCCGAAGCGGGTAAACGCGGCATCGTCGTCGAGTACGTCTTCTTTTGTCCGATGTACGAGGACGCCATGTGGGAGCTCTCGTCGATGAACGCCGCCAACAACATCAACGGCGTCGGCGACTGCCCGCGCGATCAGGTCTATACGCTGCAGCACGAAGATTTGACGCGCGTGCAGGAGGCGCTGGTGCGCAAGGTGGTGCAGGAGTTGAACGAATTCGACAACCTTTACTACGAAATCTGCAACGAGCCCTATTTTGTTGACGTCACCGACGAGTTTCAGCGGAGGGTCGCCAAGATCATCTGCGAAACCGAGGCGGAACTGCCGAAAAAGCACCTGATCGCGCGCAACATCGCAAACCATAGCGCCGAGATCATCGATCCCGATCCCAACGTCGATATTTTCAACTTTCACTATGCGGTCAGCGCCGCCGTCGATCTGAACTATCATCTCGACAAACCGCTCGGCGACGACGAAACCGGCTTTGCCGGTACGCACGATGATCCCTACCGCAAGGAGGGATGGAACTTTTTAGTTTCCGGCGGGGCGGTCTATGACCATCTCGACTATTCGTATGCCGTAGGTTATGAGGACGGCACGTTCGTTTTTCCGCCCAGTCAGCCGGGCGGCGGAGGCCGCGACTTGAGATCGCAGTTCAAGATCATGCGCGACTTTTTCGAGAGCTTTGATTTTATCCGAATGAAGCCGCTGCAGGAGAAACTCCTGGGCGGCGTGCCTCAGAATATGTACGGCAGGCTGCTCGGCGAAGAGGGCGCGGCCTATATCGGCTATTTCTACAAAAAGGGCGAACAGGCGCAAAACATCTCGTTGCGCTGGTCGGGAAAGCTCGTGCCGGAAACTTCCGGCGAGGTGACCTTTTTAACCACCACGGACGACGGCGTGCGGCTTTGGGTGGACGGCAAGCTGCTGATCGACGATTGGACGAGCCACGCGCCTTTGGAAAACAGCGGCTCGATTCGTTTGACCGCCGGTCGTCCGGTTGATTTCAAAATGGAGTACTATCAGGGCCTCGGCGGGGCGACGGCTTTGATCAAGTGGGCACGACCGGGTGAAGACAAGCGCCTAATTCCCGACGACGCCTTTCAGCTTGCCGACGGCGCCGCCGGTCTGCTGCTGGAATATTTTGACGACACCGAACTGGGTAAGCTGCGGGGAACAACCACGGTAAGCAACGTGCTGTTCAACGGCGATCTGTCGGCGTATTTCCCCAACATCGATCTCGAACAGCCGCTTTCGCCGTCCGTCGATCTGCCTGCAGGCAAGTATGCCGTGCAATGGCTCAACACCGTCACCGGCGACATCGCCGCACGTGAGACGGTTTCAAGTTCCGGCGGCGCCGTGACGCTGCAACCGGTACGGGTCGATCAGGACATTGCGCTCGCAATTCGAAGAATTCGGTGAGGAATACACTGATGAAGCGTTTCTTGATCTATTTTGCATTGCTATTTGCCGTGTCGCTGAGCTGTTCGCAGCCGCGAAGATACTCGTCATTCCATCCCGGCGAATTGTGGCTCGACAACAACGGTGTGCACATCAACGCTCACGGCGGAGGGGTTCTTTTTCACAAGGGCAGGTATTACTGGTTCGGCGAGCACAAAATCGCCGGCGAAGCGGGCAATCAAGCGTGGGAGGGCATGCATTGCTACTCTTCGAAAGACCTGTACAACTGGCGGGATGAAGGCATTGTGCTTTCAGTGGTCAAGGACGATCCGTCGCATGACATTGCCGCCAGCTGCGTGTTGGAGCGCCCCAAAGTGATCTACAACGCCCGAACCGGCAAGTTCGTCATGTGGTTTCACCTCGAGCTGAAGGGCATGGGCTATAAAGCGGCACGCAGCGGCGTTGCCGTTGCCGATCGTGTGATCGGGCCTTACACTTTTCTCAAGAGCTTTCGCCCCAATGCCGGCTTTTGGCCGAAAAACGTCGCCGAAGAACAAAAACAGGTCAATCCCGAAGCGGCAAATTTCGACTATACCGGCGGCAGCCTGCCGAAGGACGCCGACGAACTGCGGCTTTTTGCCCGAGATTTCAGCGGCGGACAAATGGCGCGCGATATGACCCTATTCGTCGATGACGACGGCGCGGCCTATCATCTCTATGCGTCTGAAGAAAACAGTACGCTGCATATTTCCAAGCTGACGGACGATTATTTGTCCTATTCGGGAGAATACGTGCGTGTCTTCCCCGGCCGTTTTATGGAAGCGCCGACGGTTTTCAAACACCAAGGGAAATACTATTTCATAGGTTCCGGCTGCACCGGTTGGGCGCCCAACGCTGCGCGTTCGGCCGTCGCCGAATCGATTTGGGGGCCGTGGACCGAGCTGGGTAACCCGTGTGTCGGGCCGGACGCCGAGCTGACCTTTCACTCGCAGAGCACTTTCTTCTTGCCGATTCATGGCAAGGTGGGCGCCTTTATATTCATGGCCGACCGCTGGAACCCGAAGAACGCCGTCGACGGCCGTTATGTTTGGTTGCCGATCCTGTTCCGCAACGGACGCATCGAATTGGAATGGCGGGATGAGTGGCATTGGGAGGAGATGTAGACGCCGGCGACAACAATTGACGCTGGTCGAATAGGCCTTCCCCTAAACGAGGAGACAATAGAGGGGGCCGTGAAGGAGTATTGTCATGTTGTAAGCTCTTGGCACTATTGGAAAGGAAAGGTTATGCAACGACTATTGTGGATTCTATTGTCGGTTTTCGTCGCTAGCGCAGAAGCCTCCGAACCGGTTCGCTGGATCTGTTCCACCGGCACAGCCCCGTGGAGCGAAGCGACAGTCCGTCTCGAAACCTTCGACGGTAACGATCATCGCGTGCTGGTCATCGATCCCGAAATCACCTTTCAATCGATCGACGGCTTCGGCGGCTGCTTCAACGAGCGCGGCTGGGACGCTCTCTCTTACTTGAGTGAGGACGAGCGCGGGCGTGTTCTGCAGAACCTTTTCGGCCGCGACGGCTGTCGCTTCACGCTGTGCCGTATGCCCGTCGGCGCCAACGACTATTCGTTCGACTATTACTCGCTCGCGGAAATCCCCGAGGATTACCAAATGGAGCACTTTTCCATGGAGCGCGAGCGGCGATACCTCATCCCCTACATCAAGGCGGCGCTGCAAATCCAACCGAACCTCAAGCTGTTCGCCTCGCCGTGGTCGCCGCCGCAGTGGATGAAGATCAACGGCTTTTATGCTTGTCAAGGCGAAAAAGAAACCTCGCAGCTGCGTTGGGAGCCCAAGGTGCTGCAGGCCTACGCCCTCTATTTTTCCAAATTCATTCAAGCCTATCGCGCCGAGGGGATTCCGCTCACCCAACTTCATGTGCAGAACGAGGTTGACGCCTGCCAAATCTTTCCCTCCTGTTTGTGGAGCGGCGAGGAGCTGACCGAGTTCTATCGCGACTATCTGATTCCGCGCTTGGACGCCGACGGCGTCGAGGTCGAGCTGTGGCTGGGCACCATCAACCACGGCGACATCCGCAAATATGCCGACGTCATGTTCGCCGACCCCATTTGCCGTGAGCGCGTCGTGGGCGTCAGTTACCAGTGGGACGGCAAGCACGCCGTGGCCGAAACCCGCCGCAAATATCCCGAGAAAAAAATCATGCAGAGCGAGAACGAGTGCGGCGACGGCGCCAACGACGTCAATGCCGGGCTGTACACCTTTCGCCTGATGAAAAAGTATTTTGAAGGCGGCACCAATTCATACATCTACTGGAATATGGTACTCGACGAATCGGGCATGAGCACCTGGGGCTGGAAGCAGAACGCCATGATCACCGTCAACCGCTACTGTCGTGAGCCGGTCTATAATTTCGAATTTTATGTGATGAAGCACTTGAGTTGCTTCATCGACTGCGGGGCGAGGCGCATCAAGACCGCTGGCTTTGACGAAAACGCCTTGGCCTTTCGTAATCCCGACGGCTCCATCGTGGTGGTTATCGCCAACGACTCCTTCAACCCGCAAACCGTGACCGTTCGATTAGGGAAAAGGGCGGCGCGCGTGGACGTCCCGAACGGTTCCGTCAATACGCTCCTCTTTTCCCCAAAAAACTATTAGAAGAAAAAATGCCGCGTCTCTTGAAAAACGCGGCATTTTTCTTTTTACTTGACCAGAACAGCCCGCTGTGAGGCCATAGAGCCGGGTGTCTGCAACCGGATCAAATAGATGCCTGCCGGCAGGAGGGAAGCATCCCACGTCAAGCGATGGCGACCGGCAGTGACCTGCCCGTCCACCAAAGTCTGAACCTGCCGTCCGCGTGCATCAAATATGCTCAATGTGACCGGCCCGTCCTGCGGCAGGTCGAACGTGATCATTGTGGCGGCATTAAATGGGTTGGGGAAAGCAGGGAAGAGAATGAATTGAGAAGGCGCAAGATCGGCTTGAGCCCGGCTCAACAAAACGGCGGGATAGCGGGTAATGCCGCCGTCGAGGCTTATTTTTGAAATACGGTACCAATAGGTTTCTCCTTCTTGAATGGAAGCGTCGACGTAGCGGTAGATCTCTTCGCCGTGCCCGCCCTCTCTGCAGCGCAGCGTCAGGTCATTTTGAAATGACGCGATTTCCCTCCACGGACCGAGGTTGTCCTGCGAGCGTTCGAGGATAAAGCCGGCCGAATTGGGCGAACTCGCCGTCGTCCATTCGATCAACGCCGCTCCGCCTTCTAAACGAGCCGAGAGAGAGGTCAGCTCTGCCGCAATCGGCGGATCGAACTGCTGATACGAAAGAAAAGGATAACCGGAGTTGAACAAAGGCTGGATGTTCCAATAGTCGTCTGTGCCGTTGCTGCTTTCGCCGATAAAGTCCCATCCGGCGTTCAGGTATGTGTCTATCGTTTTCATTTCCGCGGTTGTTTTCCCCTCCCCACCGTCACTATAGGTCAGACCTGAGGTCTCCGTGTCCCAAAAACAATTGGAAACTGATACGTTACTATTTTTCGAGGCGATCAGGCCTCCGACATTGTAATCACCGGTAACTTGGCCGATGCTGTAACAATACCTTATTCTGCCTAGCACGCTGGATATGCCGATCAGGCCGCCGGCGGAGTAACTAGAAGAAACAGAAGCTTTGCTGTAGCAGTTCTCTATAATTGACCCATCATAACTTGCTCCAATCAATCCCCCTACAGGATTTTTACCTTCGACAGACATTGTACTGAAACAGCTGATATACGTCCCGCCGTCGGCGAAGCCGATTAAACCGCCGACGTATGTTCTGCCCTTGACGGTACAAGCGCTCCAACACTCTTGTATGTAGGAGCCATAAGAATATCCGACAAGCCCCCCTACATCGATTGCATAGTTGCCGTTAAACTCGTCAAAGATTCCCGTAACCCTGCCCGACACGCCGCAATTTGTGACGGTGGAATAATCATCCCACCCGATCAAAGCGCCGACTTCATTGCCGCCTGTAACGTCGACGTCCAGCAGCATGAGGTTTTTGATAACGGCAGAGGAAGTATAGCCAAAGAAAGCGATATAATCACCTTGAAAGGGTTCGGCTCTGTTGATAAACAAGTTGTCGATGGAATGGTTTTGCCCGTCATAGCTGCCGGAAAACGGATTTACACCATTGCCGATCGGCGTCCAGCCGCGGCCCTCGTCCCATTGCTCGGTGGCCGACGCGTCGATATCGGCTGTTTGAATGAAATACTTGTCCCATTCATCGGGATTCTGGCTTAACCAATAGAGATTCTCTGAAGTAGCGATTTGGTAAGGATCACTTGAAGTGCCGCTGCCGTTGGGCGGATCGGCAGTCTGGGCATACAAACCTGTTGCCGCGAAAAGCAGGACGATTAGAGAAAGGCTGCGGTGATTCATTTTGTGACCTCCGTGAATGCGTTCCATCCTCCGGCCGATTGACATTATTCAGCCGAAGCGTTTCAATATTGTGATCGTACGACAAAAAATATCGCAATTATTAGGCCGAATAGAAAGGGATTATCCTATCAATTTAAAAGGAAGGTAAATCTTTGCGAACAGAGAAAACGACCGTTTAATGGGCAGGTAGTTAACGATAATAGAAAATCTTTTCACTTTAACGCATGAAGGAAGACAATAGGTGGAAAAGAGGGTGCCGAGGAATTTGCCTATGAAACACCGGCCGTATAAAAAGGGGAGAATGCCGCGCCGATGGACGGAGCACGGCATTCTCCTAACCCGACTACTTAATCAGCATAGTACGCTGCACAGCGATATTGGCATCGGTCTGAATGCGCACGAAATAGAGCCCGGCGGGATGGCGTGAGGCATCCCACGTCAGCCGTCGGCTTCCGGCAGGAACCGTTTCCTGAAGCAGCGTTTCCACCAGTCGTCCGTTGACGTCAAAGACCGCCAGGGTTACGGCGGAGTCGTGCGGCAGATCAAAGCGGATGGTAGTTGCCGCATTAAAGGGATTGGGAAATGCCGGATGCAGGGCGAAGGTGAGCGGTGAGTGTCCTTCCGCGGCCGCATTCAAAGCTGTTGAAACAACCGCTTCGCGCCACGGTGTCGTCGAGCCGTCCAGTTCACGGCCTCGGATACGATAAAAAGACGCCGTCAGCGCCTCCGGATCACGGTCGATGTAGAGATACTGTCCGCTCGAAGCGCCAGCCAGCAACTCCGACCGGTCGACAAAGCTCGCCGCATGGCTCCACACTCGGCCGTCGGAAGAGCGCTGCAGCTCATAACCGGCAAGGTTTTGTTCCAATTCTGTCGACCAGGTGAGCACAACGCCCTCAACAATACGCCGGGCATCAAAAGAGGTCATGGTAACCGAGATCGGTTCGCTGTCGAACAGCGTAAAAGGCGACCAACTGTCTAAGGGGTACACGGACTCGACATATTTGCCGAATTCATCCACCTTTGGTGCGGAAGTTATGACCTCCACCCAATGGTCCTCAACATAATGGGCGATAACTGGACTGCCGGAAAAGCCCGCCGCAGCCAACAGGTCATCGGTAAAGTAGAGGCGAATATAGGAGGGATCCGCAGCTTCGATCGACCACCACCGATTGGGCGCTTTTTGACTTGTGAGAAAGGGACATCTTTCATCGCGAACCTTGGCCTTTGCTCTCGTTCTGCCGTTTGCCGCCCGCAATTGTGCGTTCTGGTTGCTCGGCATTTCGGCCGTGTTCCAGTTGTCGTCGATCTCGGGCGCCGGGCCGTAGATGTAAATGACGCCGCTGCGGTCATCCGTATGAAGCGACTGCTTTACCGTGTTCGTGGAACCATAGCCGTACATCATCTTGGCCACGTCGTTCACGCCGTCGCCGAGATTACCATAGAGGTCTCGAAGGCTGAGCCAATGACCCATTTCGTGAGTGGTAATAGTCTGCACGTCGAAAAAGTCGCCGCTGCCGAAGCCCCACGGCAACTGAAAGTTGAAAGAGACGTCGCATTCGAGGATGATGTTGTCCGAAGTACGGTACCAGGTCGTCGCTTGGGCAATGACGCCGCTGGTGCCCAACGGCTCCCACAGGAGCTCGTTTTTCCCATTATATGACCGCGAGACGGACGCGGAAGAGCCGGCATAGGTAAAAATAAAATTGGCATCACCGTCAAGCGTCCAGGTTTTCGCCGCAGCTTTTATGGCGGCGCCTTCTCCGACTATATAGGGATTGTTTTCATTAATGTAATAAAAGACCTCATTATCCTGCCAGCGTCGTTGGCCGTAGCCGAAGGTGACGGTAAACGGATAACCGTTGCTGACAAGTCCGGTCGAGGTGGTTACCGTAACCGGGCCGCTGGCCGCCGAACCCCAGTAACCGTCAACCGTTCCCACCGGTACCGTGCAGGTAATCTGCGTATTGGACCAACTAATGATCTGGGCCGGTATTTTCGATGAACTGGGTCGGAAAAAGAATTCGACCTTGCCGCTGCCCTGGCTGCTGCCGAAGTTGGCGCCGCTGATCGTCACCTGCGTGTTCGTCCCGGCCGATGCGTGGCTAGGGGAAATAGTATCTATCCGCGGCGTATTTTCATCTTGTATTTGCCGTGTGATGACGATGTCATCGACAAAGGCACCTTTGAACTTGGTCGCTTCATCGCTTTGAAAAACAAAGGCAATCCAAACCTGGCCGCTTCCCAGGCGACTGCTCAAATCCAGGGTTTGTTGAACGTATCCTTGGCTGTCGCCGGATGTACGAAAGCCGCTGAAATTGGTTCCGTCCGTTGAAGAACCCCAGAAAAAGTAATCATGATTCGCTTCAGACTGCAGCCAATACCAGAAGGTCATTTGCGCCGTCATGGCCGAACTGAGGTCAAATGGCCCCCAAATCATCCACGCGTCAAGGTTGTTAGGGTAGTAAGTTTTGTTCTTTGAAGGGTCAAGATCGGGTTGACCCTTATACGTTCCACCAGCACACCAAGCACTGTAGTGACCGCTGCGGGCATTGTATCGGACCTCGTCCCATGTATAACCGTATCCTTCTTTTGAAGAACTGTTGCTATATCCTACAGCCCATGAACCCGTAGGAAAACCGGACTCAAAACCTTCACTTAATAAGGTTTCCAATCCTTTGACAGTCTGGTAGGATTCCGCAGCCCGCTCGTTGTTCTTGACGGGAATGGATACAACACCCTCCGGTGCACGCAGAGTCATGGGTTCCAACATGGGAACGTTCTGTTCGATTGACCGAAGCCCTATCCCCTCGGAACTGCGCTCGACAAAGCTGCGCAGCCGCGCGGCATAACTTTCCTCAGAAAGCCCCTTACCGATCACCATCCCATCGATGACGGACATCTTTCCCTGTCTGCCGCCCACAAACGGCAATTTACCGCTTTGCAGAAAGAAAACAGCGCGCTCGCCCGGGATCAGCATCGGCGTCTCCGATTCCTCCTGAACCAGGTCGCCGACCCGGCCGCCGCGTACAGTCAACTGAATCGAGCGACGATTGCCGGAACCTTTAAGCCATTGATCGACAGCGATCTCGATGTCTGTTACAATGGAGGTTCCTTCGGCATTCCAGTGCGAGTTTGCGCTGACGACGTTTCCGAAAACAATAGTTTCCGCCTCCTCAACAAGGCGCTCGTCGCTCAATTGCAGGCTGATCGCCTCTGCGGCAGAAACCCAAGCCAACATTGCAGCAACAATCGTTGCCGTCCACAGGCGACACATGTTTTACTCCTTTTTCTAAAGGTTGTCGTTGTAAGGTAACCGACTTTAAATTCGCAGACTCTCCTGCAGAACTCACGCGGAAATATCGTGTCAAAGAAGAGTATTCCGCCCGTTAATTATCAATAATCGTGCCGCATCAAAAATAACGCGTATAATAGAGACTTAAGTGTAAGTAAGATAAAGATTTGAAGAGCAAAGTAACCATCTTTCTTAGGGCCAATTTCGAAGAAAGAAGCACGATATGTCGTGGAAAACACGAAATATCGTTGATATAAAAATGATTAACGACAGCTCTTCAGTAGAGGTGGTTGATGTGACAATATTCAACGAAAGACGGATGAGGGGGCGTGGAATTCGTGAAAAAGGCGGGTTCAGCAGGAATTGTGTCAAGAGATGTAAACTGATCTCGGAGAGGAAGAACGGAGAGAGGGCGTTAAGACCTGCAAACCACGAAATAACGAGGGAAACTATATAAAAAACGAAATATCAATTAATCGGGCATGCCCCTAAAAAACGTTGTGCTTTCTTTTATTTATTATAACGACCATTGGGCATCCGCCAGCGGCAATAAATGCCATTGGGTTCCAAAAGGATAATCGCCGTAGACGAGCAAAAAACCGGCGCCGAATCTGAATCGCGATGACTTGCGACACCAAATCATGGCCTTCTGCTCGAAGGAAAGGCCTTCATCGGCACTCGGACAGTAGAGCAAATCGAAAGCAGCCGTCCCCAAAAAGCTTCCAAACAGACGACCGGAGGCTTCCGTGCCGCCTGAAACGCTCAACCCGTGGTAGAGCACGTTCAGCCGCGGAAAAACGAGGGGAAGATCGATAGTCGTTCGCTCATCGATCGGGCCGGAGCGAACGGCCGTGCTGATGCCGAATGAAACGGAGAGATCGAATGATGTAAAGCTTCTTGTCGCCGAGACAGAAGTGTTCATGATCACGGCCTGGGGAATTTCGAATTCAGGAGAAATGATGCCGCCGATGCCTTTTCGAGCTATGGTGCGCAACAGCGGTGTCGGATAGACCAATTCATGAGAGGTGGCCAGCGTGAACCCTCCCCGACGGCCGTGCGACCATTTCAACTCTGCATTGGGAATGATGAAAAACCAGATCGGGTGAGTAGAAACCTCGAGGCCTGGTCGCAGACCGAAGCGCAACGGCTGGAACAGACCGATTTGGTACTGTTTCGGCGGAATCAGCCTTGCATCGCGAGCTGAAGGAAACGCGACTTTCATCGACTCTTGTGTAACGGCAATCGCCGCTGCGGAAAGGATGATCAACGACAGCACTGCTTTCTTCATTTTTGCACCTCCAGAATTGCGCTGACCGGAGCGTGGTCAGATTCGATGGAAAAATCCTGATGCACGATAACCGACCCGGGCTGCCAACTGCGATTGGTAAAGAGATAATCCAGTTTACGATCCCATGCCGAACGGCGATCGACGGCATGGGTAAAATAGCGGGCTTGATTTGCACGATATTGGTCCAACGGAATGTCCGGGGTATATGCGGCGTAGAGCTCAATCAACCACTCTTTTTCCGGCGTGTAGTTGCTGCCTTCTTTATGAAACGGATCGTCGCCGGGATGATGGAACGATTCACCGGCGCAGGCATCTTCGATACAGAAATCGGTGGAATCACTGCCGGGCGGAAGAAGATTGAAATCACCGCCGGCGACGAAAATCGCTCCGCTGCTGTCGAGTGCATCCAACTCTTCCTTGAAACGGAGGATGTGCTTTCGTTTCGTATCGTCCGTCGAAAAGGCGTCCGCATGAATGTTGACGACGTAGAAATGCTCCAGTCCCGGCACCTCTATCTTTGCTTTGATCATGTTTCTTTGAAGATAAAACAGTCGTGTAAGAGCATCCTGATCGCCGCGCTGTACCAGACGAATACGCTCGGCTGAGCTGATGGGATATTTGCTGAGCACGGCATTTCCCATGTTCATCCGCCCAAGGCCGTCGCTGGGGACGATCTGCGCTTCCCATGCGCTTGCATAAACGGCATAGTTGAGCGGCGTGTTGTTCAGCAGCCAGTCCACCTCATCGATATACGCTGTGCGCTTGGACTGCACGTCGACTTCCTGCAGGAAAAGGATGTCGGGATCGACTTGACAAATACGAGCGGCCAAGCCGCGCAGGCCCTGCAGCACTTCTTCACGCGAGAGGATGACGCGGTCGCCGCAACTGTCGCCGAACCAGGGCGTCATCCTTCCGGCTCCGAAACGTATGTTCCATGTCATCACTTTAACGCCGCGCGGATTGGGATCAGCGGTTGAAATTTTTTTCGATGTATAGCTATTCGTTTTTTCCACGGCGTCGAATTGAGTGACCAGCGGCTCACAGGAAATGAACAGCATAATCGCTGTGCAGGCACAGACAAGTGACGCCGCACGTTGAGAGCGCAGGACAACAGCCATCTTCAGCCTCCATTGTTTTGCAATAGTCAAGTTACATAATCTAAGGTCATATCAAAATGAAAAATGTCTATTCAACCACTGCACGATTCGATCAACCAGCAAAGCTACGCCGTAAAAAATGCCGAATTTTTCCTAGAGCGCAGCCTTCAGCAAAACAAAAGCAGGACGAATTCGTTTTTCAGCCAGGAAAGTCGGTGTTCGTTACTTGACGAAACCTGACGACGGAGCGTAGGTCGATGTTAATCGTTAGGAGGAAAAAGTCATGCAAATCCCTAAATGGGCGACGATTATCCTGTCGGTTGTGGCGGCGACAGCGTCGCTTTGGAGCTGTAAAAAGGCGGTCGTGCAAAGCGTGAAGACTGAGCAGCCGATCGTTATCGACGGGAAAGCCGAAGAGTGGCAGGCAGCGCTTATCACCCATGAAAAGCTCAATCTTTCCTATGCCGTTCAAAATGACGATAACAATCTATACGTCCTGCTGCTCAGCAACCATCCTGCTTCGCAGAACAAGCTGCTTACGTCCGGCCTGGTGATGTGGCTCGATGCCGACGGCGACGGAAAGAAGGATGCCGGTTTCAAGTATCCTATCGGTATGATGGAGCGTGGGATACCGATGTGGAATGTGTTTCGGTCGATGATCGGCCCGAATGGTTGGAGCGAAGAGCGCTTTGCTGTTTACGTCAAGGAATGGTGTTCGGACATTCAACTGCTTGACGAAAAAGGAAAAAATCGCGGGATCCTAAACCATCGTGATGCTGAACAGTTGGGCATACAGTTCCAGTTGGCGGTTCATGACAACACGATGGTTTATGAGCTTCGCTTGCCCTTGAAAAACACGGAACGTCTTGCATGGAAGCTGGACGACAAGCCCTCTTTTCGGCTCGGTTTTGAAACCCCGCCGATGGAGAGGGGGATGATGCCCATGAGGCCTTTTGCGGCACCTGGAGGCGCGGAAGGCGGTGGCGCACCGGCCGGAGGACCGCCGGCCGGGCGAGGCGGACGTGGCGGCATGTCTGCAGCACCTCCCATGGACGGCGGCGCCATGCCGCCGATGCCCGCAGGCGGCATGTTGAATTTCGAACCTATTAACGTGTGGATGAAGGTGATTCCCGCCAAATAGCAAAAGATGGCCGAAGGATATGAAAAAAGCCCCGTCGCGGATAGCGGCGGGGCTT
>FWPV01006093.1_pt1 | contig 22031 bp, 18 predicted proteins | sample 2228371 | NCBI WGS metagenome assembly FWPV01 (sample SAMEA103939776, study PRJEB20133) | metagenome | reverse complement strand
CCGGATCCCTGCCTTCCCACTGGAAGGTCGGAGGAGCATATTCGATCTCGGATCTATCTTCAGGAGAGATGAGATGGATCGAAAATATCCTTTTGAACTCCTCTGCTTTCACAAAATAGATCGCCTCTGGAGTCGGCAAATCCCCAGAAGGAGATGTGATGACAAATCTCACGATATGGGTTCCCGTAATGAAGGTGGGAAGGGATGGAACCTCCGGGCTTTCGAGTGTCAAACTCCTTCCGTAAACGAGGTGCCGATTCACGTGAGCGAGGATCCTTCCATCGACCTCCCAGTAACCCTGTAAAAGTCCGGATCCCACATATCGGATCTCGGCATAGGCTTTCAGGCCAGGTTGATTTCTTTTCACGGTAATCTCTGCCCGCTGATTTTCAAAGTAGAGTTGAAGCCGGGTGATCCTAAGCTCTGCAGTAGCTTCTGAGGTCAGGGTAATCTGGACAGAACTGACCTCGATAGGTGGAGTCACCTGGCAAATGTAGTTAAACAGCCTTCGGTACTGAAAGCGATTGATCCATAACTGTTCCGCCCTCTTGATGACTCCGATCGGAACAACCATCGTCTCAGAACCGACCCCCGCCCCTGCTGCGGTTATGGGAACGGAAACCGTCGTCCTCACCGTTCCCAAAAGATATTGCCCGCTTACGAACTCTCCGACGGTCGAGGTGGCCAGCGTGCAACCCTGCATTGCTGTGATGTTGTAGGTGATCGATTTGGTTGTCTGAAGGCCCCGCGGAATGACGATGGAGGAAGGGGACGTGCTGACGATCGATGCCGCCGGAAGAGGAAAGGCAAGTACTAGAAGGGATCCCATTAAAATTAGAAGCCTTTTTTTCATCCTCTTTCCCCTAAAAAGCAATGGCCATCGTTGTTTGAAACACTAGAAAGACTGCGTATTCGTCCTGCGTGAGATTCAACAGTCTGTCATTCGTCCTATTATATAGTCCCCGGAACCCTACCGAAGGGTTCAAAAATCCCCAGAGGTTCTTGACCAGAAGGTAGGAAAGATTGAAGGTTGAGCTGAGGGTGTCCTGATTCGAAGACCCATCGCTCGTCTTCGATATGGTATAGGTCCCCCCTGCTCCATAGGTCAGTTTATTGCCAAACAGACTTCCCCTTATATCCAGGGAATTCGTGTAGGTATCAGTATGGACGTTCGTCAGGCGTGAAGTGGAACGATTGAAGGAGACACTCGGAGAAACGGAGAGAGGGGGTTTTTCGATGGTGAGAACAGGTGTGAAGGCGAGGCTCAACGTGGTCGTATCATTGTTCGTATCGGTCTCGTCATTCTGAATGGAGTAACTCGCCGAAAAGCCTAAGTTCAAAGGTCCGGTGATAAAGTTGATCCTCCCCGACAGCGTATCGGTATCCGTCTTTACCGGCGAGACTTCGGGAGGCTCCCACCTGCTGTCAAGCAGCGACTTCTGGTAAGTTAGCCCGATGGGCAACTTTGGGAATTTGTTCAAGGAATAATCGAGCGTCCCCTGATACGTATAGGTTCGAGGAATGAGGTCATCTTTCTTGACATTGTCATTGTACCTCGAAAAGGAGAGGGTGAGAACGTGAGACTTCAAGTTCGCCCCGCTTTTCAGGGTAAAGCCTTCTCTGTTTTTCTGAAGCCCCGGGTTTCCAATCACCTCATAATCGGGTCCCATGTACTCATAGAGAGCCTCATAAGTTAAGAAGCCCGACGCTCCACCCAATTTCAATCTATAAGCCTTGTCCTCCTCAGATGGAAACTCGTCGTGGGTATCCCCGTCAAACTTCGAAAGATCGAACTCCGCTTCTGTCACCAGCTTCTGCTTCAACAGGTCTGTCGTGAAGAGGAACCCGAGGACATCGCCTTTCTTTTTGCCTCCTGTAGTGGAAATCCCAAGAGAGTCTCCTTCCTCGCCCCCCCTCACATAGATGGTTCTGAATCGGAGTCGATCGGAAAGCAGACCTAAGTCTCCCGAAATCCCCATGATGTGGTCATCGGAAGACGTTTCCATGCCCATGCCCCCTTTAAATCCGATCACCTGTTCGCTCTTTACCACGAAGGTGCTCAATTGCAGATGGAGATCCTTGGATTGAAAGATGAGATGACCCCCTCTTCTGGCAAGCCCTTGGACGGTATTGGGGGTCTCCGTGATCTGGACATCTCCTGTTTCCCCGAGAAAGCTGAAGTTCTTGCCCTCATACTTTCCCTGAAATAGGTAGTTGGCGAGGCTGAAACCCCTCTCGATGGGCGGAAGGATTGGAAGTTGCTGATCAAAATGGCGAAGGTTCGTCTTGAAAATAAACTCCGATCCCTTCTCCTTCAATTTGGTCTCGCTTGCGAGATTCGATTCCGTCTTCCACGAAGGTTGACCGCCTATCTCCTCTGACTTTTTCAACAACTTCTCATAAAGAACTGTAATTTCGTTGTTGGAGTAGGCTTCTTCAAAGACCTTGGAATGGCGCGTCGAGAAAGTAAACTCCCGCTTCAATTCCCTTCCATCCGGAGTATAGGCCGTCACACTGAGGGTGTGGTTTCCAGGAGGGAGAACGCCAATGGGCTTGTATTCAAACCCTTCGGGAATCACATTCAGGAGGGCACTGATGTCTGTTCCGTCTAAAAGGACGAGGAGCTTCTGAGGGTCGAAGGGTTCCTTAATCGAGCACTTAATAAAGGGCTTTTTGGCAGCAATCGCTTCCCCTTCGGTGGGTTGGATGAGTTGAATAGCGGATTCAGTTACTTCTTGGGGCTGGGCATAGAGGGAGTTGAAACAAAGAACGACGAGTAAGCAGAGGAAAAACGGGGATCTTTTCTTCCTCGGAATCGGAAAAAATCTTTTTCTCATGACATTCAGAAAGCGCTTTCGGCGAACTTAATGATCCCCGTCTCCTTCAAAATCCGAAGAACCGAGTCGATGTCTGGGTGATCCTTCACCTCAATTGTGTAAAGGCCCTCGGGGGAGGGACCATGGATGATTATCCCTCCGACCCTACTTAGGATCTCTCTAATTTCACCCTCTTTCGCGTCCCGATCAAAAACGATATGGATCCTTACCCCTTCTCCCGACTGCCTTTCTTTCGAAGTTAATGTCTTAAGACGCTCCCCGTTCGAAAGGCTAAATACCAGAAAGAGTATGATGGCGAGCTCGACCGCTACGACCCCCCAGGACAAACGAGGGGACCAGTAGAGACTCTTGAGAAATTGAGCTAGCCCATCTATATACCCTTTCAGTAGAAAAGGCAAGGAAATTTTTGACCCCCTCCTAACCTTCTCCAAGATCCGCAGGTAGAGCGTATCCGATGGCACGGGAATCTCTTGCTCGATCTCTCCGTAGAATTCTTTGATCGCTGAAAACTCCGCCACTTCTTTTTTCAAATCGGGGAACTGCTTCAAGCCTTCTTCAAAGGCCTTTCTCTCTTTTTCAGAAAGTCTTCCAATCAGATAAAGAGGGATCCGTTCCCGCAACTCTTCCTTAGACAGCATCCCGCTCCACCCCCATCTCTTTCAACGCCACTTTCAATACCTCTTTTGCATAAAAGACCCGCGTCTTCACCGTGTTCACAGGAATCCTCAGTATTTCAGAGACCTCCTGATAGTTCATCTCCTGAAAAAAAACGAGATCTAAGACCTCTCGGTGTTTCGTCGAAAGGGAGGCCATGGCCTTCCTAAGGAGCCTCCTTCTGTCAGGACCCTCAACATCCAATTCCTTGCCGTTGGGAAGCTCCGGGAAGTCGTCGATATCCTCGTGAAATTTCGTCTTCCTCAGTTCGTTCATGGCCAAATTTCTCGCAATACCAAGAATCCAAGTGACGCCCCTCGAGTACCCTTTAAACTTCTTTGCCCCCCTCCATACCTCCGTATAGGTTTCTACCAGGACATCTTCAACGATAGATTTCTGCTGAAGCAGACGGTAAAGATAAGAATAGACCTTTCTATGGGTCAGGTGATACAACTCGTTAAAAGCCCTTTCATCTCCTTCCGAGACCTTGCCCAGGAGCTCGAACTCTCTATCGATCATCGACGCATCACTCATGAGTGGCTGCTTATAAAGAAAAGGTTCAAAAGAGAGATCTCTGAGAGAGCAATGTATGCATATTTCGCATCTTTTGTAAAGAATTAAAGTGTTGAGATGAGGCGCGGAAAATGTTACCTTTCGGTGCATGACGCGTAAGGGATTCGAGGAAGGACCCGCCTATCTTCCCTGGAAGTTTCTCTGAGGATGACAGTGGAGGAGCAGAGATGAGCCGGACAGGCATTGTGAAGGACCAGCGGTATCTTGAGCACAGGATGGACCCCGGACATCCGGAGAGCCCGGAACGACTGAGGGTCATGTACCAGATGCTCGAGGAGTTATTTAAAGAGAAGGAGACAAAAGACCTCTTTGAGTTGGTCAAGCCTCGGGCTGCCACCCGGGAAGAGCTGGAGATGAACCATACTCCCAAGTATATCGATCTCATTGCTTCCACCGCCGGGAAGCCCTATTACCGACTCGATATGGATACCTCCACCTCCGCTAAGTCTTACGAGGCTGCCCTCTTTGCCGCTGGGGGGCTCCTCGAGCTCATCAAGGCCGTCTTGGAGGGAAAGGTGAAGAACGGCTTTGCGATGGTCAGGCCTCCCGGTCATCATGCTGAGCGAGATCGTGCCATGGGGTTCTGTCTCTTCAATAATGTTGCCGTCGGAGCCTACTATGCACTCAAACAGTTCTCTCTTGAAAGGATCTTAATCGTGGACTGGGACGTCCACCACGGGAACGGGACCCAAAACTCCTTCTACGAAGATCCCCGGGTTCTCTACTTCTCGACCCATCGTTATGGCTTCTTCTACCCGGGAACAGGGGCTGCCAACGAAGTGGGGAAGGGAAAGGGAGAGGGTTTCAATGTCAATGTGCCCCTCTCCTCGAGAGCAAACGATTCCGATTATGGAAACATCTTCGAAAAGATCCTGAGACCAATCGCCCTGGAATATCAACCTCAGTTGATCCTCATCTCAGCCGGTTTCGATACCCACCACGATGATCCATTGGGAGGGATGGAGGTCACAGAGAGAGGATTTGCGAGAATGACACAGATCTTGAAGGAGATCGCAGAGGCAACGGCTCAGGGGAAACTCGCGATCACGCTTGAGGGGGGCTACGATGTCTCCGGGCAGAGTCGATCCGTCCGGGCCGTCCTGAAGGAGCTCGCCGGACTCTCTCCCTTTCGCAAGGAAGAGGCTCTCGAAAATGAGAAGCAAAACTATTCCCGCGTCGAGCGACTCATCAACCAATTAAAAGAGATTCACCGGCGCTATTGGAAAAGCCTTTGATGTAATCGCTCAGCCTAGCAGGGGAAATTCCACGGAATCGGACAGGGATGTCGGAGAAAATCTTATTGCGGAAACCTCTGCCTGTCCCCGAGATCGAACAATCCAATCTTCCCCACGCTTCAGTGACGCATTACCCTTTAAGCATCCTGGGTGTTGACCATCTCTTTCAATTCTTTTCCCACTTTGAAGAAGGGAAGTTTTTTGGGAGGGACTTCCACGACCTCTCCTGTCTTTGGATTCCTCCCTTTGTATCCCCCGTAGCTCCTTACGACAAAGCTTCCAAAACCTCTAATCTCAATCCGCTCTCCCTTCTCCAGGCTCTCCTTCATCCCATCGAATAGCGTGTCCACAATTACCTTCGCCACCTTCTGGGTCACATTTTCCCTCTCCGAAACCTTCGTAATGAGCTCCGCCTTATTCATCGTTTCCCTCCCTTTTCCCAAATCCCATCCTTCTCCCCTCGCGAGCCGGATGGGAAGGCGTTAGAGTAAGTTGTTCCGCACGTACTCAATGGCGTTCTTGAAAAAAGAAAGGCCCATCCCCTCTTCTGGCAACTCTTCCCTGGTCCATCTCGGATGGTTGGTTCGGTGATGGTAGGCCTCGGGATGGGGCATCAATCCCATCAGCCTTCCGGTGGCATCGCAAATCCCGGCGATCGCCTTGATCGACCCATTCGGGTTGAGAGGATAGTCCATAACAGCTTTGGAGAAAGTTTCGTCCGAATATTGAAGGGCGATGAGCCCTCTTCCCTCCAGCTCGTTGAGAACGGCCTCGTCCCTTGGAATAAATTTGCCCTCTCCATGACGGACGGGGAGGTAAACCCCCTTCATTCCCTTTGTAAAAACAGACGGAGAGTCTGGATTGACTTTCAAATAGACCCACCGATCCTCGAATCTTCCTGAATCGTTGAAGGTGAGGGTGACCTCTTGGGTCCCTACCCTCCCCTCAAGGTTTGGAATCAGACCCAATTTGACCATCAATTGAAAACCGTTGCAGACGCCCAAAATTAGCTTCTTGGCCTCTATGAATCGAAGGATCTGGTCAAAAAGCCTCTCCTCTGTCCCCCGCACTCTGGCATAACGGATCCGGTTGGCTCCGGCCTTAGCCGCACCCAGGTCATCACCGTCCAAGAAGCCACCCGGGAGATTGAGAAAATGGTAATCATCGAGTCGCTTCTCTCCATAGATCAATTCGTTGATATGGACGATGTCAACGACCTCAGAGCCGGCCAGACGGCAGGCGTGGGCCATCTCCATCTCACAATTTGTGCCATATCCAGAAATCACAATGGAACGAACCTTTTTCTTGACCAACGCTCAATCCTGCGTAAAAGCAGACATCTTTGGCGTCTGAATCTTCATTCCCTACTGGCGCAGGCTCCCCGCCCATCGATTAAAGGCCTTTTCAAAAGCAACCCTGTTCTTATTGGTTGAACCGGCTATGACTACCTCTCCCCTTGCACCTTTTGGTAGCCGAACCCAGACCCTTTGATGAGAGAAAAAGAAGGTGATGATTAGCCCCAAGATCAGGAGCCCGCTTCCCACCCACACAATCCCGACCCCCGGATCCTTGGTCACTTGAAGGCCAGTGTATTCCCGAGTACTCACATTCTCAAGGGTTAGGATAAAATCGTCTTTTCGCTGTTCATCAAACTTAGGAAAATTCCTTAAGATCCAAAAAGCCTGTGGAGGTTGATTCGGTCTGAAAAGGGCTACCTGCACCCCTTCCCCGAAATTGTGGACCTGAGGAACATATCGGAGCAAGCGAATTTGGGCGTCGGAATTCGGCACAAAAGCGGTCTCTCCTTCCACCAGATCGAGCTCCACCTTCCCTTTCCGATCTCTTTTCTCTATGCCCAGAGAGATTTTATGAAGGGTACCATAACTTGCTTGGTAGAAGGCCATCCCCTTATAGTGCAGGGGGTGGTTAACTTTTACCTTCCCGCTCAAAACCTCCTTGCGATCGTCGAAAATGGTGAGCACGCTCGCATACTCCTTTACGTGCTTCTCCTCCCTCCCGGGAAGATCATAAAAGGTAATGGTAAACTCATCGCATCTGATCTTAAAACCGAAGGGCATGGGGATCTCTCCGTCTTTCCCTCTCAAGAAAAAATGGTCGACGGTCTCCCCTTCGAGAATGTTTACAAAACCTCTAAACCCATAAAGGGAGCCCAAAAGTCCTCCCACCAAGATGAGGATAACACTCAGGTGGGTGAGGGGAAATCCCAACCGGCTGAACCTTCCCTTCTCGGAATAGAGCGTGACCGATGATTCTGTTTCAAGGCGTTTCGGATTCCCAATCCATTGCTTAAGGGAGGAGCGAATTTCCTCTTCCCTTCCGGAAGCGAACGGCATCTGGATCTTTTCCACGTAAGGTAAACCTTTAACTTGCGCGTCGTCCAAAGGTTTTACCTCCGGTTTCGTAAAGACCTCCCTTAGAATTCCTGGAATTCGACGAATCGAACAGGCTATCAAGTTGACGACCAAGAGAGCAAGGATGAGGCTGAACCACCATGAATGGTACATGTCAAAAAGGTTAAAAAAATTCAGCACATTGTAGAGATCAACACCATATCTCTCGATATACTCCGCCTTCGGCGCGTTCTGCTTGATAACAGTGCCTATGATTGAAAGGCAAGCGAGCAGGATGAGTAGGCTTATGGTAAGCTTCACCGAACGAAGGAGGTTGAAGAGGGTCTCGACCAAACCTTCCTCCCTTGGCGGGCTCTTGCTCTTAGGGTTCTCCATGGCACTATAATAGCGTAAGGGAATGAAATAATTAAATTTTTAACACACAGCCCAATTTGCTGTCAAGCATTTCATGGGGGCAGACAAGAAAAAAGGGCAGCTTCTTTGCGGAAGAACTGCCCTTTTTCCAACTTCCCTTGCCATCGCAAAGAGACAAAAGACGGGCTACTTCTTAGCTTTTACGTGGCATTGAGTGCACCCAACAGGGCCAGTTTTTTCGCCCTTCTTCTTTGCATCTTCGTGGCATCCCTTGCAATCCTTATGATAGGCATCCTTTGCTGTTATGCCTTTCCCGTCCTTGGAGGCTTCCTTTGTAGCCTTATGGCAGTCTTTGCAAAGTTTGCCGCTGGTTTCGCCCTTCTTCCACGTGTGGTGGCATTTTACGCATTCCTTAATCGCATCGGCATGCTTCTTGTGGGTGAAGGTCACCTTTCCATAGGGAGGATTGAACTCCACCACGTCCTTTGCAAATAGCCCCGTGGCCATTAAGACGGAAAGCATAAACCCCAAAAGGATCCCGGCACACAACAGACCTTTCTTCATCCCTCGTTCACCCCCTTTCCTTGAATGATCCGCTCAATCCAATCCTGAACCATTAGACGACGGAAGTCTAACAAATATTCACTCTTTGTCAAGAGAAAAGATCCGCCCCGAGTAAGCGCTCACTCTAGCTGGGAAATTCCACGGAATCGGACAGGGATGTTGAAAAAATGGGAAGAGAGACGGAGAGACCTACAGAAGCTCGATTTCCGCGAAGATTCTTTCTTTTCTCTCCAATGCCGTCTGATTCTTGCGAGCCTTTTCCACCATCTCCTTCCCAAGCAAAGCCGCCCCCATGGCGCCGGTGATCAGAGGTTCTTCAGGGACAATGATCCCACAGCCTAACTGTCGGGAAAGGGCTTTCACTAAGCCTTTATTCTTGGCCCCTCCTCCTGTGACAATCACCTCCTTCTCCACCTTTAGGCGATTGACCATTCTGGCAATTCGGTCTGCGAGCGAGTCGTGGACACCTGCGAGCAAATCGAAAACCGGGACACCCTCCGCTAAACTGGCGGCCACTTCCTGCTGAGCCCATATGGTGCAAATATTGCTTATCCTTGCGGGACTTTTGCTTTGAAGAGAAAGATCTCCCACTGCTTCCAACGGCACTCCAAGGGAGTCTGCGATCACTTCGATGAATCTTCCTGTTCCGGCGGCACACTTATCGTTCATGACGAAATCGATGACCCTTCCCCCGCCATCGATCTTGATCCCTTTCACATCCTGACCGCCGATATCGATGATCGTCCTCCCTTTTGGGAAGAGGTTGTGGATCCCTTTGGCATGGCAGGTGATTTCTGTAAACTGTTTGTCCGCGAAAGGAACGTTAATTCTGCCATACCCTGTCGCCACGATATAGGTCACCGACTGAAACGGAATCTCGGCCTTTTTGAGCGCCTGTTCCATCACCTGGTTGGCCAACCTCCGATGTTCCGGGCCTGTAGGCCCGATCACCGTGGTGACCACCCCCCCGTTCAAGATCACGACCTTTGTCATCGTTGAGCCGACATCGATACCCGCAAAGTAGGAGATCAAGATTGCCTCACCCAAGTCAAAGCTAAGGCTGAGTTTCGGGAAAGAAAAATTTCGGGCGAAATCTGGACCTATGCCTTGATCTCAGCCTTCTCCTTTATCGTTAATTACGCCGCCCGGTTCGCCCGAATCGATTCCAATGTCTCTATGAAGGCATCGATCTTATTCCTCGTATCAACCTCGGAGTACGAGGTGATGTCGATGATGTCGCTCTCGAGGATCAACGAGGGAAGCTCCCGGTAGACCTTTTCTCTTCTTCCATTCTTCCCCACCACATAGACAGGGATGGGTTTGTAAATTTTTGACAATTGATGGAGCTGCCAAATGAGCCCGACATGCCAAGTTCGACATGAAAAGGCCTCATGCATCACCACCCCATCGATCTTGTACTCCTCAATCCAATTGATCAGACGCTCCACATCCGGTTCCGAGTCAAGGCGCTTCCTTGCCTTATCATACCAAAACGTCCAGTACCCAAGCCATCTCCATGCCAGATGCTCAATGGGATCTTTCGTCTCCGGTATATCCATCTCATTAAGGGGAGCCACCATTCGATAAGTCGTCTCCACGGGGAAGGAGGCCCCCTTGCTATTGAAATAGTTGAAATCGTTTAGGGCGTACCATGCCGGCAATCCACCTCCCCACATGAGCCTATACTTCTCCTCCTCCACTTCCCCCTCCCCCTTGGCAATCTTTTCCTCCAATTCCTTTTTCAGATCGACAAAGAAATCGTAGGCCTTCTGGGTTGCCATCATGAAGCAGATGGGGACCATGGTATTCATCGCATCACCCGTTCCCATCGGGCAGGGCACGGCCCGACGGAGCTTGTACGTCTCATCGATCAGATTCCAGGTTCGATCGCTCAGATCGACCAACTCCCTTAATCGATCATAATCCATTTTCTTCTTTGTCTGCTCCTCCACGAAGGCTACGAGCCCCCGCAACTGCTTGACGATGTACTTATGATAGTAGCCCCACACCTCACGGTGATCTCGGTCCCTCTGAAAGAGGGGGTAGGGCAGGTCGATATTATAGATCGGAACATCTGGCATGAACTGCTGAGACGCCTGGTACCATTTCGATCTTGGATCACACAGAATCTGCCCGCTCGAAATCATGAAATCTGGTCTCGCCTGCCCACCCCAGGGGGCATCGGGCGGCATCTCTCCCAACTCTTCTCTCCACTGGTCGAACCCGATGCCGCAAAGGGCATACGTGCATAAGGACCGGGAGAGACCGAGGGATTCCGCTCTTTGCAAAAACCGTTCTGCATCTCTCTTCGCTCCACAGATCCCGGCGAAATTCTCCGTCCAGATCGGGATGACATCCATGGCTCGGAGGATCTCTTCATGGTGGCAGACGATGAAGGTATAGGCCAACTTTTGCTTCCCCTCGGCTCTCGCCTGAAGCGTCCCCGTGATGAATTCCTTGACCATCGGCCCGATGGAGGCCGCTGCTCGGGTGGCCGTCATCCTCTTCTTGGGTTTTGCCTCTTTCTTTTCCTCGGCCATTGTCGAAACCTCCCTTTCCCCAAGCCACTGGGGCTTAAATCAAGCGCATTCGAATATCGGGATCCGAACTCTCAGAATCAAAGTGTCCTAAATCCTTTTCGTGTCGAACATTGGATATTCGGTCATTTGAAATTGTTTCGACATTCGAATCTCGTGCTTCGGATTTAGTCCAATGTCACCCGATCATCTCCAAAAAGGCCTGAATCCTTGTTCTCAGTTGACCCATTGTTCCCGCTGAATAGATATCCTCGAGATGAAGGACAGGGATATGGATCATCTTATAATAGGCTTTTCGTGCAGGGACCTCAAAACCAAAGGGGTCGCAATACTTGTAGACATAAAGGATGGCCCCTTGCACCCGAAATTCCTTTGCATAGGCCCCGATATCGCCGAAGCGGGAGGCCGCATCTTCCTCAAACGTCCCTGCCTTATTTTGACGGTAGGTCTTCGGGCAATTGACTTTATCCAAATAACGGCGAGCCAGAGCGTCGATGGGACTTCTCCCCTCATCGACCCTCGGAAAGTGGTCCCGCGCTCCGTTGCAAATGGTGTCTGCGACCACATTTCCTCCCATTTCTTCGATGAGCTTAATCAGCTCGATATTATCGATACAGGCCCCATCGATCAAGAGGCGAGGGCCTTTCTCGAGGGGGGCGTCTTTCCTCTCCCTCACCTCCAACAGAACTTGATCGAAGAGATCGCTGGCTTCCTCGATCGGCAAGCTCGATCCCACGGTGAGGGTCATGGTCAATTCTGTTCCTGAGATGAGTGGGGGATCTTCCTTTCTCAGCTCATAGAGGGCTCGGACCCTGTCTCGATTCTCGTTATGGAGATGGATCGCTCTCCTAAGATCACCCTCCGTGATGGATCTTCCAACGAACTTCTCCAAACTCTTTTTGAATGTGTCGAGCTCCGAAGCGAAGAATTCAAAGGACGATTCTTCGCAGACGGTAGGAATATTCACAAAATGGAAATAGGCATAAGGGAGTGTGTAACTCCACACACTGTAACTCCGGACCATGCTATCGCATCCATGGGGGATGACCAGACCGGAAAGAAAATCATAACTTCCCTTCACCGAGAGATCGAAACAGCTCCGATAGTATGGGCACACAATCGTCTCGAGGAAGGAATCCCCTTTGGTAATCGGCACGTGAATATTCCCCCTCACCCGGAAGGGGACACACCCGGCCGCTGTAATCATTTCCAAAGGGACGAAGGAACATACGTAGCCAATAAGAGTTTGGCCCTCACCTTTCAGTTCCTTCGCCCTGACGCCATAATCCTCATAAAGCCTCTCAATCTTCGAAAAAACGCTCTTCTGCCCGTCTCTCATCGATCGTCTCCTCAGCTTCGGTGTTCCCCGAGATCACGACCCCGTTTCCGTATCGCCTCCCGATCCGGATCCTCGGTTTCCATTATCCTTCCTCAACCTCTCCATTCCGATGATCGCCGCACCCAAAGCGGCAGTGAGATGTGGCCTCGGCGGCACCAGGATATGATGCCCTCTCATCTCCTGAAAAGCTCGTACGAGCCCCACGTCCCTCGCCCCCCCTCCAACCATCGCGACGTCCAGCTCCACTCCCAATCTTTCCAGCAAGCTGTTGATCTGAGCGGCAAGCGCTCGATGAATGCCAGCCAACAAGTCCTCCTTTCGGACCTCTTGCGAAAGGCGGGAGATCACTTCGGACTCTGCAAAAACGGCGCACCCCGTATTGAACTCGACCCTCTTTCTCGATCTCAACGATAATTCCCCGATCTCTTCTACCCGAACCTGAAGAACCTTGGCAATGATTTGAAGAATTCTGCCGCTTCCACCCGCGCACTTTCCGCTCATTAGAAAATTGTGGACCCCCCCTTCGCCGTCGACATGAAAGACCCGTGTATAGAGATCGCCGACGTCGATGACGGTTCGGACGGAAGTGAAATAAGAGGAAACCCCCTTTCCGTGGCAGACGAGGTCTCCCTTCACTTCATCTGCGAAGGTCACCATCTTCGATCCATATCCCGTTGCCACAGTTGTCAAAATGTCCCCTGCCGGCAATGGGGCTTGATGAAGCAGTTCCTCTCTAATTCGATTGGCGGTCCCTTTGAAATCACCGCCGGAAGGACACTCAAACGATCCTCGGAGACCCGATTCGTCAACGAGAATGCCTTTCGACTGGGCAGAGCCGATATCGATGCCTAAAGCAAACATAAGCCATCCATTCCCTCACCCGAAGAAATAGGTGCGCATGGGAAAGGAAATCTGGTTTCCCTTTTCAAAAAAAGCCTAACATAAATCGGAACCCTCCTCAAATCCCTCTCCCTGAGCCTCGATCAACAAAAAAGGCGAACTGGCTTCCAACGTGCCGGCTCGCCTTCGCAGATTTCCCGCTTCTCCTCCTTGGGCGAGAAAGCGGTCTATTTTACCTTGAAGGCCTCTTCCATCCCGATATACTGTCTCCTCAGTTTAGGCTTCTCGATCTTGCCCGTGGGATTTCGGGGAACATCACCGAAAAAGACCTTTCGGGGCCTCTTGTATTTGGGTAATCTCTCGCAGAACTGGAGCACTTCCTCCTCCGTCAGCGTTTTCCCCGGGACGACCGAGATAACGACGGCCACCACCTCTCCGAGTCGTTCGTCAGGGAATCCGATCGCCGCAACGTCCTTGATACTGGGGTGCGAGTGGAGGAAATCTTCCACCTCCACCGGAAAGACGTTCTCCCCTCCGCAGATGATGAGGTCCTTCTTACGGTCGACCAGATAGATGAACCCATCCTCATCCTGCTTGGCCATGTCTCCCGTATAGAGCCAGCCTTCCCGAAGGGCTTTCGCGGTAGCCTCTGGATTCTTGTAATATTCTTTCATCACGCCATCGCCGCGAACAACCAACTCGCCCACCTCTCCCTTGGGGACGGGGTTCCCTTCTTCGTCCACAATGCTCGCTTCCCAGTTAAAACCGGGGAGGCCGATACTTCCAACCTTATGTTCATTCTCGATTCCGAGGTGGACACAACCGGGCCCGGTCGATTCACTGAGGCCATAGTTGGTATCGTACTGCATCTTCGGGAAGTACTCCTTCCAGTGTTTGACAAGGGATGGGGGAATCGGCTGGGCCCCCATGTGCATCAGCCTCCACTGATCGAGTTTGTAATTTTTCAGTTTGATCTCTCCGCTGTCGATCTTGAGGAGAATATCTTGAGCCCATGGGACGAGGAGAAAAATGATCGTTGCCCTCTCCTCGTGGATCGCCTCTATCACCCATTCCGGTTGAACCCCCTTCAAGATCGTTGCCTTCCCCCCAACGATGAAGCTTCCAAACCAGTGCATCTTCGACCCTGTATGATAGAGGGGAGGAATCAGGATGAAGTGATCGTGCTTCCGCTGATAATGGTGGGCATTCTCGGTAATGCAAGCACAGATCATGTTCTTGTGGGTCAGGAGGATGGGTTTCGGTTGCCCCGTTGTCCCAGAGGTAAAATAGAGACCGCAGGGATCGCTGAGAAAGATCTCGGTCCGGGGAGGGGTGGAAGGAGCCTTCTCAACCAACCGATCAAAGGGCTCCGCATAACTTGGGCCATCCTTCCCGACGAAGATATAGTGCCTCACCGTTGGGAGATCGTCCTTGATCTGATCGATCCGATCGATGAAGTCCTCGCCAAAGATGAAACTCTTGGGCTCCGCCACGTCACAGCAATATTTGATATCCTCCTTCGTAAAACGGAAGTTGAGGGGAACCGCCCAGGCTCCCGTGCGGACAATTCCAAAGTAGGCGATCAGCCAGTCGATCGAGTTCATCATGAGGTGAATCACTTTGTCGCCCTTTTGAATGCCCTTCTGCAGCAATACGTTGGCAACCCGGTTCGCCTGCTCGTCGAACTGTTTCCAGGTGATCTCCTTTCTCCTTCCCTCCGCGGGAACCCTCTCAATCAGAGCCACATCGTTGGGATAGAGCCGAGCGTTCCTCGCCAGGATTTCTCCAATATGAATATCCATGCTTCCCGTGGAAGACCCCTCCTTTTATCCCTGAGCCTTTGAATTTCGTCTACTCCCATTTGCGTCGATCGAGGATCAAGGGATCCTTCTCCGTGAGGCTCCCCTTCTCAATCAACTCCAATTTGTCGACCTTCACTGTACAGACTTCCTTGAAGACCCCTTCGAACTCCATTTCCAGTCTCGACCGATTCTCCGGATCCGCTTCCACCCTTACGGTGAGATAATCTTTAAAGTCGACTCGGTCGATAACTGCCTGAAGCCTGACATCGCCAAATCGTGAAGAAACGAGTTTGAGCTGACTTGGCGCAATGAACATTCCTCTCACCTTGGCAGCTTCACCCACCCTTCCCGCGATACCCATCAAGCGAAAAGAGGTCCTTCCGCAGGGACACCGATCCTTCACAAATTTCGAGAGGTCGCCCGTTCCAAAACGGAAGAGGAAGAAGATCGGATTCAGACGAGTCACCACGACCTCCCCGAGCTCCCCCGGGCCGAGTTGTCTTCCTGTCGCAGGATCGACGATTTCAACGATGACCTCTTCGCAGATATGCCATCCGTTCTTTTCCTTGCATTCGTAGGCGATATCTCCCACTTCCGTAGCTCCGTACATCTGGTAGGTATCGATACCATACTCCTTTTCAAACTTCTCCCTCAAGGAAGGTTGGAGAGGCTCAGCGACAAAGCTCGCCCTTTTGATCTTAAATTGTTCCTTGAAGTTATAACCCATCTCTTCGGCCTTTTTGATAATGGCCATCAAGAAGCTCGGAGTCCCTGTATAGCCCGTGGCCCCCAAGTCACGAATGAGCTGAATCTGGTTCTCCGTGGACGAAGTTCCCGAAGGAATGACTGTCGCCCCTACCCTTCTCAGACCGCCGTGAAAGGTCAACCCTGCAGCCACCATGTGATAAGAGAATGTGTTCAGGACGATGTCTCCCTTCCTGAAGCCCGCGGCATAATAGCCTCTGCCCCAGATCGGGTCCTTCTCCGTGAGGTGGGGTTCATAGACCGGTCCCGGGGACGTAAAGATACGATCGGTCTGGACATCCTTTGAGCAGAGTCCCCCATAGGGAGGATTTTCCATTTCCAGTTTGACCAGCTGTTCCCTTGAGATGACAGGTAGCTTCTCCAGGTCTTTCACGGATCTTATCTCCGAAGGCTTGATCTTTCGTTCGTCAAAAATCTTCTTCACCGTTGGAGACTTCTGATATCCAAGACGAACCATCTTCGCCAGGCTTTGGTTGTAGTAGGTCTGCCTTTTCGATAGCGCCATGTTTTCTTTCGCATCAAAAAAACGGGATTCTTTCTTGGCTGCCATCTCTCCCCCCCCGAAACAAAAGGCATAGAGCACGGGGCAGAGGGCATAGGGTGAGCAAAACTAATGGTAAAAGCTCTATGCTCTATGCCCTATGCCCTGTGCTCCATGCTGTTAGAGCCAGCGTTTGCGCCGTTTGTACGACTTCACATCCTTATACGATTTCAATGCCCCCGAAGTCGCCGTGCCCAGATAAAATTCCTTGACGTCGGGGTTTTCCCTCAGCTTCGAAGCCTCCTCTTCCATCACGATCTTTCCATTTTCCATCACGTATCCATAGTGAGCGATGAGGAGGGCCATATTCGCGTTCTGCTCCACCAGGGCGATCGTCGTTCCCTGCTCTTGGTTGATCTTTTGCACAATCTCGAATATCTCCCGGACAAGAAAGGGGGCCAGCCCCAAGGATGGTTCGTCCAAAAGCATGACTTTGGGCCTTGCCATCAAGGCGCGACCCATGACCAGCATCTGAAGCTCTCCTCCGCTGCAGTACCCTGCCAATCTGTCCTTTCGAGCCACCAAGGGTTTAAAGTAGTGGTAGACCAGTTCGAGATCTTTCTTATAGGGTTGACCCCATCGGGTGGCCGTTCCCACCCTTAGATTTTCTTCGACCGTCAGATACTTGAAAGGTTGTCGACCCTCGAGGACCTGAATAATCCCCAGACGGGTGATCGTCTCGGGCGTAGAGTTATGAATCGGCTTCCCCTCAAACGTGATCGATCCCTCGGTCACCTTGCCATTTTCTGGCTTGAGCAGACCGGAAATTGCCTTCAAGGTTGTCGTCTTCCCAGCCCCATTGCTTCCGAGCAAAGAGACGATCTGCCCTTTCCTGATGACCAAGGACACCCCTTTGAGCACCTGAATGACATCAGAATAAACGACACTGATGTTGTTGAGTTGAAGGAGGATATTGTCTTCCATACTTGCCTCATGACCTCCTTAGACCATCCCCCCCATCCTCGTTCCAACAAGTGGGAAGAAGGGGTTGAAGGATCAATACGAAAATGGCCAGAGCTTGAAGCTCGACTTGACGATCCGCCAGACCTCTGCTAAACCTCTTGGTTCAAAGATGATGAAGAGCACAATCGCTAAACCAAAGACGAACTCCCTCAGGGGAGCTATCGTAATGGCAACCTTTGTCAGTGCCCCGATATTCATCAGTACCCCTGTCGTATGGGTCAATAGCTCGTTCAAAAGGGTGATGAAAATCGCCCCAAACACGGAACCGGGGATGCTGCCCAAGCCTCCAATGATGATCATGGCTATGAACTCTATGGAAAGCATCAAGGAATAAGGTTCCGGAGTAATACCGCCAACGTAGTAAGCCGCAAGCCCACCGGCCAAGCCCGCATAGAACGAACTGATCGCGAAGGAGATCAGTTTGTAGCGAAAGATGGGGATACCCATCCCCTCTGCAGCTCGGTCGTTATCGCGAATGGCGATGAAGGCACGTCCGTATCGGGTCCGGATCAGATTGACAGCAAGCCATGTCATCGTTACGAAACAGAAGAAGATTACATAGAAAAATGAACGGTCCCCTTTGACGTCCATCCCAGCGAGCGTCGCACGCGGCAAAAGGATCCCCTCCGGCCCTTTGGTGAGACTCTCCCACTGTACGAACAGATATTGGAGGATAAATTGTCCCGCCAGCGTGGCGATGACCAAATAGAGGTGTTTCAGGCGGACGGAAGGCAAGCCGAACACCATCCCCACAAAAGCCGTGATCAACCCCGCGCAGATCACCGAGAGCCAGAACGGGAAACCAACAGCGGTGGCAAGGATGGCTGCGGCATAGGCGCCGACGCCGAAGAAGGCGCCGTGACCCAGTGAGATCTGGCCGGTATAGCCGACAAGGATGTTGAGACCAATGGCCGCGATGGCGTAGATCCCCATATGGTTAACCACATACAAGACATAGTTACTGCTGATCAAAGGGACGATGACAAAGAGGACGAAGATCCCGATCCACATCCATACTCGACCAAAATCTGTTGCGAAGATGGTCAACTCCTCCTCGTATCGCTCGTTGAACTTCCCGCAGGGATGTAATCTCAGCTTTCGCATTCTCCTTACCCCTTGACGATGGACGAGGGGCGATGAACATTTCCCTCATCGTCTCATGTTCATCGTCCCTCTTTCACTACACTCGCTCAATCTCGACCAGGCCAAAAAGCCCGTAGGGCTTCACCAACAAAATAAAGACGAGGATGACGTAAGGAATAACCTCCTTGAGAGAGGTGGAGACGTATCCCCCTGTAAAGGTCTCGAGCAACCCAATGATCAGGCCTCCAATGATTGCGCCGGCGATGCTTTCGAGGCCGCCCAGGATGACCACCGGGAATACCTTGAGCCCCATGGCGCTGATATCGTGGACATTGATCCCGGTCATGATCCCGAGGATGATGCCACTGATGGCACAGACCAGAGAGGCGATCGCCCAGGAGAGGGCGAACACCCTTCTCACATGGACGCCAAGGGAGAGGGCAGCCGTCTGGTTGTCCGCCACGGATCTCATATAGATGCCCTGCGACGAATATTTGAAAAACAATCCAAAGATCGTCAAAAAAATGATCCCAATGATGAAGGAGGCTACGTAGACGGGCGAGATAGTAACGGCGCCCCATTGAAACCCAAGCCCTTTTGGAAGGAATTCTGGGTAATTGAACACATTTCCGCCAAAGATGAAAAGCATCAATCCCTTCAACATGGCAGCCAATCCGACCGTCAGCATGATGACCATGATCAACGCCTCACCGATCAGAGGGCGGAGAAAGAAGCGTTCGATGATGAAGCCTAGCCCAAAGCTTCCCAAAAGCGTGAAGAGAAAAGCGACCCAGACCGGTAACTTGAGCCAAAGGCTAAAAACCAGAAAAATAAATGCTCCAAGTGCGAGCAGGTCCCCATGTGCAAAATTGAGGACACTCGACGACTTGAAGATCATGACGAAGCCAAGGGCTGCAAGGGCATAGAGAAACCCTACGGACAAACCCTGGATGAGGAGTTGAAGAAAGAATTCCATAGACCCTCCTTAAAGAGAACCAGGTTCCAGCTGCGGGGGATCGGTTGCCAAGGCATGAACCCTTCCTTTCGGCTGGCTGCAGGTGGGCGGAATTTCACCTCTTCTTGAGATTCTCATTCCACCGTTAATATCCTGACCTTCGTCGTAATCGTTCCTACATGGCCGTCCCGGTAACGAACCTTCCCCGTAACCTCCACTTCCTTCTCGTCATTGTACATGGCTTCAATGAGCCGAAGATACTGCTCGTAAACAAACTTTCTTCTCACCTTCCCCGTTCGGGTCAGCTCTTCATCATCGGCATCAAGGAGTTTATAGAGCAAAATGATCTTCTTGAGCCTCATGGGCCTGGGCAGTTGATTGTTGACGTGACGGACTTCACCAAGGATCAGCTCCTCGACCTCTGGTCGTTGAGAAAGATCCGTATACGTCGTGTAAGGGATCATCCGATCCTCTGCCCAGCTCCCCACATTTCCGAAATCGATGTTAATGAAACCCGTGATGTAGTCGCGCCCTTCGCCCCAGACCACTGCCTCCTTGATGTAAGGGCTGAACTTCAACCTCGTCTCGATGAAGTCGGACGAGATGGCCTCACCCGCTTTGGTGCGCATGATCTCTTCCTTGCGACCGATGATCAGGAGGTGACCATCATCATCGATATAGCCGGCATCCCCTGTATGGAGCCAGCCGTCCTTCAGCGCTTTGTTCGTGGCGTCTGGGTCTTGATAATAGCCGACAAAGCAAGAGGGTGTTTTGACCAAGACCTCCTGATCCTCCGCAATCCTGATCTCCGTTCTGGGCAGGGGTTTGCCGACAGTCTCGGGCTTCACTTCCGTGTCCGGTTGAACTTGAAAGACTCCCCCTCCCTCCGTGAGGCCATAGGCATGTTTAAGATTCAATCCCTTCGCGCGGAAAAATCGAATGACATCCGGGCTGATGGGATGCCCCCCTGTGATCGCCGCACGAATTTGGGCACAACCCACCCGATCGAGGAGGGGACGGTAGACAATCCTGGCGAATATCTTGTGCAAAAGTTTCAGGTGACCCGGTACCGGCTCCTTTCGGGACTCTCGATCGACGACCGCCCCTCCGATCCTCTCGCCCAAGGCGAAAAGTTTCCGTTTCACCCAGCCTGCATCGGCAATCTTCACCCTGATTTTGGACGCCAGCTCTTCCCAAAAACGTGAAGAAGTTATGATAATGGCAGGGCCTATCTCTCGGAAGTCTTCCGCCTGAGTCTCTAAGGTCTCGGGGAAGTTCATGGCCATGCCCGTCAGGGGAGAGACGCCCATCCCCCACATCTGATCCACAATCCATGCCGTAGGAGTAATGGAGATCCAGTTGTCCCCCACGCCAATGGGAGCGGTCTCGACCCATTTCCTCGCAATTTCAGTAAAACTTCGATGCGAAATCATCGCCAGTTTTGGGATGCCCGTTGTCCCGGACGTCATGATCATCAGTGCCACTTCATCCGGTTTCCCTTTTCTCAGTTCCTCCTCAAAGAGATGGGGTTGCTCTCTGTCCAGTCTCGCACCCAGTTCCAACAACTCCTTGAAGCTGATCAACCAAGGATTGCTCGTATAGGTTCTCATCCCCGTGGGGTCGACATAGATCACTTTCCGAACGTGAGAAAGCTGCTCCCTCATCTCCAACAACTTATCTACCTGCTCCTGATCTTGAGCGACCACATAGACGGCTTGGATCCGATTCAGCATGGTGGCTATCTCTTTTGCAATCGAGGAGGTGAACAAATTCACCGTAATCGCCCCGATGGCTTGGGCTCCCATCTCGCTGAAGAGCCACTCGGGGTGGTTGTCTGTGATGATGCCGATATTCTCACCCCGCTTGAGGCCGAGGGAGAGGAACCCCAAGGCGACCTGCTTTGTGTAACGAAGATAGTCCTCCCACGTGTACGAAAGCCATATCCCGTACATCTTTTCACGGATGGCAATCGTCTTCCGCCCCAACCGCTCCGCCTGCTTGAATAGGATCTGAGGAAGGGTGTATTCCGTTAAGGAGGAAAGGATCTCTTGGTTCAGCTCTTTTCTATTTGCTATCGTCATAATCAACCATGCCCCGCTGCAAACTGCTTAGCTCCCATTTAGTGTGAAGGCCCCTTTCTTCGAAAGGGAAGCATTAGAATTTGGCTGGCTCACCCAAATAAGCTTTGATTACCTCCGGATGATTTTGAATCGCCTCCGGGGGGCCCTCTGCTATCTTCTCCCCGAAATTCAAAACCATGATCCTTTGGGAGATGCTCATGACGATCGACATGTCATGTTCCACTAAGATTATGGTCTGACCCCAGGCTGAGTTGAGTTCCAGAAGGAACCGGACCATGTCTTCTTTTTCCTCGAGCGTCATCCCGGCAAAGGGCTCATCGAGCACCAGAAGTTTTGGCTCCAAAGCCAAGGCGCGGCCGAGTTCCACCCTCTTGCGTAGCCCATAGGGGAGCGACCCCACCAATTTCTTACGGATCGGCTGCATCTCAAGAAAGTCGATCAGCTCTTCCAAAACCTGCCGGTGATAGACCTCCTTTTTCCGGACCGAGGGGGAGAAGATGGCTGCCTTGGCAATCCCGTAGTCACAGTAGAGGTGT
>FWPV01006561.1_pt1 | contig 22037 bp, 21 predicted proteins | sample 2228371 | NCBI WGS metagenome assembly FWPV01 (sample SAMEA103939776, study PRJEB20133) | metagenome | reverse complement strand
CCCCTCCCCCAAACCCCCACCCCCAATCCCATACATAACTGGGAGGTTGGGAGGGGAGTTTGAGGGGAGGGCGGGGGAGCCAGGCTCCCCCGGCACCCCCCTCAAATAATGACCATGAAACCCAAGCGCCAGGGCACCAAGACCAGCGTCTTCGGCACATCGGGCCGGGTGAACCACGACGCCCGGGCCTTTTACGGCAGCCGTTTGTACGAGGGATTGGGTGAAGGTGGGAAGGTGGCGTATCGGGAGCACCCGGTGCCGCCGGAGGTTCTGGACACCATCATCCTCAAGTCCTCCGAGGACCTGGAGGAGCTGCCGGAGTGTTCGGTGCATCTCATGGTGACCTCGCCGCCCTACAACGTGGGGAAGGAATACGACGAGGACCTGAGCCTGGAGGAATACCTGGCCTTCCTCAGGAGGGTCTGGGCCGAGGTGCACCGGGTGCTGGTGCCCGGCGGCCGGGCCTGCATCAACGTGGCCAACCTGGGGCGCAAACCCTACCTCCCGCTGCACGCCTTTATCATCCGGGACCTGCTGGACCTGGGCTTTCTCATGCGGGGGGAGGTCATCTGGGATAAGGGAGCCTCCGCCGCGGCCTCCACCGCCTGGGGGAGCTGGCAGTCCCCGGCCAACCCCACCCTCAGGGACGTGCACGAGTATATTTTGGTATTTTCCAAGGGGAGTTTTTCCCGGCCCCGGCCCAAGGACCGGCAGAGCACCATCACCCGGGAGGAGTTTCTGGAGTTCACCAAGAGTGTGTGGAGCTTTCCGGCGGAGTCGGCCCGGAAGGTGGGGCACCCCGCCCCTTTTCCGGTGGAGCTTCCCTACCGCTGCCTCCAGCTTTACACCTACGCCGGCGAGGTGGTGCTGGACCCCTTCATGGGGAGCGGGCAGACGGCCATCGCCGCCCTCAAGGCCGGGCGGCGTTTCGTGGGCTATGAGATTGATCCGACATATGTAAAACTGGCCGAGAAACGGCTTCAGGATTTTGTGCGCCGCGAGTTGGCGCCCACGCTATTCGACAGGCAAAATCTGGTTGCGGAAGGAAACCCATGAGCGTACTGGTCAACAACGACACCCGCGTGGTGGTGCAGGGCATCACCGGCAAGGAAGGCTCGTTCCACGCCCGGGCCTGCGCGGCCTACGGCACCAAGGTGGTGGCCGGCGTCACTCCCGGCAAGGGCGGCCAGAAGCTGGACGACATCCCGGTCTTCAACACCGTGGCCCAGGCCGTGGCCGGCACCGGGGCCAACACCAGCCTGATTTTCGTGCCGCCGGCCTTCGCCGCGGACGCCATCCTCGAGGCCGCGGCCGCGGGCATCAAGGTCATCGTCTGCATCACCGAGGGCATCCCCACCCTGGATATGGTGAAGGTCATGGAGGTGCTGAAACACACCGACATCCGCCTCATCGGCCCCAACTGCCCGGGGATCATCTCGCCGGGCCAGGCCAAGGTGGGCATCATGCCGGGCCACATCCACCAGCCGGGCCCCATGGGGCTGGTCTCCAGGAGCGGCACCCTGACCTACGAGGCGGTGCACCAGATGACCCTCCTGGGCATCGGGCAGTCCACCTGCGTGGGCATCGGCGGCGACCCCATCATCGGCACCAACTTCATCGACATGCTGAAGCTTTTCGAGGCCGACCCGGCCACCGAAGGGGTGGTGCTCATCGGCGAAATCGGCGGCACCGCCGAGGAGGAGGCCGCGGCTTTCATCCAGGCCCACGTCAGCAAACCCGTGGTGGCCTTCATCGCCGGCCAGACCGCGCCGCCCGGCAAACGCATGGGCCACGCCGGGGCCATCATCTCCGGCGGCTCCGGCAAGGCCGCGGATAAAATCGCCGCCCTGGAAAAGGCCGGTGTGACGGTGTGCGCCACCATCGCCGAGCTGGGCGAGGTGGTGAAGCGGGTCATGAAATATTGAGGGGAGGGCCGGGGGAGCGGTGGCTCCCCCGCCCTCCCCTCAAACTCCCCTCCCAACCCCCTCTATGAGGGGCCGGGGAAGGCAGGGCCTAATGTCGTGACTCTTCGGCCCCAAAAACATCCGGGATTGGGGGGGTAAGGGGCCGCTGCCCCTGAGCCCCCTCCACCACAAGCGGACGCCACGCCAGACATGAAGCTTCTCCTTCACCTCTGCTGCGGGCCGTGTGGGGTCTATCCGGTGCGGGTGCTCCGGGAGGCGGGGCATGAAGTGCGGGGCTTTTTTTTCAATCCCAACATTCACCCCTACCAGGAATTCGCCCGGCGGGTGCAGGCAATGGAGGACTTTGCCGCGCAGGCGGGCCTCCCGGTAATCCTGGAGCGCGCCTATGACCTGGAGGAGTGGCTCAGGATGGTGGCCTTCCGGGAGGCGCAGCGCTGCCGTCTGTGCTATTACCTGCGCCTGAGCCGGGCGGCCCGGGCGGCCCGGGGCGGCAAGTTCGAGGCCTTCACCACGACGTTGCTGTACAGCAAGTTCCAAAAGCATGACCTGATCCGGGAGGTGGGGGAGCAGGCGGCCCGGGAAGTGGGAATCCCGTTCCACTATGAGGACTTCCGAGTGGGCTGGGCCGAAGGCGTGGCCGGCAGCAAGGCCATGGGGCTGTATCGGCAGCAATATTGCGGCTGTATCTACAGCGAGCGGGATCGGTTTCAACCTCGGAGCCAAAAGGAAGGGACCCGGTCCTCATAGGAAGGTTCCGGCTCCTGAGACCTGCCCCACCCCAAGCACGCGCTTACCCCCGGCCTGGCTGCTTCGTCCCGTTGTCCGGCAGGCTTAAGTTTACCCGCGGAAGGCCGACACAATGGAAAGAGAGGACGGGGAGGAGGGGTCAATGCAGACAAACGCGCCGGCCAACCGTCTGACTTTGCGTAACCGGGCGGAAAACCTGGGGATGCTCCAGGAGTTTGTGCGCCGTTGGGGGCGGCAGCGGGGGCTTTCACCTGCCCGCCTGGATTGCCTCACGCAGGCGGCCGCGCAAATTTTCCAGTATGTACTGGAAAGGGGGCAGGGGCCCGATACGCCAGGGGCTATCAGCTTCAGTCTGGAAGACCAGGACTCCCGACTGCGGCTGGTCATTGAGGATGATTCAGCGCCTCCGCACCAAGGGGAACCTTCCGGAGCCTTGTGCAGCGCCCCTGAAGGGTTGTTGTTGCCGCACTATCAAGGTGTGTGTCCTTTGGCTGACAGCCTGATTTATTACCGTACCGAAGAAAACCGGAACCGGTTTGTGCTGGTTTTCTCTCCCTGATCATTAGCGGTGGTTCGCCGGGCGGGGCCGGAGCAGCCGTTGGTCTATGGCCACGCCTTGTCCTTGGGGACCCCGTTTCTTTACCGCGCTCCTTGGCGGGCCTTGGCAAAGGCCTCGTCCGCTTCCTTCTTTTTGCCCCGTTCCTCCAGGAAGAGGCCCAGATAGTACCACCCTTCCCGATAATCGGGCTTTAGGGTCACCGCTTTGCGCAAAGCCGCTTCGGCCTCCACCAATTTCCCCACCTTGGCCAGGCTGCTCCCGTAAAGGCTGTAGGCCTCAGCATTTTGGGGGTCCAAGGCAATGGCCTGCTGAAAGGACCGGATGGCGGCTTCGTGGCGGCCCTCGGTGGCTTCTATGAGCCCGTGCTTGAGGTAATCTTTGGCGGCCCGCTCTTGGGCCGCCTTAACCTTGTCAGACGCTGCTTTCGGGGTCTGACTGAAGGCCGGGCCGCATAACCAGACGGTGATGCAGCAGAGCATGAAGACAAGGGTGCGCATGGAGTTCTCCTTTGCCGGCCGGGCCGGATTCCGGTTGGCGCTGCCACTGGGTTGATGGCGATTTACAGAGGGCCCACCGCCGCAAGATAAAGGACGACCTCTTCTTCGCCGTCCACCCCGAGGAGGGCTTCCACCTCTTCGTCGAAAAAGGCCCCCACCGGACAGGAGCCCAACCCCAAAGCCGTGGCGGCCAACATCAGGTTCTGACAGATGTGCCCGGCGTCCAGGAAAAGGTAGCGGATGGCCCGTTCCCGATACTTCCACTGGGCCCGATTCAGGATTCCGGTCCAGATGAAGTCCACCCCTGCCTGGCCCATAAAGCTCTGGGACAGGCTGGCCGACACCAGGTGGGGCCGATAATCACCTGCCGCCAGAAGTTCCAGGGAGAATTCCGGGACATTGAAGTGCCAAAGGCCGGGTTCCACCCCCTCCACCCGGTTCACCGCCACGTAGGTTTCCACGGGAAACAAGCCTCCGGCGGAGGGTGCGGTGCGGAAGAGGCAGCCGCGGGTGGCCAGCGTGACCCCCTGGGTGGCCCAAAGCAAAGCGGCCAGCTCTGCCTGGGTGAGAGGCCGGTCCTGGAAGCTTCGCAGGGAGCGGCGCCGGGCCAGACACTCCCATACATCCAGAGGGCGGCGGCCGGCTTGGGGATCCAATTTAAGACGCACCGTGGCGGCCGGGTATTCCTTGAAGGCCTCAGCCCGGGGATAGTGGCGTTGGGGCGCCTGTAAACCGGCCCGGGTGTAACGGGTCTCCATGAGGTAGCGGCGGCCGATGCCCAGATCAGGTCCGCTCATGGCTCCCCCGTTCCCGCTCTTCCCGCCGCGGCCGGTTGCGTTCGAAAATGATCTTCAAGCCCTTTAAGGTCAGGAAGTCATCCACCCAGTCGATGCTTTGGGTCTCGCTGGCGATGAGGCAGGCCAAGCCCCCGGTGGCGATGACCTTGGGGTGGTCGCCCAGGGCCTGTTTGATGCGGCTGACGATGCCGTCCACCAGCCCCACATAGCCGTAAATGATGCCGGCATTCATGGAACTGATGGTATCTTTGGCAATGATGCTCTTGGGCTTGGCGAAAATCTCCACCCGGGGCAGTTTGCTCGCCTTCATAAACAGGGCCTCGCAGGAGATCATCACCCCCGGCGCGATGCAACCCCCCAGATATTCCCCTTGGCGGGAAATGATGTCAAAGGTGGTGGCGGTGCCGAAGTCCACCACGATGGCCGCGCCCCTCACCTGTTCATAAGCCGCCACCGCGTTGACGATGCGGTCGGCGCCCACCTCCCGGGGGTTGTCATAATGGATGGGCATGCCCGTCTTAATGCCCGGCCCCACCCACAGAGGTCTGACCTTGAGATACCGCTGGGCAAACCCCTCCAGGGCGTTCATCATGGGCGGCACCACGCAGGAGATGATGAGGTCAATGCCATTGGCCAATGACAACCCCTGGGCCTGAAACAGATTGCGCATGAGGATGCCCAACTCATCCACGGTGGCCTCTTTTTCCGTCCGGATGCGCCAATGGCTCAGGAGCTGGTCCTGGGCATAAACCCCGATGACCGTGTTGGTGTTGCCCACATCCATGACCACCAGCATGCAGCACCTCTTGGTGGGTAAGGTTTTTTTGAGAGGAGGGCCGAAAGGGGCCTGCGCTTCCCCGCCCTCCCCTCAGAAATCCCCCTCCATCCCCCTGTGAAGGGGTGAGAAAGGCTGAAAGGGCTTCGGCCCGCTTTCTGCGATGCCGCTATTACAGACAGCTTTTTAACGCCTCGGCCAAGTCGTGGGTGAGGCGCTCGATCTCGGCTTGGTCCTCGCCTTCGGCCATGATGCGCAGCAGCGGCTCGGTGCCTGAGTAGCGCACCAGGAGACGGCCTTTGCCATTGAGGGCCGCTTCCGCGGCGGCCACAGCCTGGCGGGCGGCGGGGACGGTTTTTAAGTCTTTTTTCTCTTTGACGCGCACGTTCACCAAAACTTGGGGGTAGGTGGGAATGGCCGCGGCCAGATCGGCCAAGGGCTTGTCTTCCCGGAGCATCACCGCTAGGGTGCGCAGCGCGGTGAGAATGCCGTCGCCGGTGGTGCTGTGATTTAAAAAGACCACGTGGCCGGACTGTTCCCCTCCCAGGTTATAACCGCCCTTAAGCATGGCCTCCAGGACGTATCGGTCCCCCACCTGGGTGCGCACCAATTTGAGGCCCTCCCGTTTCAGGGCCGTCTCCAGCCCCAGGTTGCTCATCACCGTGGCCACCACGGTGCGGCGTTTCAGGATCCTGCGGCGGTGCATGTCCAGGGCGCAGATGCCCAGGATGTGGTCGCCGTTGACCACGTTGCCTTGGTGATCCACCATGATGCAGCGGTCCCCGTCGCCGTCGAAGGCGATGCCCAGATCGGCCCGGTGCCGGGTCACCAGCCGGGCCATGGTCTCCGGGTGGGTGGCGCCGCACAGATGATTGATGTTTTTGCCGTTGGGTCGTACGCCGATGGGAATGAGTTCGGCCCCCAGCTCGGAGAGGACCTCGGGGGCCACCCGGTAGGTGGCGCCATGGGCGCAATCCACCACGATTTTCAGGCCGTCCAGTTCCAGTTCTTTGGGGAAAGTGCTTTTCAGAAAGGAGATGTAGCGACCCCGGGCGTCATCAATGCGGAAGGCCTGACCGATCTCGGTGGCGGTGGGCCGGGTTTCCTCCACCTCCGGATGTTCCATCAAGCGCTCAATGTGGGCCTCGATTTCATCGGGGAGCTTAAACCCGTCTCCCTTGAAAAATTTTATGCCGTTGTCCTGGTAAGGGTTATGGGAGGCGGAGATCACCACCCCGGCATCGGCCCGCATGGAGTGGGTGATATAGGCGATGCCGGGAGTGGGCATGGGGCCCAGGAGCAGCACATCGGCGCCCATCGAGCAAATGCCGGCGGTGATGGCGTATTCCAACAGATAGCCGGACAGGCGGGTGTCCTTCCCCACCACGATACGGGGCCGGCCGGGACCGTATTTGAACACGTAGGCCAAAGCCCGGCCCATCTGGAGGGCCACCTCCGCAGTCATGGGAAAGACGTTGGCCACGCCCCTGACGCCGTCGGTGCCGAAAAGTTTCCGTGTGGTGTTCATACCGTGCTCAGACTCCGGTTCACAGTGGATTTACCCCATATAGATGGTCGGACCCGGGTCTGTGTTACCTTATCATACCGGCAGAAAGGCCGAAGCGCAAATGCTTCGCTCAACAAGGGCCGGAAGGGAGATTTATCTTTCATCCGACCAATGGATGCAGTTGACCGGGCAGGCGTCAATGGCCTCCTGGATTTTCTCCTCCTCGCCGCCGCCGGGGTTGACTACCTGGGCGAAGCCCAGGGACTCGTTCAACATGAAGACCTCAGGGCAGATTTCCACGCAGGCGCCGCAGGCGATGCATTCTTCCTCCACGATCACCGGAAACCGTTCGTTTTGCATGGAAGCCTCCTTCAAATCCGGTAAGGGGCAGCCTCAAGGCGCAAGGTTGGCCGACGGGGAACCCCTCCAAAAGATAGTCACCTGATGGCGGGCTTGTCCAGTACGGCCCCGGCAGCAGGTGTTGAGCAAAGGAGGGGAGCGGTGGGGCAGCGCCTGCCAGTCTCCCCGGGCGCCGGTGACGCCCCCGCCCGCCTCGCCGGCCACAATGATAAAGCGCACCTCAGACACGGCGAAAAACGGCGCCAGGGACTGGCCCGGCGGCGGCCAGGCATAAACGATGGCCTGGGGCCGCCACTGCCGGGCTGCAAGAAACGCGTCGGTGGTCTCCACCCCGGGAAAGCGGGGCAGGTGCGAGGCAAACTCGCCGTCCCCCCGGTCCACCGCCCGAAATTCCAGGCCCGCAGCCGTACACAGGGGCGCCAAGGCCTGGGTCAGATATCCCCGGCCGGCGCCGGCCTCCAGAAGGCGGCGGATTCCGAGCTTTCGCAGTAATCGCAGCAACCGCGGCGGCCATTCCCGGGCCGGGAAAAAATAGAGGCCGGTGGCCGCCGACAGCGCGATCAATGCCTCCTCCTGGTCAGGCACCGCCGCCAGCAAGGCCTGCCACCAGCGTTCCGGCAGGAGCTGCCGGTGGTCCCCCCTCGGGTTGGGCGACAGGCTCAACCGGGCTCGGGCCCAACGCCGGAAGCGCCGCTGCACCTGAAAACTTTTGGGGTCCGCCAGAAGATCCAAGAGTTCGGTGAAGTTTTCGGGAGCACCCATACCCGCGGAAAATTATCCCATATTGGAGGTTTTCATATTGACAAACCAAAGAGGCGGGGGTAAACAAAACCGGTGTGGCGGGGTAGCTCAGTCGGTAGAGCAGGGGACTGAAAATCCCCGTGTCGGCGGTTCGATTCCGTCCCCCGCCACCATCTCCTTCCGCTTCCGCCGCCGAATCCCCGGAACCTGCCGCCCAACCTTGTTTGGCTGCAATTGCCCCCGCTTCTCCTCCCTTGGGCGCCGCGCCCCCATTCTGCCGAGCTCCTAAGGCCCATGGCCGCAGCCCGAACCAGAACCTCCTTCCATCCATCCCGTTGCCGCCGACGGTGGATTTCCGGCCCCATACGGGGATCATGGCCACGGGGGGTTGGAGGCGCCAAGGCTCAGGCGCGGGAGGGAAGACCGGGGAGTCTGGTCAGAAGAAAGCCAAAGACCACCGGGCCAGGGAACCGATTATCTTTGGTTGGGGTGGGGCGGGAACGACGAAAATCCGACCGCGCCCGCCTTCGTGACTGGGCGGCCTTCTCACCAAGCTGCATCACGCCTCCAAAATCGGAGGTCCCTAGTCCCACAGTCCCACGTCAAAACCAAGGTCCAAGGCCCCGAGGCTTCGCCTTTGGCCTTGAGGCCTTGAATTTTGGTTAATGCGCCTGAATCTCCGGGACCTCAGCGGGGATGAAGGCCGGCTCCGGGGCCACCGGGGGTGGGGCCGGCTTGAAGAGGCGCTCGGGGTCGTCCACCGCCAAGGCCAGTTTCAGCACCTCATCCATATGGTCCACCGGGATGAGCTCCACGGCCTTGAGAATGCGGGCCGGGATTTCCTTGATGTCTTTTTCGTTGTCCCGGGGGATGAGGACCATCTTCATCTGGTGGCGGTGGGCGGCGATGATTTTTTCTTTCAGGCCGCCGATGGGCAGCACCCGACCCCGGAGGGTAATCTCGCCAGTCATGGCCACTTCTCGTTTTACCGGGATTTGCAGCAGGGCCGAGACGATGCTGGTGGCCATGGTGATGCCGGCGGAGGGGCCGTCTTTAGGGATGGCGCCCTCGGGCACATGGATGTGCAGGTCAATCTTGCGGTAAAAGTCCCGATCCAGCCCCAGGCTTTCGGCCACGGAGCGCACGTAGGAAAGGGCCGCCTGGGCCGACTCCTGCATGACCTCGCCCAGCTTGCCGGTGATGAGGAGCTTACCCCGGCCGGGGAGGACCACCACCTCGGTTTGCAGGAGCTCGCCCCCGAACTCCGTCCAGGCCAAGCCGTTGGTGAGGCCGATTTCGTCCTTCTCCTCGGTCTTGCCGTAACGGTACTTGGGGACCCCCAAATACTTGGGCACCGCCTGGCTGCTCACCTGGACTTTGTGGTCTCTCCCTTTCTCGGCCACTTCCCGGGCCACTTTGCGGCAGATGCCGGCGATTTCCCGCTCCAGGTTGCGCACCCCCGCCTCCCGGGTGTATTGGCGGATGATGGTGTAGATGGCGTTCTCCGAGAACTGGATGTTGTCCAGGGTCAGCCCGTTGGCCTGGGCCTGTTTGGGGATGAGAAACTTTTCGGCGATGTGCAGCTTCTCCACCTCGGTGTAACCGGGGATCCGGATGATCTCCATGCGGTCCTGCAAGGGGAGGGGAATGGAGTAGAGGTTGTTGGCCGTGGTGATGAACATGACCTCGGAGAGATCGTAGTCGCAATCCAGGTAATGGTCGTTGAACGCGAAGTTCTGCTCCGGGTCCAGGACCTCCAGAAGGGCCGCCGAAGGGTCGCCCCTAAAGTCGGTGCTCATTTTGTCCACTTCATCCAGACAGAAGACCGGATTGTTGCTTTTGGCCTTGCGCAAAGACTGGATGATTTTCCCGGGCAGGGCGCCGATATAGGTGCGGCGGTGGCCGCGGATCTCCGCTTCGTCCCGGACGCCGCCCAAAGAGAGGCGCACGAAGTTGCGGCCCAGGGCCCTTGCCACGGACTTGGCCAGGGAGGTTTTGCCCACCCCTGGGGGACCCACCAGACAGAGGATGGGACCCTTCATCTTTTTCACCAGACTCTGCACCGCCAGGTATTCCAGGATGCGCTCTTTGGGCTTTTCCAGGCCGTAGTGGTCTTCGTCCAGAATGCGCTGGGCCTCCGCAATGTCGTAGCGGTCCCGGGTGCGCTCGTACCAGGGCAGGGACAGGAGCCAGTCGATATAGTTGCGGGAGACGGTGGCCTCGGCGCTCATGGGGCTCATGAGCTTGAGCTTCTTGAGCTCGTGCTTCACTTTCTGCGTGGCCTCGGCGCTCATTTTCTTGCGCCTGAGGCGCCGCTCCAGCTCCTGAATTTCGCTCTTTAAGTCCTCCTTTTCCCCCATCTCCTTCTGAATGGCCCGCATCTGCTCATTCAGATAGTATTCCCGTTGGGTCTTTTCCATCTGCTTTTTGACCCGGTTTTTGATGCGGTTTTCAATGGCGAGGACTTCGTTTTCCTGGTTTAAGAGGGTGAGCACCCTCTCCAGGCGCTTGACGGGATCCAAGTTTTCCAGGAGAGCCTGCTTTTCCTCGGTCTTGACGGCCAAATGGCCGGCAATGGTGTCGGACAAGCGGGTGGGCTCCTCCAAGCCGCTCACCGCCTGCAGGGCTTCCTGGGGCACCTTTTTGTTCAGCTTGCAGTAGTTCTCGAAGCTCTCCAGGGTGGCCCGGCGCAGCGCCTCCAGTTCGGCGGAAGGTTCCCAGGATTCCGGCAGCTCCTCCGCCTCCACTTGGAAGAAATGCGCGCTGGGGAGGTATTGCCGCACGCAGGCCCGGTATTTGCCCTCAATGAGCACCTTGACGGTGCCGTCCGGCAGCCTGAGCATCTGGAGGATGCTCGCCAGGGTGCCCACCCGGTGAATCTCGCTTTCCTTGGGTTCGTCCCGGCGGGCGTCCTTCTGGGTGCACAGGAGCACAAACTTGTCCTGCCCCATGGCAAAGTCCAAGGCGGCAATGGAGCGCTCCCGGCCGATGAACAGGGGCACCACCATAAAGGGGAAGACCACAATGTCTCTGAGCGGCAACAGTGGCACCGCGTGGAGCCGTTTGGCGGCGCTGTCGCCGCGCAGATGACGGTTTAAACGAAACATCATTTCTCCGCAACCATTCCGGGCTTATCCCAGGCTGTCTCTTCAGGGCTGGTGGCATAGGTAAAGATCGGGGCGGCGTGCTTCAGTACGAAATCCTCGTTGATGAGACATTCCTGGACATTCTTCAGGGAAGGGAGCTCGTACATCAGATCCAGCATGGCCCCCTCGAGAATGGCCCGCAAGCCCCGGGCGCCTGATTTGCGCTTCAGGGCTTCCCGGGCCACCGCCACCAAGGCCCCTGGAGTGAACTGCAAGCTCACCCGGTCCATTTCCAAAAGCTTCTGATACTGTTTAATGAGGGCGTTTTTGGGCTGGGTCAGAATCTTCACCAGGGCTTCTTCGTCCAGCTCCTCCAGGGTGGCGATTACCGGCAGCCGACCCACGAATTCTGGGATGAGGCCGAACTTCAGCAAATCCTGGGGTTGGACTTGGGCCAGGATCTCCCCCAACGCCATGGCCTTTTTGCCCTTGATGTCGGCGCCGAAGCCCATGGCCTTTTTGCCGATGCGGGCCCCGATGATGTCCTCCAGGCCGTTGAAGGCGCCGCCGCAGATGAACAGGATGTTGGTGGTGTCCACCTTGATGAATTCCTGCTGCGGGTGCTTGCGGCCGCCCTTGGGGGGCACGGAGGCCATGGTGCCCTCGATGATCTTGAGCAGGGCCTGCTGCACCCCCTCCCCGGAGACGTCCCGGGTGATGGAGGGGGAGTCGCTTTTGCGGGCGATCTTGTCCACTTCGTCAATATATACGATGCCCCGGGAGGCTTTGTCCACATCGTAGTCCGCGGCCTGCAGCAGGTTGAGGATGATGTTTTCCACGTCCTCGCCCACATAGCCCGCCTCGGTGAGGGTGGTGGCATCGGAAATGGTGAAGGGCACATTCAGGATGCGGGCCAGGGTTTGGGCCAGCAGGGTCTTGCCGGAGCCGGTGGGGCCGATGAGCAAGATGTTGCTCTTTTGCAGCTCCACCCCGTTTAAGTCCACCCGGGAATTGATCCGCTTATAATGGTTGTACACGGCCACCGACAGGATTTTTTTGGCCCGTTCCTGGCCGATGACGTATTCATCGATCTGCTTCTTGATGGCCGCCGGCTCCGGAATGGAAAGCCGGGGCTGCTTGGCCTCCTCCTTTTCATACTCTTCAGCGATGATGTCATTGCAGAGTTCGATGCACTCATCGCAGATATAGACCCCGGGGCCGGCGATGAGTTTTTTGACCTCGCTCTGGCTCTTGCCGCAAAAAGAGCATAACAGGTCGGTGGTTTTATCGCTGTTGCGCTTGCTCATGCGCTGAATCCTCCCCAAACCCAGGATGGTTGCGAGGTTTGCTGGGTTTGGTTCTCCTCCTCGATGGTTTAGGGGGCGGGCTGCCGCCCTTTGCCGGCGGGCCCCCCTGATAGCTTGTCGGCGTCCGCCTCAGACTTCTCAACCGCGCGTGGCCCCGGCCGGTCTCGTTACACCGGTGTGGCCAGGCTGCGGCGCTCGATGACCTCATCAATGAGGCCATAGTCTTTGGCCTCGTAGCCGCTCATATAGTAATCCCGGTCGGTATCCTGCCGGATGCGTTCGATGGGCTGGCCCGTGTGCTGCGACAGGATGAGGTTCAAGTCCTCCCTGAGCCTGAGAATCTCCCGGGCCTGAATGTCCACGTCGCTGGCCTGCCCGGAAAAACTCCCCATCACCTGGTGGATGAGAATCCGGGAATGGGGCAGGGCGAAGCGTTTGCCTTTTTCCCCCGCCGCCAGCAAAAGCGCCCCCATGCTGGCCGCCTGCCCCACGCAGTAGGTGGCCACCGGAGAACGGATGTACTGCATGGTGTCGTAAATGGCCAGACCTGCGGTCACCAGGCCCCCCGGGGAATTGATGTAAAAGTGGATTTCCCGGTCCGAATCCTCCGCCTCCAAAAAGAGGAGCTGGGCAATGATGAGGTTGGCCACGTCGTCGGTGACGCTGGAACCCAGAAAAATGATCCGGTCCTTGAGGAGCCGGGAGTAGATATCGTAAGCTCGCTCGCCGCGGCTGGACTGTTCGACGACTATGGGAATGAGCTGCATGGTCATTCCTCCGCCGTCGGCGCTGAGGTGGCGCCCAACTGGGCCTGATCAATGATGAGCTGCATGGTTTTCTCGTCCCGGAGCTGGCGTTTCAAGGGCTCCAGGAAATTATGCTCCCGATAATATTCCGCCACCTGGGCTGGGGTACGGCCCATGGCCTGGGCGTGGCGGGCCAAGGTGGCCTGGAGGTCCTCCTCCGTCACCTCCACGCCTTCCTCCTTGGCAATGCGCTCCAGGATGAGGCGGCTTTTGACCCGGAATTCGGCTTTGGGAGCCAGGGCTTCCAGCATTTTGGGGTGATTGAACCCTTCCACCTTCAGGCCGTAAGACTGCAACCGTTCCAACTGCTCCCGATGCATGGCCTCCTGCTCCTGGCGCACCAGGGAGGGCGGCACCTCAAAGGGGTGGGCGGCCACCAACTGGTCCAGGACCTGCTGTTCCAGTTGCGCCTTACGCTCCCGCTCCTTCTGATTCATGATATCGTTTCGCACCGCCTCCTGCAAGTCGGCCAGAGTCTGGAAGTTTCCGCCCAGACTTTGGGCAAACTCGTCATCCAGGGCGGGGACCACCTTTTCCTTGATTTCGTGCAGCTTGACCGCAAATTCCACCACCTTGCCGGCCAACAGCGGGTTGAAAAAGTCCGGTGGCAGCTCCACGGCGAAACGGGTTTCGCCGCCCGGCCGCAGGCCCACGAGGTTCTGTTCAAACTCCAGGTTGAACTTCCCCGCCCCCACTTCCAGGTAAACATTTTCCGCCTTGCCTTCCGCCAGGGCCTCACCGGCGTAATAGGCCTGATAATCCAAGATGGCGAAATCCCCCGGTGCCAGGGGACGGGGGTCAGAAATCGGCTGCAAGGTGGCGTTGTTTTCCTGAATTTCCGCCAGTCTGGTGGCAACCATCTCCTCGGTGACCTCAGCACCGGGGTCGCTGAGTTGCAAGCCCCGGTAGTTGGCCAGCTCAAATTCCGGCGGCACTTCCAGCTCCACCACGAAGCGGTAGTCCTGATCGGGCACCACCGGCGGCACCGGCTCCGGCCAGTGGAAGCCCACCGGCGTGAGGGCCTGACCCTCGATGGCCTCCCCCAGTGAGCGCCGCACCAGTTCGTCTGAGACCTCCTGCTCCACCTGTTTGCGGTAATACATTTCCAACACCGACCGGGGCACCTTGCCGGGGCGGAACCCTTTGATCTTGGCCCGCTTCCCCAAATCCCGGTAGGCCCGGTCCATGGCCTGGGAAACCTCATCCTTGGGCACTACAATGGCCAGTTTGCGTTTGATGGGGCTTACGGTTTCCAACTCCACCTGAATGGGAAATTGACTCATCGTGAATCCAACTTTCCTTGTCCGTTGACTTGAAAAAAGCCGGGTGCTACCCGACCTTGCTGACGCGTCGCAAAGTGTGCGAGAGGGGGGACTCGAACCCCCACGGGTTGCCCGCTGGATCCTAAGTCCAGTGCGTCTGCCAAATTCCGCCACTCTCGCAGATTTTGCTTATATTGTAAATCTATTTCCTTCCTTCTGGCAAGTCAAGGCGTGTTCCTTGGGTGCTTATGCAAACTGCTTGCCAGACTTGCCGGTAGGAGGCGCCGTTTTTCTCTCCCGGGGCTGGGGTACCCTCGGCTCCCTTAGGGGGTGGCATTGCAGGGGAAAGGACCAAAGCCTGGACCAGCCCGGGGCAGCCCTCCCGGCCCGTTGTCCGGAACCGATAAATATGCTAAGGTATAACCTGGGCTGGGGCAAATGACCCGGGCCTTCCTTTGTTCCCGCCTCACCCTCACCCGAGCCGGGGTGCGAAAGGGAGCGGGAACCGGAAGCAGCGATGGGGCCGCAGCCTTTCATGTCGCAAGGAGAAGCGAGCGGTGAACGACGTTCCGGACAAAGAGCACCTGGAAAAGCTCAGGGAGCGTCTGACCGTGGTGCCCAAGCTGGTGTGGGACCAGGTGGATGCTGCCGAACGACACGAAATCATGGCCTACGCTGAGCGCTACAAGAAGTTTCTCGACCGGGCCAAGACGGAGCGGGAAGCGGTGGCGGAAATTGAGGCCCGGGCCAAGGCGGCGGGGTTTGTCAACCTGGCTCAGGGAGAGCCCGGGCCCCGCGGTTATTACAACTACAAAGGCAAGACCATCGCCTTGGCGGTCAAGGGACGGCGGCCGTTGACCGAGGGTCTTCGTTTGGTGGCGGCCCACATCGACTCGCCCCGCCTGGATCTGAAGCAATACCCCCTCTATGAGGACACCGATCTGGTGTTTCTGAAAACCCATTATTACGGGGGCATTAAGAAATACCAGTGGCTGGCTCGGCCCCTGGCCCTGCACGGCGTGGTGCTGAAGGCCGACGGCACCAGGGTGGAGCTCAAGGTAGGGGAGGACCCTGACGACCCGGTGTTTACCGTGCTGGACCTGCTGCCGCACCTGGCCCGCAAGAGCCAGATGGAAAAGAAGGTGGCCGACGCCTTCGAGGGGGAAAAGCTGAACCTGTTGGTGGGCAGCCTGCCTGTGGGGGACAAGGACACCAAAGAGCGCTTTAAGCTGGCCCTCCTCAAGTACCTGGAAGAGACGTATGGCATCACCGAGGAGGACCTGGTGAGCGCCGAGCTGGAGGTGGTGCCCGCCGGTCCGGCCCGGGACCTGGGCTGGGACCGCAGCCTGGTGGCGGCCTACGGCCACGATGACCGCTCCTGCGCCTACCCGGCTTTGGAGGCCATTCTCCAGGCCGCCGACCCTGAGCACACCTGCCTGGCCCTCTTTTACGACAAGGAAGAGGTGGGCAGCGACGGCAACACTGCGGCCAAAAGCTGTTTCCTGGAGGACCTGGTGGAGCAGCTCTTGGAGCGGGAGGGCCTCAGTCCCCTGCTGCGGCGCCGGGTGCTTATGAATTCCCGGGCCATCTCCGGCGACGTAAATGGCGCCCTGGATCCCGACTACCCCGAGGTGCACGAAAAACGGAATGCCGCCAAACTGGGCTACGGCGTCTGCCTCACCAAGTTCACCGGCCATGGCGGCAAGTACATGGCCAACGACGCCCACGCCGAGTATCTGGCCTGGCTGCGGCGCATCTTCAATGAGGCCGGCGTGATTTGGCAGGCGGCCCATCTGGGCAAAGTGGACGAGGGCGGCGGCGGCACCATCGCCAAATACTTGGCGGTGCACGGCATGGAGATCATCGACTCCGGGCCGCCGGTGCTCTCCATGCACTCGCCCTTGGAAGTGGCCTCCAAGGCGGATCTATTCATGACTTTCAAGGCCTTCCGCACCTTTTTCTTGGCGCCGGGCGCGTGAGAAGGCGTTTTCCGTTTTCCGTTTTCCGTTTTGCGGTTATAGTATAACGGTATGCGTCGGCCCGGACTCGGGCGGGGCAAGATCAGCCCTTGCCGGGGGAAGGGCCGCCAACCGCCTTCAAGGAACACGGAAACCTGGAATCCCCCATGGGCAAGTTTTTTTCCCGTTTTAAGTTTAAGGAGGCCGACCCCACCGGCGCCTCCTGGGGCAACATCACCAGCTTTTACAGCCTGCTCCTGTTTCTCATTGCCATTCCCTTTGTGCTTATCGTGGCCTTGGTGTGGCTCACCGGCATCCTGGGCTTCAGCGCCTGGATTTTCGCCGGGTTCGCGGTGCTGTTGGGCTATGCCGTGTACCGCACCTGGAGGAGCTGGGGAGGCTTCAAACAGCGCCTGGCAGCCCAAGGAAGCGAGTTCCACGACCTCATGCGGGAAGCTGCCAAGAGCGGCAAGGACGTGGAGATCTCCCTTCTGAACGGGGTACTGACCCTGAAATATCAAGGCCGGGGCAACTGGCCGGACGCGTTGCCGCCGCCGCGCCGGGAGTTGCTGGCCTTGGCGCCGCCGGAGCCCCAGGAAGCCGAAGACGCCCAGGACGCGGCGGCGCTTCCCCTTACCCCAGAGCGGATGCGGGTGGAGTTGGAGGGTTTCTTGCGCCTTCGGGATGAGGGGATCATCACCCCCGAGGAATTCGACCGCATCAAAGCAGGGCTGATGGAGCGGCTGTCGGCGTAATAAAGAAACCAGGATTCCGTTTTCAGATTCTGCAGGCAGGGGCGGGCCAACACGGCCTGCCTTTTTCTTTTTCCCGCCCGAGCCCAGAGCCTCTATGGGGTTCTTACCTTCGGCAGGCCGCGTCAGGGTAGCTCGTGGACTCCGAACCTCAACTTGTCCTCTGGCCTAAGCGGGCTCTTCCTTCTGGATCTCTTCTTTCCCCAAGGCGAAGGCGGGTCCGGCGGTGAGGGTGGTGGAGTCCCAAAAGTCCCGGCGGTAGCGGTAATATGCATGCAGCCGGCTCAGGCAGTGGATGAGCCGGATCAGGGCCGGGTCTTTCAGGCGGTCAAAACACGATTGCAGAAATACCAGAAAGGCGGCGGGCAGATAAAACCCTTCCTTGCCTACGCTGCCCCGAAAGTCCAGACGGTGGGAGCCGTCCTGGAGCTGATAGAAATCTGCCTGATAACGGCGCTCCGGCGCGGTGGGCGGGGCGGGCCCCAGGGTTACCGGTCCCAGCGGCAGCCGGGGCCGCTTGGGGGGACCCTCTTCCGTTATCACCAAGCTCTGCACCTGGTCCAGGAACTCCATGAGCTCCCGGGCCACCCGGGTTTCATTCTGCTCGGCCAGCTCATACAGGATGCGGGCGTAAAAATGCACGGCCAGGATGACGGTGTCGTTTTCCTGGTCCATGCTGCTATACCAAAACACTGAGGGCACGGCCAAGTGCTCGGGAAAGAAGTCCACCCGGATAGTAGTCTTATGGATGCCCCGCTTCCGGGTGAATCTGGACAGCCAGTTTTTCAGCATATGCACCTTTGCGCGAGATTGCCCTATCTCAGGCAGGGGAAGCCCTGAGCATTTCCCCCGGATTGTACCATCCGGCCCCTTGCGGCGAGCCTTTTTTTCATGGTTGGGCAGCCGGCGGGGCTTCCGCCACCGTTAGGGTGAAGCCATACCCCCCTTGGGCCAAATTGGCGGGCACCCCGAAAAAGACTATGGTAAAGGGTTGGCGGGTGTGGGGGGCCAGGATGCCAACCCCGGTTCTGCCGCCGGCGCTGTTGAGCCAACGGTTGATTTCCTCGGGGGCCAGGGAAGCCAATTCTTGATCGGTGAAAGTGCTGCCGGCAAAGGCCAGGCAGGAGGCGGCTTCCCGGTGATGGAGGTCCACCAGGGTGGCTTTGAGCCGCACGGGTCCCCGGGCGGTGGGACCCAGGTTCACCACCTCCCCCGTGAGCACCAAGAGCCTGCCGCCCTTGGCGTTTTCCAGGCCATGGAAGCGGGCCTCCCCCAATTCGATTTTGAGTTCCTGGAGTTCGGCCGAGGCCAGAGGCGGCGGCGGGAGCTTCGCCAGCGGCGCTCTGGTTCGGGGCGTCCCAAATCCCAGACGCTCCCCCCACTGCCAGACTGCCCCACCGCTTGCCAGGCCCAGCAGCATCAGGGTCAGGGCCCCCAGCGCCCAGCGGCGGCGCCGAGGCGAAGCGGGCGGGGAAAGGGGCGCGGGGGCATCCGGGGGGGAGGCCGCCGGACCGGAGTCCTCCCCTTGGGTGGGGGGGACCACAGCGGTTCCTGCTGCATCAGAACCGTCCGCGGCCGGGGAGGCCGCAACCTCCGGAAGTGGGTCAGGACGCCGGACGGTGAAGGTATATTGACAACGGGAGCACCGCACCCGGGCGGTTTCTCTCAGAATCAGGTTTTCCTCCAACTCAAAGCGGGTACCGCAACCCGGGCAGGTTACCACCATAGTGAGAACCCCTCGAAATCACTAACAAACCCAAGGCTTCACCACGTCAGCTTAATCGGTTGCCCGCAGAATGTCAAATTTTTCTCCGCCCCAGGCTTGTTCCTTGGCGCCCATGATTGCGGGCTGCGGCGCGGAAAGCCCGATAATTTCTGATTTACAGAACGGCAGGGATATTTTATAAATGAAAGATAAGTGCTGTCCGGTAGGGATTTTGCATGATCGCGTTTATAAACCCCCTCTCCACGGGGGGAGGGGGTTGGGGGAGGGGGGCGAATAAAGCAACTCAGCGTCATTACGAATAATTTCGCCATCCCCAGCCCAGCCCTCCCCCATCAAGGGGGAGGGAGCCTGAGATGCAGGCTCATTTATGTCCGGAGGTCTTTTTGCTAGGCGCCTCCTCTTCTCTCAGAGCCGAAACATCAAGGACAGGGGGTGATATCCTGGTCAGAGATGCCTTATGCGAAAAAATTGTGCCGGACAGCACGGGGCGCCGCTATGAAAAAATTGCCTCCTCCAGGGGGCGGCGGAGGATTTGCGGGAAAACCGGCGCCATGGCCCGATGGGATTGCGTCCCTGGAGGAAATTCTGCCTGGAGGGCAGCATCTTAATGTGTCTTCCCGGCTTGCCAGGTTAAAGCGGAACTGTCAGCCTAGCAAGCGTTGCTCCAGCCGATTGTCCAGGAGCAGGAAGGTCGGCGTTCGGGAGCGGGCGGCAGGTTCGCCACCTTGGAGCAGGAAGAAAAGATGCGGGAGCAGGGCAAGGGCCTGGTGGAGCCCTCCCAGTCCCTGGTGACCTTTGAGCGTCACCGAATCGGCGAGATCATCAACTCCCTGAAAACCCAACTGCCGGCTCCATGATCCTGTTCCTGATCAGCGGGGTGATCCTCACCATGGCGGTGAGCCGTAAGATCCTTACCCCCTCAGGGTAATCGAAAACGCCACCTCCGCATCGCCCGGGGCGATTTCCTGCCGTTGCCCGTCTGGGACACCCGGGATGAAACCCAGCAGGTGGTGGAGGCCTTTAACCGCATGGGGGCGGAGTTGGAGAAACGCCAGGACCAGCTGGTGCAGTCCAAAAAAATGTCCTCCCTGGGCATCCTCACCGCCGGGATTGCCCACCAGTTGAATAATCCGCTGAACAAATTTCCACCTGGCGGCCTCGGCCCCCCGAGCTGGCCATCGCCTTCGTCAGGGGCTTTGGCGGTTCTGTCAACTGGGCATTGTTCCGCATGATTGACATCAGACTCACCCTCATCATTCTGGTCGGCCCATGGCGGAGTATATATGCATTGATAAGAGAGCCCATTACCATAAATCCTGGTGGGCGTGGATGGTTCGCCGGGAAGATTACAGGCCCTCCACGGGGCTTTTAAGCTGGCCGGACCGCCGCTTCGCTTCAGCTCCCTATCCGTGGCTTCCCCCTAAGAAGTGGATTTGCGTCTGGCGGGAGTGACCAGGCCAAGAGGCGACAAAATGGCCGACCGGGGAGAAATCCGCAATTGTCTGTGATTGGCTGTCCCCCGGGGGTTTGCCATCACGGCGGCGGCCTGTCGGGCCTTCATGGAAGAATCCTCCTTGGGGGACCTCATCGTCCAGCGGCTTCCCTCCGCAAAGCCGGGGCATCTCGGGGCCCTTCAGCGCGCCAGCGAGGATATCCAGGCTGTCATCCTTGCGGCCCTTTTACCCCCCAAGCTCTTGTTCTATTGGCAACACCACGGATTTTTCCGGCAAGAGCTGCCTATGGCGGTGGGGCTGGTATATCTCTTCCCTGGCGCTGGGGAGTGGAGCAAGAGAAAGATGTGGGCAAACATCAACTTCCCGAAAGCCGAGGTCCAAAATCTTTTGCCTGTTTGCCGGTTAAGGTCAGACCAGGGCGGCTGAATTCTGAAGGTGTGCCGGCTATTCTTGGGCAAAGAGCCGGCCACCCGTGAAAAACTTCAGCAAATTGGAAAATCGTGGTATAAGGGGGGTTATCTTGTTCCACGAGGGTCAGCTATTCATCAGGAGTGATCAGGCGTTCCCGTTCTCCTTGCGGATCTGATGCTTTTCGGGGAATACCGTTTTCACGCCATTCTGGAAGACGAGGCCCTTCTGCCTCCCTATAAAGGCTCCACTTTCCGGGGGGTCTTCGGCGTCGCCCTGAAGCAGGTGGTCTGCGCCCTCAAGCGCCAGGAGTGCTCCACCTGTCTCCTAAACCGGCAGTGTCTCTACCCCCAAATCTTTGAGTTTCTCCCGGACCTTCACCCCCAAAGCGCTCCTCCCCCTCCCCACCCCTTTGTCATTGAACCGCCGCGGGATTCCCGCACCCGCCTGGCGCCGGGGGAGCCCTTTGAATTCACCCTGCTCCTCTTCGGGACCGCGAACCAGTCTCTGCCGTACTTCGTCTATGCCTTCCAGGAGATGGGCAGAATCGGCATCGGGAAGCGCACCCAGGGCCGCCGGGCCCGGTTCCACCTGGACACGGTGAGCTCACCGGGGGTGGGGGTGGTCTATGCAGCTGCCACCGGGGCGCTCACTCCCGTGGAGGTGGGGGAGCTCCGCCTGGGAGAACCCCCTGCAGCCCCGGTGCCCCGCCTTACCCTCTCCCTGCTGACGCCCTTGCGCCTGAAATTTCAGAACCGCCTGCAGGCGGAGCTGCCCTTCCACGTCCTGGTGCGGGCCGCGCTCCGGCGCCTCAGCAGCCTGATGAACCACTTCGGCGGGGGCGAGCCGCCCCTGGACTACCGGGGCCTCATTGCCCGGGCCCAGGAAGTGCGGGTGGCTAGGGCCGCCCTGCACTGGTTTGACTGGCAGCGCTACTCCAACCGCCAGGAGAGCGCCATGCTCATGGGGGGCCTGGTGGGGGAGGTGACCTATGCCGGCCGGTTGGCGGAATTCCTGCCTCTCCTGCGCTTTGTGGAGCAGGTCCACCTGGGCAAGGCCACCACCTTCGGCCTGGGGCAGGTGCAGGTTTGGCAGGCTCCTTAGAACCCATTGCAAAACCTCTTTTTTCTGCCACCCTGAGCGAAGCGAAGGGTCTCAACTCATTTAAGATACGAGGTTCTTCCCGTCGCTCAGCATGACAATTTTATTAAGCCAGGATTTTGAAACAGGTTCCAGGGAGTCCAGGCGCGTCAAGGAGGTCACATGCGTCATACGCTGATCTGCACGGTGGGCACCAGCCTGAAAAGCAATCTGGAGCACAGCCCCGACCGTCAGGATTGGCTCAATCTCTACCGCCAGGGGAGAATTCC
>FWPV01006558.1_pt1 | contig 22048 bp, 37 predicted proteins | sample 2228371 | NCBI WGS metagenome assembly FWPV01 (sample SAMEA103939776, study PRJEB20133) | metagenome | reverse complement strand
ACCTTTTCCTATCCCCTCCCCCTCGACGGGGGAGGGTTAGGGTGGGGGTGACGTTCAAGTTCAAGCTTTTCCGATCAATAGCCTGTGCCCTAGCGGCGGACAGGGATTTTTATCCAGGGATAAAAATTTCTGCGCGCGCCCGCTCCGCGCCTACAACACGTAACGGGCCAGATCCTCGCTTGCCGCCAAGTCGGCCAGTCGGGCGTCCACGTAAGCGGCGTCGATGGTCACCACTTCGCCCGCGCGCCGGTCCGCCTCGAAGGAGAGCTCGTCGAGCAGCCGCTCCATCACCGTGTACAGCCGGCGGGCGCCGATGTTCTCGGTGCGCTCGTTGACCTGCCAGGCGATCTCGGCGATGCGGCGGATGGCCTCCGGGGTGAATTCCAGGCGCACCCCCTCGGTCTCCAGCAGGGCCTGGTACTGGCGGATGAGACAGGCGTCGGTCTGGGTCAGGATGCGCTCGAAATCCTCCACTGTGAGGCTCGCCAGTTCCACCCGTATGGGAAATCTGCCCTGCAGCTCGGGGATCAGATCGGAGGGCTTGGCCAGGTGGAAGGCGCCGCTGGCGATGAACAGGATGTGGTCGGTCTTCACCATGCCGTACTTGGTGGAGACCGTGGCCCCTTCCACCAGGGGCAGGAGGTCGCGCTGCACCCCCTGGCGGGAGACGTCGGGGCCGTGGGTGTCGCCCCGGACGGCGATCTTGTCGATCTCGTCCAGGAAGACGATGCCGTTGGCCTCCAGATTGCGCAGGGCCTCGGCCTTGATCTCCTCCTCGTTGACGAGCTTGGCCGACTCCTCCTCGATGAGCCGCTGCAGGGCCTCGCGGACCTTGAGTCTCTTCCTGCGTCTGCGGCGGCCTCCCAGGCTCTGGAATACGCTCTGCAGCTGGGTGGCGAGATCCTCCATGCCCGGCGGCGCGAAGATCTCCATGGCAGCAGCGGGTGCGGCCAAGTCCAGCTCGACCTCCTTGTCGTCGAGCTGCCCCTCCCGCAGCATCTTGCGGAAGCGCTGGCGCGTGGCCGTGTCCTCGCGCGGCCTCTCCTCCTCCGGCCAGGCCTCGCGCGCCGGCGGCAGCAGGGCGTCCAGGATGCGTTCCTCGGCGGCCTCCTCGGCGCGGGTGCGCACCTTGCGGGTGGCCGCCTCGCGCGCCTGCTTGACGGCGATCTCGGCCAGGTCGCGGATGATGCTGTCCACGTCCTTGCCCACATAGCCCACCTCGGTGAACTTGGTGGCCTCCACCTTGATGAAGGGCGCTTGGGCCAGTTTGGCCAGGCGGCGGGCGATCTCCGTCTTGCCCACGCCGGTGGGGCCGATCATGAGGATGTTCTTGGGGGTGATCTCCTGGCGCAGGTGCTCGGGCACACGGCTGCGCCGCCAGCGGTTTCTCAGCGCGATGGCGCAGGCGCGCTTGGCTGCGTCCTGGCCGACGATATATTTGTCCAGCTCGTGGACGATCTCCTGGGGGGTCATCTGGGTCATGGTCATGCCGCTGTGATGTTGGGGGTGGCGGTGGTCACCGCACATGGCGTACATTCCGATCTTCGGTTTACAGTTTACAGCAGGCCCTGCCCGCGCACGCCGCGGCACGGCTCGGAGGTCATCATGAAACACCCCTGGCTTCACGGCTTCGTCATGCTGTGCCTGGCGCTCCCCGCCTGGGCGAACAAGACGGCAGTGGGCAACCTGGAACTGCATGCGGAGGCGATGCCCACCACCACCCTCACCGCCGAGGCGGCGCGGAACTACCGCGTCGAGCCGTCACCCGAGCGCGGACTGCTGCTGGTGACGGTGATGAAACGCGAGCGGGGCAATGCCGTCACCATCCCGGCCCAGGTCTATGCCGGCGCCATGAACAGGAACAATCTCACCATCAGCATCCCCCTGCGCGAGGTAAACGATGGCAAGGTGGTCTACTACCTGGGCGAGTTCCGGCTGACGCCACCGGACGAATTCCGTTTTCTGGTCAACGCGAATGTCCTCGGCACGCCGCTGAAGGCCGAGTTTAGCCGCAGTTTTCCCAGGGAGTGACGCTCATAATCCCCACCCCCGCGGCCATACCAGCCGCAGCAGCCCCCATAGCCCGAACGAGGCCACCGCCAGACCGGCCACGCGCCTTAGGCGCCGGTCTGCGGCAATGGCCCGCAGGCGATCCGCCGCCCAGCCCATGGCCAGCAGATTGGGCAGGGTGCCCAGGCCGAAAGCGAGCATGAGGCCAGCCCCCGCGAGCGGGCCGCCGCTTGCCAGGGCCGAGACCAGCACGCTGTAAGTGAGCCCGCAGGGCAGCCAGCCCCAGAGCAGACCGGCCAGCAGGGCCTGGGACGGACTGCGGATGGGCAGCAGTCGCCCGAGACGAGGCTGCAGACGCGCCCAGAGGGCGCCACCGGCCCGCTCCAGCACCAGTACCGCCCGGTTGAGCCCGGCCAGATAAAGCCCCAGCAGGATGAGCACGGCCTGGGCCAGTCCATACAGGGCATGCTGCAGGGGCAACAGTCTATGCGACAGAAAGGCGGCCGAGCCGATCAGGCCCGCCAAGGCGCCGGCCAGGGCATAGCTCAGGATGCGGCCCAGGTTGTAGCCCAGGTGAAAACCGAAGGACTGCCGCACCCCGCCCTGAAAGGACATGGCCGCCACGATGCCGCCGCACATCCCCACACAATGAGCCCCCCCCAGGAAGCCCACCAGGAAAGCGGCCAGCAGGGACAGTTCGGGCATAGGGCGGTCAGGGGTACAGGCTTCGGGCCTACTCGCAACGCATGCCGCCCTCGATCCAGGCGAGGACGTCGCGCTGCCAGGCCGCCGAGCCACCCACCACGGTGGGGCGTTGCCCCCCAGGGGTCATGCCCGAATCCAGGGCCCAGTGGATACGGCCATCCGAGAGCAGATGCTCCCTGAGCCTACTGCCACCGTCCCCCGCCCCGGCGTTGCGCTTGATCAGCAGGCAGGTCTCCCGCGGGGGAAGGCCGGTCCAGTCCAGGCGCGGCAGCGGCGCCTGCCACTCGCCCCCCTTGAGACCGGTCAGCTCCGGCAGGTGACAGGTGTCGCACAGATAGCGGTGGCGATGGGTGGTGTAGGACAGCCCCTGGCTGCGCCTACTGTTGAACTGATGGCAGGCAAGACAGCGCTCATGCTGGAACTTCGCGTAGAGGGCAGCGGAGAAGGCCACGCCCGGTCCGTCCTGGGGCCCCACGCCCAGGGCGGGCAGGACCCAGACACCTGCGACCAGGCCCAGACAGACGGCAGACCGCATCATCCGGATTTGGGAACGAACTGGGCGCGGTAGGCCGCGTAGGTGGAGGTCATGGCCAGGGGCAGGAACAGCAGCAGCCCCAGCCCGAAGGGGATCACGAGCGCCACCATGGCCACCGCGCTCAGCATCAGGGCAAAGAGGAGCATGGGCCGCCAGTTCACGAGACAGGCCCACAGGCTCCAGAACATGGCCTTGCCGGGCGGGAAGTCATGAAACAGGGCCAGGGCCGGCGCGAACCAGGTGGCCATGAGCACCGGCGTGAACAGGGCGGCACCGAGGAATAGGGCCGGCATAGCCCGCTCCAGCAAGGCGCGTGCCTCTTCCGGCGGCATCTCCTGGGGACGGACGGAGAGGGCAAGCATGCGTTCGAAGGCATCCCCGGCGATCCAGGCCATGACCTGGCCCACCACCAGGTGCGCCGCCAGATACACGATTCCCAGGGTGAGCAGGGCATTTCGGCCCCGGTAGAATCCCGCCCCTGCATGAATGAGGCCCGTGGGTTCGCCCCGCTCGGCGGCCTGGGCCGCGGCCATGTAGGCCGCCACCAGGAAAGGGGAGGCCAATTCCACGACCAGGGGGCCGGCCACCGGGATCAGGCCAATGCCGTAAGCGGCCAGGAAGAAGGCCGCGCTCATCCCCATCCAGGGGATGGCCGCCGGCGTGAACAGGCGCCAGCCGTTTTTCATCCACTCCACGGCGGCGGCCGCCGGCGGGCGGGTCACGGTCAGGCTGGTCATGACGGGGGACGGGACGTCAGACGACCGGGTGAGAAGGATTCGGCTTCAGAAGGCGAAGATCACCCACAGGGGCACCATGAAATGGGGTGACAGGTCATCATGCCGCACGAGTTGGCCATCCCCCCGGATGTCCAGCAGGTAGTAGGGACGGCCATGGGGCGGGGTGACCTTGATGGCATAGAGGCGGCCGCGGATGCGATACTCCTCGACGCGATCCGGACCGCGGGTGGTGATGGTCACCTCGGGCTCCAGGCTGGTGTCCGGCATGCCCGGCGGCGGCGGGATCTCCGGCAGGGGGATGAGATCGGCGGGCCGCTGGGCCAGGACCGGGCCGGTCAGCATGAGACCGGTCAAGAGGAAAACGGATATGCGTCGCATGGGAGCCCTTTCATCGAAAGCCCGGTGTTCACCGGCAACGAGGGGCGTATATTGTACAGCGCCCCCGTACCCCAGGTCCGGCCATCACAGATTGAGCAGGATCTCCCGCTCCTGCACCGAAGGTTCGAAGCCGCGGCGCTCGTAGTGCTGGAAGATGGCGTCCACCACCTGCTCCGGCGCGTCGATCACCTGCACCAGGTGCAGGTCCTCGGGGGCGATCATGCCCTCGCGCACCAGGGTGTCACGGAACCAGTCCACCAATCCCGCCCAGAAGCGGCTCTCCACTAGGATGATGGGGATGCGGCGGGTCTTGCCGGTCTGCACCAGGGTCAGCACCTCCATCAGCTCGTCCAGGGTGCCGAAGCCGCCGGGCATAATCACATAGGCGGCGGCGAACTTGACGAACATCACCTTGCGGGCGAAAAAATGGCGGAAGGTCTGGCTGATGTCCTGGTATGGATTGGCACGCTGTTCGTGGGGCAGTTGGATGTTGAGCCCCACACTGGGGGACTTGCCGAAGTAGGCCCCCTTGTTGGCCGCCTCCATCACCCCGGGCCCGCCCCCCGAGACCACGGCGAAGCCCGCATCCGAGAGCTTGCGGGCGATGACCTCGGTGAGCTGATAATAAGCGTGGTCCGGCGGGATGCGGGCCGAGCCAAAGATGGAGACCGCCGGCCGGATGGGGGCCAGGCGCTCGGTGGCCTCCACGAACTCGGCCATGATCTCGAACATGCGCCAGGACTCGCGCGCCGAGGTGATAGCCTCCTGGCTGTGGCCGGGGTCGATGCGGGTGGGAATCTTGTCATGCATGGGGGATACCTTTGACCGAAACGCTGCTCCTGGTGGATGGCTCCAGCTACCTCTACCGCGCCTTCCACGCCCTGCCGGACCTCAGGAACCGGGAGGGACTGCCTACCGGCGCCCTCTACGGCGTCATCAACATGCTGCGCCGGCTCAGGCGCGAGGTACCGGCCGGCTACGCCGCCTGCGTCTTCGACGCGCCGGGCAGGACCTTCCGGGACGCATTGTATCCGGAATACAAGGCCCACCGCCCTCCCATGCCGGAGGAGCTGGCCGTCCAGATCGCCCCCCTGCACGAGACCATCCAGGCCCTGGGCTGGCCCCTCATCATGCTGGAGGGCGTGGAGGCCGACGACGTCATCGGCACCCTGGCCCGGGAGGCCGAGGCCCAGGGCCTGCGCACCATCATCTCCAGCGGTGACAAGGACCTCTGCCAACTGGTGAGCCCCGCCATCACGGTGGTGGACACCATGGCCAACCGGACCTACGACCCGGCAGGGGTCCTGGAAAAGTTCGGCGTGCCGCCCGAGCGCGTCCTGGATTGGCTAACCCTGGTGGGGGATACGGTGGACAACGTGCCGGGCGTGGACAAGGTGGGCCCCAAGACCGCCAGCAAATGGCTCACGGAATACGGCAGCCTGGAGTCGCTCATGGCGCGCGCCGGCGAGATCAAAGGCGTGGCCGGGGAGAACCTGCGCCGGGCCGTGGACTGGCTGCCCAGGGCCCGGGAGCTGCTGCGGGTGCGCACCGATCTCGCCCTACCCGTCAGACCCCGCGACCTCGCGTGGCGGGAGGAAGACCGGCACCGCCTGCGCGAGCTGTTCACCCGCTTCAACTTCCGCACCTGGCTCAGTGAGCTCGACACCCCCGATGCGCGCGAGCCCCAACCGGCGGCGCATGCGACCGACGCCCCGCCCGGCCAGTCCCGACAGCGCCACTACGAGGCCCTGCTGGACGAGGCCGCCCTGGAGCGCTGGCTGAAAAAGCTCCAGGCCGCCCCCCTGGTGGCCCTGGACACGGAGACCACCTCCCTCGACCCCATGCAGGCCCGGCTGGTGGGGCTTTCCTTCAGTGTGTCGCCCGGCGAGGCCGCCTATCTGCCCCTTGCCCACCGCTATGCCGGCGCCCCGCCGCAACTGGACCTCGCCCGCACGCTCGAGCGGCTCAAGCCCTGGCTGGAGGACCCGACACGTGCCAAGCTGGGTCAGAACCTCAAATATGACTGGCACGTGCTCAAAAACCACGGCATCGAGCTCAAGGGCATCGCCCACGACACCCTACTCGAGAGCTATGTACTAGAGGCCCACGAGCGCCACGACATGGACAGCCTGGCCGAGCGCCACCTGGGCCTTAAGACCCTCCGCTACGAGGAGGTCTGCGGCAAAGGGGCCGCCCAGATTGGCTTCGACCAGGTGGAGCTCGACCGCGCTACAGCCTACGCCGCCGAAGACGCCGACGTCACCCTGCGCCTGCATGCCCATCTCCACCCCAGGCTGCGGAATGATGCGGGCCTCGACTTCGTCTACCACCGCATCGAGATGCCGCTACTACCCGTGCTGGCGCGCATGGAACGCACCGGCGTGCTCATCGACACTGAGCTCCTCGCCAGCCACTCGGCCTGGCTCGCCCAAGAGATGGCTGAGCTAGAGGCGCGGGCCCACGCCGCTGCCGGCCGTCCCTTCAATCTCAACTCCCCGAAACAGCTGGCGGAGATCTTCTTCAACGACCTGGGGCTGCCGGTGCTAAAGAAGACCCCCAAGGGGGCCCCCTCCACCGACGAAGAGGTGCTGGAGCGGCTGGCCCTGGACTTCCCCCTGCCCCGCCTGTTGCTGGACTATCGGGCCTTGAGCAAGCTCAAGTCCACTTACACCGACAAGCTGCCCCAGATGGTGGACCCCGCCACCGGCCGGGTGCACACCACCTATTCCCAGGCGGTGGCGGTCACAGGAAGGCTCACCTCACTGGAGCCCAACCTGCAGAACATCCCGGTGCGCACCCCTGAAGGCCGCAGGATCCGCGAGGCCTTCATCGCCGCACCGGGCTTCGTCCTCGTCTCGGCCGATTACTCCCAGATCGAGCTGCGGATCATGGCCCACCTCTCGGGCGACGCGCGACTGCTCGCCGCCTTCCGGGAGGACGCCGACATCCACCGGGCCACCGCCGCCGAGGTGCTGGGTCTCGACCCTTCCCAGGTCACGCCCGAACATCGGCGCATGGCCAAGGCCGTCAACTTCGGCCTCATCTACGGCATGTCCGCCTACGGGCTGGCCGCCCAGCTCAACATCGAGCGCACCGCCGCCCAGAACTACATCGACCGCTACTTCGCCCGCTATCCCGGGGTCGCCCGCTATATGGAGACCACCCGCACCCTGGCGCGGGAGCGGGGCTACGTGGAGACCCTCTTCGGTCGGCGGCTCTACCTGCCCGAGATCGCCAGCGGCAACCCCGCCCGCCGCAGCGCCGCCGAGCGCGCCGCCATCAACGCCCCCATGCAGGGCACCGCCGCCGACCTCATCAAGCTCGCCATGCTGGCCGTGCAGAACTGGCTGGATGACCGTGGATTCAAGAGCCGGCTCATCATGCAGGTGCACGACGAGCTGGTGCTGGAGGTGGCCGAGCCAGAACTGGACGAGGTGCGCGCGCGTCTGCCCCAGCTCATGGGCGGCGTGGCCGAACTCGAGGTGCCCCTGAAAGTGGAGGTGGGTGTGGGCCCCAACTGGGAGGCGGCACACTGATGATGCCCGCCCTTCGCCAGCATGTGTTCGACGCTGTCGGCATGGGCACGGGCGCAAGCCCCCCGTGCTGGTAGCCAGGCGCCCCCGTAAAAGCCGGCACGCCGCCGGCTTAGCTGTCGAGGGGCGTCCTCACTGGGAGGTGCCGGCCTCCCCGGTCTGGGGCGTCGGGCGGTCCACCAGCTCCACTAGGGCCATGGGGGCGTTGTCCCCCTTGCGGAAGCCGTATTTGAGGATGCGCACGTAGCCGCCGGGACGGTTCATGAAACGGGGGCCCAGATCGTCGAAGATCTTGACCACGTTCTCCCGGTCCCGCAGACGGTTGAAGGCGAGCCTGCGGTTGGCCAGGCTGGGTTTCTTGCCCAGGGTGATGAGGGGCTCCACCACCCGGCGCAGCTCCTTGGCCTTGGGCAGGGTGGTGACGATCTGCTCGTGCCGCAACAGGGCGTTGGACAGATTGCGCAACAGGGCCTGCCGGTGGCTGGTGGGGCGGTTGAGTTTACGGTTGGACTGACGGTGGCGCATATTTCACCTCTTGCAGGGACCCGTCAGGGCCTTTCCAGACCCGGCGGGGGCCAGTTCTCCAGCTTCATGCCCAGGGTGAGGCCGCGGGCGGCCAGCACGTCCTTGATCTCGTTCAGGGACTTGCGCCCCAGGTTGGGGGTCTTTAGCAGTTCGGTCTCGGTACGCTGGATCAGGTCACCGATGTAGTAGATGTTCTCCGCCTTGAGACAGTTGGCCGAGCGGACGGTGAGTTCCAGATCGTCCACAGGACGGGTGAGGATGGGGTCCACCTGCGGACTCGTCACCCGGGGTTGCTCGCCAGGCAGGCTCACCCCCTTGAGATCGGCGAAGGAGGTGAGCTGTTCGATGAGCAGGCGCGCGGCGGCGCGCACCGCCTCTTCCGGTTCGATCACCCCGTTGGTCTCGATCTCCAGCACCAGTTTGTCCAGGTCGGTGCGCTGCTCGACGCGGGCACTCTCGACGCTGAAGGCGACCTTCTTCACCGGGCTGAACAGGGCATCCATCACGATCACGCCCACGGGGCGGGACTCCTCCCGCTGGTTGCGTGCCGTAGCCGGCACGTAGCCACGCCCGGCCTCGATCTTGATGTCCATCTCCAGGCGGCCGCCCTTGGTCAGGTGGGCGATGACGTGCTCGGGGTTGAGCACCTCCACGTCGTGGCCTGCTTCGATGTCGGCAGCGGTGACCACACAGTCGCCCGCCTTGCTGATCCGCACCCAGGCCTCGTCCCGGTTATGCAGCTTGACGGCCAGGCCCTTGAGGTTGAGCAGGATGTCCACCACGTCCTCCTGCACGCCCTCCAGGGTGGAGTATTCGTGCACCACACCGGCAATCTTCACCTCGGTGGGGGCATAGCCCTGCATGGAGGACAGCAAGATGCGCCGCAGGGCATTGCCCAGGGTGTGGCCGTAGCCACGCTCGAAGGGTTCGAGACTGATGCGCGCCTGGCGGGGGGAAATGCTGTGGACCTCGACGATGCGGGGCTTCAGCAGTTCACCGGTATTCGACATAGATTCAGTCCTTTAGTAGCCGGGGCGATTACTTGGAGTACAGCTCGATGACCATGCTCTCGTTGATGGTGGGCGGCAGCTCTGCCCGCTGCGGGCGCGCCTTGAAGACACCCTTGAGTGCCTTGACGTCCACCTCCACCCATTCGGGGAAGCCGCGGCTCTCTGCCGCCTCTACCGCCGCCTTGATGCGCAACTGCCCCTTGGCGCGTTCCGCCACCTCGATGACATCCCCAGGGCGAACCTGATAGGAGGGGATGTTGACGCGCTTGCCATTGACCAGGATGCCGTTGTGCCGAACCACCTGCCTAGCCTCCGAGCGGCTGGCACCGAAACCCATGCGATAGGCCACGTTGTCCAGGCGGGACTCCAGGATCTGCAACAGGTTCTCCCCCGTCACCCCGCGGCGCCGGTCGGCCTCCTGGTAGGCGAGGCGGAACTGGCGCTCCAACACACCGTAGATCCGGCGGATCTTCTGCTTCTCACGCAGCTGCTTGCCGTAGTCGGACACGCGCGGGGACTTGGCGCCGTGCTGTCCGGGCGGCTGGGGCCGCCGCTCGATGGCGCATTTGTCCGTATAGCACTTCTCGCCCTTGAGGAAGAGCTTCTCCCCCTCCCGGCGGCACTGACGGCATTTGGGATCGATATTGCGGGCCACGGTGCGCTCCTAATCAGACACGACGTTTCTTGGGCGGGCGGCAGCCGTTGTGGGGCAGCGGCGTCACGTCGGAGATGCTGGTGATCTTGAACCCCAGGGCATTGAGGGCGCGCACGGAGGATTCCCGCCCCGGGCCGGGCCCCTTGACGCGCACCTCCAGATTCTTGACTCCGTACTCCAGGGCCTGCCTGCCGGCGTTCTCGGCGGCCACCTGGGCGGCGAACGGCGTGCTCTTGCGCGAGCCCTTGAAGCCGGCGCCCCCGGAGGTCGCCCAGCACAGGGTGTTGCCCTGCCGGTCGGTGATGGTGATGATGGTGTTGTTGAAGGAGGCGTGCACGTGGGCGACGGCGTCTGCCACGTTCTTCTTGACCTTCTTGCGCGCGCGTGCGGCTGCTTGTGCCTTGGCCATGTCTGTGTCCAGTTATTTCTTCAATTGCATCTGCTTGCGGGGACCCTTGCGGGTACGGGCGTTGGTCCGGGTGCGCTGCCCGCGCACCGGCAGCCCGCGGCGGTGACGCACGCCGCGGTAGCAACCCAGGTCCATCAGACGCTTGATGTTCATAGTGACTTCACGGCGCAGATCACCCTCCACCGTGAATTGGCTCACGCCCTCGCGCAGCCTGTCGATCTGTTCCTCGGTCAGGTCCTTGATCTTGGTGGACGGATTCACCCCGGCCTGCTCACAGATGAGACGGGCGCGACTGCGACCGATGCCGTAGATCGCGGTGAGGGCGATCACGGCGTGCTTGTGGTTCGGGATGTTTACCCCGGCGATACGGGCCATGCCGATCTCCCAGCAGTATCGTGAAACTTAAAATTATAACAGACGCGTTGCCAGCCCTGCAAGGAGCAATTCGCGTCCCTTCATCATCCCTGGCGCTGTTTGTGCTTGGCCTCGCTGCAGATCACGCGCACCACACCCTTGCGGCGCACGATCCTGCATTTGCGGCAGATCTTCTTCACAGAGGCTTGTACACGCATGTGTGACTCCTTTCCTATCACTTACTTCGCGCGGAACACGATGCGCGCGCGACTCAGGTCGTAAGGCGTGAGTTCCACGGTCACCTTGTCGCCTGGCAGGATGCGGATTTAGTGCATGCGCATCTTGCCGGAGATGTGGCCCAAAACCACATGCCCGTTCTCCAGCCTCACCCGGAAGGTGGCGTTGGGCAAGGTCTCCAGGACCTCGCCTTGCATCTGGATGACGTCTTCCTTGGCCATGGTCTCAGCGCGCTAGGAAGTTGCCGCCCTTGAAGTTCGCCTTCTTGAGCAGGCTTTCGTACTGGTGTGTCATGATGTAGGCCTGCACCTGGGCCATGAAGTCCATGGTCACCACCACGATGATGAGCAGACTGGTGCCGCCGAAGTAGAAGGGCACGTTCCATTTGACGATCAGGAACTCGGGCAGCAGGCACACCAGGGTGATGTAGATGGCGCCCACCAGGGTCAGACGCGTCATGATCTTGTCGATGTAGCGGGCGGTCTGCTCACCCGGGCGGATGCCGGGCACGAAGGCGCCGCTCTTTTTCAGGTTGTCCGCCGTCTCCTTGGGGTTGAAGACCAAGGCGGTGTAGAAGAAGCAGAAGAAGACGATGGCCGCCGCATAGAGCATAACGTAGATGGGCTGGCCGGGGGACAGGGTGGCGGCGATGTCCCGCAACCAGGTCATGCTCTGGCCGGAGCCGAACCAGCCCGCCAGGGTGGCCGGAAACAGGATGATGGAGCTGGCGAAGATGGGCGGGATCACCCCGGCCATGTTGACCTTGAGGGGCAGATGGGAGCTCTGGCCGCCGTAGACCTTGTTGCCCACCTGGCGCTTAGCGTAGTTCACCAGGATCTTGCGTTGCGCCCGCTCCACGAACACCACGAAGGCGGTGACCAGCAGGGCGCCCACGAACAGCATCAGCACCAGGGGGATGGAGAAGGCGCCCGTGCGGGTGAGTTCCAGGGTGCCGCCGATGGCCTGGGGTAGCCCCGCCACGATGCCCGCGAAGATGATGATGGAGATGCCGTTGCCGAGGCCCCGCTCGGTAATCTGCTCCCCCAGCCACATGAGGAACATGGTACCCGTGACCAGGGTGACCACAGTGGTGATGCGGAACATGAAGCCCGGGTCCAGCACCAGTCCCGGCTGGCCCTCGAGGGCGATAGCGATGCCCAGGGACTGGAAGGTGGCCAGCACCACGGTGCCGTAACGGGTGTACTGGGTGATCTTGCGCCGCCCGGCCTCGCCCTCCTTTTTCAGCGCCTCTAGCTGCGGTGAGACCACCGTGAGGAGCTGCATGATGATGGAGGCGGAGATGTAGGGCATGATGCCCAGGGCGAAGATGGAGAAGCGCTCCAGGGCGCCGCCGGAGAACATGTTGAACATGCCCAGGATGCCGCCCTGCTGGCCCCGGAAGAGGTCCGCCATGACGTGGGGGTCGATGCCCGGCACCGGCACGAAGGTGCCGATGCGATAGACGATCAGGGCCCCGATGAGAAACCAAAGGCGACGCTTGAGGTCGCCCATCTTGCCAGACAGCGCAAGGAGGTTGGCGGCGGCGTTGGCCAAGGCGAAGATCCCCTCAATCCGCGATGCTGCCGCCCGCCGCCTCGATGGCGGCGCGGGCGCCCTTGGTCACCAATACGCCCTTGAGCCTCACCGCCCGGTCGATCTTGCCGGAGAGGATCACCTTGACACTGCGGGCGAGCTTGGGCACCAGCCCTGCCTGCTTGAGGACCGTCATGTCGATCTCGTCAACGGGCAGCCTGGCCAGTTCCGACAGGCGCACCTCGGCCTTGTCGTCGCGGGTGGGAGAGACGAAGCCGCGCTTGGGAAGGCGCCGCTGCAGGGGCATCTGCCCACCCTCGAAGCCCACCTTGTGAAAACCGCCCGCGCGGGACTTCTGGCCTTTGTGGCCGCGGCCGCAGGTCTTGCCCAGACCCGAGCCGATGCCACGCCCCACCCTCTTGCGGGCGTGACGGCTGCCCGCAGCGGGCTTGATCGTGTTCAGTTTCATGCCACCACCTCACTCTTGACCAGGTAGTTCACCTGCTGGATCATGCCGCGCACGGCCGGCGTGTCCTCCAGGACCACGCTCTGGTGCATGCGCCGCAAACCCAGGCCCCGTACACAGTCCCGGTGGCTGCGCTTGGTGCCGATGGGGCTCTTCACCAGGGTAACGCGGATCTTGCCTTTTGCCTCACTCATGGCTCACTCCAGGATCTCGGCCACACTCTTGCCTCGCTTGGCCGCCACCTCGCTCGGCGTCATCATCTGCCGTAGCCCATCCAGGGTGGCGCGCACCACGTTGTAGGGATTGGTCGAGCCCAGGCATTTGGCCAGCACGTCGGTCACCCCCATCACCTCGAAGACGGCGCGCATGGCGCCGCCTGCGATGATGCCGGTGCCGGGCGAGGCCGGCTGGATGAGGACCTTGGAGGCACCGTGCTTGCCGATCACCGGGTGATGGAAGGTGCCGTTCTTGAGCGGGATCTTGACCATTTTGCGACGCGCCTCCTCCATGGCCTTCTGTACGGCCACCGGCACCTCGCGGGCCTTGCCCTTGCCCATGCCGATGCCGCCATCGCCGTCACCCACCACGGTGAGCGCCGCGAAGCTCAGGATACGGCCGCCCTTGACCACCTTGGTGACCCGGTTGACCGAGATCATCTTCTCGCGCAGGCCGTCGGTACGCTCTTCCTGCTGTTGCTCGACTCTAGCCATTGACTCGCTTCCTCGCTCAGAACTCCAGGCCGTGCTCGCGCGCCGCCTCGGCCAGGGCCTTGACACGTCCGTGGTAGGCATAGCCAGAACGGTCGAATGCCACCCGCGTCACACCGGCCGCGCGCGCCTTCTCCGCGATGCGCTGGCCGACCACACGCGCGGCCTCCACGTTGCCGCCGCTCTTGATCTGGCCGCGCACCTCCTTCTCCAGGGTGGATGCGGAGGCCAGCACACGGCCGCCACTGGCATCGACGATCTGCGCGTAGATGTGGCAGTTGCTACGATGCACACAAAGCCGCACTGCGCCCTGCTCGGCGATCCGGGCGCGGGTTCTACGCGCTCGGCGCAGGCGCCGTAGATTTTTGTCCATGGTCGCCACTCCTGGTTATTTCTTCTTGGTCTCTTTCAAGACCACCACTTCGTCCGCATAGCGGATGCCCTTGCCCTTGTAAGGCTCGGGGGGACGGTAGGCACGCACGTCGGCGGCCACCTGCCCCACCTGTTGCTTATCGGCCCCCCGGATGACGATCTCCGTCTGACTAGGGGTTTCCACCTGGATGCCGGCGGGCATGACGTGCTCCACCGGGTGGGAGAAGCCCAGGTTCAGCGTGAGCTTGTTCCCCTGGGCCTGGGCGCGATAGCCCACGCCTACCAGGGCGAGCCGCTTCTCGAAGCCCTGGCTCACGCCCCGCACCATGTTGGCCAACAGGGCGCGCATGGTGCCGGACATGGCGTGGGCCTGACGGCTGTCATTGGCAGCCGCCACCACGAGCCGGCCCGCGTCCAGGCTCACCTTCACGTCCTGGGTCAGCGCCCGGACGAGCTCCCCCTTGGGTCCTTTCATCCGGATCTGACCCTCGGTGAGGCTCACCTCCACACCTTGGGGCAGGGGCACGGGATTCTTGGCGATACGAGACATGCTGCACCTTTAGGCCACGATACAAAGGACCTCACCGCCAACGCCCAGTGAGCGGGCCCTGCGGTCGGTCATCACACCCTTGGAGGTGGACACGATGGCCACCCCCAGCCCATTCATCACCCGGGGCAGGTCGCGCATGCCCTTGTAGATGCGCAGCCCCGGCCTTGAGACGCGCTCGATGCGCTCGATCACCGGCCGGCCGGCGTAGTATTTGAGGGCGATCTCCATCTCGGGCACGGCGCCTTCCTCACGCACCACGAAATCCTCGATGTAACCCTCTTCCTTGAGGACCTGGGCGATGGCCTTCTTGAGCTTAGAGGCCGGCATCCGCACGCTGGCCTTCTCGGACAATTGGGCATTGCGGATGCGGGTCAGCATATCGGCGATAGGGTCGCTCATGCTCATGCTCGTACTCCTTACCAGCTGGCCTTGATCACGCCCGGGATCTCGCCGCGCATGGCAAGCTCACGGATCTTGTTGCGGCACAGGCCGAACTTGCGGAACACCCCGCGGGGGCGTCCGGTGAGCTGGCAGCGGTTCCTCAGCCGGGTGGGGCTGGCGTTGCGCGGCAGCTGCTGCAGTTGCAGCCGTGCCTGCATGCGCTCTTCATGGGAGCGGCCCGGGTCGCGGATGATCGCTAGCAGCTCGGCGCGCTTGCCGGCATATTTCTTCACCAGCCGCCGGCGCTTCTCTTCACGGTTGATCAACGAAAGCTTGGCCATCTCAACCTCAATTCTTGAACGGGAACTTGAACGCGCTCAGCAGTGCCTTGGCCTCGGCGTCGCTCTTGGCGGTCGTGGTGATGGTGATGTTCATCCCCCGCAGGGCGTCGATCTTGTCATACTCGATCTCCGGGAAGATGATCTGCTCCTTGATCCCCATGTTGAAATTACCGCGTCCGTCGAAGCCCTTACCGCCGATGCCGCGAAAGTCGCGGATACGAGGGATGGCCACCGAGATGAGCCGGTCGAGGAACTCATACATGCGCTCCCGGCGCAGGGTCACCTTGCAACCGATGGGGTAACCTTGCCGGATCTTGAAGGCCGCGATGGACTTACGGGATTTGGTGACCACCGGCTTCTGGCCGGCGATCTTGGCCATGTCGGCCACGGCGTGCTCCATGACCTTCTTGTCGCCCACGGCCTCGCCCACCCCCATGTTGAGGGTGATCTTGGTGATGCGAGGCACTTCCATCACCGACTTGTAGCCGAAGCGCTGCATGAGCTGCGGCACCACGGTGGTCTTGTAGTATTCCTTGAGTCTCGCCATGACCAGCCTCACACATCCACCACTTCGCCATTGGACTTGAAGTAGCGCACGCGCCGCCCGTCCTCCAGCGTCTTGACCCCCACCCGATCCCCCTTGCCAGTGGCCGGATTGAACAAGGCCACATTGGAGATGTGGATGGGCATGTCCTTGTCCATGAAACCGCCGGTGGTGCCCTTCAGGGGGTTGGGCTTGACCGCGCGCCTGACCCGGTTCACCCCTTCCACCACCACCCGGTCCTCCAGCACCTTGAGCACGGTGCCCCGGCGACCTTTGTCCTTGCCCGTGAGCACCACCACCTGGTCGCCTTTCTTGATCTTCCTCATGCCACGCTCCTCACAGGACCTCGGGGGCCAGCGACACGATCTTCATGAACCGCTCGGTGCGCAGCTCGCGCGTGACCGGGCCGAAGATGCGGGTGCCGATGGGTTCCAGCTTGTTGTTGAGTAGCACGGCGGCGTTGCGGTCGAACTTGATGAGGGAGCCATCCGGGCGGCGCACGCCCTTGGCGGTCCGCACCACCACGGCGTTGTACACGTCGCCCTTCTTGACCCGCCCGCGCGGGGCAGCGTCCTTGACGCTGACCTTGATGATGTCGCCGATGCCGGCATAGCGCCGCTTGGAGCCGCCTAGCACCTTGATGCACATCACGGTACGCGCGCCGGTATTGTCGGCCACGTCCAGCATGGACTGCATTTGGATCATGATTCTCTCTCCAACTTACCCCGCCGCCTTTGCCTGCGGTCGGGCAGTTTTGGACCCCGTTCGGGATGCGGGCCACCGACACGCGGCGGCAAAGACGGATAAATATAAACCAGAAACGCCTTTGGGCGCAAGAAGCTCACACCAGCTTGGCCCGCTCCACCAGCCTTGTGACCTTCCAGGCCTTGGTCTTGGAGATGGGCCGGCATTCCTCGATCACCACCACGTCGCCGATGCGGTATTGGTTGGTCTCATCGTGGGCATGGTATTTCTTGGAGCGGCGGATCACCTTGCCATAGAGGGGGTGTTTGACCCGGCGCTCCACCAGCACGGTCACCGTCTTGTCCATCTTGTCGCTCACCACCCGGCCGGTGAGTGCGCGCACGATCTTGGTCTTTTGCTGTTCGGTCATGACTTCCCTCCTCAGGCCGCGCCCTGCTTCCTCACGGCATGCATCACCGTGCGCACGCGGGCGATGTCCCGGCGCACCCGCCTGAGCTCATGGGTCTTGTTGGTCTGCTGGGTGGCCAGCTGCATGCGCAGGCTGAACTGGGCACGCAGCAGTTCCTTGAGCTCGCGATCGAGCTCCTCCAGGCTCTTCTTACGCAATTCGCTAGCTTTCACGTTCAGCCTCCCACCATGCGGGTGACGAAGACGGTGGGCACGGGCAGCTTGGCCGCCGCAAGCCGGAAGGCCTCGCGCGCCATCTCCTCGCTCACCCCCTCCATTTCGTAGAGCACCTTGCCCGGCTGGATCTCGGCCACCCAGTACTCGGGCGAGCCCTTGCCGTTGCCCATGCGCACCTCGGCGGGCTTCTGGGAAATGGGCTTGTCCGGGAAGATGCGGATCCAGATGCGGCCGCCGCGCTTGACGTGGCGGGTCATAGCACGCCGGGCGGCCTCGATCTGGCGGGCCGTGATACGGCCGCGGCCGATGGCCTTGAGCCCGTATTCACCGAAACTGACCTTGGTGCCGCGCGTTGCCAAGCCCTTGTTGCGGCCCTTCTGCTCCTTACGGTATTTCCTTCTGTTGGGTTGCAGCATGATGCTTACTCCTTGGCGGCACGCGCCGGGCGGCGGGCCCTGCGCTCGGACTCGGGAGCGGCGGCCGGCTTCTCGCCGCGGCCCAGATTCTCGCCCTTATAAACCCAGACCTTGATACCGATGACGCCGTAGGTGGTCTTGGCCTCGGCGAAGCCGTAATCAATGTCGGCGCGCAGGGTGTGCAGGGGCACGCGCCCTTCCCGATACCATTCGGTGCGGGCGATCTCGGCGCCGTTGAGCCGTCCCGAGCTCATGATCTTGATGCCCTGGGCACCGAAACGCATGGCGCTCTGCATGGCCCGCTTCATGGCGCGCCGGAACATGATGCGTTTTTCCAGCTGGTTGGCGATGGAGTCGGCGACGATCTGGGCGTCCAGCTCGGGCTTGCGCACCTCCTCGATGTTGAGGGTGACGGGCACCGACATCATGCTGGCGAGCTTGCGGCGCAGCGCCTCGATGTCCTCACCCTTCTTGCCGATGACCACCCCCGGCTTGGCCGAGTACAGGGTGATGCGGGCGTTCTTGGCCGGGCGCTCAATGATGATCCTGGATAGGGCGGCATGGGCGAGCTTGCGCCGCAGGAAGTCGCGCACCTTGATGTCTTCGTTGAGCACCGCGCTATAGTTGCGGGAGTTGGCGAACCACTTAGAACTCCAGTTGCGGTTCACGCTCAGGCGGAAGCCGGTCGGATGGATCTTCTGTCCCATGTTCTTTCCTCAGTCTCCCACGGTCACGGTGATGTGACAGGTGGGTTTCAGGATGCGGTTGCCACGCCCCTTGGCGCGTGCCGTGAAACGCTTGAGGGTAGGGCCCTGGTCCACGTGGATGGCCTTGACCTTCAGCTCATCGATGTCGGCACCCTCGTTGTGCTCGGCGTTGGCGATGGCCGACTCCAGCACTTTCTTGATCACCACGGCCGCCTTCTTGGGCGTGAAGGTGAGTAGCCCCAAGGCCTTGTCCACGGGTTTGCCGCGGATCATGTCGGCGACCAATCTCGCTTTCTGCGCGGACAGCCTTGTCCCGCGCAATACCGCTCTGACTTCCATCATCGGCTCCTTACTTCTTTGCCTTCTTGTCGGCGGCGTGGCCCTTGAAGGTGCGGGTCAGGGAGAATTCGCCCAGCTTGTGACCCACCATGTTCTCGGTGATGTAGACCGGGATGTGCTGCTTGCCGTTGTGCACCGCGATGGTCAGGCCCACGAAGTCGGGCAGGATCGTGGAACGGCGCGACCAGGTCTTGATGGGCCGCTTGTCGCCGCTCGCCTGGGCCTTGGTGACTTTGGCGAGCAGGTGGGCATCGACGAAGGGGCCTTTCTTGATCGAACGTGCCATGTGTCAGTACCTCTTACGCGGAATGCCGGCGGCGCACGATCATGTTGTTCGTGCGCTTGTTCTTGCGGGTGCGGTAACCCTTGGTGGGCGTGCCCCAGGGGCTCACAGGCTCGCGCGCCTCGCCGGTGCGGCCCTCGCCGCCGCCATGGGGGTGGTCGATGGGGTTCATGGCCACGCCGCGCACCGTCGGCCGGATGCCGCGCCAGCGGTTGGCCCCCGCCTTGCCGATGGAACGCAGGTTGTTCTCCTCGTTGCCCACCTCACCGATGGTGGCGCGGCAATCCACGTGCACCTTGCGGATCTCGCCCGAGCGCAGCCTGAGCTGGGCATAGGCCCCCTCACGCGCCAGAAGCTGGGCGCTCGCCCCGGCGGCACGCGCGAGCTGCGCCCCCTTGCCGGGCGCGAGCTCCACACAGTGCACCGTGGTGCCCACCGGGATATTGCGCAGGGGCAGGCAGTTGCCGGGCTTGATGGCCGCCTCGGGACCGCTCATCAGCACCGCCCCCGCTTCGATGCCGCGCGGGGCGATGATGTAACGGCGCTCGCCGTCGGCATAGCACAGCAGTGCGATGTGGGCGCTGCGGTTGGGATCGTATTCGATGCGCTCCACCTTGGCCGGGATGCCGTCCTTGTTGCGCTTGAAGTCGATGATCCGGTAGTGCTGCTTGTGGCCGCCGCCCCGGTGCCGCATGGTGATATGGCCGTTGTTGTTGCGGCCGGTGCGCCGGGTCTGCTTCTCGAGCAACGGCGCATAGGGCTTGCCCTTGTGCAGATTGGGGGTGACCACCTTGATCAGGGCGCGGCGCCCGGGGGAGGTCGGTTTGACTTTGACCAGGGCCATGGCTCACTCTCCTGCCACGAAGTTGATTTCCTGACCGGGTTTCAGGCACACATAGGCCTTTTTCCACCCGGGGCGGCGGCCGAAGAAACGCCCGAAACGCTTGACCTTGCCCTTGACGTTGGCCACCTTCACATCGTCCACCTCGACCTTGAACAGCATCTCCACCGCGGCCTTGATCTCCGGCTTGGTGGCATCCCTGGCCACCCGGAAGACCACCTGGGCATGCCTGTCGGCGACCTGGGTCGCCTTCTCGGAGATGACCGGCGCGAGGATGACCTGGTAGAGGCGCTCCTCATTCATCTTGGCGGCATTCATGCATACATCTCCTCGAAGGACTTGAGCGCGGCGCGGGTGAGCAGCACCCGCTCGAAATGGATCAGGCTGACGGGATCGGCCTGGTGGGGTTCGAGCACCAGGACGTGGGGCAGGTTACGTGCGGATAGCCAGAGGTTCTCATCCACCTCCGGGGTGATGATCAGCACCCGCTCGTTGATGCCCATGCCCTTGATCTTGGCCGCCAACTGCTTGGTCTTGGGGGCATCCACCCGGATGCCCTCGATGACCTGCAGGCGGCCGTCGCGGGCGAGCTGCGAGAGGATGGAGGCCATGCCGGCACGGAACATCTTGCGGTTGACCTTTTGGGAGAAGTTCTCGTCGGGCCGGTTGGGGAAGATGCGCCCACCGCCGCGCCACAGGGGGCTGGAGGTCATGCCGGCGCGCGCCCGGCCGGTGCCCTTCTGCCGCCAGGGTTTCTTGGTGCTGTGCTTGACCTCGCCGCGGTCTTTCTGGGCACGATTGCCGCTACGCGCGTTGGCCAAGTAGGCCGTGACCACCTGGTGCACCAGGGCCTCGTTGTATTCACGCCCGAACAGCGCATCGGAGGCGGGCACGCCACCGGCCTCCCGGCCCTGCTCATCGATGAGCCTGAGTTCCATCATGCACCCCCTTTCACCGCGGGACGCACCACGACCCGCCCACCCCTGGCGCCCGGCACGGCACCCTTGACCAGCAGCAACTGGCGCGCCCCGTCCACCCGGACCACCTCCAGATTCTGCACCGTTCGCCTGACGGCCCCCATGTGCCCGGACATACGCTTGCCCGGCAACACGCGACCGGGATCCTGGGCCTGGCCGATGGAACCCGGCACGTTGTGGGAGCGGGAGTTACCGTGGGAGGCCCGCTGGGAGCCGAAGTTGTGCCGCTTGATGGTGCCGGCGAAGCCCTTGCCCTGGGTGACGCCCGAGACGTCCACCTTCTGGCCAGGCTGGAAGATCTCCACCGTGAGGACGGCGCCTGGCGCATACTGGGCCGCTACCTCGGCTGGCACACGGAATTCGGTGAGGCACTCGGCCGCCTCGATGCCGGCCTTGGCGAAGTGACCCGCCGCCGGCTTGTTGACTCGGCTCGGTTTGCGCAGGCCGAAGGCGACTTGGAGCGCGTCGTAGCCGTCGGTGGCCACGGTCTTGACCTGGCTGACGCGGTTGTGGGACATGTCCAGCACCGTCACCGGCACGGCGACGCCGTCCTCGGTGAAAATGCGGGTCATGCCGATCTTACGACCGACAAGTCCTAGGCTCATGTTCTCGTTTCCTTCTTCAGGCGCCGACTGCAATTGGCCGGCGAGTACAGATCAGAGGGCGGCACGCGGGCCCCACGCGACCCTGCGCCCCACGGCCGCCGCGTCCAGCTTACTGCAACTTGATCTCCACATCCACCCCGGCCGGTAGGTCCAGCTTCATCAGGGCATCCACGGTCTTATCGGTGGGATCGATGATGTCCATCAGGCGCTTGTGGGTGCGGATCTCTAGCTGATCGCGAGAGGTCTTATTCACGTGCGGCGAACGCAGGATGTCGAAGCGCTCGATGGCGGTGGGCAGCGGCACGGGTCCCCGCACCACGGCACCCGTACGTTTGGCCGTGTCCACGATCTCCATCGCCGACTGGTCGATCAGCTTGTAGTCGTAGGCCTTGAGCCGGATACGGATCTTCTGGCTTTGCATGGCGTTTTCCAGAACTGGAAAAGGGCGGGATTATACCCGCCCTTTCCGATTTGCACAATGAGACTCACTCGATGATCTTGGACACCACGCCGGCACCGACGGTGCGGCCGCCCTCGCGGATGGCGAAGCGCAGCCCCTCCTCCATGGC
>FWPV01006557.1_pt1 | contig 22048 bp, 20 predicted proteins | sample 2228371 | NCBI WGS metagenome assembly FWPV01 (sample SAMEA103939776, study PRJEB20133) | metagenome | reverse complement strand
CGACATCGAGGCCTCCAACGGCGTGATCCACGTGATCGACACCGTCATCCTGCCGCCCGCCGAGTAACCAAACTGGCTCATTCTACAGCGATCAGTCCTGCCTGTGCTCAGATAGGCGGCCCGTTGGGGCCGCCTCATCTGTTTTTCTATTCGTTGGCCCGTTGATCGATTGACAATCCCAATCTGCGGCCTGCCAGAAACAGAGACCCTCACTCGTCATTGGCTGGCGGAGAGCGCGAAAAAGTCCAGCCGCCGCGCGAACTCCGCTTTGTCCACGCGTCGGCCGCGCCCTTCCCATAGATAGATGACTTTGGACGCTCCGTACTCCGTCAACCGCTCTCGTTGGGGACCGCTGACCTCTGCGAACATCTGGCGCAGCTCGGCGTCGACCCGCGCGGGCGGCGCGTATTCCTGCGCCACGATCACCGCCTCATCGAAATCGGGCAATCCCCACAGCAGGTACTGTCCCCAGGAGGAGTAGACTGGCCGGCCGCTGTAGTACCAGAGCTGGGATGCCACGCTGTAGTCGACTGTGAACAGCAGCCCCTCTTCGCTCGCCAGCCGACGTCCCAGCGCGCGCCATCCTGCGGCGTCCTCGCGGATCGCAGCCGCCACGCTGCTTTGCGGCAACGCGCTCGGCGCCAGCAGCGCGTGCGCCGTGCCGATGCTCGCCAGCGTCGCGGCCGCCAGCGCGACGAGTAGCGCCCCGATGCGCCAGCGCCGCGCCTGACCTTCGCCCGTCCACCACGCGCCTGCCAACGCCAGGGCGGGCGCCAGGCCCACGAGCAGGTTGCGCGGGCTGTTGGCCGGGCTAAGGGCTACCGGCAGGACCATCAGCAGGCTGGGAATGGCCAGCCATCGCCCGATCATCATGCGGCGCGCCGTCAGATAGCCTGGCGCAAGCAGCAGCAGCGGCCAGAGGGTGAAGTAGCCCAGGATGTGGTGAGCGATCGCCAGGACCCCCCTGGCGCGCACCGTCCCCTGCGTGAATTGCTGCCACATCCAGGCCAGCCCCGCCCATTCGTGGCGGACGTTCCACAGCAGAAAGGGGACGAAGCCCAGGCTGGCGAGGGCCACGGCCAGCCAGAGTCGCCGCTGCCGCAGCAGGTCGCGCCGCCAGGCGAGCGCGCCGATCGCCAGGCCGAGGAAGTAGGGGTAGACGCTGAGCTTGGTGTTGAGCAAGAGCAGCCAGTTGCCCCCGATCAGCAGCCAACGCCAGACGGAGCCAGCGGGCGCTATCCCGACCGCTGCGCCGACGCTGGCTGGCGAACGGGGGCCGAGCAGGATCGGCAGCAAGAGGTTGAGGTTGCACAGGAGCAGGAAGATCGGCAGGGTGTCGGTATACACGAAGCGGGAGGTGAGGACATAGGGCGGCGCGACGGCCAGGATCGCTGCCGCCGCCAGCCCCGCCGTCGGCGTCGCCAGCCGCCGCGCTGCGCCGTAGGCCAGCAGGATGCTGAGGCTCCCCAACAGCGCGTTGAGCCAGCGGATCCCCCACTCGCTGCCTCCTCCCAACCAGGCGCTGAAGCCGATCAGCCATGCCACGCCGCCAGGATGATCGAGGTAGGTCCAGGCCAGATGCTGCGACCAGAGCCAGAAGTAACTCTCGTCTCCCACCAGCGAGATGTCGGCGAGCCGCCAGAAACGTAAGGACGCGCCAGCGCAGACGAGGGCGAGCAGAGCCATGCGCAGGAAGGATGATTGACGATTGACGATGAAGGGATGGGAGGGGGTCACGGCAGGCGCTCCACCGTCACGACGTAACGGAGTCGGGCGATCGCGCGCGGCGCCTCGATGTCGACGCCGGCCCAGGAGAGCCAGTAGAGGCCGATCGGGTAGAACTGGGTATAGCGTTCGCGGCCATAGTACTTGCGTAGCTCTGGATCGCTCTCGACGCAGAAGCGCACCGTCCCCGTCGCCGCGATCAGGCACGCGCGCGCGGCATGCGTCTCCTGCCACTGGCCCAGTTCTGTCCCCTCGACTGCCAGCCCAGGCTCCTCGTAGCGCGTGAACCTGCGCGCGCCCTGCTCGTTCATGAGGTACGCGCGCTCCCACCCCGCCCCGACGTGCGCCAGATCGACCTCGATCGCGATCTTCCCCGGCGCGACGGTGTAGCGCGCCTCCACGTAGCCGATTGGCGCGACCGGCGCGTATTTCTCGCGCAGGAACCCCGATGGGGTGTCGAGCGTGTCCAGGACATAGCGTTTGATCCAGCTCTCCCCCGCCTGGGCGAGCGACGCCGTTCGGGCAAGGTAGGCGCGCCCGTCGATCTCCACGATCGGCGCTCCCCAGCCGAACCCCTCTTCGATCCATTCCTGGCCATCCACGACGAGCACCATGCCCTTTTGCAGGCGAGCGATCTTGCCGATGTGCGGGCGGGTGTCCGTGTACAGGCGCCCGACGATCCCATCGGCGATGGCAAGCTCAACCGGCGCCGCCCGCGGGTAGATGGCATCCTCCACGAACAGCCGCAGGTACGGCTCGCGCGCCTCTTTGAGGACGCCGAACGCGATCGCCGCCCCTACCAGGATCCACAACCAACGCAGCGAGCGCGCCATCCCTCGCCTCTACGGCGCCGCGCCGGTGCGTTGTGCGTTCTGATGGAAGGTGGGCCACGCCAGCGCGCCGAGCGGTCCCACCTCGCGCAGGAGGTGCACGCCATTGTTGGCGCCGACCACCACATCCGCTCGCCCGTCTCCCTCCAGGTCGCCCACCCAGGGGGACGAGAAGACCGCGGCGCCCAGCTCGTAAGGGAATCCCGGCAACGCCTGGCCGCGCGCGTTCCATCCGTACAGGCGCCCGTCCTTGGAGCCGACCACGATGTCCAGCATCTCATCGCCGTCGAGGTCGACCAGCGCCGCCGAGGAGATGATCTGGTCGCGCGCGCGGATAGGCCATCCCGGGAACGCCTGGCCGTCGTCGCGCCAGATGTACAGGTTGCCGTCCCAGGACCCGACGACGATCTCCAGACGTCCGTCGCCATCCAGGTCCGCTACGGCGGGCGACGCCTCGATCGAGTAGATGTTGCCGCCGGGCGGGGCGGGTGTGGGGGTGGGAGCGCCCGGCGCCGGACCAGCCGTGCGCGCCGGGAAGCCGCTGCGCGCGTGGCCTTCCTCATCGACGACGTGCAGCTCGCCAGCGTCGTCGCCGAAGATTATCCACAGGCGACCATCGCCATCCAGATCGGCCAGGGCGGGCGAGGAATCGCTGTCTTTGGCCAGCTCCAGGGGGAAGCCTGGCGCCAGCCTTCCTTCTACGTCCCAGAGGTAGAGCCATCCCTGGCTGGGGTCTTTCGGCGTCAGCGTGGTGACCGCCAACCTTCCGGACTTGTACGCAGCCGTGGCGTCGGGCCAGCCGTGCAGCGGCTGCGGCCAGCCAGCGACAGCCTGGCCCTGCGCGTCGAACAGCCACATCCGTTCGTGGTCGCCGATGGCGATGCGCGGGCCGGGCAGGATGGTCGGCGAGGCCCAGATCGGGTAGCCCAGGTCGATGGGGAAGCCAGGCGCGTCGCTGCCGTCCAGGCGCCAGGCGAAGAGCCTGCCGGCCTCGGAGCCGACGATGATCTCCGGCATCCCGTCGCCGTCGAGGTCGGCCAGGGCAGGCGATGAGAAGAACCCGCGGCGGCTGGCGCGCGGCCACCCGGGCCGGTCGCGCAGGGCGTCATCCATCACGTAGAAGTAGCCATCCCATGAGCCGACGGCGATCTCGCAACGGCCGTCGCGGTCGAAGTCGTAGGCGATGGGCGAGGAGATCACGGGCCTGGCGGTGGGACGGAAGAGATGGCCGGCGGCCAGCGCGCGCGGCGGCCCGGCTGCCCGACAGCCGGCCAGCGTCCCGAGCAGCGCCAGCAGAAGCAGGGCGCGCCAGGGCACTCAGCGCCCCTCGGCGGGCTGGAAGCGGATCATCTGCGCCCCCGGCAGCCGGCCCAGGGCGCGCACCATGGCCCGGGTGACCCACAGCCCGGCCAGGACCTCCATCCGCTCGCGCAGCGAGGCGGGCGCGCCTGCGCGCAGGCGCGCGTCTTCCCACTCTTTATGGAACCACCTGGTCACCCAGCGGTAGAACGTCGTGTTGTAACGCCCGCGCTTGAACAACAACTTGTTCTCCGCCGTGTAATCCCATTCCAGGTTCCACTCGCCGTCGAACATCAGGCGATCGCGCACCTCTTCGTAGAATTTCGTCCCGGGCAGCGGGTAGGCGATCGTCGTGCTGAAGGTGTCGGGGAGCGTCTCGCGCAGCAGCTTGACGGAGAGGAGCAGGTCTTCCCATTCCTCGCCCGGGTAGCCGACCATCATGAAGAAGTAGGTCTCGACGCCCAGCTTCTTGCAGATCTCGGCCGCGCGATAGATCTGGGGCACCTTGGCCCCCTTGTTCATGGCGTCGAGCACCTTCTGCGAGCCGGACTCGGCCCCCAGGTAGACCTTACGGCATCCCGCCTCGACCAGGGCGCCCAGCATCTCCTCGGTCACCAGGTTCACGCGCGTCAGGCATTCGAAGGGGATCACCGCGTCGCGCGCCACGATCTCATCGCGCCAGGCCGATACCCATCCCTTCTTGACGCCCGTGATGTCATCGACCACGCGTATTTGATCGGGGGCGTAGGTCTCCTTGATCTGTTTCAACTCTTCGGCTGAATTGGCGGCCGAACGGCTGCGGTACGTGCGCCCGAAGACCGATTTCTGGCACCAGGAGCAGGCGTAGGGACAGCCGCGGGTGTTGATGATGCTCAGGGACCAGTAGCCGTGGGCTTTGCGCCAGCTCGCGCGATAGGGTTCGAAGTCCACCAGGTCGCGCGCGGGGAAGGGGATCGCGTCGAGGTCCTGGATGAGCGGCCGCGGCGCCGTCGCAAGGATCTGTCCATCCTCGCCGCGCAGGCGCAGCCCGGCGATGTCGCGCAGGTCAGGCGCATGGTCGCCGCGCGCGAACAGATGGTCCGCCAGCTCCTGGACGGTGATCTCGCCTTCATCGTACACCACGGCGTCGATCGGGAACTCGCCGTCGGCGCCGCGATGCAACAGGTAGCGCTCCGGGATGCCGGTGGGGTCCGGCCCGCCGACGATCACCTTCGCGCCGTAGCGGTGGGCGATCTCGGCCAGGATCAGGGCGTTGCGGCGCACGGTGATCAGCGCGGTGATCCCGACCACCGGCGGGCGCACTCGCTTCATGTACGCCTCGAACTCGTCGAAATCCTGGCGAAACGCGCAGTCGAACATCTCGACCTGGTACCCTCGCGCGCGCAGGACGCTGCCCAGGTACATCAGGCCCAGCGGGAAGTAGGGGGTCATCAGCTTCTGCTCAACGGGGTCTTTGCTCAGGAACAGGGCGTGCACCAACGTGATATCCGGCGGCATCTTCTCATCTCCTCTCGTGACTTCTCCTGATCATTCCACGAAGCCATCAACCGATCACGGCCCTCATGCAGAGGCCTCGCTCCACGCCCTGGCCCAGAAGCCCCAGGCCAGCCACTGGAGCAATCGCCCCTGATGTGAGGCCCACATGTACGAGTCGAACCAGCTCACCGCAGCCAAAGCGAGCAGGGCGCCGCTCCACGCCGCCAGCCACGGCGTCATCCGGACGCGTCGTCGCTCGCGCCGCAGGATCCACCAGGGAACGACCAACAGCCACAGCCAGAGGCCGCCGCCCAACGGCCCCAGCTCGGCGGTCGCCAGCAGGAAGACGGCGTGGACCGGCTGGTAGATCGGATAGTCCGCCACGCGCTCACGCGCCAGAGTATACAGGGCGACCGCGAAGTTGCCCAGCCCGACCCCCAGCCAGGGGCGTTGTCGGATGAGGGCGTAGGCTCCCTGCGCCAGGGTCTGTCGCTCCTCCACGGAGCGGATCTCCGTCCCTTCGGCGCGCATCCCCAGCCGCGCTTCGAGGCCGGACCAGGTCAGTCCGACGAACGCGCTCGTGATCACGAGCGCCAGGACGATGAGGGGGATCGCCCGGCGCGTCCATAGCGCGCGCCCCTGCCCGGCGAGCAGGATCAGGCCCATCGCCGCGAGGAGGCCGAGCAGCGCGCCCAGCCACGCCGAACGCGAGAACGTCAGCAGCAGCGTCGTCAGGCCCAGGGCGATGGCAGATAAGAGGGCGATGTCGCTGCCAGCGATTCGGCTCCTCCTCTCCGGCTGTCCCCGGGCTTCTCCCTCCTGCTGCGCTCGCTGCAGATAGTAGCTGATCAACACGAGCAGGAAGACCATGAGGCAGCCCCCCAGCAGGTTGGGATGCTGGGTCCAGCCGTAGGCGCGCGCCCAGCGCTCGCCGTTGAGGATGACGACCGCCGCGCCAGGCTCCGTCGCATCGAAGCGGACCTCACCCAATCGCTTGAGGCCGACCCAATGACCCAGGATGAACTGGGGGATCGCGAGTCCCGCCTGGATCACGCTTCCCACTGCCAGAGATCCAGCGACCCAGCCGGGCGTCAGGCGGACGTTGAGCGTCAGCAGATATAGCCCAAACGCCAGGCAAAGGCGGCCGATCTGATAGGCGGCATAGGGGGGATCGACCGCCTGGGGCAATCCTGGCAGGCTGACGATCAGCAGGCCGGCCAGCCCCATCCACAGACGCCGAGGCCCGGCGCGCCAGGGCGGTCGTTCGTCAGCGAGCAGCCGCGCCAGCAGCCAGAGGCCGAGCGCCAGGAGCCATAGGGCGTCCTGCGTGTAGAACACGAAGTCGTGGAACTCGAAAAAGACAGGCTCCGGCGCGCGATGCACCAGGACGCGATGGCGCCAGAAGGGAAGGACGGCCAGCGCGGCAGCCAGGGACCAGACGCTGGCGCGCTCTAGCCAACTGGCCGCCTGCTGCCTCATGCGTTCCTCCTGGCGTGTCGTCGTTTGCCATGAACTGCTTCGCGACCAAAAGCCCAACCCCACCCAGGGGGGACATCACTGTCGGCGCCTCATCTGCCCGACGGGGGGAACTGGAATGGGGTAGCTGGTCTCAGCGATTGTTGAGAGACTCCTCAAGGGTCATTCGCTTACGGCAGCGCTTGTCGACCGCAGCGCGTTGGCGCGCGCGATCTCCGCGTACAGGCGCGCGCTCGGGCGGATGCGCCGCTGGCCGGTCTTCTCGTCCAACGCGACCAGCCCAAAGCGCAGATTCCACCCCTGCGCCCATTCGAAGTTGTCCACCAGCGTCCAGTGGTAGTAGCCGCGGATATCGGCCCCGTGCGTCAGGGCGCGATGCATCTCAGCCAGGTAGGTCGTCAACAGGCGCGGGCGCAGACGGTCGGCCGCGTCGGGACAGCCGTTCTCAGTGACGTAAATCGGCTTGCCGAAGCGAGCGGCCCGCATCAGCGCGCGGTAGAAGCCGTGCGGCGCCAGGGCGCTGTACGGCTCTCCGTTGGATTTGAGGTCGGTCAGCGGCGCGCCTGGCTCGAACAGATAGCGGGCGAACCCTCGCTGCGCGCAGCGAGGGTCGAACTGCACGCGATAGAGGACGTAGAAATTGACGCCGATGAAGTCCTGGCTGTCGACGAGCGGCCCATAGACGAAGTGATCGCCCACCGGAAAACGGATGACGCCATCGTGCGGCGCGCATAGCGAGATGTTATTGAAGAGGGCGTCCTGGACCGCCGTCGCCAGACGATCGCGGAGGGCTGCCGGGTTGGCCGGCTCGAAGACGGCGATGTGATGGGCCAGGCCGACCTGCGCCCGGCCGTCGAGCTGATGGATCGTCCGGTAGGCGGCGGCGTGCGCGCGCAGCAGGTGGTTCAACACGCGTCGCCAGGCGATAAAGTCATGACGGCCGGGAGGGAACTCCCCCAGCAGATAGCCGAACGAGGCGTAGATGTTCGGCTCGTTGATCGTGCACCAGAGCCGCGCCAGGTCTCCCAGCTCCCCTACCGTGTAGCGCACATAGCGACGGAAGCGTTCGATCGTGGCGGGATTCTCCCAGCCGCCCGCGCGCGTGACCCACAGCGGATCCGTGAAGTGGTGCAGCGTCACCATCGGCTCGATGCCGCGCTGCCGCATCGCCGACAAGATCTGCCGGTAACGGGCGATGGCCTCGGCGCTGAAGGTCCCCTCGCTTGGTTCGATGCGGCTCCACTCCACCGACAGGCGGTGCGTCGTGTGCCCCAACTCCGCCGCCAGGTCGAGGTCCTGCTCCGCGCCGCCGGGCTGCCACCAGCCGCACGCCTGCCCGCTGCGGTCGCCGCGCCAGATGCGGCCTGGCTGTTGCTCCCAGGCCCACCACTGGTTGTTGTGATTGTCCCCCTCCACCTGATGAGCGGCCGTCGCCGCGCCCCACAGAAAGCCGGAAGGAAACGTCAAAGTCTCGGTCATCTTCCCGCTCCTCTGACCTCAACCAGCGCTCATTGCGAGCTGGCATCGGCCTGGGAAGCGCGCTCCAGGGCGACGCCGGCCTCGGCCAGGAAGGCGCGCGAGTTCTCGTCGGGATACTCCCCGGCGTAGACCACGCGCACGATGCCGGCGTTGATGATCATCTTGGCGCACGTCAGACACGGCTGATGGGTGACGTAGATCGTCCCGCCCTGGACGCTGACGCCGTGCAGCGCGGCCTGGATGATCGCGTTCTGTTCGGCGTGCAGGGTGCGCACGCAGTGGCCGTCCACCATGAGATGTCCCACATCGTCGCAGTGGGGCAGGCCCGCGGGCGCGCCGTTGTAGCCGGTCGTCAGGATGCGCCGATCTTTGACGATGATCGCGCCGACGCGCGCGCGATCACAGGTGCTGCGCCGCGCGACCTGAAACGCGATCCCCAGAAAATATTCGTCCCAAGAGGGTCGTGCCATGGCGATCTCTCCCAGCGTTCACGCCGTCCCGAACTGCCGGTCGCCAGCGTCTCCCAGGCCGGGCACGATGTAGCCCCGTTCGTTGAGGTGGTCGTCGATCGCGGCGACGTAGATGGCGACATCGGGGTGGGCGGTGGTCAGCGCCGCGATCCCCTCGGGCGCGGCGATCAGGCCGACGAATTTGATGCGTTGGGCCCCCCAACGTTTGAGGATGCTGACGGTGGCCGTCGCCGATCCCCCTGTCGCCAGCATGGGATCGAGGATCAGGCACACCTGCACCGTCGGGTCGACGGGCAGCTTGTTGTAGTATTCGACGGGGCGCAAGGTGCGTTCATCGCGATAGAGGCCGATGTGCCAGACCTCAGCGGAGGGCATCATCTCCCATACCCCTTCGACCATCCCCAGCCCGGCGCGTAAGATGGGGATCAGGCCGATCTGCTCGCGCAGCCTGGCCCCGCGCGCGATCGCCAGGGGCGTCGTCACAGTCGTCTCCTCGATGGCGAGGTCCGCGGTGGCCTCGTAGGCGAGCAGGATCGCCAGCTCGCGCACAAGCTCGCGGAATTTCTTGGGTTCCGTGTTGCGATCGCGCAACAACGCCAGCTTGTGTTGCACCAGGGGGTGCTGGGAAATGTGGACCTGTGGGGGGATCATGGATGCGCCTCCGCGAAAATCAAAAACAGGGGTGGATGCCTGACCAGCGACCAACCCCTGTTTGTCGGTGTCCCTGTATCGTTGTGGTTCACGCCGGGCGCCTCTTTTTGCCTGGCTCTTGAAGGCCGCCTGCCATCCGACGGCGTTACAGCTCGTCCTGGGGACGATACAAGCCGCGTTTGATCAACTTCTCGACCTCGATCTGGCACGGCAAACACAAAGTCGCGTCTGGCTTCACCTCCAGGCGCTCAGGAGGGATGGGCTGGCCGCAGCGCTCGCACACCCCGTACAATCCCTTCTCGATGGAGCGCAGAGCGGTCTCGATCGACTCCAGCTTGCGCGCCAGCGTCGCCAACAACGCCGCGCTCTTCTCGCGCTCGATCAGGTCGGGGTCCCCCTCTTCCAGATCGATATCGACCTCGCCTTTGAGCGACTCTTTGAGCAGCTCCATGTCTTGCAGGACCTGCTCGCGTTCGGCGATCAGCCGAGCGCGCTCGTCCCGGGCGGCCTGATCCAACTCGCGCATCGTTCACCTCATCGACGTTACGGCCCGTTGTAGGAGCCTATCCGAAAAGCGGTTCTGGCTGGTCTCCTGACCAACCAGGCGCACGATCAGGAGACCGCGTCGAAACTTTGCGGATAGGTTCTAAGTTGCCCTCGCGAGGGCGGTGATTAGTCTTTGTTATATACCAGCATCCTGACCGAAAGTCAAACCTCCCTCTTGACGTACCTGCTCGCCCTTGCCGCGCTCCCTGCTTCGGATCAACGAGATGAAGACGTCCTCCAGGGTCGGCGGCGCCAGCTCCCATGAACGCACCGTGATCCCCGCGTTGGTCAGCGCATCGAGGATGGGGCGCGTCGCCGCTGCGGCGTCCGCGACGGTCACGTGGAGCAGCATCCCGTACAGGGCTACCTCCTGGACCTCCGCCAACGGCATCAGCACGTCTATCGCCGCCATCGCCAGCTCGCAGTCGATCTCGATGATCTGCCCTTTCATCTGTTCCGCTTTGAGATCGTCCGGCGCCCCCAGCGCGGCCAATCGCCCGCCATGGATCAGGCCGACGGTATGACAGCGCTCGGCCTCGTCCATGTAATGGGTCGTCACCATGATGGTGACCCCCTGCGCGGCGAAGTCGTAGATCATGTCCCAGAAATGGCGACGCGCCGCCGGATCGACGCCGCTGGTCGGCTCATCCAGGAAGAGGATCGGCGGGCGATGGATGATGGCGCATCCCAGCGCCAGCCGTTGACGCACCCCCCCCGCCAGGCGCCCGGCCAGCTCGCGCTCGCGGCCGGTCAGCCCCGCCATGGCGATCAGTTCGTCGATGCGCTGCGCCCGCTGCCGCCGCGGCACGCAATAGACGCCCGCGTAGAACTCGAGGTTCTCGCGCACGGTCAGGTCCTCGTACAGCGAGAAACGCTGCGACATGTAGCCGATCTGTTGCTTGACCTGCCCGGGGTGGCGCGCCACGTCGACGCCCAGGACGCGCGCGCTTCCCCCGCTCGGCGGCAGGATGCCGCACAACATGCGGATAGTCGTCGTCTTGCCCGCGCCGTTGGGGCCGAGGAATCCGAACACCTCTCCCTGGCGGATGCAAAACGAGATGTTATCGACGGCGGTGAACGCGCCGAAGCGTCGGGTCAGGTTCTGGACTTCGACCGCGCAAGGCGCCTGGCTCATGCTCCGTCCTCTCGTCGCGATGCCATCCGTTGATGGGCCGCCGCTTCAAGGGTTCGTCGGTGAATCAGCGATCGGCCGATCCTTGGCGGCGGCTGGTGAAGCTGCCAACCGCATGAAGACATCCTCCATCGACGGCGGCGTCGGGCGCAGGGAGCGCACCTCGACTCCGCCAGCGGCCAGCCGGTCAAGCAGGGTAGGGATCAGCGGCCCGGCTTCGGCGACGAACAGATGCAGGACATCCCCCATGATCTCGACGTCGAGCACCCCCGCCGTCTCCTGCGCGATCCTTTGCGCTGCCGCCTGCGGCCGCGCCCGCAACGCCAGCACCTGCGCCCCCAACTGGCGCTTCAGCTCCTCCGGCGCGCCGACCGCCAGCAGACGGCCATCGGCCAGGAACGCGACCACGCTGCAGCGTTCGGCCTCATCCATGTAGGGCGTGCTGACCATGATCGTGACGCCGCGTCCGAGCAGGGTGTACAGGATCTTCCAGAAGTCGCGGCGCGCCACCGGATCGACCCCCGTCGTCGGCTCGTCGAGCATCAGCACATCTGGCTCGTGGATGAGGGTGCAGGCCAGGGCCAGCTTCTGCTTCATGCCCCCCGAGAGGTGCTCGGCGCGGCGGGCGCGAAACGGCTCCAGCCCGGCGAACGCCAGCAGCTCCGCCATTCGCTCCGCGCGCTGCCGCGGCGGGACGCCGAAGATCTCGGCGAAGAAGCGGATGTTCTCTTCGACGGTGAGGTCCCCGTACAGGGTGAAGCGCTGCGACATGTAGCCGGTGTGAGCGTGGACGCGCCCGGCCTCGCGGACGACGTCGTAGCCAGCCACGCGCGCCCAACCGGCGGTGGGGGGGATGATCGCGCACAACATGCGGATGGTCGTCGTCTTGCCCGCGCCGTCTGGCCCCACCAGCCCGAAGATGCACCCGCGCGGCACGCGCAGGTCGATCCCGGCCACCGCCGTCGCCGCGCCGCCATGGCCGCTGCGAAAGACCCTCGTCAGGCCCTCTGCTTCGACGACATACTCGTCCATCGCGCTCCCGCTCAGAGGATGCTCTGTTTGCGCACGCGCAGCGCCGCCAGCAGCAACGTCACCGGCGCGAAGATGCACAACGCCAGCACCGGCTCATGTAGCGCCTCCAGCCCCACCCCTTTGATGATCACGCTGCGGGCGATGACCAGGAAGTAGCGCAGCGGCACGGCGTAACTGAGGGCGCGCAGGAACGCCGGCATGGCGTCGATCGGGAAGAAATAGCCGGAGAGGAAGATCGCGGGCATCAGCATGAAGAAGCTGAGCAGCATGGCCTCTTGTTGCGTCTTGGCGACGCTCGAGATGATCAACCCCAGCCCCAGCGAGGTTACCAGGAAGAGCAACGAAAGCTCGACCAGCAGGGCGACGCTGCCGTTGATCGGCACTTTGAACCAGAGCGTGCCGATGATCAACACCTCCGCCAGGTCGAAGAAGGCGATGAGGACGTAGGGCGTGATCTTGCCGAGGATGATCTCCGGGGCCTGTAAGGGGGTGACGATCAACTGCTCGATCGTGCCCCGCTCGCGCTCGCGCACCAGCGCCATCGCCGTCAGGAGCATGGCCAGCATCTGCAGGATCAGGCCGATCAGGCCGGGGATCATGAAGTTGGCGCTCTTCAGCTCCGGGTTGTACCAGACGCGCGCCCGCACCTCCGGCCCGCGAATGACGGCGCCGCCGAATCGCTCCTCGATCAGGCGCAGGGCGATGCTTTGCCCCACCGTCTGCGCCGCTGCGAAAGCGGTGTTGGCCACCGTCGGATCGGAGCCGTCGACGACGAACCCGACCTGCGCGGCCTCGCCGCGCGCCAGGTCGCGCTGGTAGCCAGCCGGGATGAGCAGCCCCACTCGCACCTTGCCCGCGTCCATCAGCTCACGCAGCGCCGCTTCGTTGGGTGGGAAGTACATCGGCACGAAGTAGTTGGTCGCCCGATAGGCGTCGACCAGGGCGCGGCTCTCGGCGGTGTGATCCCAGTCGAGCACCGCCATCGCCAGATGCCCCACGTCGGTCGTCGCCGCATAGCCGAGGAGGATGAGCTGCATGACCGGGATGAGGAACATCACCGCCAGGGTGCGCGGATCGCGGATGATGTGCAGGAATTCCTTGCGCATGATCGACAGGGTGCGCGTGAGCATGGCGTTCCCTCTCAGGGGGCGTCGGGAGGTTCCACTGTCACAGAGGCCAGGCGAATCTCGTTGCCCGTGTCCGCCCCCGTCCCCTCGCGTACGGACAATCGCTCTCCGGTGGCTGCGTCGTACAGGCCGATGACCAGGTGATAGACGCCAGGGGCCAGATCGGCGGGCAGCAAGAGCCGATGCGCGTCCATCTGCTCGCCTATATCCCAGCCGCTCGTCGGCGCTGGTCCGAACCAGGCGGGCGGCGCGTCCGCCTGCGCGACGATCGCCTCGCGCGCATCGCGCAGGTGCACGAACACGGTGTAATCGCGGTCGATCTTCTGTCGCACGCGCCAGCGCAGATCGAACTCGAGGGCCTGCCCTGCCGTCGCCCGCTTCGGCACGCGCGCGCCCGCCAGCGCGAGCGCATCGCCTACCTGCCAGCGCGGCTGCGCCCACGCGGGCGGCCAGTCGTCGGCGGTCAGCGGGCGCAGCCGTCGCCCCGCGCGCTGCTGCGGCGGGAAGACCACCCAGGTTCCCTCATGCGCCTTTCCATGGGCGGCCTGGGTGATCGGCCAGCGCGCGTTCGGATCCGCCCATTCCCCCTGAAGCGCGCCCACCGCCAGCGCCCAGCGCTCGGGCAGGAACCAGGGGAGCGTCTCGATGACCATGACTTCTCCCAGCTCCCAGCGCTCTGGCGGCAGCCACAACAGGGCGACCGCGGGCCGCTGGGTCATGTCCTCGGCGATGCTGCCGTCGGCGGCGACGAAGAACGGCCAGGGGCGAAAGTCGGCTGGCAATGGGCGCAGCGCCTCCCAATAGGTGCGCGCCTGGGTCAACCGCCACTTCCCGTCGTCGATGAGGTCGTAGCCCAGGAAGCGCACCGCGTCGCCCCACGTCACCTCCGCCGGCTGGGAAGGCCGACGCTCCCCGGCGCGCACGAAGGAGTAGAACGCCTCCGGCAACGCGCGCTCGCACCGATCCCCTGGCGGCCCCAGCAACACGAACCCATCGGCGGCGTCGATGATGCAGAAGCGGCCGCTCTCGATCAGCTCATCGAAGCGGCGGCGCAGGTCGGCAGGATGCATGTCGGTCGTGCCGTTGACCTCCAGCAGCACGTAGTCGGCGTCGGCCAGGGCCGGGAACTTGTAGATGCGTTCCCGATGGCTGAGATGGGGGTAGAGGGCGGTCGTCGCGCTCACCGGCGCCGCGGCCGGTATCTGCGCGAAGAAGCGTTCCGCCAGGCGCGCGTGCGCGGTCACCTCCGGCCAGCGAAACTCTCCACCCAGCGGCGTCCACCCTTCCGCGCGGTGATAGCCGAGCGTCCAGGCCAGCAGCCAGAGCATGAGCGCGCCCAGGGCGAGCCGTTCGTTTCCGCGCAGGAGCCGACGCAACCCGCGCGCCGCGCGCTCCGCCCCCACGATCGCCGCCGCCGTCAGGTAAGGGACCAGCGGCGCCGAATAATGGAACTCGCCCGAATATTGCGCCGGGTAAGCGCTGAGCAGGTTGGCCGCCAGCAGCGGCGCCGCCAACAGCAAGATCTCTGGCCCCAGCAACGCCAGCCCGCCCACCGACGCCAGCAGCCCTCCCAGGTAGCGTAGCCGCGCTGGCTCGCTGACGATCGCCCAGACCAGGCCCGGCCGCGTCAGCAGGCTGCGCGCAATGTCCGCGACGGAGTCGCCCAGCTCGCCATAGCGCTGGAAATAGACCGACGCCGCGTCGCCGTAGACCGTTGCCGCGTGCGCCGGGATGATCACGAAGGTGGCAATGACGAACCAGGCGGCGGCCACGATAGACACGCCGACGCCGATCCAACGGCCAGGCGACGCGCGCCCGGCGCGCCACGCGTGCGTGGCGCCCCATCCTCCCAGCATGACGCTGAGCAGCGCCATCTCCTCCTTGACCGCCGCGGTGACCAGGCAGGCCGCCGCGAATCGTCCCCATCGCCCCTGCTCCGCCCACCACAGCGCGAGCAGGATCGGCAACACCCCCAGCGGGACGGCATGGAACTCGGCGAGGTTGGCCGCCTCTAGCGGCGGCGAGAGCAGATAGGCGAGGACGAAGAGGAGCGCGCCGGCCTCGGCCCAGCCTTCGCTGGCCAGCGAGCGCAGCCGCCGCCGCGCCAGCCAGTACACGGGCCACGCCCCCAGCGCGATCACCGCCGACTGCAGCACCAACAGCGCGCGCACGTCGTCCCATAGCCAGAAGACAGGCGCGATCAACACGAAGATCGGCTCGACGTGGTCGGTCAGCCGGGTGCTGATCTGCTCGCCTTTGATCTCCTGGACGAAGCGCCCGTGCGCCGTGTTCCAGATCGCCAGGTCCATCTGGCCCAGATCGGCCATGTGGGTCTTCAGTGCATGGTGAGGGCGGATCGACAGGATGGAGAACCCCACGGCGTAGGCCAGGACCAGCGCCCACACGAGCAACGTTGCCAGCCGCAGGCGACGCTCGACCATGCGCTCACCCATCGACGCGCACCTCGGTCAGATGGCCGGCGCGCGTCGGGTGGTCTTTGCGCCACAGCGCCAGCGCCAGCCCAACCCCGATCAGCTCGCTCGCCGTCAACCACACCCGTCCCAGCAGCGCCGCGATCGTCGGCAACGGCGCGGCCAGGAAACCGCTCAGCAACCAGACCATCGCCCCCTCGCGCACGCCCAGGCCGCTGGGGGTGAGCAGGCTGATATAACCGATGAAGTAAGCGATGATGAAAGAGGCCGTCAAATGCGGCGCTAAGGCCCATGGCGCGGGCGTGAGGGCGCGCACGAGGGCGGCGAAGCCCAGGCCGGCCAGAGTCCATGCTCCCCCGTAACCGACCAGCATCAGCGCCAGTTGGGGAGTCGTCAGCGTGAGCCGCAGCGGCGGCCGTTTGAGCACGCGCAGGCCGAGATTCAGCCCTCGCTCGACCCAGCGCGGCCGCAGCCCCACGGCCACGACCGCCGCCAGCGCGGCGCCGGGCAACGCCAGATGCCACACCTCGCCGCGTCCCGTCCACGCGAGATAGCCCGCGCCCAGGGTCACCACCGCCGTCGCCGACAGCGCCTGGTGGACGACGACGCTGGTCAGGGTGGCTTCGGCGGGCACGTCCTCTTCGGCTGCCAGGGTCGCCATGCCGATGAACTGCCACACGTTGCCGGGGATGTAGCGCACGGCGTTGGAGAGGAACCAGATCAGGCTGGCCTGGCGGAAGGACAGGCGCCCATCCAGGCTGCGCAGGCAGACGCGCCACAGCGCGATCTCGAGCGCCCAGCTCAGCGCCAGGGGGGGCAGGCTGGCCAGCAGCCAGACGCCCTCGACGCGCCAGGGGTAGGCGCGCAGCTCCGCCCACTGCGCCTGCAAGAGGGCGAGCAGAAACCCGATCCCTGCGATCAGCGCCAGCCCTTGCCCCAGGCGTCGCCAGGGCATCGGGCGCCGCTCATTCTTCGTCATGTCTCCTGTAGATCCTGCGCCCCGTCGCCCGCGCGCGGCGCAAACAGGCCGCAAGCGGAGTGCGCACATTTAAAGAGAGGCGTCCGCCAGCCTCTGGAAGTGGGCGATATAGCGTCGCGCCAGGTGCGGCCATCCCAGCTCGCGTTCGATGCGCGTTCGCCCAGCCATCCCCATCTGTGCGCGCAGTTCGGGATGATCCACCAGGCGCGCCAGCGCCTGGGCCAGCGCGCGCGCGTCCTGTTCCGGCGCGATCAGCCCAGTCACGCCGTCGGCGATCGCCAGGGGGTTGCCTGCCACGTTCGAGCCGACCACCGGCCGCGCGCAGCTCATGGCGTCGAGGACGCATACGTTCAGGCCATCGGCAGGCTGGCTGATCGACGGCATGACGAGGATGTCGGCCAGATTATAGTAGACGCCGATCTCGTCCTTGGGCACATTGCCCACCCATCGCAGACAATCGGCGATCCCGGCGCGCGCGGCCATCTGCTGCCACTTCGCCTTCTCATCCCCTTCGCCGACCAACACGGTGACGACCGCGCGCTCGCGCAGGGGTGGCAGCGCCATCGCCTCGATCAGCACATGGAATCCTTTCTTGGGCACCATGCGCCCCACGGCCAGCAGGACGGTCGCCCCGGGCGGGATGGCCAGTCGCTCGCGCAGCGCGGCGACCCCTGTAGGATCCGGGCGCAGCGCGTTGGGATCGACGCCGTAGAGGATGAGGTCGAACTTGCCGGGGTCGGCGCCCAGCGCGACCACGGCGTCGCGCAGCTCGGCGCTATTGGCGGTGAGCAGGCCCGCCTGGCGAAAGGTGAAGCGGGCCATCCAGCGGAAGAGCGCGTTCTGGCCGGCCACGCGCGCGTCGGAACCGGGGATCGACACCACCAGAGGGATGCCGAGCCAGCGGCTGACCACGGCGCCGATGAAGCCGTTGGGCAACGCCCAGTGGGCGTGCAGGATGTCGAGCCGCGCGCGGCGCGCCCCGCGTGCGACGGCGGCGATGCCGGAGGCCAGCAGGGTCGGGCTGAGCACGTACGCGTCGAAGCGCAGCGCCAGGTCGGAGCGCATCGAGCGCATGTAGCCCAGGCGTTGCAGGCGCGCTGGCCAGGCGTAGCGATAGAGCTGCAAGCGCACGCGGCCGTCCAGGGGGCGCCGGTAAGCGGGGTCCATGGGCGCGTAGACGGTGACATCCTGTCCCTGGCGCGCCAGCTCCTCGCACAGGGCTTCGACGAAGACGCCGCTGAAGTCGCCAGGGAAGCGCGGGTAATTGTGGGTCAGGACGCCGATGCGCAGGCGTCGCTCAGCGAGCATCGTTGTCATGTCCGCCTTGCGTGACTGCGGCGGCGACAGCGGTGAAGAGGCGAAGAAAGAGCGTCGTTCAACGGTCGTTGCGTCCATATTCGCCTGCGCTGATGCGTTGCTCCAGGCTGGCGATCCGCTCATCCTGGCTGACGATCAGCTCGGCCACGAAGCCGATCAGGATCAAGAGCAGCCCGGCGATGGCCAGGCCGCCGGCCAGCCAAAAGAGGGGCCGCCGTTGCGTCTCCCAGGCCAGCCAGAGATAGGCGAGGTACAGGAAGGTGAGGCCGCTGGCGCTCAGCGCGGCCAGCCCCAGCCCGCCGAAGAAGCGCATCGGCGCCCGTGCGAAGGTGAGCAGGAACCAGACGACGAGCACGTCGAGAAACGAGATCGGGATGCGGCTGAAGCCGTACTTCGAGCGTCCTGCGCGGCGCGGCTGATAAGGTGTGGCGACCTCGCCCACGCGGAACCCCTGGTGCGCGGCGATCATCAACAGGAAGCGGTGCCAATCCGAGCGCAGCGGCGGCAGCGCCTCGATCACCTCGCGCCGGAAGGCTTTGATCCAGTTCATATCGTGGGCCTGGACGCCGAACAGCCAGCGGCAGACGTGGTTGTAGATGGCCGACGCTGCCACCTTGCCGTCGCGTCGGCCCTGGCGCCAGCCGGCGACGAGGTCGTATCCCTCGTCCAGCTTGTCCAGCAGGAGCGGGATATCGGTCTCGGGATCGGACTCGAGGTCGGCGGGCAGGAAGATCACGATCTCCCCGCGTGCGGCGCGGAAGCCAGCGCGCAGGGCTGCGGTCAGCCCCTGGTTGCGGCGGTGGTGGATCACGCGCAGGATCGGGTAGGCGGCCTGGGCTGCCTGCAACGCCGCGCCCGTGCCGTCGGTCGAGCCATCGTCGACGACGATCAATTCGCCGGCGAGCTGGCGGGCGCGCAGAGCGCGATCGACGCGCGCGATCACCTCGGCGATCGTGTCCACTTCGTTGCGCGCGGGCACCAGCACCGTCACCTGCGGCGTGGGAGGCTGCGCCTGTTCGCGAGCAGCGATGGCCAGGGGGGCCGCTTCGATCACTTGCGACACGAGATCTCCACCGTGGGCGAGGGTTGGCCCTGTCGAAGGCAGGGGCGACGGTCATTATAGCATCGGCCGTATCCGCGACCAAGTGAGCGGGTCAATGAGACGGCGAGGCAGCGAGGGGGCGAGGGGATCCGTTAGAGTTTCCTGGAAGTGTAAGGTGGTCGAGAGCACGCGGGGCCAGACGGATCAACTCTCACATACACTCTCACAGCCTGTCAAACTCTTCTGGCTCGACATCAGGGGCTTTGTTCAGGATTTCTAGAAATCTCTCACGACTGCCGCGCTTGGCGCGCTCTTCCAAATATTCGATGGTAGAAATCGCCGCGACTTTCTCTGCAACCGCAAGCACGACAAACTGATTGACAGAAATGCCCTCTTCTCGCGCTAACTCGCGAAGTCTTTCGTGTAAAGATTTCGGTAATCGTAGACTTAATGCGCTCATTCTTTCGCCTCTCCAATGATTTGCAAGAACTCTTTCGGCGTTACAGCTCGAACCCCAAACTTATCAATGCCTTTGAAGTCGTTGACATTATGCGTCACAATATACTCGCACCTTGCAGTTACGGCTAATTCAAGTAACAGTTCGTCATTGACATCAGATAGGGCCGGACGCCACAGAAAGTAGATCTTGTGATGATGAGCCATCGCACAAAGCGAGTCGATGAAATCTGCTACATCACTCTGGGACAGTCCAAGCTCTGCTCGATGATGCTGGAGCACATCTTCATACTCAAGGATGAGCGCCACCGAATCATGAATTTCGAACTTGTGCGTGCCAACCAGAGACAATAGTTTGTTGGACGCGCCTCTCCTGGAGCGAAGGGCAGCAACGATGACGTTCGTGTCGAGAACAATGTCGGGAACCTTCATGATGGTATTATATGCGATATCTCATGTAATATCAACTCCCCAGCCTGACCTGCCTGACCTGAAGGGAACGGAAACCGGCGGCGCGAACGCAACGAGGCGCCCCACGTGGGGCGCCTCGCTGGTCTGTGCGGTCGGTCAGGCTGGAAAGGCGTTCAGTAGACGAGGCCAGCGATCTCGGCTAGCTGGAACGCGTCGAGGATCTTGATGCGACGATAGCCCAGTTCGACTAGCCCCTGGCGTTTGAAATCGCGCAGGATCGAGCTGACCGTCTCGCGGTAGGTGCCCAGGGTGTCGGCCAGCGATTGATGGCTGGTGCCCAGGTCGAGGAGGAGGGCGGCGAGGCGTTCGGGCAGCTTTTTGTACGCCACGTCCTCCAGGCGCGACTCGACCTGCGCGAGCCGGGCGCCGAAGGTTTGCAACAAGGCCCAGCCCAGGATCGGATGGCGGCTGGTCAGTTTCTTGGCCTCGGCGGCTGGAATCATCCATACGGTGCAATCTTGCTGCGCTTCTACGAACGTGTCTGGCGTCGGCGCGTTGAGGAGCGCGCCCTCGCCGAAGATCGCGCCTGGCTCAAGGATCGCCAGGACGAGGCGACGACCTTCGCGCGTGGTGCGCACCAGGCGGGCCGACCCTTGCATCAAGATGAACAGATACTGCTCGAGCGCCTGCGAATCGGCGACCATCTCCCCGCGGTGAACTGATTTCATGGCGACAGCGCGGCGGAAGGCGGGATCCTCTTCGGGCAGTTGAGCGACCATCCGTGTCAGTGTAGTGGCCTTCGTGCTTGCGATCATGTTCGCTTCCCCTTCATATCTCTGCGATCAGTCGAACACCTGGCTCATGCTACATTCACTATAGCATGAAATGCCATTGGTGTCAAATTATTATTTTTATGCTATTAAAAACGAGAATATATAGAAATACGGCCCCTCCCCAGGCGCCGCTTTCAGGTTCGGCCATCCTCAGCTACAATCTGCGCGCGCTCATGGCCTCGACCGCGCACGCGGCGGCCGCGGCGCCATCTCTTCAGTAAGGAGGCGATCATGCGCACCCTGGTGATCGGCGGCACGGGCAATATCAGCAAAGGGATCGTGGCGGCCCTGCTGGCGCGCAACCACGAGGTGATCCTCTTCAACCGCGGGCAACATCCCGACCCGCCGCCGCCCGACGTGCAGGTGGTGATCGGCGACCGCCAGCAGCGCGACGATTTCGAGGCCAAGGTGCGCGCCCTGCGCCTGGATTTCGTGATCGACATGATCTCGTTCACGGCGGAAGATGCGGCTTCTGCCCTGCGCGCCTGTCGCGGCCGCGTGGCGCATTTCGTCCACTGCTCGACGGTGATGACGTACGGTCCCCCGTTTGCTGGCGTCAACCTGACTGAGACCGCGCCGCTCAACGGCACGTCTCCTTACGCGCGCGGCAAGCAGGCGGCGGACGCTCTGCTCTTGCGCGCCCACGCCGAGGAGGGATTCCCGGTCACCATCATCAAGCCGTCACTGACATATGGGCCGGGCTGGCGCGTGCTGCGGCAGGTCAACTACGACAACGATCCCTGGCTCGATCGTTTGCGCAAGGGTAAGCCCATCCTCGCCGCTGGCGATGGGACCAACTACTTCCAGTTCCTCAACTCGCGCGATGCGGGCGTGGCGTTCGCCGCGTTGCTGGGTCGCCAGCAGTGCATCGGCCAGGTCTACAATCTGGTGCATCCGGAACCTCAGACCTGGGACGCCTGGCACCGCGCGGCGGCCGCGGCGATGGGGGTGGAGGCGGAGATCGTGCATGTGGCCCAGGATACGCTGATCGCCATCGATCCGGCGCGCTTCGGTCGCCTGCGCGACAACTTCGGCCACACGCAGATCTACAGCGGAGCCAAGTTGGCCCGGGATGTGCCGGAGTTTCAGCCCAAAGTGGATCTGGTCTCCGGGCTGGCCGAGGCCATCGCCTGGATGGAGCGACACAATCGCATCATCGACAGCGACGGCGATGATCTGGAGGATCGCATCATCGCCGCCGTGCGCGAGCTGCCCCGGCGTGTGCGCGCGGCGACTGATTGACCAGCCGCTGGTCGGGCGTAGAACCTATCCGGAAAAAGGGATGACCGTCCACGAAGTGCGCTCACGAATCCACGAAGCATCCGCCTGCACTGG
>FWPV01004818.1_pt1 | contig 22056 bp, 17 predicted proteins | sample 2228371 | NCBI WGS metagenome assembly FWPV01 (sample SAMEA103939776, study PRJEB20133) | metagenome | reverse complement strand
GGCTGCGCAAATCACAGATTCCTGAATAATTCCTTTAGCACCCTGTGTGTCTATAAGGATGTAATCGTAATCAAGCTCCTGCAGCGCAACGTACAAGTGCTGAAAATGCACATAGGATTCACGCAAAAACGCTGTTATGTGCTCCCCTTGAGGATCATCATTCAAAACTATGTCGAGGTTGGGAATGGCGGTTTTAGAAATACATCCGACAGCACTGGCCGAACGATAGACTTGAGTCAAACCAAAATTGGCTTGTTGATCAATTGGATAAACACGAGAGAGGGATTGTTGGGGATCAGCATCAACGAGTAGGACTCGCTGATCCATATCGGCAAGGATTGCGCCGAGATTTGCTGAAATTGTTGTTTTTCCCACACCACTTTTGGTGCAGATGATTCCGTAAATCTTGGATTTTGCTGGCATTTTATACCTCACTAACGTTTAGTTAAGTGAAGGTACAAAACCGTAGACTGGATTTTTTGAAACGCTCTCTACCCTTACAGGTAGAGAGGTTAATTTGGTGGAGCTAAGCGGGATCGAACCGCTGACCTCAACACTGCCAGTGTTGCGCTCTCCCAGCTGAGCTATAGCCCCAGATCATCGACATCCTGTCGCTGAGTGGCGCGCATTTTATGCAGCCGATTCCGGAGTGTCAAGCAAAAGTTTTGGGCTTGTACTCCGGTTTTTTATTGGGAAATCAAGCGGTTAACTATTAACCGCTGGCTCCTCTTGAGCTGTGCCTAACTTGTCGAAGATTTTCTCCAAGTCTTTCTGTTTGTTTTTACCAAAGCCACCCAAGGCGTTGATGGCGTGGCGCAGGCGGGCGCGGCTCATGTCGGGGCCGATGATTTGCATGGAGTCCACTACCGGGAAGCTGGCGGTGGTGCCGGCGATGGCGACAAATATCGGGGCCATAGCATCTTTCACTTTAATGCCCATTTGGTCGGCGAGCAGTTTGAGTTCCGCAAACAGGCTGTCGCGCTCCCAGGTGCGCAGGGCTTCCAAGCGCCAGAGGGCGAATTGCAGGTATTCCTTTTGTTTTTCTACATCCAGCTTATTAGCCGCAAAACTCGCTTCGGTGAGGGGCATCATGCCACTGACGAGGAAGCCTGCAAGCGGAGCAAAATCGCTGAGGGTGGTCATGCGCGATTGGGCGTAAGGCAGTGCTTGCAGCAGCATGTCTTTATTCAATGCCCAGTCATGCAGGCGCTGTGCGAGTTGCTCAAGGGTGAAGTTTTCGCGAATCCACAAGCTGTTTAACCAGCTGAGTTTTTCCACATCGAAAATCGGGCCGCCTAATGACACGCGCAGCAGGTCGAAGTGTTCCTGCATTTCGGCGAGGGTGAATTTCTCGCGCTCGTCCGGCATGGACCAGCCCATGCGGCCGAGGTAGTTGAGCATCGCCTCTGGCAAATACCCCATGCGCTTGTAATAAAGGATGCTGGTGGGGTTTTTGCGCTTGCTGAGTTTGGATTTATCCGGGTTGCGCAGCAGCGGCAAGTGGCAGAGTACCGGCGCTTGCCAGCCGAAGTATTCGTAGAGTTTTAAATGTTTGGGCGCGGAGTTGATCCACTCTTCGCCGCGAATCACGTGGGTGATTTGCATCAGGTGATCGTCCACCACGTTGGCGAGGTGATAGGTGGGCATGCCATCCGCTTTGAGCAGCACTTGCATATCCACTTGCGACCATTCGATCTCGATTTTGCCGCGCAGCATATCGTCGATTTCACACACGCCCTCTTCCGGGATTTTCATGCGGATCACGTAAGGCTCGCCTGCATCCAGTTTCGCCTGCACTTCAGCGGGCGATAATTTCAAACCGCGACCGTCGTACTTTGGCGTTTCACCGCGCGCTTGTTGCTCGCGGCGCATTTCGTCCAGTTCTTCAGCGGTGGCGAAGCAATAAAAGGCATGGCCTTTTTCTACCAATTCCATCGCGTACTTGCCGTAGATGTCCATGCGCTCGCTTTGGCGATAAGGGCCGTGCGGGCCGCCTACGTCCGGGCCTTCGTCCCACTCCAAACCTAACCAGCGCAAGCTGTCCAGAATAGCCTGTTCGGATTCGGGCGTACTGCGGGTTTGGTCGGTATCCTCAATACGCAACAGGAATTTACCGCCGTGCTGACGGGCAAAACACAGGTTGAACAGGGCGATGTAGGCAGTGCCTACGTGAGGGTCGCCAGTGGGCGATGGGGCAATACGGGTACGAACTTCAGACATAAAACGGCCTTTTGTGCGAATCAGAAGATTCTGAAAATAGGAAATGGGAAAAGGCGCGCATTATACGCCGAGCCGCCTGCAAATAACGAGGCGGCGCAGCACCCAGTTCCTAGCCGTAAAGCGTGGCAGCTAGGGCTTCGTCCCAAAACGCGGCTTCGATTTTATGGCCGTCCAAATCCCGCACAAAACAACCGTAATATGGCTCGCCATATAACGGACGCGGGCCAGGTGGACCATCGCAACTGGCGCCAGCGGCGATAGCAGCATCGTAAAAGGCATGTACCTGCGCTTTGTTCTGGGCGATAAAACCTATATGGAAACCATTGCCGACACTTGCAGGTTTGCCATCGTGCGGGAGTTGCACCCAAAACTCAGGGTAAAGCCGCCCGTAAGCGGTTGCACCCGGATGTTCCATGATGATGCCAATATCCAGCGATGGCAGCACCGCATCATAAAAAGCGCGGGCACCTGCGTAGTCGTTAGTACCAACCGAAACGTGGGAAATAATGCTGGGATTTTTGGGGATAGGTTTATCGCTCATGCTAGTCACTCCGTGATTGAAGGGAACTGAAAAGTTATCACCATCGCTAACGCAACGAGAGTGACAGCAATCATGATTAATAGAGGATAAATGTAAGTAGCTTGCAAACAACCCTGCATAACTGATTAACAACAGCCAAGCAATTAATTGGCAGTTTTCGCATTAAAACTAGCATTTTTTGCAAAGTCCAATTCTTTGGGTGGTTTAAACAAGACCGGTAACTTTTTGCCCCCCATGCTCTGCGCTGCACTCAAGCCTATGCCACCTTTATTGCAGGTCAGTGCAAAAAATAATGATCAATAACACGCAAAGACTCCGGAATATTTTTTTATGTCACCCAATTTTCACTCATTAAAAAAATACATTATTCGCGCTGCGGCCTTGATGGCAATGTCATCAGTCACGCTTTTTGTTGCAGCAGAACCAGACCCCAATTTCCATATTTATTTACTGTTTGGTCAATCCAACATGGAGGGAGCTGCGCCCATCGAGGCTCAGGACCGGATTACCAATGACCGCGTCAAAGTCATGGCAAATATAAACTGCAGCAACCTGGGGCGGACTTACGGTAATTGGTATACCGCATCGCCACCACTCAACCGCTGCTGGAGCGGTTTGGGGCCGGGCGATTATTTTGGCAAGACCATGGCTGACGGTATGCCGAGCAGTGTAACCATCGGACTGGTGCCGGCGGCTGTGTCTGGCACACCGATTGAGCTTTATCAAAAAAGTGCACCGATTGGCCGCAACGATGCCGATATTCCCACGCAATTTAATGGCGGTTAGCAGTGCAATAAGTTCATCATCTGCAACGAGCAGTTCGGCGCAATCCTCCATAGCCTTAAGTAGCACCACCAGTGTTGCGGGCAACAGTTCATCTGCGCCAGCAGGCTCTTCTTCCGGCGGCGGTTCAATCAGCGCTTTACTCTTGTTATTCACCAGCTTTTTTCTTTTTGCCCAGCGTAAGAAATATTGCTAAAAAAAGCCCCGGCAAGCCGGGGCACAAGGGAGAAAATCACTAGCAGAAAATTTACAGCGATTGCAGGAAGCGCAGCAGATCCTGTTTTTGGCTGGCGGATAAGGCCGAATAATTGTTTTTGGCGTTTTGACCTTCACCGCCATGCCAGAGGATGGCCTCTTCAATCGTGCGGGCGCGGCCGTCGTGCAGGTAGCTGGCTTTAGGTACGCAGACTTCGTTGCCATCCACCCCAAAAGGTACACCACCCGGTTGACCAGTCACACCGCCGGTGACGCAGGCAGAAACACCCAAGCCCCAAAGCGGCGCGGTACGCCATTCAGCACCGCTGGCTTGGCCTTCGCCCAAATTGTCGGCAAGGCCGGGGCCCATGTCGTGCAGCAGCATGTCGGTATAGGGGCGAATGGTTTGCGAGCGCAGTTCCGCGAAGGGGTGGTATGGGCTGGTGGTCATGCTCTCCACATGGCAGCCAGCGCAACCGATATTGTTAAATACAGTGCGACCATTGATGACCTGCGCGTTGTTGTAGTCGCGCTGTGGGCGAACCCCGAGCAAGGCAACATATTTGACCAAATTATCCAAATGTTGGTTGGCCAGTTCCGAACCGCTCGGGCCACAGTTGGTTTGACTGCTACCGCAATCGGGGTTCGGCAAGACGCTGGTCATCACCCCCATGTCAGTATTAAACGCCGATGCCACTTGATGCTTCACGCTGGTAGTGGCGGCTTTGTAACCAAAGCGACCCAACCGGGTTTGCCCGGTGACCGGATCGGCGATGCGCTGGGCGCGACCGGAAATGCCATCACCATTGGCGTCGTTAATATCCTCACGCGCGAGAATGGTGGATTCGGGAATTGCTTCCAGCAGGCCGATACCCACTAACTGCGGCGCCAAACGGGCGGAGAAAGTCTCGGGGCGCAAGCCGGTGAACTGGTAGTTGGGTGAGCGCAAACCACCTGACTCAGTCCAGAAAGCGATGGACGGAGTACCTTCGCTGGTCGCGCCGCCATTGGCTTGCGGTTGCAATACACGGCCCATTTGTGGATGCGGATTACCCTGCGCATTGCCGACTTTAAATACCCAGCGATCCAGCGCTTCACCTACCGCCGCCACGGGTGCGCGGCCATTGCGTTCATGGCAGTGCGAGCAGCGATCACTCACATAACGGGTGCCGGATTTAGCCACCATCTCACTGAAAACACCGTTTTCCGGATTCTCATCGTGACCACCGTTAATAAAGGAGGTGTGATGTACGCGACGACCGAGCACAAACGCCTGACCATTCACCGCGCTCAGGTTGGTTGCCATCTGCTGGAAGTGGCCGTCGGGCTCTGCGGTCATTTGTACGTGCAGGCTGGTATCGCCACCCAAACGGGCACTCACCGGCATGGGCATGGAATCGCGCTGCTTATAAACACCGCCCACAAACGGAACCTTGTCGGTCACATCCCAGGGCACTATGCCCTGCCCGACTATGTACAAATAGGTGGTGCCGTAATAGTTGTCGCGGCCGCGAATCACACTGTTTTTGTCGAGGAACTGGCTGAGTTCAAATTCCAGGCGGTCGCCAATTTGAATGGGGCGATTCTCGCGGCAGTTCCAGCTGGCTTCCTTCCAGTAGTTAAAGTCGTTGATGCGGTTCATCACCCCGTTGCCGCAGTATTCGGCGAGGGTATTCATGCCGATGTAGAACCAGCGGTTCTCCGCTTGCAGGTCATCCAAACGGCCTTGGGTGACTACGTTCATGCGCACACTGGTGCCGCCTTTGGCGACATAATCCACAATCTCAATCGTGGCTGTACGCTGCTCCCAATAAAAGGTGAGGTAGTGATCGTAAGCCTGGAAATGGTTTTCCTTGGCGTGGCGATCGCGCGCGCGGTCGGCGATACGGGTGACCAGTGCATCACCGCGATCAAACTTGATCACCGGTTCCAGCGCCGTGGTGTTGTTATACAGCGGCACTATATTGCCCAGCGGTGCACTGCTGGCTACCGAACTGGAGCTGGGCGGGGCGACAGAGCTGCTGCTGGGGCGCGATGAACTGGGCGCAACACTGGAGGGAACAGAACTGCCGGAACGCGATGAACTGGGTAGGCTGGAAGAACCGGCGCCCAGGGTGTAATTCTTCCATTCGGTATCCTGCCCCGCACCATTTTTGATAATGGTGAAGTTGGCGCGCACTACAGCGCCCGCCGGCAAGCCGCCGATGTCGTAAGTCCATACACCGTTGGCAAGGTTCATCCGCACGTTTTGCTGGGCGCCGCCGTTGACGGTGTAATGGATATCCACCACATCGCCGCCGGTAACTGTCGCGCGCATGGTGGTGCTATTCAGGGTGGTCACGCAACCGAGCGCGCAACTGCCGGATGAGCTGGGCGCGGCAGATGAACTGGATGAAGCGACCGGAACGGCGCCAAATACATCCATCTCAAAAATCGAGTAGCCCCAGTTATTGCCAGCGCTGCGGGTAATGGCGTTCATCCGCACATAGCGATAACTGCCCGCAAGCAGCACTGTGTCAGTGCGGTTGCCAAAGGTGCCGCCGGTACGCAGGGCCAGTTGCGTCCAGGTAGAGTTGTTATTGGAGCCGAGAATTTCATAGCGCTCGGCATTGGCGGCCTCCCACAAAATCACCACCTGCGACAGGTTGTAGACCTGGCCTAAATCCAGCGTGAGCGAGCTGGGTGATACACCGTGATTGGACTCCCATCGGGTATTGCCGATGTTGTCGATGGCATAACTGGCCGGCTGCAAGTTGGTACTGCCCGTTGCTGAAACCGGATTGATATTGATGGTTTGTGCCACGGCAGAGACACTGCCGAGCGCCACCAGCGCCAACAGCATCCGCCGACCGAATTGGATAATTCGCATCTGGTATTTCCTCATTTATTCATCGTTATTGTTGGATATCGATTGGCAGGCCCGGTGCGGCTGGATATGCCAAGCACTGTGAGTGTATGCCGGAGGAAATCAGCGAGTCGTCCCACTCTAATAGGATTGGAAAGTGAGCAAAGTAAGGGTTTAAAACCCCTGGGCAAGAGAAAAAATCGAACCTTTCACCGCAGTGCAAAGGCGGCCACAAGCAAAACCTTCAATAGATACCAGCAGTTACAGTCCTTGTGCCACAAGGGTTTAACTGAAGCTGGCACGTTCGGATAAAAAAACGCCAGGCGAACCTGGCGCACCAATAAACCTGCGAAAAATAAATATGCACACAACGCGAAGCCGGTCACATCAGCTCCAGCTGCAACTCACCACCCGCCTCCATCGATAATTTGCGGATACGCTGGGCAGCGCGGATCAGGTTGCGGCTATTGGTGCCGGATGCCGGGTACTCACTGTAACCAAAACCCCAATTACAAATAGTTGGCTGGCCATTGATGGTGACAGTGGCACTGAAACGCCGGGATACACGCTGTAACAATGTCTGGATCATCTGCCGGTTGTTGGAGGGCAGAATCGCCATGTAACTGTTGCCACTGTAACGGGCGATAAGCTCAGCAGTGGGCAATTGCGCTTGTAACTCGGCCACTACGTATTGGGTAAGTGCCTGGGCATAGGGTTCACCGTAACGCTGCCACAACTCGCGATAATCGGTCAGCTCAAAATAGACCAACATGAATGGCGCGGGTGTGGTGTCCGCAGTGGTTACTGTGAGTTTTTCCAATACCTTGGCCTCCAAAAAAGAGCGGTTAGCCAAACCGGTGATGGAATCATAAAAGGCGGTTTGACGCGCCGCCTCGTTGCGCGTGCGCTCCACCTGGCGGGCGCGCTCCATGGCGCGGAAATCGGTGTAGGCGGAGTAAATCGCCAACAGCAACAAAATACTCGCCGCAATCGCCGTGGGAACGCCCATCCAATCGCCGCGCAGCAAATTATCCGGGTGTGACGTTGCACCTTCGGGATAAGTCGCCGCCGCCATGCCGGTGTAGTGCATCCCGCAGATTGCCGCGCCCATCACCAGCGCTGCCGCCACTTTGGTCAGCAGGGCGTACTGCGGGGGAACATCGCGCACTTTGCGGCAAATCACCAGCGCCGCGCCGGATGCAACCACCGCAATCAACCCCGAAATGATCACCAGCAAGGTGTTGTACTCGATCCCGGGATGCATTTGCATGGCATACATACCGCCGTAATGCATGGCAAAAATACCTGCGCCCATAATCAGAGCGCTGGAAGCGAGGGTTTTAAAGGAGACTTGCGGCAAGGTGATGACATAGAGGGCCAATGCCGATGCCATCACCGCCGGCAGCCAGGAGAGCAGCGTCAGGGTTGCACTGAATGTCATGTGCATATGCATTGGCATGGTGTAAGCACTCATACCCACAAAGTGCATGGACCAAATACCGCTGCCCAAACAGAGCGCGCCCATGCCCAACCAGAAACGGCGGGAACCACCGCTCAAGCTAAACACACGGGTGCCAAAATAAATTGCCGTGTAAGAGGCGATGACCGCCACACAGTAGGACGCGAACACCAAAACCAGGTTATAAGAACCAGCCATCATCATTACCTCTTGATATCGATGGTGGTTCTACGCGCCAAAGCCGGGAGACGATCAGCCCAACCTTTCCGGATTTACATTTCCTTGCTCAACGGGGAATAAACCCGCCGCAATTCACTTCACGCGCGGCAAATAGATGGAAAAACAAGTACCCTGCTGCGGGTCACTGGTGAACGAAATCTCGCCCTGCTGGTGCTCAATCAAATATTTGGTGATGGCCAATCCCAAACTGGCTGGCGTAGGCGGCAAGTTCGTCCATCTGCCGGCGCACCAGCGGCATGATCGCTACCGGCGCTATGTTGAAGCTCATATGTCCGGTAGTGATTTTTTGGATATCAAGGATGTCGTTAATCAATAGCAACAAACGGTCAGTGTTATTACCGGCAATGGTCACCACGGATTGCATTTTATCGTTCAGCTCACCCAGCGCACCTGACCGCAACAACCCCAGGGAGCCATGAATAGAGGTCAGCGGCGTGCGCAATTCGTGGCTCACCGTGGCGACAAACTCGCTTTTCATGGTTTCGGCGCGGCGGCGCTCGGTAATATCCTCAAAAGTTGCTATCGCAAAACTCGCCTTTCCACGCCAATCCAGGCAGGGTTTCCCCCAAATTTGCAAGGCAATACGGCGCCCGGCCACCAACACCTCCACATCATCCACCTTGCACTGCTCACCTTCAGAGGCAGCCAGCCAGTGAATTTGATGCGGAATAAAGAGAGCGGAATCAGAATCAGCGTCAGCCAGGCGAGATTACGCCAGACCTGATCAAGGAATTCGTGCCGCAAGCGCCCCAAGCCATAAATGTTTGTCCAACGATCCACATCTACCCCATTTCTTAAGCGCAACAGCATTTGTTATCTCAGCCTAGACCAGAATGAGCCGATTGCTTTGGCAGCCAACACAACATTGGCATTTGCGGCCACTTTGTTTTAAATCAAAAACATCTAAATTAGTTATTGCTAATTTAATTAACGCTAATACAATTAGTTCAAGAATACCGAGGAGCTACTTCATGGCTATAGCTGCAATCAATACCAACCCGTTATCCGAGCTACAACAACACGCCCAAGCCGCAGCCGCACTGCTCAAAGCATTGGCCAACGAAAACCGCCTGATGATTTTGTGCACCCTGATGGGCGGCGAGATGTCGGTCGGTGAGTTAAATGAAAAAGTACCGCTGAGCCAATCTGCCCTCTCCCAGCATTTGGCGAGTTTGCGTGAGGCAGGCTTGGTGGCAACGCGCAAAGAGGCGCAAACGGTTTTTTATCGTGTGCAGGGCGATGAAGCCCCCAAAGTGATTGCGCTATTGCAATCCATTTACTGCCCGCAGGACTGACCAGCAACTCTCGATCTGCGCGCCAAACAGTCACTAATTTTTTATTAATGAGGTAAGACCATGAGCCACAAACGTATCCACCCCGTTGATTTAATGGCCAACAAGAGTGCCGACATGTGCATTCTGGATGTGCGTACCGCTGCCGAAGTAAAAGCTGCTGGCCTGCCCGATTGTTTACATATCCCGCTGCATGAATTAACCCCGGCGCGCTTGCAGGAAGAAATCGCCAAGAGCGGTAAAAACGGCAGTTGTGTGTATTTGCTCTGTCAGGGCGGCAAGCGTGCAGAAATGGCGGCCGACCAGCTGAAAGGTCATATCAACGCTGAGCTGGTGGTGATTGAAGGTGGTATGAACGCGGTCAAACAATCCAACATCCCACTCGCCGCTACCGGCAAAAAAGTGATTCCACTGGAGCGTCAGGTACGCATAGTGGCTGGCTTGTTGGTGATTACCGGTGCGGTGTTAGGCACCTGGTTTAACCCGGCGTTTTACGGTTTATCCGCCTTTGTCGGCGCGGGTTTGGTGTTTGCTGGCATCACCGATATTTGCCCTATGGGAATGCTGATTGCCAAGGCACCCTGGAATAAATAGACACCCTGAAATAAAGAGTGCGAGCTGTTGATCACCTCACCTGAGGAATAAAACGTGTTGCTGCTGATTGGTTTATTGATTGGGTTAATCCTTGGCCTCACCGGCGCTGGCGGCTCGGTGTTTGCGGTGCCGTTGTTATTACTACTCGGCGGTATGTCCATGGCCGATGCCACAGGTATTTCTCTCGGCGCCGTAGCTGCCACCACCGTTTACGCCAGCCTGCGCAATAGCATTGCGCGCAAGCAAGTACCACTCCTGTGGAAGCCGGGGTTGATTCTGGCACTGAGCGGCGCACTCACCGCACCGCTGGGCAAATGGCTGGCGCTGCAAGTGAGTGAGCTATGGTTAATCAGCGGTTTTAGTTTACTTGCAGCCATCATCGCCCTGCGCATGTGGATAAATGCGCAAAAAAATCCACAGGCCGCGAGCGTGGTGCGCGCCGGTAATTTTGCAGCAACGCCCAGCCCCGATCATTTGTGCAATGTAAATCCCACCGGCCAATTTGAACTGCGCCCACGCTGTGTGGCTGGGTTATTAATTGGCGGTTTGGTGGTGGGAATCCTGTCGGGATTATTTGGTGTCGGCGGCGGTTTTTTAATTGTGCCGCTGCTGCTGGCATTAAGTGCGGTCAGCATGGCGCAGGCGGTGAGTACATCGCTATTTATTATCGCGCTGATTAGCAGCTCGGGCTTTATCAGCCATTTGGCACTGAGTGAAAACCAGCATTGGGATTGGTTACTACTGGTAGCCGCAGGCGGTTTGCTGGGCATGATGATCGGCCAAGCCGTCAGCCACAAAATTGCCAATGTGTGGTTACAAAAATTATTTGCGCTTGGTTTGTTAGCGATTGCACTGATGACTCTTGCGAGGTACTTATGATTTTCCGTCAGCTCTTTGAGCGCGAATCCAGCACTTACACTTATCTCATCGCCTGCGAAAAAACGCGCAAAGCGGCGTTAATTGATACGGTAAAAGAAGAGCTGCCCAAATATGTGCAGCTACTGCAAGAATTGGATTTAACCCTGGCCTACGCGCTGGATACCCACACCCACGCCGATCATATTACCGCCGCCGGTGCGCTGCGCGATTTAACTGACTGCACCACGCTCCTGGGTGAAGAAGCCAATTCCGCTTGTGTTTCCCACGCGCTGCGCGATGGTGAAAAAATCCAGGTGGGCGAATTAACGCTCACTGCGATTCACACTCCCGGTCACACCGACGATTCTTATACCTATCATTTAATCGACGACGATGAGCAGTATTTATTTACCGGCGATACCTTATTAATTCGCGGCACGGGTCGCACCGATTTTCAAAACGGCAATGCGCGCGATCAATACGAGAGTATTTTTGGCAAATTATTACCCTTACCCGCCACCACCTGGGTTTACCCCGGCCACGATTACAAAGGCTGGACACGCCGCACCCTCGGTGAAGAAAAAGCCCACAACCCGCGTTTACAAGTGCGCGATGTGAATGCTTATGTGGAGCTGATGAACAACCTGAAATTGCCCAATCCAAAAATGATGGATCTCGCCGTACCAGCAAATCGCGCTTGCGGTAAAAATTAAATAAGGCTCCAAGAGGGAATAGCAATGAACGGCAGACTTTTGGCAATGATCGGCGCGGTAATGTTGTTATCCGCTTGCAGCAAAGAAGCACCGGCCCCCGCAGCAGTAACCTCGCTGCCCGAGCTGGCGAGCATCAGATTGCAACCACAAATGAACCAGCAAACGGTGCAATACGATGGCGTGAGTGAGGCAATTAACCAAGCCACAGGATCGGCGCAAACCTCGGGGCGCATTATGGAAATACCGGTAGATGTAGGCGATTTTGTTGCCAAGGGCGATTTAATTATTCGCTTTACCGATACCGAACAAAAAGCCCGCGCCGCCAGTGCGCAAGCACAATTTAATGAAGCGCAAACGCAGTTCACGCGCATGCAGGAAATGCTCAGCAAAAAATTAATTGCCCAAGCCGATTTTGATAAAAGCCAAGCGGCGTTTAAAGCTGCCGAGGCTGCACTGCGCGAGGCCGAACAAAACCTTGCCTACACCGCAATTCATGCACCCTACTCCGGGATTGTGGAAAGCCGCGCGGTGAATGTAGGTGAAAGCGTCGCACCGGGTAAAGCGCTCATGACGGGTTTGTCGCTGGAGCAATTGCGCGCGCAAGTGAATATTCCGCAGCAGCACATAGGCCCAGTGCGTAAATACAAACAAGCGCAAATTTATTTAAGCAGTGGCGAGATATTGCACAGCAGCGAGCTGCGCATTCCACCCAGCGCCGACCCGCAAACCCATTCGTTTAGTGTGTTGGTGAATTTGCCCGAGGGCAATCACGATTTATTCCCCGGCACTTTTGTAAAAATCGCTTTTGTCACCGGCGAGCAGGAGCAATTATTAATTCCGGCGAGCAGCATTAGCCAGCGCGGCGAAGTTAGCGGTGTCTATGTGATCAAAGCCACCTCGCTGGAATTTCGCCAACTCAATCTCGGCTCGCTCAACAGCGCTAAACATTACCCGGTGCTGGCGGGACTTAACGCGGGTGAAACCATCGCGCTCGATCCTATCGCGGCGGCCAATGCCTATAAAAAAATCCATAGCGGGGAGCAATAAATCATGAGCGCTCCGCAAGATTCATCCCCTCATTCAAACTTGGGTATTTCCGGCCGTATCGCCCGCGCGTTTTTAACCACGGAAATCACACCGCTGTTAGCGCTTACCGGATTACTGCTCGGTATTTTTGCAGTGCTGATTACACCGCGCGAAGAAGAGCCACAAATTAATGTGACTTTTGCCAACGTGTTTATTCCCTTCCCCGGCGCTACGCCGGAAGAAGTGGAAGCGCTGGTGACTAACCCTGCTGAACAAATCGTGTCTGAAATTGAAGGGGTTGAGCATATTTATTCCACCTCATCGCCCGGCATGTCTACACTCACCGTGCGTTTCAAAGTGGGCGAACCGCGCACCGATGCAATCGTGTGTTTATACAACGCGTTTTATGCGAACAGCGATTGGCTGCCACAAAATTTGGGTGTGGGCCAGCCGCTCATTAAACCCAAAGGCATCGACGATGTGCCTATTGTGGCGCTCACCCTGTGGAGCAAAAACGCGGCGACAACCAACAGCGATTTGCTCAGTGTTGCGCGCGAATTACAAACCCAATTACAACGTGTACCCGGCACCCGCGATATAGAAATTATTGGCGGTGGCGATAAAACCCTGCGCGTGTTGTTTGACCCCGAACGCATGGCCGCTTTTGGTTTGGCAATAGACGATTTACGCCGCGCACTGGGCGCCGCCAACAGCTCACAAGCCGCTGGCACCCTAGTGAGCGACAACCGCGAGATGTTGGTGCAAGCAGGCACTTTTTTATCGTCGGCGGAAGAAGTAGCTGATTTAGTGGTAGGGGTTTACCAAGGTGCGCCAGTCTTTTTACGCGATGTGGCCAGCGTCAGTTTGGGTGCCGATCAACCCACACACTATGTCACCCATGGCTTTGGTTCTGCATCGGCCAATACAGATGGAAAACCTAATGCTAACGAAAAAAACAGCGGTCGTTATCCCGCTATTACCCTATCCGTCGCCAAAAAACCGGGTGAAAACGCAGTGGATGTTGCCGAGCAAGTCATCACGCGCGTTGAACAACTGCGCGGCGTAAGCCTGCCGGATGCGCTGAACGTGAATGTGACTCGCAACTACGGCGCAACGGCAGAAGACAAAGCGCAAACGCTGATTAAAAAACTCGTTTTCGCCACCCTCTCGGTGATTATTCTGGTGCTGCTTGCGCTGGGCAAACGCGAAGCGGTTGTGGTGGGCGCGGCGGTGATTGTGACCCTCGCCATCACCCTGTTTGCTTCCTGGGCTTGGGGTTTTACGCTCAACCGCGTATCGCTATTTGCGCTGATTTTTTCCATCGGCATTTTGGTGGATGACGCCATCGTTGTAGTCGAGAATATTCATCGCCATATGAGCCAGGGAAAATTATCGCTCAATGAAGCTATTCCACGCGCGGTGGATGAAGTGGGTGGCCCCACTATTCTCGCCACTTTTACGGTAATTGCTGCACTCTTGCCTATGGCGTTTGTGAGCGGTTTGATGGGGCCTTATATGCTGCCCATTCCGATTAACGCCTCCACCGGCATGCTAATTTCCCTCGCCGTGGCCTTTATGTTTACGCCCTGGTTGTATCGCCGTTTATTTGCCAAGGTGGATCACACAGCAGCAAACAGCGGCGAAGAAACACAGAGTCACAGCAATAAATTCCTGCCCTTTTTTACGCGCATCATGACGCCGCTGTTAAATCGCGAAGCGGGGAAAAAAGCGCGCCTGTGGTTGCTGGGTGGGATTCTCGCATTAATTGCGGCATCGATTGGTTTAGTGATCGTGCAAGCGGTGATGTTAAAAATGTTGCCCTTTGACAACAAAAGTGAATTCCAAATAGTGGTGGATATGCCCGAAGGCACGCCGCTGGAAAATACCCAAAAGGTGATGCAAGCACTCGCCGATAAATTGGAAACCATTCCTGAAGTTACCGATTACCAATTATATGCAGGCACTTCAGCGCCGATTAATTTTAATGGTTTGGTGCGGCAGAATTATTTGCGCCGCGCACCGCACATGGGCGAGATTCAAATCAATTTAGTGGACAAACATCTACGCGCACGCAAAAGCCACGAAATTGCCCTCACCACCCGCGAATTAATTGCGGATCTTGGCAGAGCGATGAACGCCAATATCAAAGTGGTTGAAGTCCCGCCCGGCCCGCCGGTATTGTCACCACTGGTTGCCGAAATTTATGGCATGGATTATCAACGTCAACTCGACGTCGCCAAAAAAGTGCGCGCCGCGTTTGAAGCGACACCCGATGTTGTCGATGTAGACGATACGGTTGAAGCACCACAAACCCGTTGGTTAATTGCGGTAGATCGCGCCCGCGCCGCACGTTTGGGTGTGGATCAAACCAGCATCGCCAATGCGGTCAGTACCGCACTCGCGGGTGAAGATGCCTCCTACCTACACAGTGCCAATGCAAAAGTGGCGGTGCCCGTGCGGCTCGAATTACCCGCCGGGGAGAAAGATAGCCTCGAACGCGTGTTGGCGATAAAAATTCGCGCGCGCGATGGCAATCTGATCCCACTCTCGGAAGTCACGCAAGTCGTTGAAAGCCAGCGTCAGCAGACAATCCATCACAAAGATTTACTACCTGTGGTTTATGTACTGGGCGATGTGGCGGGCAAAACCGATAGCCCACTTTACGGTTTGGCGAGTATTTCCAAACAGCTGGCGGAGACACCCATCGACGGCCAACCCATCGAACAATTTTTTAATTCGCAACCGCAAAACCCCGTGAACTGGAGCCTGAAATGGGACGGTGAACTGCAAGTCACGCTCGATACTTTCCGCGATATGGGCATCGCCTACGCGGTAGGGTTGGTAATGATTTATTTGCTGGTGGTGGGCATGTTCAAAAGTTACTCAGTACCGCTGATTATTATGGCGCCGATCCCGCTCACGCTAATCGGCATCATGCCCGGCCATGCCCTACTCGGTCAGCAATTCACGGCACCCAGCATGATCGGTATGATCGCGCTCGCTGGTATTATTGTGCGCAACTCTATTTTGCTGGTGGACTTTATCCAGCAAGAAGTGCGCAGCGGTAAATCGCTGGAGGAAGCTACCATCAGCGCCGCCGCGGTACGCGCCCTGCCTATTGGCCTGACTGCCTTGGCAGCCATGATGGGCGGCTTCTTTATCCTCGACGACCCGATTTTTGGTGGCCTTGCGGTAAGTCTGATTTTTGGTCTGCTGGTGTCCACACTACTGACTTTGGTGGTGATTCCGGTGGTGTATTACGCTTACCACTATCAAAAGGTCTGATAACGTCGTCTATATAACCCCCTCCCAGCACTTCCTTTTCAAGGAGAGGGCTGGGGTGGGGTTATACAACCAAGTCTGCTAGAATCGCCGCCACAAAAAAATCCTCTAAGAGAGCACAACCATGCTGATTGAAGCCCCTATTTCCCTTGGCGAATTAATCGACAAAATTACTATTCTGGAAATCAAAGCGGTAAATATTGGTGATGAAACCAAACTCAAGAATGTGACTCATGAGCTGAATATTCTCAACGCCAAGGTTGCGCAATTATTGGATGCTGCAGGCCAAGCCAAATTGGCACCGCTCAAACAAGCGCTCAAAGACATCAATCAAGAATTGTGGATTATTGAAGACGATATTCGCGATTGCGAATTCGCTAAAGACTTCAGTGATAAATTTATCCAACTCGCACGCGCGGTGTATGTCACTAACGACAAACGTGCCAAGGTGAAAAAAGATATCAACCTGGCCTTTGGTTCCGAGTTAATCGAAGAAAAATCTTACAAAGATTATCAATAAGCCGTTTCTGTTTTAGCTGCAATGAAGACTTCGCCCATGCGCATACTGCTTGTCAAAATGTCCTCCATGGGCGATATCTACCACACCTTTCCTGCCATCAGCGATATTAAAAAGCAATTTCCCGAGGCCATCATCGACTGGGTGGTAGAAGACAGTTTTAAGGAAATTGTGCAGTGGCATCCGCAGGTCAACCAAGCCATTCCCATCCAGTTGCGCCGCTGGGTAAAACAGCGCGATCAACAAAGCTGGCGGGAATTTAAAACCTGGCGAAAGGCACTGCAAACCCAAGCCTATGATTATGTGATTGATGCACAAGGTTTATTAAAAAGTGCGCTGATAGCCAAATGCGCCAGCGCAGCTAGCGGTGTGGATGGCTACGACAAACACTCTGCGCGCGAGCCCATCACCCATTGGTTTTACAAACGCACGCACAGCGTGGATAAAAATCAACACGCCGTTGAGCGCACACGGCAGTTGGTGGGCAAGGTATTAGGTTACCAGCCTGAGCCTGTTTTGAATTTTGGTATCAACCAAAACTTCACCCATATTCAAAAAAATCCACGCAAACTCATTTTTATTATCGGCACCAGTTGGGTGACCAAACTCTGGGCCACCAGTGAATGGCAAGCGCTCACGCAAATCGCGCTTGATGCGGGTTTTAGTGTGGAAATTATTTGGGGCAGCAGCGATGAACAGGCCATAGCCGATGCCATCATCGCCGCCTGCCCGCAAGCCACTCGCCCTGCGCAGCGCTTACCTATTACGACCATTGCGGAAAAGTTGGTGGAGGCCGCTGGCGTGGTTGGTTTGGATACCGGCTTCTCTCATTTGGCCGGCGCTTTGGAAACACCCACCATCGCACTCTACGGCGCTACCTCGCCAACCAAAGTGGGCCTTATTGGTGAGCACACCCACAATTTACAATTAGACGAACCATTGGATTGCATGCCTTGCCACAAACGCCAGTGCAAATGGCTGCCGGAAAATAGCCGCGACACTCCAGCATGCATGACAGGGATAAAAGCCGGGCAGGTGTGGCAAAAGCTGCAGCAAAAAATAGCTAACTTACCTATCAACTTACCAGCTCAGGATTAATGTTTATGACCCCGCAAAAAATTGGCGTAGTCATTACCACTTACAACCAACCCAAATGGCTCAAGAATGTGCTGTTTGGTTATGAGGCGCAAACTCATCAGGACTTTAGAGTGATTATCGCCGACGACGGCTCAGGGCAACCAACTCGGGATGTTATAGAGTTTTTTAAGGCGCGCGGTAAATTGCATATTGAGCATGTGTGGCATGAAGATAACGGCTTTCAAAAATGCCAAATACTCAACAAGGCCATAGCGCAAACCGATTGTGATTATTTAATTTTTACCGATGGTGACTGTATACCTGAACCCGATTTTATCGGACTGCACGAATCACTGGCGCAGCCCGGTTATTTTCTATCGGGCGGTTATGTAAAACTAACCACACCTGTTTCAGAAAAAATTACTGAGACAGACATAGCAACAGGTGTCATTTTTAATCTGGATTGGCTTAAAAATGCAGGCCAACCCAGCAGTCATAAGTTATGGAAATTGATTAAAAATAAAACCATTAAAGCTATTCTTAATTCCATTACACCGACCAAAGCCACCTGGAATGGCATGAATAGCTCCACATGGACTGCAGATATCAAAGCTTGCAACGGTTTTAATGAAGACATGCAATACGGTGGTTTGGATCGCGAGTTGGGCGAGCGTTTGTACAACCACGGACTTAAGGGCAAACAAGTCCGCTACAGCGTGAATTGCTTGCATCTGGATCACCCGCGCGCTTACGACAACCCGGAAACCTGGAAAAAAAATTACGCAATCCGCAATGAAGTAAAACGCACCGGCAGATACTGGGCACAGAACGGCATTATAAAAATATCTGCAGCGGAGAAAAGCCTTAAATGAAACTTAAGGAATTGCCCGGATCACTCTGGACCGCCTGGAAACTAAAACGAATGGCACTCAAAGATTTGAATCCGCCGGAAAAACCAGAAATACCAGTAATCATTTCTCTGACGTCCATACCATCGCGACTTGGCACACTCTACTTGGTAATCCGCAGTTTGCTGAGCCAATCGTATCGCGCTGAAAAAATTTTGCTGTGGCTACATAAAGATTTGCAATCAAAAATTCCTACCAGCTTGAGTTTGCTCGTAGGTGACACTTTTGAAATTCACTATGTCGACATGACCTGTTCACATCGCAAACTAGTGCATAGCCTTGAGCTTTATCCGGGAAAAATTATTGTCACTTGCGATGATGATCTGATGTATGAAGCAACCTGGCTAGAGCGACTTTATCAGGATCACCTACGCTACCCAGAACGGATCATCGCCCATGAATGCAGGGAGATTGCCTATGACAATCAGGGTAAATTATTAAATTATGATCAATGGAAAACTCAAACAGCACCAGGGGTCAGCTCACCCTGGATGATGCCGATTGGTTATGGTGGCGTACTTTATCCACCTGGAGTGTTGCATAAGGATGTTACCCGCGCCGATCTTTATCTAGCCTTGGCTCCACGCGCCGATGATTTGTGGTTTAAAGCAATGTCTTATTTAAATGGCACCATGACACAGCGCTCACAAGAGCCAGGACAAAAACCTACACCTATTGCCGGATCGCAAAAAGTATCACTCAAACACACTAATGTGCGCGAGACTGGCAACTATGAACAATGGAAAGCCATCTGTAATCACTATCAAATTCAGGGCCGATAACTCAGCCCCTATCAATATAAAATTTTATGACAGAAACTATCGGCAGCTACCAAAGTGAACTAGCAATTGCATTCCAGTTACCCGAAGTAATTGCACAGTTAAACAATATTTCTGTGCTGCTGGATAATCCGGGGGCACAACGTATTTCCAATGGCTTGGACTATGTTGTAAAAACCGAACTGCTTGTTAACCAACAACCACTTATCATCACCATCAAAGTATTTAAACGGCAGAACTGGTTAAAGGATTGGCATGACTGGCGCAAAGGTTCAAAAGCCAAAAGATCATTTGACGCTGCATGTTTTTTGCAAAGTAATGGCATAAGCACACCAGCGCCCATCGCTTGGCTGGATCGCTGGGAAGGCAAGCGTTTACTTGAAAGTTATTATCTGTGTATGTATGGGCCCGGCATTAGCTTTCGCGATGCGCTCTCCGATATTTATTATAACCAACGAGACAATGCGCCATTAATGGATTTGCTCCAAGTGGTCGCTCCCGCTATTCGCGCTATGCATGATGCAGGTTTTATGCACGGCGATATGGGCAATCAGAATATTTTGCTGCCGCAAAATGAAAATGGCGCTTGGCTTCAGCCACAGTTTATCGATTTAAACCGCGCCAAATATTCAAACAAAGCGCTTACTCAGGAACAGCGCGCATTTGATTTGGCACGCATCGCCCTACCCGGCGCCTACCTAAAAATATTTAAAACGATTTACAACAATCACGAAGATTTTCCGGCAGATTTTGATCGCCTTGAGCAAAAAGCGAGGAAACGTTTTTGGAGTCATCGCCGTAGCGGAAAATGGCGTCACCCCATACGCCACTGGAAAAGCAAGAAGTTACCTAAAGTCAAACCAGTTTATCCACCAGTACAAGATATCTGGCTGTGGGATGAAAAATCAGCACAACCCATGATTGTTCCAGGGCGACAGGAAAAACACGCCTATCGCAATTGGCGTTATATGTTCTCGATGGTTTGGCAAGGCTTATGTGCCGCTCCAACTATATATAGCAACTACAAAAAATTGTTAGCCCAAAGCTACAGCACACCTGTGGATATGAGGGGGCGCATTGGTGTTGCTTTACACCCTCACCCCGACTACATAGAAACAGAACTAAAACTGCTTGAGCAATTAGGCAATCCACCCGTACTTATTCGCTTTTGCCATCATGAAACGGCTGCTGAATGGAATCGCACTATTGCGCTGGTAAAACAACTGCGCAGTAAAGATATCCAGGTGATGCTTGCGGTGCTGCAGGATCGGCAAGCATTATTGCAACCAGATTCCTGGAAAGAGTTGCTAACGTTAATCATTGAAAATCTTGGTAGTGATGTTGCTCACATAGAAATTACCCATGCCAGCAATCGTTTGAAGTGGGGTATTTGGAGCAGCGACGAATACCGGCAGCTAATGGCGCCAGCGTTAGAACTTCAGCAGCGTTTTCCACAAATTAAACTCACCGGGCCAGCCTGCATCGATTTTGAATATTTACCGGTTATTGCGGCATTGGCTACACATCCAAAAAACCAGCCGCTGGCAGCACTCTCACATTTACTCTACGTGGACAGGCGCGGCGCCCCCGAAAGCACACAAGGGCATAAATTCTCGACTCTGGAAAAATCTGCATTATTGAAAGCGCTTGCGCAGTGGTCCGATAGATGCTCCGATAAAATTATCGTGTCGGAAGTAAATTGGCCGGTGAAACATACCGGTATTTGGTCGCCTATCGGCTGCCCTTATGAAACGCCCAAATGGCGACGCGAACAACCCGGCGAAACTGATGACGACTACGCAAATTACATGCTGCGTTATTTAGCAATCACCGTCTGCTCCGGGCACGTAGAACAAGTATTCTGGTGGCGGCTATCCGCACATGGTTATGGTTTGGTAGATGACCTTGATAACTTCCGTATTCGCCCTGCGTTTACCGCACTCGCTTTTTTTCTGAAAACCGTGGGCAATTCAGAGTTTATCCGCAAATTGGATACACCTGATGACGTATTTGTATTGGAATTTACCAACGAAAAACGCAAGTTCTGGATGGCGTGGGCACTGCAAGAATCAGAATATCAACCCAATATTCCGTTCTTGCAGGCGTGCGATCGCGAGGGCAAACCGGTCACAACAATAAAACTGAACGGCTCGCCACTTTATTTGTTCTCTTGATCAACATCAGAATAAATTCACTTCAATTTCTGCTGCAGCATTGCATCAAGTTTTTTCCACAGCTGTGCAACCTGAATCAGGTTAAACCGCTGCTGGTAATCCATTCCTTCTTGTTGCTCGGGCGGCAACACATCGTCGGGACTTATACCTTGATAATCGCCCCCTTCGGCTGGCAACCACATAGCCTTGGGAATTCCAGGTGGAAAGATAGCAAAGGAGGGTATGCTTAATGCTTGGCTAAGATGGCGGGGGCCGCCTTCATTGCCAAAAAAGAAATCGCAATTAACCGCCAACGCGCAAAGCGCGCGAAGAGAATCTGCTTTTATAGTGGTAAATATGGAGGAGCTATTACCCATCTCACTATGCATACTCAGCGCATAATCTTCTTCATCACCAGCATAATTAAAAATAATTTGCGCATTATATTTTTCAATAATCCGGTGCAAAATTTCTTTCATCTTTTCTTTATCCCATACTTTGTGCGCGAGGCGCGCTGCCACCGCTGCCAGTATCACCGGACGAGAAAAATCGATCCCCTCTTGCTCCATATATC
>FWPV01006556.1_pt1 | contig 22062 bp, 14 predicted proteins | sample 2228371 | NCBI WGS metagenome assembly FWPV01 (sample SAMEA103939776, study PRJEB20133) | metagenome | reverse complement strand
TTGAGGTAGAGTATCCTTTTTTTGTTTTTTATGCAATACCTATTTGCCAATAATTTGAACTGGACTGTCTGATCAGCCCATCAAATTCCCTATGGAAAATGAGATCAATATATGATAAAATAAAAACATATTTATCCATATCAAATGTTCATAATTAAATTTTTCATAGATAGCTTTGAAAAATTATTTCTGATATGCAATATACGATTGGAGATCGCTAAATTGGCAGAGCAAATTAAATCAGTTAGAGGGACAAAGGATATCATACCTAACGAAGTTCACAAATGGCAATATGTGGAATCTGTTGCCAAAAACGTCTTTGAAGCCTTTGGTTTCAAAGAGATACGTACTCCCATATTTGAACATACCGAGCTTTTCATTAAAGGCACAGGCGAAACAACTGACATCGTCCAGAAAGAAATGTATACCTTCACCGATAAAGGAGGGCGAAGTCTCACACTCAGACCAGAAGGCACGCCCCCTGTTGTGCGTTCATACTTGGAGAACAACATATCCGCAGAGATGCCTATAACAAAAATATATTACATAGGTCCTATGTTTAGATATGAGCGACCACAAGCAGGTAGACTTAGACAACATCAGCAAATAGGTGCAGAGATAATCGGATCAGCAAGCCCTTATTCTGATGCTGAGCTTATCTCTATGTATCTACATTTTGTGTCAAAGCTTGGTATACAAGACTTAAAACTTCATCTTAATAGCGTTGGATGTGCAAAATGTAAACCTGATTATAATTTGGCTTTGAAGGATTACGCCAAAGCACACATTGAATCTCTTTGCGAGACATGTAAAGATCGTCTAGAACGAAATCCACTGCGTATGCTTGACTGTAAAGTTGATAGCTGTCGTGAGATATTTGCCAATGGTCCTGTTATTCTCAACTACCTTTGTGACGATTGCAAAGGACATTTCGATATAGTCGTCAAATCTTTAAATACGTTGGGGCTTCAATACAATATAAATCCTTTTTTGGTTAGAGGTCTGGATTATTATACAAAAACCGTATTTGAAGTTACTGCAAGAGGACTTGGGTCGCAGGATGCGATCGCTGGCGGAGGAAGATACGATAATCTCATAGAAGAGCTTGGAGGAAAACCAACTCCCGCTCTCGGATTTGGTAGCGGACAAAATAGGTTAATCGCAACTATGGAGGCACAAAAGGTATATTTTCCAGACCCGCCAATTACAAAAGTTTATATCGCACCTCTTTGTGAATCAGCATTTCCAAAAGCCTTTGAGATCGCATTTTTATTAAGACAAAAAGGCGTTTCTACTGAAATAGGTCTCGATGGCAAAAGCCTTAAAAGTCAGATGAAAACTGCCGATAAACTCAAAGTCAAGTATGTCGCTATGATAGGGGAAGATGAAATAAATAATGGAACTGCAACTATAAGAGATATGGTCAGTGGGGAACAAGAGACTGTTAATCTAACAACAGTCGTTGATATATTAGTGAAAAGGTAATTCATCATTAAGTTTATATCTATCAAAAATAGGGAGACAATATTATGGTTGAATTTTTGATGACCTTATGTATTAGCTCTATTTTCACTTCTGCCAATAGTGAAGGTTGGATCGTCCCTAATTGGGATGAACCGCCACAATATCAAGCAGGGTCGCTTTTTTGGATGACAAATGAATATAAAAAATGTCCGGTATTGTATAGAACACAATTAAATATCTCCAATAAGCCTATCAAATGTGCTGGATTTCGTATTGAATTCAAAAAATATCTTTATGTTTATGTTAACGGCGAGTTAATAGCGAAGCAGAAAAGCGAGAGTTTAGGTAATTTTGATGTAGATATAAGCCATTTCATTAAATCCGGACGAAATTCACTAGTGATCAGCACAACGGAAGATGGATTTTCGCTCAAAGGTATCATTAAATATACTGATGAGACGAAATATCTCTCATCAAGTCCTGAAAATTGGAAGGTGCAAAAATTTCCGCCACTAACTATGGTAGCTTATGAACCTTGTATGAATCCCGATTTTAACGATAGCGATTGGTATGCAACCAAGCAGATCGGACAAGGTTTAATGGATTTTTCAGAGACCGAATTTGAGACATCCTTAAATGCGCTTTCAGAGAAGTATATGACAAAACTTGCAGAGGATGCAGAGTGGCGTCTGAGAATGTTAGCAGGTAAGGGAATAGCGATAGTTGATTGGGAAGCTTACGGATGGGCAGGACCAGAACGACTACCAAAATGGGCAGTTGATAAGGCAAGACAAATCCTAAATGGAAACTATCCAAAGGAAAAATTAACACTTGTTGCAGAATCACTTACTAGATATATTAAAATTGCAGATGATCTGACAAACATCGATAATCACATAATAGGTCTTGGTGTTTTAAAAGCGACAGAGGAGGAGATCAGATCATTCAAAGAATTATCATCAGTCCTGCAGAATAAAATTAATCGTATAAAGGATGCGATCCAATCCGATGACTATGAACAAGCGTTGTCATCTGCTAACGATGCACAAGATCAACTCGCCAGACTTAGATCAAAAAGGATCATAAACGATCTATGCTCCTGCCTTGATAATAAATTTGGCTGGTTTGAAACAGGCGTCTTATTAGAAAATGATATAGCTAAATGGGGGCTTCGTATCGAATCGCCTCATACTAAACTTTCAAGCCCATTGTCGCCAGCCTCGCTGATCACAGTTATTAACGATGAATTGTCAATCAAAGGTTGGGGCGAGCTTGAACCGATAAAAGTCTATAATAAACCTGCTAATACTGGACCTATATGTGCTTGGGTCGTGTTAGATGGCAAAGTAACAAGTCTTAAACCGTCTGAAAACGGTCTTGTATATGATCGGTCTATACATGGTAACATGACCGAAAACTGGGTATTGCTCGTCAATAATCTATCTTCTGGCGGTGACCTTCCTATTGAACTTGTATTTATAAATGCGCCAGAGAAGATCATATTTATCTATGGCGAAAAGGGCACTGATCAGGTGAAAATAATTTTCAAAAATAAAGGCAGTAGGTTATTTATTCTTCGTCCATTGAAAGAATGGAGAGGGCTTCTCTATCAGGCACAGGTGATGAATAGTATTCCTCTGAACGAAAGAGAGGCGAGGAAATATATTGATCAATGCAGACTTTGGTCTCGCGCATTGATCAAGTATCCGATAACATTTACCGAAGTCTTTATCCGCGATCAGCAAAACAATAACTCAATAAGATGTGTAGATGTATATAATTATCAGGAGTTTAAAGATGAATGGCAAACAGAGCCGATAACCTTAGCGCCACTTCCCCCTTTGGCTACTTATGGTTTAATGAAGAATTATCCTGGACTCAGAGTTTTAAGCGAAGTCAAAAATCTCGGTTCAAGAGGTATTTGGGGAGATGAGATCGCTGTTGTTGGCAGTAACTATATTGAATATCTTGTGCCTATTGATCCGATAAAACGTTTTGGCGGTTTCACATCATTTTGTTTCGGTGGGACAGACATAGGAGAGCCAGGGTCTATAACAGAGATAGAGACCGTAATGCGGACGGGGTCAAACAGTTTTCGTCCACAACATAATCAAACAGGCGAAAGAGCTATAAGAACACTCAATTGGTGCTGGGAACGAGGTCTTCAAAATATGTTTAACACTGATGAAAAATGGGTTTCAGATATATGTGAGCACTTCCGAACACTAGCTAAACAATGTAAGGACTATCCGCCGGATGCGGTTGCATATGATCTGCTTAATGAACCGGAGACAAGGGAGCCAGAACCTTATAATGCCCTTATGAGAAAGATCACTTCCGCAATAAGGGAAGAAGATAAAACACATCTGATCTATATTGAAATTTTCCCGCCATGGGGTCCTGGTGCAGAGCCATTTCCAAAAGCAGCCTTTGAAAACTTAGAGCCAACTGGCGATGAACTGACCTGCTATAGTTTCCACGATTACGAGTTCCGATTGCCAGAGAGATGGCCCAATGAAAAGCACGATATAAGCGACCTGCTTGAAAGATGGATACCTGCATTCAAGTTTGGTATAGATTCGCAGAGACCAATACATCTCGGCGAATTCGGCGGATTTGAACAGACAGACCAAAACGTGTTTGAAAATAAATGTGCTTTCACTATGATGATGGATCATTTCAAAATATTTGACCAATTCGGTTGGCATTGGCATTATTATTCTAACAGAGGCACTGTCCACGTCCTTGAGGACGGCAGTTTGCAGGATAGCTATGTGCAAAAGGCAACAGCTAAGTATTTCAGTAAAGGGACGTTCAATATTAACCATTAATACGGAGTTTAATTGATGAACATTGATTTCAATAATGAACGATGGGAAATTGTCAAAGAAAATTATAAGAAATGGTGGAATCATGAGCTAGATCGCCCTCTAATCCAAGCGGTGAGCTGGGGCAGAGACCCAGGAAGACCTAGACCTAATCTACCTGATTATGGGTTTACAGCCTTTTATGATTTTTCAGTATCCGCAGAACAGATCGTTGACCTTTGGAGCTATAACATTTCCTGCACAAAATATTATGGAGATGCTTTTCCTTCTGTATGGCCAAATTTTGGTCCAGGCATAGTCGCCGCTTTTATGGGGGCACGGCTTGAAAAAGGCAATGGAACATGTTGGTTTCTTCCCCAGAAAGATGAAGACCCTAGAACGTTAACTTTTCAATATGATCCTGACAATATCTGGCTCAATAGGATAAAGGATATATATAAAGTATGTATGGAACGTTGGGAAGGGCTTGTTCAAGTTGGTATGACCGATCTTGGAGGGAGTTTAGATATAGTGTCAACATTCCTGCCTGGTGAAAAACTACTTTATGCCCTATATGATTATCCAGATGAAATAAAAAGGATAAATTGGGAAGTTCATAATATGTGGTGGCGGTATTTTGATGAATTTAATAGCATATTGCAACCGAAAAACCCAGGATATACCGCTTGGACGTCCATATTTTCAGAAGACCCTTATTATATGCTTCAATGTGATTTCTCATATATGATAGGTCCTGATATGTTTGATGAGTTTGTCAAACCTGAGCTGGCTGAATCGTGCAGAAAACTGACTAATCCGTTTTATCATCTTGATGGACCAGGTCAATTGCCCCATCTTGATTCTTTGCTTACAATACCTGAATTAAAAGGTATTCAATGGGTTCCCGGAGCTGGTTCGCCTGATTGCATATATTGGCCCGAAGTCTACAAAAAGATCAATAAAGCGGGAAAATTGATCCAGATATTCGGCAGTATTGAAACACTGGATACGATCGCTCAACAGATCGGCACAGCTGAGGGAATCATACTCGTTGGATGGGGGGCAAATGAAGATCAGATCAATAGGGCTCTAAAAAGATACGGTGTAATTTGATGATTATGAACCTGTCTAGCCAAAAAACCAAGCAAAGGACAATAATAAGTTTGATTATCGTCTTGTTTGCTTTGTTTTTTGGCTCTTGTAATGAGAAAAAACAACCACAAAAACCTATCATCAAAATTCAAGTCCAGCCGATAGAAAATGTATACATCCATTATAGCGAGGATGAAAACACCTTTCGCATAGGTAACGGTTCCATTGAAAGGACTATATTCATTGATAGGAAATCAAACCACGCTTTCACAATATCGTTCGTCAATAAGCTCACAGGACATAATTATATTAACTCCTTGGGGGAAGAATTCTCCTTCGAGATCAATCAAACAAAGGTATCAGCATTAACAGAGACAATTCAATATGTCAAATATGAGATTTACAGTATTGGCGCAGTAAAACAACTAGAATTAGATTTTAAAGCTAAATCAGAAAACTTTGGAGAGATCACTATTAAAGTTTTTTATGAAGTCTGCTCAAACAATCCTGCTATACGAAAATGGATTGAAATAGAAAATACAACATCATCAGCAATAACGATTAACAGTTTAATAGTTGAAAGTCTAAATCTAATGCCGGGGATCATAGATGATATTTCTATCTATGATCTTGCAGAATATCTCCCGAATAAGAATTTGGTTGGAATCTCGCCAGTTATTTTGAACACTAACCTTATGGAAGGCTTTATTATTGGCAACGAAATTCCAGGAGTTATGAAATACTATGATCTCTATTCAACTCCTCCCCAGATCGCTTTTGGTATGCGTAAATCTGGCGATCTCTACGCGCCATCGATAAATATTGAACCAAGCGAAACGTGGGCTTGTCCAGCAGTTTTTATATTCATTTTTGCAGGCGATCCGATCAAGTCAATCAAATCCTTCCTTGATTTCGTATCGGATTATATAACTATCAAACAATGGCAAAGTTATAATGTTTGGTTTGAGGAAATATCAGAACAGACAACAGAGGATTTATTAAAGAGCAAGCTAAATCAGGCGAAGAACTCAAACTTTGACATATTCTGTTTGAAAGGAACTTGGACTGATAAGTTAGGCGATTGGACGTTTGAAAATAAGCCATATATCAAGAATATAAGCGAATATGCCCATAGTTTTGATATGAAATTCGGATTGTGTATTGACTTTGCTATGGCTGAACCTGATAGTTTCGTCCTTACTCAATATGCAGATTTAGCGTTAAAACCGCAATACGATATGGATTATACTATTCCTGAGACAAACGCAAAATTGATGTGCTTGGGAAGCAAGTATGCTATATATATGGCTTACGAAATTTCGGCTTTGATTAAAGAACTCAACTTAGACTATATCAAACTAACAGGGGAGATGATCCCTCCGCAAGATATAGGAGCTTGTTTTGCTTCTAATCATTTTCATCTTAACCCGTCTTCGTCGCTTTGGAGCATATACGAAGGCTTCTTTGCGTTAATAGCATATCTACATACACAACACAAAGATTTGATAGTTGACATATCACTTGAGCATTATTATCCACCTGGGGGGATAGATTATGCTTTATTAAGATGTGCTGATATTAACACAGGGATAAAAAATGAAAACTTGGAGGAAGGACAATGAAATTGGAAAACAAAGTTGCATTAATAACTGGTGGCGGAACAGGTATAGGCAGGGCTATCGGATTAGCTTTTGCAAAAGAAGGGGCATCAATTGCGATTAACTATTCCCGATCTGAAAACGAAGCTATGGCGACAGCAAGCGAGATAACTGATCTTGGGACTTCTGCGATGACGATCAGGGCTGATGTGTCAAAGGATGATCAAGTCCGTGATATGGTTAAGAAAGTGACAGACAAATTTGGCAGATTGGACATATTGGTCAACAGTGCAGGGACGACGACATTTGTAGAAGCTTCGGATTTAGAAGGTCTTACCGAAGAGGTATGGGATAAAGTTATTGACGTCAACTTAAAAGGCACGTTTTTCTGTTGCAGAGCAGTAGTGCCGATAATGAAGGGCATTGGCGGCGGAAGTATTATCAATATCTCGTCGATAGCAGGAATTACTGGTGTTGGCAGTTCTATGGCATATTCAGCATCAAAGGCTGGCGTGATCTGCTTGACCAAATCACTCGCAAGAACGCTTGCGCCTGATATCCGAGTTAATACAATTGCCCCGGGGTTTGTTGATAGCAGATGGACTGATGGCTGGGACGAATATAGGAAGATGCACATAAGCTTAACTCCGATGAAAAGAGTAGCGAAGCCAGAGGATATAGCGGTCTCTGCACTTTATCTTGTCCATTCGGATTTCGTGACAGGACAGGTTATAATAGTTGACGGGGGAAAAACTATTTAGATCAATAAATTAACTCTGGTCTTTTCTTAAAACAGCGATGAGACAATTGCATAGTCCGTAAATAATTCATAGGTTAATTGTAACTAGTCTTATGATCAAAAACTCATTGACAATAATTATTTATATTGATATTATTGGTTTCTGTTAGTTTTTTCGGTTTTGTTAAGCTGAGAGGGGTTACGGACTATGAGCAAACGTTTTAAGATTTTTGTTTTAACATCAATAATTATCTTTATTAGTTCAATCAGTTATGCAAAAGATGTTTATAGCCTTTTTGGCAAAATGTATCTATCAGGTCGTGTTGAATACGATTTTACAAATACAAGAGACTTTCTTGCTAACACTGAATACTCTTCTGTTCAAAAAGATTACTTTGATTTCGATAGACTTTTCCGAAGAGGCTTTTATAGCGTCTTGACCATTGAAGAGACATCAGGTAAAACAAAAAACATTCTTAGCCTGGGCGACATACCGACACAATTTACATCCTATACCTTTAACAGAAACGATCTATCTGGTGTCCGATGGGATGTCCGTTCTGAAAAAGTTGATGTGACGTTTCTACTTGTTCCAGGACCTATTAATCCAATAATTGGGCAAGACCTGCCAGATTCAGGAGTAGGTATAAGACAAGTCAGCAAATTTGGGAACTCAAAGATCGGCGGTTCTTGGTATTTCAGAAGGACACCCGTTTATGGTATTGATGCAGAAACCAATTTTTCAAATTATGGTTTCAAAATGGAAGCTACGTCAACTCCAAGGGCGACTCCAAAGGGGGATTTATCAGAAAAAATAAATTCTACTGCTCTTTTACTGGAAACTTATAGGACTATCGGCAATGTAATAATAAGGGCAGAAGCATTCAAAATTGGGAGCAAATATGACGCTTCAAGATCAGTTGCAGATAACGATGATCAAGACCGATATACTGATAATACCCAATCAGACCCACCGTCATATATTATCCCCGGCGATCTTGATAAAAACGACAATGGTATTTTTGACTACAAAGATGATATCCTTCTATTCGATGTTGATGAGGATTTCCTTGACGAAAGCGATAGAAATAATAATGGCATCCGTGATCAAGAGGAAAACGATCATGACCCCGATTATAAATTTGACACTGGATTAACAGGCGTGCAAATATTCAGCGAATATAAAACCTCTCAAAAGGGAGTATCAAAGGCTTTTGATACTTCGCTTCAATATGCATATAAAAATGATGATATGACATCTAACCAAAAATCAATAAAAATCTATACTAATGGATATTATAGTAGAAATCTAGTAAACAAAGGTTCTATCATAGTTGAAAACGAATTGAAATTTGTTCGTGATAACATACCCGATGATACTTGGAGTTACGCAGGGACGATACCAATTTCTGACACTAATATCAAGGATACAATGAAAAGAGAGCCTGATATCGCGTTGATGATAGATCAAGGTGAACTTGAATTTTTTGACCTGTCATCTTGGTCAGAAATTGAAATTAAACGAAAAGACCCTATTCTTATGCAAAATGATGTTATAAATACACTCAAAGGCACTTTTGAATATACAGGTATTAAAAAGGTCGTTACTACTGCAAGAGTGAAACTGCAATATGATATTGATCTTGATGGGAAAGATCAACATTACGAGGTCGGCATAATAAAGGCTAATTACAGATTTAGACCTTCTAAATCAATAGAGATCATTCCTATGTATAAATATAAAATCAGAAATGGGTTTAAAATCGCAGAGGAAAAAGACATAGTAAAATTTTTACGATGGAAGGCAGATAATGTTGAAAATCAATATATACTTAGGCTCAGAACCATTGATACCGCTGATGTGCGAGATCAGATGAATGTGTTTATACTTAAAACAGTGTATCAATTCACAAAGACAATAAAAATAACTGGCGGATTACAATTGCTGTTGTTTGACGATATAAAAGATGAGACGAGAAACTTTGTCCGTCAGGCGTTGCTTGGCGAACTTGAAAAAAGTTTTATCGCTTATGAAAAAGACCTTTTTCTCCATATCGGTCTGAAATATGTAAATCAAAAGGCGAAAAAAGATTTTAACGACCAGAACTTTTTAGAAACCTTTGTCAGGGTTTTCGCTAAGTTCTAGTCTACTAGAATGGAGGTATAAATTGGCTATTATTAATTACGAGCCGGAGGTTTATTACGATGTTTTAGGAAAATTTGAACCAGCTTTGAGCATCTCTGATGGAGACACCGTTATAACAACAACCGTTGACAATGCAGGTCATAACAGTTTGGACAATAAAGTTGCAAAAGGCATTAATCCACAAACAGGTCCTTTTTATATAGAAGGAGCGGAGCCCGGAGATATGCTTGCAGTCCACTTTGACAAGATGGCACCGAATAGAAAAATCGGTAGGGCATCCGTCAGAGTTGCGTCTAATGTGGTTTGTCAATCATATCTTTCAGAGATGCCAAACGATAGGGTCATCTACGAATGGGAACTTGATGTTGAGAAATGGACGGCAACGTTGATCGATCCCGATCCTGATCTTGGGAAAGTTGTCCTTCCGTTATCGCCATTGTTGGGGTGTTTCGGAGTTTCGCCAAAAGACGATGGTATTCCAGCAACAACCGCGTCAACACACGGCGGAAATATGGACTACAACGGTTTTTGTGCCGGTGTAACAGTATACTTCCCTGTTTTTGTCCCCGGGGCTTTATTCTTTTTGGGCGATGGACACGCAGTCCAAGGAGATGGGGAGATAACTGGCATGGGAATTGAATCTTCCTTTGATGTCCAGTTTACTGTTCATCTTATAAAGGGCAAAAGTATTGATAACCTGAGGGCAGAAAACGACGAATATATTATGACTGTTGGGAACGCAAGACCGCTTGATCTAGCCTTACAAATAGCAACAACTGATATGATAAAATGGCTTAAAAGCGATTATAAGTTGAGAGATAACGCTATCGGCGTCTTGCTTGGACAGTGTATACAATATGATTTGGGCAATTTCTTTGATCCAGCATATACGATGATATGTAAATTAAATAAAAAATGGCTAAAAAAGTTATAAATAATGGATGATCTAAAATATAGACTTTATTGAATTTCGGAGATGATATAAATGACTCTTGAACAACAAAGAGATCGCGAAATAGTCTTAGAATTAGCCCGTAAAGTTGTTGAAATAGCCAAGAGCGATGAATATGAAGCACGAAGAAGAAGATGGCGTGATGTGAATGGGTTGCGGAAACCTGACAGATTTCCTGTATATTGCAGACCTGTTGGTGCCTGGGCTGAACTGATTCAACAGGATTCGCTTATGTGCAAAGACCCATTTTGTCGGAACATTGAATACAATCTAAGGATGCGTCTGATAAAAGATGAAATAGGTGATGACGACCCATTAGAGCCTTATTGGTCTGTCAGTACTGTATTTGATCAACATACGCCGCATACTTGGGGCGTCCCGATCAATTATATCTCTTCAAATACCCCTGGTGGTGCATATAGGTATGACCCGCCTTTGAAAACAGAAACGGACTTTGATAAGCTTAAACTGCCTGAATATACTTATAATGAGGAAAAAACGAAAAATGCAATGACGAAAATGCAGGAATTTTTTAGAGATGTTATGGAAGTGCGTTTATCCTGTGGAATTCCATTACATCCAGGACTTGCTAACTATGCATCTTCCCTCAGAGGGTTAGATCAGCTTATGTATGATATGGTTGACAGACCCGATCTTGTCCATCGTTTAATGGGACACTTACAAAAGGGCATTCTTAAAGCGATGAAAGAGTATGAAGACTCTGGTATGCTAACCCTTAATAACACAGGTGCTATGTATTGTAGCGATCCGCCTCGTGATGACGCCGAACTGGGAAATATCAGACTCAAAGACCTATGGGGGCAGACCGAAAGCCAAGAGTTTCAAGAGGTATCTCCTGCAATGTGGGAAGAATTCCTGCTGTCATACCAAATCCCTATTCTTTCAAAATTTTGGCTTGTCAGTTATGGTTGCTGTGAGAATCTTACAAAAAAGATAAATGGCGTCCTAAAAATACCAAATTTGAGGATTTTTGTATCGTCTGCGTGGACTGATTTGAAAAAGGTTGTGGAAGCTGTTGGTGACCGATATACAATAATGTGGCGACAGAAAGCTACTGATGTTGTATTTGGCGACCTTGATTCTATAAGAAGACATCTTGAAGAAGGTATGAAAATCTTAAAGGGCTGTTACGTACAAATAGTTTTGAGGGAACTTCAAACTTTAAATGGCAATAATCAAAGGCTCAAAGAATGGGCTTCTATTGCAAAGGAAATAACGGCAAAATATGCCTAAAATTAAAGGATTGATCAAAAAATAGTGCAAAATTTCAGAGAAAATGATCTTTAAAAATTGTTAATACTACAAGCAAGTTTAAGAAATGCTTGAAACAAACTCAAAAGGAGTAATTGATGGTCATCAAACCAAGCAAATTCCGATCAATATTGGCTTTTGTAATAATATATTGCTCTTTATTGGTTTCAGCAGTTGCAGTTGAGACGGAGATACCAGATGTTGAGCAAATATCCCTTAATGGAACTTGGAAATTTAAGGCAGACCCTAATAATGTCGGTCTCGATGAGAAATGGAATGCAAAAGATTTTGATGATTCAGCTTGGGAGGGTATAGGCGTCCCCGGAACTTGGAACGAAGGACAAAATGTCACCATCCCCGTTTGGAATTATGATGGTATCGGTTGGTATAGAAGGACGATTGAACCACCAAAGGATTGGGCTGGCGAAAACATAAGGTTAAGATTTATGTCTGTATATCTCATCGCAGACGTATGGCTAAATGATACATATCTCGGCAATCACAAGGGCGGATATACTGCATTTACCTTTGATGTGTCAAAGATCCTTGATTTTTCAAAGCCAAACATTCTCGTTGTAAGAGCAGATAATACAAAACGCCCATATCAAATACCCGGAGCATCTATTGATTGGTGGAACTGCGGAGGTATAACAAGGGATGTCTTCCTTGAAAAATTACAGAGGGTTTATCTGAAAAAGTTGTTTATTAAGACGCCAAACGTTAGACCACACGGGTCAACAGTTAAAGCTGAAATTCATTTGGATGGCGATCCAAAACTATTAAAAAATATCACTATAAAATCGGAGATTCTCTATAAAGGCAAAGTTATCGCTTCTAGTAATCGTAAAAGCCCAATAATAACTATAAATAAACCGAAGTTATGGAGTCCAGATTCTCCCAATTTATATGATTTTAAAGTTTCTTGGAATATATCAAATAAACGTATAACTCATTATGAAAGATTTGGCATTAGAAAGATTGAAACCAGAGGAACAGAATTATATCTGAATGGTAAAAAGATATGGTTACAAGGTATAGCGATCCACCAAGATTATGCTGGAATGGGCAGTGCAGTTACAGAATCTGCTATACGTAGCGATCTTGAAAAGATAAAAAAACTTAACTCTAACTTTGTCCGTTTGGGACATTATCCTTTTGACGAGAAATACCTTGATATATGTGATGAAATAGGTCTATTGGTATGGTCAGAGATACCTACTTGGCAAAATTCACGTGCAGAACTCGCAAGCGAACAGATGTGGAACGAATGGGTAAAGCCTCATCTTGACGATATGATAGAGCAATATTATAATCATCCGAGCATAATATTCTGGAGCGTCGCTAACGAGATAAGTCAGGTTTGGGGAGGCGAAAGAGAACATCCAGAGATCATTAATTACATCAAGAGAGCAACTGATTATGTAAGAAAACTTGATGACACAAGACTTGTCTCTTATGCTTCCGCAGCGTCAACTGGCGGTGGAACTTGGGAGTATTTAGACGTTAATGGGAAGCCATTACACTACGGTTGGTTTCATTCTCCCAACGTCTATGATATAGGTCCAGAGGTTGATAAAATTCACAGCAAAATGCCAAATCAACCGATCTTTGCAGTTGAACTTTGCGGGATGTCATATCCCGATAATCATAAAGGTTACAGTCAAAATGAAAGGTTTAGTGTAGAATACCACGATAAACTTTTAAGGGTTGATATGCAACACTTGATGATAAGAAAGGACTTCGTCTGTGGCATCACGCTTTGGACTCTTGCAGACCTGAAAGGCGGACGAGAAAAAGGCACTTATGGTATATTGGATAGAGAACGTAAACAGGTTAAACATATCTACGAGACGATAAAAAATCTTTATGCCAAAGACCCAAAACTGATCATAATTGACTCAAAGACCGACTACAAACACGGCGAAAAGATGGAAGTTGATCTATGGACGTTCAACCGACTTGAAACTGGCGTTAAAGGTTGTAAAATCCATTGGTGGATAAATGGCAAAGATGGCAAATTATCAGAAGGTCATTTTTTAACCGATATAAAACCAGATTCCGCAGAGAAAATAGGCACTGTTTCTTGGCAGATACCAGATAGCACATCAGGTTTTCATTCTCTGTTATGCACGATGGAAGATTCAAATGGGAAACTGTTATTTATCAACGATTATTACTTTGACGTAGATAGACCAGAAGCACCGGGCATATTGTGGGTCAAAACTGTTGATAAAGACGATGCCCTATTATCAGATGTGACCGTTGAGATAGACGGATTTACAAGGGTAACGGATGAGTTTGGCAGAGTGCCGTTCTTGTTACATACGGGAAAATACAAAGTAATAGCAAAATCAAACGGAAAAATAAAAGAAAAAGAGGCGGAGGTTGAAATAGGAAACACATCGGAGATAGATATAAAGTTTGATTGATGATTTCAGAGATAAAAAACCATTAAATTTTGAGAAGTGGTTAAGGAAGGTTTTAATAATACCTATCTCCAAAACACATAGGTTTGGACGCCTGTTATGAGTCTAATTATTATCCAAAGCCCCCCGATGATGTAATCTCCAAACAAAAGTCCCATAAAAAATGGCAATGCTACACGATAGCCCTTAATACCATAATGCTTAATAATCAGACTTTTGATCAACCAGCTCAAAAATATTGAGAACCAAAGCCAGCTTAAAGTCCAAGTGCTACCGGTAAGGGCATAAGCGGCGGGATGAAGTGTTATCCAAATAAATCTAGTTCGGAGTATATGCAAAATAAGCGTGATGCCCGCACCTATTCCCATGAAAATAAGCTCTAAAACCTTCGTTTGTGATGTATAAAAAAGCCAATTTTGAAGATGACTAAACCCGCCCCAAGGAGGATTTGCACTTGCGCCATTGCGATATGACATTTCTATGAACGACCAAAAGGCAGTTATGCTTGACACAGCAGTTGCGATAATCATAGCGATTGCAAGTTTTATTATATTTATCTTAACCTGCTCTGCAAGCCAAAAGCCTTCTAGTATATGAGGCATCGGATGTGCCCTATATCCCCGATTAAATCCCCACAAAATCGCAAAGGATGTCAAAGTTGAGCTTCCGAGTTTCCTTGTTCCAAAGGCATCTATGATGATCTGATGCGGCGTTGCTTGAAACATCTCGTGTGTTGGAGGTCCAAACTGTGACCTGATCCGAGTAATACTTAATCCCATAATATAATATATGATAAAATACAATGGGATCACCCACCAGACCATGCCCATCTTGTATGTGAATGCAAAAAGCCATAAAATACCGATTGTCCCGATAACCAATGCCACTTTGTGTTCTTTGCCATTTTTGGTAAATAAGCTATGAAGGACATTTTTCATGTGTTTATGACTTCCCCATAAAGCCAAAATTGTGATCATAATATATGAGCCCGACGTTTGAGGACCATCATAAGGGAATCCTGGTAAACTTTGCATTCCCAATGCATCGCCCAATATCCTTAGAGCCTTCCAAAACAAATAAAAGAACCAAATTGAGAATGACAAGTCCAAAGGCATTAAAAAAGTCAGCCCGATAGCAAACGGAAGCATATAGACTGGCGTCCAGCCCATGGCATTCCAAGGACGTTGAGGGAAAAATTGGCTTATCTCAAATTGACGAGTTGGTATCTGCGGAAACGCAGGAAACAAAGCGTGAATTCCATTCCAAAGAGCAATTCCACCAGCAACAGAAAACCCTATCCACATCAATTTTGATCTCAAAAACTCCCCAGATGGTTTGGTCAGATCGTAAGGCAATCTAACTATTGGAAACGTAAGCCTTTCGTGAACTGTCCATGAAATTCTTATCATGATATTTATAGCTATCATCACCGCTACTAATGCGATAAAAAACGTCGTCCACCAGATAATCGGTATGACCCATAATTTATAATGATCTCCCCAGAAAAGGCTCGATTCACCTTGATAATAAGTAGCCAATCTCGTTGGGTCTTGGACGACAAGCCATCTAGGAAGCAGATGCCAAAATAAGCTTTGCCATTCATTTTCAGGCGTCGCATACCAATAGCCATGAGTTAGGACAGGAACAACTGTCTGCAACATATCGTGTCCAGATATTGCAGACCCAACCGCAAGCATCGCATAGATCGTCAAAAGCTCTCCCTGAGTTAAAGCTCTATCTTTGGCAAATTTACTTAAAAAGATATTTATCAGGACAACAATAGAAAGAGTTATGATAACGTTGTAAAAAAGCGATATAGTTGTCGGTAGTCCACTTAGGTAGATATGATTATTTATGAGAAAGTATACGTTAGGTATAATGAGAATAACACCTAAACAAATTGACCGTAATGATATATCTTGCGGATTTGTCGGTTTGATAGACATATTACGTTTTACCAGATGGTTTTCAGAGTGGAATAAATTATTTTATTCTTGCCATTTTGTTTTTGCCCCTTTAACCTTTAACTGGACCTTGTAAACGGAAGTTCTTGCAGTGATAAACAATGTCTTATTATCTGATCCGCCGAAGGCACAGTTTGCAGGCGCTTCAGGGGTTACTATGTTCCCCAAATGTTTGCCTGTTTTATCGAATACCCATACTACGCCAGATGTCACATATAGATTGCCCATCTCATCAACTTTCATACCATCAGGACCATGTTGTTTCTCTGCGCTCAGGTCTGCAAAGATACGTCCATTTGTCAGCGTCCCATCTGATTTCACATCATATGCTTTGACATACTTACGTTCTGTGTCTGCGATGTAAAGGATTTTTTCATCGGGCGAGAATACCAAGCCATTGGGCTTTACAAAATCATCAAGCAGAAGTGTTAAATCTCCGTCTGGCGATATCCGATAAACGCCTTGAAAGTCTAACTCCCTTTTAGCAGGATCAACTCCATAAGGAGGGTCCGTGAAATATATGCTTCCATCCGATTTTACGACAACATCATTAGGACTATTGAGCCTTTTGTTGTTGTATTTTTCTGCAATGCTTTTAATTGTGCCGTCCAATTCTGTCCTTGAAACTCGCCTGTTGCCGTGCTCACATGCGATCAATCTCCTTTGTCTATCTAGCGTCAATCCGTTTGAATTTCCGCTAGGAGAACGGAATATTGAAAGTTTCCCATCGAGAGTCCATTTATATATAATATCTGCTGGGATGTCACTGAATAAAAGATAACCATCAGGACACCAAACAGGGCCCTCCGTGAATTTTAGACCTTTGGCGATCTGTTGAAGGCTATCTGGTTCAAGAATCGCATCAATTCCTGAATCTTTTTCCGTAGTCATTCCTCCTATTACTAATGCCAAACAAATTGTGTAAAGCATTTGTCATCCCTCCTTTTTGATGACTTCAATCCAGTGGCTTAAAGCATTTCCAAATCTATCTTTTGGGGAAGTTATGGCTGTGATTGATCCGTTAAGAATATTACCTCTCAATTTCATTGTGATATGAAGATTGTATGGATGTCTATTAGCGTCATCTGTTCCGATATTGCCTATCATACGTCCAAAAAGATAACCATCTTTGAAAACTACGTCATTAAGTAAAGTTTTTAATTGATCTCCTATCTTGACGACTACATCTGCGTCATTTTTAAACCAAAAAGTTACGGGCAGATGTTCCTTATATGTTACGATCTCTCCATTCCATTCACCTATCAATTCATCAGGCGGACTAAATACCGTTGCGATTTGATCTGGATCAGATTTCCTTTTATCCTTTTCGATAGCGATGTTTTCTGCATATTTTGGTAGCATTTCTGAAATTATCTCTCTGCATATCACTTCGTGTTGATTTGTGTTAGAATTTGCAAGGACTGCGACAGCGATCTTCTCGTCTGGGACAAGGACTAGTGTTGTGTTTACTCCGCCCATTAATCCATTGTGCCAAGAGATACGATAGCCATAAGAATTTTGACAAGTTGCCCATCCGATACCATATCGGTTCCCTCCGCCCATATCAGCAGTCCCGATCTGCATCTCATCAATTGATTCATCGGATAATATCGCCTTTTGGTATGGCAGATGTGCTTTTAGATGAAACATACCGAATCGGATGAGGTCATGGACACTACTGAAAACGGCTGACCCTCCCTGATGATCAAAGTCATAGAAAGGCACAATCTTTTTTCCGACACCATATCTGATCGCCTGATATTTTTTCAGGTTTTTATCGATATTGATCGATGAGCGAGTCATATCGAGAGGCAAGAAAATCTCTTCTCGCATGAAGTCTGCAAAGGTTTTTCCAGACAATCTTGATATTATATAATCCAATATACCATATCCAAGATTGCAGTATTGGTATCTTTCGCCTGGTATACTGACGATGTTCCCATATCTCCTGATGGTTTCTTCCATACTTGGTTTTGGATAGTTTTCGTCCTCGTAGAAAAAATGACAATGCACAGGCAGACCAGATGTATGATTTGCGATCCTTCGGATAGTTGCATCCTCTGCTTTCCCTATCCAAGCGGTAAGTTTTGCATCGCCGAGATAATCGTTGACTGGGCGATCAAGCTCTATCAATCCCCTTTCTTTTAATACCATCACTGCAGTTGCGGTAATCGGCTTTGAAATTGACGCGAGGGAATACATAATATTCGGGTTTGAGGTTATCATCTTCTCACGGTTAGCCCAACCAAAGCCTTCCTCCCAAAGGATTTCGTTTCCTTGTGCGACAGCGACTGCAATAGAAGTTATACCATCATCGACTATTTTTTTCTTTATGAATTCGCGAATCTTATTTTTATTCATCATCGCTTACCTTTCAAACATTTAGATTTCCACTTAGAAGCTTTTTTTTCTGCTCCATATAATAACAGAAATTGTCCCAAGAAATATCTGGCGGAAACGTATGATCAACCGTTGGAATATACCCTCCGCTTTCAACCAGAGGGATGAGCTCTTTTAGCGCATTATCTATTTCCCTATGACTTTTAGTGAGTGCCCGTTTGTCAACTCCGCCCCATATTCTCAATTGTTTTCCGTATTGAGCTTTAATGCGGTTTGGGTCCATATTTGATGCTCTTTCAAAGGGCCAATGGACATCGACTCCCATTTCAAGGAATAAAGGGATTAGCGGTTCGGTATTTCCATCGCTATCAAGGCTGATATATTTGACACCGTGTTTTTTCATATGCTCAATGGTTCTTTTATAATGAGGGAAGATAAACTTTTTAAAGCAATCTGGGCTCATCAAAGGACCGGAGACACAAGCCATATCCTCAAAAAAGTTGAAATAATCGAAATTGACTTCTTTCAATATGGGGGTTGTGACTTCGATGATGAAATCTGCGATAAATTCAAACATTTCTTCGCAAAGGGCAGGTTGATCGTAAAATGCATAGGACAAGTTTTCGGTTCCCATCCAAGCCCTTGCCACGCCATAAAACCCTGTGCAAGCGTTTGTGCCCAGGATCAGGACATGGTTGCGATTTTGCCAAGTTGGGATTTTATCACGCCAGTTTTTCGGATAACGGTTTGGGTTGCTAGGGTCATATCGTTTTTTCATATCTCTCAGATCATGAATGTTTTCAACTGGAAATCGCAAATACTGATCCATAGATGCCCTTGTTCCGCCTACTGTGCCGTCAATCAACGCTTTTGTAACGATACCGTTTCCGTGCTGAATTATCTCATATCTATCAGTTCTTTCTAAAACTTTAGTTTCGAAGCCCGGGATCATGCCCATATGTATAGGAACAAACTCCCTTCTATCGAAGCCTAACGCATCTATTCCAGAAAACCAATCTCCGTCAATTTGTTCAGGTTTTGCACCTTCGTTGAGCCAACGTTCTCGTGTTTGCCCCCAAATGCCCAGTTCCCAATTAGGCACTCGGTCTACTGGTTCATATTCCATCACTTTAATAAATCTCTCTCGTTCGGTCATTTTTTGCCCTCATTTCAAATTGGATTTTTATAACATATGTCCAGCGCCAGAAGATGGCATATAGATATTCAAAATAAGACTGACAATACTGGCTATACTTCTTGGGATATAATCCCCAAGCACCAGTCCCAGAAAGAAAGGAATGCCTTTCCTATAAGTTCCAGCTCCACCATGTTTGAGTATTATAAATTTAATAAGCCAACTCATCAGGACAGGAAACCAAAAATAGATCATTCCTCCCCAAGCAGCACCGGATAGGACATATCCAGATGCGTGTAAAGGAAACCATAAAAATCTTGTTCTCATAATGTAAAGAAACATAACGAACGCAAATCCTCCGCCCATAAACCCTATTGCACGGATGTTTGTCCCTTGTGGATATTGAAGCCAAGATTGAAGTGGATTGAAACTTTCCCAACCGAAGTAACTCAAAGTTCCTCTCATCTGTGTTAGGACGCCATATTTATACGATATTTGTAGATAAGTCCAAAAAGTTGCTAATGCCCCGACGCCAATGCCCAAAACTAATGCAGTTGTTAATTTTCGGTTATTCATCCCCACTCTATCGCCGATCCTGAGCGACTCAAGCTGATTTGGCATTGGATGTGCCCTGTTACATCTATTAAAAGCGTAAAGAAAGGTCATAATGGTCAGATTATTTCCCAAGAGCCTTCTTGATCCGAATATATCAATCATCATTTGTCTTGGATTGATGCCGATAACTTCGTGATAAGGAGGACCAAGTTCAGCGCGCACTCGCCCAATGGCTATTGCCAAGATATAGAATAGTGCAAAGAAGACGATGATCGCCCATAAAGACATACCAGCAAGATAACAAAATGCAACAACTCCGCCATAACTCATAAGTAGTAAGACAAATGCTGTTCTGTAGCTCATCGGTTCATTTGAATCATCAATTTGCGCTTTTCCGAATATATGTTTGATGAATGCGACAAAATGTCTTCTTGCCCCCCAAAGTGCGATTATACATATACCGATCCACGCCCCCGATGCCCGTTCGTTAAGATAGAGCGATTGCCAACCGATTATACTAGCAAAAACCCTTTCAGCCCTTGTTAGCCAAAAGAAAAACCAACATGAAAACGAGAGGTCAAGAGGCATAAAATAAGTTAGCCCAACAACTGCGAAGTTATATGACATCCAAGTATAGCCTATCGCATTCCAAGGCTTATCTGTAAAAAATTGGTCAAGCCTATATCCATAGGGAATTTGAGGAACTGCAGGAAAAAGATCATGGAAAAGATTTATTATCCTTATTGATGCGGAAACCGAAAACCCTATCCAAAGTAACCTTGATCTGAAAAATTTTTTATCAGTTGCCATCGACAGGGGAAGTTGCACAAGGGGATAACTGAGCTTTTCGTTCTCTGTCCATTGCCTTCTTAAAATTGAGCCGATACATAAAAGCGATAAATAAAGGATAAAGATAAAACCTGACCATACGACAATAGGCACTGCCCAAGCTTTTATGTGTTCAATTCTATGGAAGCTTGATTCCCCTGTGAAATAGCCTTTTAATGCATCTGTTTTTGTTACTGTAAACCAAGATGGTATGTATTTCCAAAAAAGCTGTTGCCATTCGTTTTCTGGCGAAGCAAACCAAAACGGATGAGCCAAAGTTCCCATTAAGATTGACATCATTGTATGCCCTGAGATCGTGGAGACCATTATGATCATAACATATATGACAAGCAATTCCGCTGATGATAAGCTTAAGTTTGATGAAAATCTCTTCAATGGGAAATTAAAAATAAGAAGAAGTGTCAATGAAAATATCGCATTAGAAAACGGGTTTACGAATGTAAATACCGAATACCATAATTCACTTGATATACCGACCCAATAGGCATTTATGATCACCATAATCAAGCCGATGATTATAGCCCTTTTTCTGATGATGTTTATTTCTGTATCTTTTAGTTGTCTCATTTACGATTTTATCCATTAAAGACCTTAATTGGATGTTTTATAAAACGCTTAAATAATAACAAAAATGAGTTATATTGTCAATTTAAGAGATTTTTAGCAGTCCAGTTCAAATTATTGGCAAATAGGTATTGCATAAAAAAACAAAAAAAGGATACA
>FWPV01006555.1_pt1 | contig 22062 bp, 14 predicted proteins | sample 2228371 | NCBI WGS metagenome assembly FWPV01 (sample SAMEA103939776, study PRJEB20133) | metagenome | reverse complement strand
CCAGACCGCCCTTGACCGGTTCCCGAAACCACAAGTAGCTGGGCGATGTATCGACGCTCAAGGCTTGTGCCTCAATTCCTGCGCGGGAACGTCAAGAGTTCCACGCTTGATCTCCATCACTGACATATTTTGCGCCTGAAATCTCTCCTTCATGAATTGCAGCGATTCATCCGGATCGATCTGTTCCCCACAGGTAAAAATATCCAGTGCGCAATAACCGTATTCGGGCCATGTATGGATGGTAAAGTGGGATTCGGCAATCACGACGACCCCGCTGACGCCGTGCGGGGAAAAATGATGGAAAACGGGTTGGACAATGGTGGCTTTCGAAAGCTCAACGGCCTCGATTAGAATCTTTTCCACCTGATCAAAAGCTCAGAAGAGCACCCATAGAGTTCAACGATCAGGTGTTTTCCTAATGATTTCATTTTATTCTCTACATCCTCACGTCATGCTGATACCTTCACTTGGGGTTATTAAATGAAAAAACCTCCTATTCATGGGGGGAAGCGGTTCGCTTCGCCCGAAAATGCCATAAATGGAGGCAGCCGCAGCAGAGGAATAATACAGAAATAGGAGAAAAATGCAACTAAAAAATCAAATGACCATGGAGATGGTGAAAAAAGTTGACAAGACACCTCCGCTCTTGCAACTATCGCTTATTGAAACAAAAGAGCAAGGACGAACTGCAAGCGGCTTTTTGTGGGTAATCGGGTAATGTTACGAGTCTCTAGGGACTGATGCTCATTGTTCATGTTGAGGCAAGGAGGAATCGATGGGGCACATACAGATATTTGAAACAACGCTTCGCGACGGCATAAAATCACCTGGGACCATTCTCACCGTGGAAGAGAAAGTGCGACTTGCCAAGCAGCTTGCCCGGCTGGGGGTTGATGTGCTGGAGATTGGATTTCCGGCGGCCTCGGAAGAGCAGTATGGAGCCGTGGAGCGCATTGCCCGGGAAGTGCGCGGACCGGTGATGGCTGTCCTTGCGCGTGCCACCAATCCACGGGATTTCGAGATTGCCGCCAGGGCGTTTAAAGATGCTGAACGGAAGAGAATCCACACTTTTGTGCCCGTATCCCGGCAGTACCGCGAACATTTCCTGAAAAAGAGTGCCGAGGAGGCACTGGAGCTGGCTGTCTCGGCTATCAAAATGGCCAAGGATATCACTTCGGATGTGGAATTTTCCTTGGTGGACGCCTTCCGCGGAGCGCCTGAGGAGGTGATACCGCTGGTTAAGGCGGCGATTCAGAGCGGAGCTACAAGCATCAACCTGGCCGATACGGTAGGCTATACGACTCCCGCCGATATCCATCAGTTGTTCGGGAAACTGAAGGAAGAAACAGGCGGGTCCGATAAGGTGACCTTCAGCATCCATTGCCATAACGATTTGGGACTTGCCGTGGCCAACTCACTGGCTGCAGTCATGGAGGGTGCGCGTCAGGTGCACTGTACGGTCAACGGAATCGGTGAACGGGCCGGGAACACAGCACTGGAAGAAATTGTCGCAGCCATCAACACGCGTGGTTCCAGCGCCGGTTGGTCGACTCAAATCCAGCTGAACCAAATCTATCCAACCAGCAGGCTGGTGAAACGGCTTACGGGGATCACCATGCAGCCGCATAAACCCATCGTCGGTGCCAATGCATTCATATGCGAAACGGCGGTGCCGCAACTGGCAGATGCCAAAGAAAAGCCGCCGTACCAAATCATGTCCGCAGAGATGCTCGGGATTTCCTCCACAGTGGACTTTTTGACCACGGACGCCGGCTTTGATGCATTCAAGACTCGCGTGGCCGAACTGGGCTTTGAACTGGACCAGGAGAGACTGCAGCAGTGCTACGAAGATTTTCAGGAGTTGGCGAACAAGAAAGAGATCGTGTTCGACGCCGACCTCGAGTTCCTGGTGGGCGCCAGAGCCGCGATGGAATCGGCCCGCTACAGGCTGCTCTATCTCAACGTTACCGCCGGCTCCATTTCCGTACCCAATGCCACGGTGCAACTGGAAGTGGATGGACTCATCGTGCAGGATGCCGGATTTGGACATGGCCCGGTGGATGCCGCCTTCAAGACCATCTGCAAGATGACCAATCGATTTCCCCGTCTGGTGCGCTATGAAGTCAACGCCGTTACTCCCGGGACCGACGCCCAGGGAGAAGTGACCCTGCGACTGGAAGAAAATGGTCAGTTGGTCAACGCTCGAGCGGCAGATACCGATATCGTCCTGGCCAGCGCAAAAGCTCTGATCGACGGATTGAACAAGCTCGAGAGTGTTCTCGATCAGCCGGTCATTTCGGAGTATACGGATGTGGAGAGTTGGATGCCGCGGCTGTAGGGACGTGCGACGGCTGGCTTGTTCCCGGTGAGGGCGGATGATCCATTAGATCACCTGAAGGAATAGGCACTTGAGATAGCTCGTTTCGGGCATGGCCAAAAGCATCGGGTGATCCTTCGCCTGCCCGCGCGCTTCGATCAATCGGAGCTGACGGCCGCTCGCTTGAGCGGCCTGTAACAGCACTTCACGAAAGGTTTCTTCACTCAGGTGATGGGAACAGGAGCAGCTCACCAGAAGCCCCCCCTGCTTCAACCCCAGCAGCGCACGCCGGTTGACATCGGTATAGCCTTTCTTCGCTTCCGGCAATGATTTCTTGGTCTTGGCAAAGGCCGGCGGATCTAAGACGATAATATCGAAGGCTCCCCGAGGGATTCCCTTGAGATATTGGAAGACATCCTGTTCGACAAAAGTGGTGACAGCCTCCAGCCGATTCTTGACCGCGTTCCCTTGCGCCTGAGCGATAGCCGTTGCAGACCGGTCCACGCCGATCACCTCCGCTGCTCCTCCCATGGCTGCCGTCAGGCCCCAGGCGCCACTGTAACAGAACAAATCCAGCACTTTTTTCCCTCGCACCCAGGGAATCAGAGCCCTGCGATTGTCCCGCTGATCGAGGTAATGACCGGTTTTTTGGCCGTTGATGACGTCGGTGTGCAGTGCAAGGTCTTCAACTGATACCCAGTGTTCTTCGGGGATGGCCCCGTGGACCACCCCTTTATTCAATGGAAGGCCCTCGAGCTCTCTCACCTGAATATCGTTGCGAAAGACCACAGCGCTCGGCCCGTACAAGTCGATGAGCAGCTCCTGAAAGAGCTGTTCCAGCTTCGTCATGCCCAGTGTGGTGACTTGATAAACGATTACATCGCCATAGCGGTCCACCACCAGACCCGGGAGACCGTCCGACTCGCCAAAGACAACCCGGTAGCACGCCGATGCCGGGTAAAGGGTCCGGCTGCGCCGGTGATCGGCATTGCGCAACAGGGAGAAGAAAAAGTCCTTGTTTGGCTCTTGGCCCGGCAGGCACACCAACCGCACGGTAATGAGAGAGCTGGGATTGAGGTATCCTGATCCCAAATAGGTTCCCTTGGCAGTGAACACCTTGACCCAGTGGCCCGGCTCGAAGTTTGCCAGAGAATCAGCAATCTCGTTGCTGAAAATCCACCGATGCCCCTTCAAGATGCGTCTTTCTTTGCCCGGTTTCAGATGCACGGTTTGCATAGTGGCCCGTTGCTGCTACCTTTCCATAAGAAAAAAAAAGCGTCCTTTACGGGACGCTGGGAGAAAGCTGAAAATCGGAAGTACCCGTCAGTTGCCGTCACTCCTGATTGATTCGAGCAGGATGCGATAATCTTCATACATATCCGCCGAAGCCTCAATGACTTCGTAAAGATCGTCCAGATCCATATTAACCACAGCGTCCTTATCCGGAGACTCTTCCTTCAATTCGATCCAAATCCAATCCAGAAGCATTTCCTCCTGGTCATCGTAGCCCTCCTCGTGAATGTCCAAAGACCCTTCGGTCACTTTTTTTGAAACCTTCTTAAGAGATGCTCGCACAAATTCCTTCATATCCATTGTCACTGGGGCCTCCATTCTTATTGATTGCCAGACTGAGCGGGGCTGCCCGGCTCAGGGCGCGAAACAGTCATGGTGCGCTGGATTCGATTACGCATTGGCTACATAGCCTATTTTAAATAACGCTTCAATGTGTTTGTTGAAAGTCTTCTGCATGAAATTAATGCCCCCTTGCCGGGCCGGCAAGCGATGCCACAGTCGACGGTCCAATGCGGTTGATCACGGCGCGTCTGGATTATAGAATTAGTTTGCTAATGATGAGTTGAGTGCGTAATATCCTCACTTGCTTTACACGAAGCCCGTCCTGCCGATTCCCATTAGAGCGGAGGATTGATGTGCTGGATCCCGGAAAGGACCTCAACCATGGCTGAAAGGCAATATCTTATCGACGCGATGACCGTTCAGGACTCGTGGAGGCTGTTCAAGATCCTGGGAGAATTTGTGGACGGTTTTGAAAATCTTTCCGATATCTATCCCGCCGTTTCCATTTTTGGCTCGGCTCGGGTCCGCGAGGGCGATGAGAACTATGAGAAGACCTTCATCATTGCCAGGAAGCTTGCCCAAAGCGGCTTCAATATCATCACCGGAGGTGGTCCCGGGATCATGGAAGCGGGTAACAAAGGAGCCGGCGAGGGGGGGGCCAAGTCGGTGGGGCTCAATATTCGTTTGCCCCTCGAACAGGAAAGCAATCAGTTTGCGGACATCATTGTGGATTTCAAATATTTTTTTGTAAGCAAGGTGATGTTTGTCAAGTACGCGCAAGCTTATGTGGGGATGCCGGGAGGGTTCGGAACAATGGATGAAATCTTCGAGGCGCTGACGCTGATTCAAACCAGGCGAACCAAGCCATTCCCGGTCGTCCTGGTGGGATCGAGCTATTGGAACGGCATCATAGAGTGGATTAAGGACACTCTGCTCGCTCGCAACTACATCTCGCCTCAGGATTTGGATCTGTTCACCCTCCTGGATGATCCCGACGAAGTGGTGCGCACCATCAAGCGCTACGTGATCGTGTGACACTCTTGCCCCAAACCGGTTGCGGCATTGCCACGTGCATGAGCAGCAGGCCTATTTCCTAATCATTGCGCGCATGATTTCATAGGTTCTCTGGGCGACCTTTGCAAATGAATGATCCTGCATCACCCTTGCAGCGTGTTGGCCCATTGCCGTCCGAATCGGGTCCTCGGCGAGGTACAGCAGGTAGTGGCTCAGGGTTGTCGCATCGGTGTGATTTTCAAGGACGAAGCCGCTCTGTTCATTGATCAACTCACTGGCGCCGTTGGATGCCGTGGTGATGACGGGCAGCCCGCACGCCATTGCTTCCAGGGTGACCCCGGCACAGGGGTCGTACATGGTTGGCAGAACCATCAGATCAGCGCCGGCATAATAGCGTTGCGGAGCATCGACGGGGCCAACGAACCGCACATGGTCGTGCAGTTTGTTTTGTTGGATGATTTTGGCAAATGCGCCAATTCGCCCGCGCCCCGCCACCACAAGCTGGTAGCGGGGGACCTGACGAAGGATCATGCCCAGTGCCCTCATCAAGGTCTCCAGTCCCTTGCGCCGCCAATTATGGGCGATAAACAGAATGACAATCTGGTCCTCTCCGAAGCCGAGCTCCCGGCGTACCGAGGTGCGCAATTGTCTGCATACGCCGAGATTGAAGGTGTTCAGGTCGACACCGTTGTGAACGACCTGGATGCGCTCCCCGGGGACCCCTCCGTACACCATGGCATGGCGTTTGACCATGTTGGAGTTGGCGATGACGACCCGGCAGTTTGCCGCTCGACACAAGCGGCGTTCAACTCTCCGCATGACCAGATGGGTCGGATTGATCAGGTATCTCAATTGCCTCATCACCGGGTTGGGATCTCGTACATGCATCCAGTGCTCGTGCATGCCTCCGCCCATGAAGTAAATGTCGGTCGGATAAAACTGGGTCAGCGCATAAATGATGTCGTAGTGTTGATCGCCGAGGGCTGACCTGACGCTTCGGATAAAGCCGGTGATTTTGCGAAAGCCGGGTCTTACGGGAGCGGTGACGGGGTGGCGCTGGACTGCTTGTGGCAGGTCTTCAAGCAGCTGCCCGTAGGCATGAACCTGGCAATCGAAAGACAGCAAATGGTGGGCGAGGTCCACTGCATAACGTTCTCCGCCGCCGCCGCGGCGGCTCATGACCTTATTGACCAAAGCGATTTTCACAACGATCCCATCTGCCCAGTCGATCGGTTGCAGGCCGGTTGGGCCGGCATCCCTCAATGATGCGCCTGGTGAGTCATAGATTTTCACGCCAAGTTTTACTCGTGCACGATTGGCGGCCCCGAGGATTCCTGAGCAGGCTCCCGGGTATGGACCATAAGTCGGGCCTCATGCACCGCCCCCCGGAGTCTGCGTGTCCCAACGAAAAAGACACATAGCATACCCGGGTCAACAATTCCAGCTGCAGACGGAGTGAACGACCTCTGCCACCATAGACCGGGTGAAGGCGCACTTCTTTCCCACCGTGGCCTGTGACAAGTCTCGCTGATGCGCGGCCACATCATGCCAAGCGCGTGGTGCAGCCGACTAGAGTGGGCTGCCTATGAGACGAGATCTGTTGGATACCCCGGGAGAGTTGAGATCAACGATGAGGCCATCGAGTGCCGACTCACAGGTAAGATCTGAGAAATTTTGACAGCGCATTCACGCGCAAAATATTGCGTGGTTTGTGCTTGATTCCCGCCCGGTAATACTTCCTTGCGAGCTTCTTGTCTGCGGCCCGGTAAAAGCTCCCTGCAAGAGAAAGATAACTGAGTGAGGTGAATGTTTTTCGCAAATAATCGAGTTTGCCTCCATAAAGAGGATCGTCGAAAATGGTGTGAACAAGCGCCAGGTCCTGATCCCTTATTTTCTTGATGTCTTGTCGCAGGCTGTCCGGATGTTTGACCACCACCGCGGTGGGGTTTGCCAGATAGTAGACCCTGGCGCAGAAGAATATCTTGCTGAAGTAGGCTATGTCCTCGCCATTGGTGATGTCTGTGGGAAATCTGAACCGTCTGGCCAGAGTGCCCCGTAGCAATGCCGTGCAGGTGGCAAAAGAGATTTCTTGCAGTAAAAGGTGCTCATAGAACCGGTCTGAAATGATGTCGCGTCTGACCTTGGGTTTGAATGTCAAACCAGGCGTTCCTCCTGCTTCGGGTTCCCGCTGACGATAGCTGTTGCTGACGACGACGCCTATGTCCTCATGCTGCACAAGAATTTTCAGTCTGGCTGCGATGGAATCCTCCGTCAGGTAGTCGTCGGCGTCGAGAAAATTGATGTATTCTCCTGAGGCGAGATCCAGCCCTTTGTTTCTGGCTGCGGAAACCCCCCTGTTGGGCTGGTAATGATAGTGAACGCGATCTTTGAACTCGACTACCCGTCGTCGAGTGTCGTCGGTGGAGCCGTCATCCACAACAATGACCTCGATGTTCTTGTGAGTTTGCGTGAAGCACGATTGCAGTGCCGTAGGAAGATAGCAAGCGTAATTGTAGGTAGGTATGATGATGGAAACCAGGGGTGAATCGGGCACCGGTCGGGTGAATCCTTTCAGACGGACTTTATTCATGCTTTCTTGCGTTGTTTCTGCCGGCATGCGACATCGAGCGGCTGAGGCCGCTTTTCTGGATTCCTGCCGGTGTGGCGGCATTGTGGGACAGCCTCCCGGGTTGGGCTATGTCTGGGAAACCGGTTCGCGCGTGACAAATTCCAGCGTACCTTCATGCGGCAAAAGGTGTTGTGAAGCTTCGACAAAAATGCTGGTGTCGAAGCGTTCTTCCAGTTTGGCGAGGTCAGTCCGTTTGTGGTTGAGCAGATAATTGGCTACCGCAAGAGAGACGGTCACCTTGACTTCGGCAGGCTTTTTCTGCACCAGTGTCAACCAGATTTTTCGCAGGTAATGCAGTCCGGTTGCTTCGGGTGATCGGATCAGGCCGGTTCCCTTGCACACCGGACAATCCTGGTAGGAACCGCGTTGAATATTCAGCCCGAGATGCTGCCTTGACAGTTCCATGAGGCCAAAGCGAGATATCTTGCCAATGGTGATTTTAGCCTTGTCCTTCTTTGCTTCTTCCTTGACCTTGCGTTCCACTTCCCGAATATGACGGCGGTCGCGCATATCGATGAAATCGATCACAATCAGTCCACCGAGGTCGCGCAACCGCAACTGGCGAGGAATTTCTGCCGCCGCCTCCAGATTGACTTTGAAAATGGTTTCTTCCAGGGCCCCGTTGCTGCTGCTCTTACCCGAGTTGACATCGATGGCCACCAGTGCCTCGGTTGGATCGATCATCAGATAGCCGCCCGATTTTAAGCCCACCTTCTTCTGAAAAATCTGTTCGATTTGATCTTCCAGGTTGTATTTGACAAAAATCGGCCCATCTCCCCGGTAAAGCTTGACGTTGCGCTGATGCCTGGGGCTGATGATGCGCAGGAAATCCTTGACCTGACGGTGCACGTCCTTGTCGTCCACCAGGATGGATTTTATTTGGGGACTGAAGAAATCCCGCACGACTCTTATGGCCAGGTCCTGTTCCTTGTAAATGAGGCAGGGCGCGGTGCTTTCCTCCACGCGCTTTTTGATTTCCTCCCAAACCCGCACCATGTGATTAAGGTCCTTGGTGATTTCGCGTTTGGTCCGGTTTTCTGCGGCGGTGCGGATAATAATCCCCAGTTCCTCGGGGATATTGAGGTCCTTGGCCAATTCCTTGAGTCTTTCCCGCTGGCTGTCGTCCTCAATCTTGCGCGAAACTCCCCGCTGTGACTGGCCGGGCATCAACACCACGTCCCGCCCGGCAAGAGAAATGTATGTGGTGAGAAGGGCTCCCTTGTTGCCTATCTCCTCTTTTACCACTTGCACCAGTACTTCCTGGCCTGGAAAGATGACCTCCTGGATCTTAACCGGTTCGCTGACCTCCTTCTGGTAGTACTCCGGGTGGATTTCGCTGAAGGGGAGAAACCCGTTGCGCTCCATGCCGTAGTTCACAAAGGCGGCCTGCAGGCTTGGCTGCACATGGGCAATGATGCCTCGGTAGAGATTGCCGACGAACTTGCCTCTGGTCGCTGTTTCAATGAAGAAACCCTCCAGGGACTGCCCTTCCACCAGCGCTACCCGGAACTCCTCCGGGTGGACGGCGTTAATGATCATGTGTTGTGTCATGTAGTTAAAGTCCTTGTTCAGTTACGCGCACGACTGGCTTCCAGATGCTGTTTGGCCTGATACATGAAAGTACGCAGGGCCGCTTCGCGATTGGGTTGGGTGGTCCCGTCGTAAGCGGTGTCGATGTACGGTATTTTCTTTTCATGCAGCAAGGGCTTGAGAATCGCCGAACAGATGGTGCTGGGCATGCAGGTGAAAGGAAATACATTGACTATGCCGTTGAACCCGTGATGGGCATACTCTAAAGCTCCCCCAATGCTCAAAGCCGCCTCGGTGCCGATATCGAAGTTAAACAGGCGATTGCGATCCAGTCTGCGCTCCACAGCTCTGATGCTATGGTCGCTTGCGATGTCCAAATGTTGTAATGCGCTCCGGTATACCTGGCCCTGGCGCCAGGCCTGGTATAGTTTTTCGATCTCATGGGAAATCAGTTTGCGGGCGGCGGCGCGCAGTGCTTTGAAATCCCCTTCCAGCCAATGTTCCCGCCACTTGCGCCGCAGCTTTCTGGCCCTCTCAAAGGCTACAAAGTTGATCCACTCGCCGCAGGAGGCATCCACCACTTCACCGCCGTACTCCTCGATATTGCGTATGAGGTCCTGGTTGGAATCGGGGTGATGACGCAAATAGATCTCTCCCACCAATCCGATGCGGGGACGTCGTGGTTGATACGGGTCGATGAAGCCGCGAGCGGTCATCACAATGTCTTCGAGGACCCGGTAGAGCCGGTTGAAGTTTAGGTCGGCGCCCACTGCTTCGATAGTCGCAATCATGGCGGCGAGACCTTCCTGCATGAAGGAATCGGTCATGCCGGTTCGCAGTTCGTAGGGGCGCACCCGCCAAACGATGCGGTCCAGCACATCGGCGATGATCATGCTCACAAAGCTCAAACGCCGAAAGATGGGGGATCGATCCGGCGGCATGATGGTCTCTGTGGCATAGGCATTTTTCGTTGAGATATAGACGATGGGGACTTCCTTGAATCCGTCAAATCGGTCCAGGATCAGCCGCTGCATCTTGTTGTACATGCCAAAGCGGCACGGGCCGTCTGCTTCCGGGAGGAAATAGACGTAGTTGTCGGGAGAAAAGGCTGCGCCCAACCGTTTTTTCTCTTTTTGCAGATGGTAGAGGATGTCTCCGAGGGTGACCTGGCAGGGGAAGCACTCTTTGCCGGAGGTGAATTGTTTGCCGAGCGAAAGTCCCTTGTAGGTTTCCATAACCACTGCGGGCACACCAATGGCGCGAAAGCTTGCCGCCAGGAGGCGTACGGCAAATGGCGCCATGTCCGGCAGCAGCAGGGTTTTGCCTGAAATATCGAATTGCTTTACACTGGTGATGAATCGGTCGAAGGTGGGTTGATCACTCATTGACGGCATTAGTCTGCTCTCTTGATGTCTCCCGCTTTGATTTATACTTTGAATATCCTCACAAAAGCGATTGCCCCGCCGGGCAGCCTGTCCGGGAATGCCGGCCTTACGTCATGACGATGCACTTCCGCCCCAGATGTTCCCTCGCCACCCAGACCAGCCCCGCATGAACCGGCAGCGGCCCACTCATGCAGTACCCCTTATTGCCGTGTGCCACCTGTAATTATTACAAATTCTCACGTTTGCAAACATGATTTTTACAAAAGGGAACGATCAGTGTGCCCAGCGACCAGAGTCTCTATCCCAACGCCTCGATCCCGTAGTCCATGGTGGCCATGTAGCGTTCCTGCAGGTTCTTGACCACATTCTTGTAGGCCTCGAGGCGCGTCATAACGCCTGCGACCGCGCTATGCTCGTCCAGTTCAAGAATCAAAGAAGGCTTGTCCCCCAATATGTGGCGGTAGAAATGCTCGATGAAAGAATCCGCCCCGCAGCTGAAATTGGTCAAATGCAACCCGTACCAGTTGGGGGTTCGAGCGATGCGCTTGGCGGTGCGTAAAATTTTTGCACCGAGCCCCCAGTACATGCGCGGGTAATCGCTCAGGTCTTCGGCATCGAGGTAGAGAAAGTCCATCGGCAGTGCTTTGATTCCAAGTTTTGCCAGGTGCTTGCCCAGCTGCAGGTTGAGCCGTTCGTCATAAAGATTGTAGGGACGGCCGGTGATGATCCAGAGCGGTTCCGACGGTGACGTCTGTTGCAGAATCTCGTTACCCCTTTGGATGAGTCTGGCGCGAAATGCAACCTGCCGATTCCAGGCCTTCTCAAAGGCCCTTTCGAGCTCTACCCGCTCGGGGCGCAAGCGCTCAGGGAAACTCCGATAAATGGAGTCAATCAGGCTGCGCTGTCCTTCCTTCAAATACAGGGTGGGGCGAATCATCCTGTCATCCGGAATTCTCAGTGCGGCCCGCACCATGTACTGCGAACTCTCCACCAGAGGGCAGAAAAACCCGGTTTCTTCCGCCGTCGGGGTGGGCATGTTGATGACGTTGGGCAAAAACAAATAATCGCATTCCTCGAGTAGATGGCGCACATGCCCATGGAAGACCTTCACCGGAAAACAGGTTTCAGCGGTCATGCTTTCCAGACCGCTCAACACCAGCCGATTATTGGTCTTGGGGCTGAACCGAACGGGCCAACCGAGCTCTGCGAACAGATGTCCCCAGAGAATTCCCCATTCGAGCGTATGCAGGGCCAGCGGCACGCCTATGGTCGGCTTGCTGGTATTCTCGGGTTTGGCCGCTTCCAGACTCACCAAACATTTTTCTTCCAGGACTTCCTGAAACAGCTGCTGACGTTCCTGAAAGAAATTCGGTTGCTGTGCCCCGTCGTAGCGGCTCACTTCGTATCTTCCGCAGTCGCCTCCCCAGACGCTCTTGCGGCCGCCGAAACTGTACACTTTCAGCTTGCATTCATTGTGGCACTTCTTGTCGGCTTTACACACGGTTTCCGTGTAATTGACCTGAATCTGAGAGAGTTTTTCCAGATCTCTTGCCTGTTGCGCTATATCGCCTTTTTGCAGCAGCTCCCGCACAGCAAGAGCGGCTCCATAAGCACCCATCACCTCGCGATGTTTGGGCACCAGAATAGGCTTGCCCGTGACCTTCTCAAACGCCGCCACAATCCCCTGATTGAGAGAAGGACCGCCCAAAAACATGATGCGTTCGCCGACGTAGCGTTTCTCAACGACTCTGTTCAGGTAGTTGTAGACAATCGCATAACACAGTCCGGCAATCAAATCCTCGCGTTCCGCTCCCTTCTGCGCATAACTGACCAGGTCGGACTCCATGAAGACGGTGCAGCGTTCCGCCAGATGAATGGGAGTTTTGGCGGAAAGCGCGATTTCCTGGAATTCTCCCACGATGTTGATTTTCAGCTTGTTTGCCAGTTCGTGCAGAAAGCTGCCGGTTCCCGCCGCACATACCTTGTTCATGTCGAAATCGAGGGGATGGGTGTTGTCAATGCGGATGTACTTGGAATCCTGGCCGCCGATTTCAAAAATTGTGTCTACTTGCGGATCAATCGCTACGGCACCTCTGGCGTGAGCGGTGATCTCGTCGATCACCAGATCCGCCTTGAGAAAGTCCCCCACAACGTTGCGCCCGGAGCCGGTAGTGGCGATGGCCATCAGTCGGACATGCTTTTGCATCTCATCACACAGGTTGCGCAGGAGCTTCTGCGTGACCTCGATCGGTTTTCCCTGGGTCGGTACGTAACATTTATTGAGGATCTGTCCGTCATCGTCCATCAGAGCATATTTTGTGGTAGTCGAGCCTATGTCGACGCCCAGGTAGGCTTTGACGGGGTTCTTTCTGTGAGTCGTCCAGGCTGAAAGGGAGTTGTCCGGGTCGAAGTGGGTCAACTTCAGTTCCAGTCGTTCGGCCTTCGGAAAGCTGTAGCGGGATTGCTTATGGTGATTGCCCAGTCGTGCCAGGTCAACTGTGTTGGTCCAGCCCTGCTTCTGAGCTTGCAGGCTCACCCCGAGGGCCCCTAGAGCAGTGTGATGAGGGGGGACCTTGAGCTGCGGAAAATAGTGCCGGAACGCCTGTACCTGCAGACGGTTGGAGGCTATGCCGCCGATAAAAACGATGGGTTCGTAAAGATCCCGGTTGGCCACAATGGTGCTCATGTAATTGGCGGCGTTGCCGTGGTGCAGCCCGGCTATGATGTTGGGCAGGGTTTCGCCCTTGTTCTGCAGGTGGATCATATCGGACTTGGTGAAAACGGTGCAGCGGCATGCCACCGGGGCCGGGTAGGTGCTTTGCAGGCCAAGAGCGATGAAATCGTCCAAGGTCCGTTGATGTTTTTCCTGATCCATGTCGAAATCACTGCCGTAAATGGAGTGCGTGAGGCGCTCTGCCTGCTGGTCGATAAAAGAACCCGTTCCAGAGGCGCAGGGACCGTTCATATTGAAAGCTTCCAGCTGCCATTGATCACCGTCATGGGCCAATTGAAAAAGGGCTGCGTCCTGGCCGCCGATGCTGATAATGGTGCGTACTCCAGGAACTACATGGGTTACTCCAAGAACCTGAGCGATGGTTTCCACTTCCCACGGTGCCGAGAGAAGCTCGGCGACTACCTGCCCTTGAACTCCGGTAAATGACACTGAGCGAATTTGGCAGGAACCCGGAAAAAAGGTTGGTCGCAGAATATTTTTCAGCAGTGCATGGGTTTCTTCAAACACCAGACCGTAGTGTCGGAGATAAGGAGCCACGTAAACAATCTGCTGGTTTTTATCGACTACCACACAGTTGATGCTTACCGAACCGACATCTACACCTACATCGTAAACCATCACTCTTCCCTCTATCCCTCGCTGCCTACATAAAAAATTCTTGCATCATCAATCCCTTACGGCCAAAGCAGGGAGAAGCGTTGCACGCCTCATGATGCCACCCGACTGGCCGCATCAACCCCCATTGATGATCAAGAGTCTAGCCCACATTAAAGTCAACATATAACCATTTTTGCCGGGAATGACCATCTTTCGTCGCGCAATTTGATAAACCGACGCAATAAACCGATGGCACAGTCATGCCGTTTTTGAACTGACGGTAAACCCCTTGACATCCGGAAAGCATCATAACAAAGTTCACGCTTCCGGTGTACTCGGGTGTCTGTTTGCGGTTAGTATAAATGATTAATGGTTCGGTCCGGGAGCTTATCTCGCACAGTGCACAACTTCTGGTATCATGGATCGGATTGGAGTGGAATTAGGCAGCCGGTATCCTGAAGGCGATATAATTGACAGCAGCCATGATTCGAATAGAAAAGCTCACCAAGCACTACAAGACCGTAAGGGCTCTGCAGGGGATCGATCTGCAGGTGGCGGCGGGGGAACTGTTCGCCTACCTCGGACCCAACGGTTCGGGCAAGACCACCACCATCAGGATCCTGACCGGCCTGTCGCGGCCCACTTCAGGAGACGCTTACCTGCATGGATTTCATGTAGAACATGACACTTTGAAGGTCAAAAAAGAATGTGGTTTGGTCCCGCAAACCATCAATCTGGACCATGAATTGACGGTGTTTGAAAACATGGACATTCATGGCAGGCTGTTCCATATGCCGGCCCGAGAGAGGTTGCGGCGGATCGACGAATTGTTGGAGTACGTGGAAATTCAAGAGCGCAAGTCGAGCCCCATCAAGCAGTTGTCGGGAGGCATGAAAAGACGGGTGATGGTCGCTCGGGCCCTGATGCACTCACCAAGAATCCTTTTCTTGGATGAACCCACAGTGGGATTGGACCCCGGCATTCGGCGGCGCATCTGGTCGTTGATCAAGAGAATACAACAGGCGGGAGCAACCATTTTCCTGACGACTCACTACATTGAGGAGGCGGAGTTTCTGGCCGAGCGTGTGGCATTTCTTGATGAGGGAAGAATCATTGCTGTCGATACGCCGCACAACCTGATGGCTCACCTGGGATCATGGGCTCTGGATGAGATCGCTAATGGCGAAATGGAGACCACCTATTTCAAAGACCGCGGGGAAGCGAATCGTCACATTCAGGGGCAGGAAGGCAGTTTTTCTTTGCGCAGGGTCAACCTGGAGGATGTATTCATTTTCTTGACTGGAAAGAAAGTCGTGCCGTGAGGGGTTGTTTTGCCATCTATTACCGGGAGTTGTTGATCCTGAAGAAGAAATTTTTCCGTCAGGTGGCCTCCATGTCGGTAGGTCCCACATTGTATCTGATCGCCTTCGGTCTGGGTATGGGAAAGGATGTGCAGCTCGATGGCCACAGCTATCTGGAGTTTCTCATTCCCGGCCTGGTGGCCATGAACAGCATGACGCAATCGTTTGCCATCGCCAGCGAAATCAATATTGCACGATTTTACTGGAGAATTTTCGAAGAATTTCAGGCTGCCCCCATCCGCAACATTGCCTATGTGACGGGCGAGGTTATGGCCGGCATTACCCGAGCGCTGTTGTCGGTCGCGGTCATCATCATACTGGCCCTGTGTTTTGGCATTGTGCTCTCCTACAATGTGTTCTTTTGGCTTGCGGTGGTCTTAAACAGTTTCGTCTTTGCTTCTCTGGCCGTGTGTCTCGCAATGCTGGTGAAATCCCACGCCGACCAGGCTCTGCTGACCAATTTTTTCATCACTCCCATGGCTTTCCTCGGCGGTACCTTTTTCCCGGTAGACCGCATGCCCCATTGGGCGCAAAAAGCACTCCAGTTTCTGCCTCTAACCCATGCCGCGGCAGCTGTGCGAAGTGCTTCCTTTGGCCAAATGCCCGGTTGGTTTTCCTATGTTCTGCTTGCTGCAATCGGTGCGCTCCTGTTCGTACTGGCATTCTATTGCGTCAATAAAGCAAAAGACTAAATCCGGAATCCCCGTTGTTGCGTCAGGAGTGTTTGTCGCCGGCGGATTTTTTCAGTGCCTGTGCAAACTTTGGCAACGCTCGATCGATCATGGCATCGCTTGCCGTCAGCGAAAGCCTGAAATGGGCAGAAAAATCCATGAGCGATCCTGGAATGCAGAATATATCGAGACTGTTCAGGAGCTCCACAAATTGGGTGTCATCTTCCCACGGTGAGCGGACTATGATGTAGAAGGTCGCTTCCGGCGTCCGCACCGCATAGCCCTGTTGCCGCAATGCGGCCACCAGGCGGTCGCGTTTGCGCTGGAGATGTTCCATGTCGACACTCATTTGCTCCAAGTCGGTCAGCGCGTGTTGCATCAAAGCGTTTGGAAAAGACCATCCCTTGATCATCTGCAATGCCTGTATGGCATCGCCAATCTGGTCAGCTGCGGGCATGTGCGGCGGCAGTGCTACATAGCCGATCCTCTGGCCCGGAGCCAGCAGAACTTTACCGTATGTATACACTACAAAAGTGTGCGGGTAACAGGTGGCCGGGCTGAGGTATTGTCGTTGGTCAAAAACGATACGCCGGTAAGCTTCGTCGGAAATCAGGTAGACGGTTCGGCCATTTTGCGCTGTCGCTGACTCCAGAATTTTTGCCAGTTCCCGCAGCGTCGGCGGCGGGTAGATCTTGCCTGTCGGATTGTGCGGGGAATTGACGATAAGCGCACGGGTTCTGGGGGTAATGGCCGATGCAATGGCTCGCAGATCCAGGTCGAACGAGTTCTCATCCATCCTCACTTTGACCGGCGTTCCTCCGGCGCTCACGATCATGGCTTCGTACATGAACCAGGGCGGACTGATGAATATGACCTCATCTCCAGAATTGAGAATGGTGTCGAACACCACGGCCAGAGCAGCAATGGAGCCGTTGGTGAGAAAGATATCGCGGGGTCTGAAGGGCAACCCATGGGAGGCCGCCAGTGATGTGGCGGCCACGTTTCTCGCCTTGTCCTCGTTCATTTTGTAGGAATACCAGTACTTGTCCTGAGGTAGAGTCCAATGACGCATGGCCTCGGTGAATGCGGTCATGGGCAGGTCGTGCGGGTTTCCAATGGTGAAGTCGCAGATGTCGGGATCGCCGAAACGTTTTGCCCACGGTGACTCAAAAAAGAATTGCCGAAGGGGAGTGACCAGTTCGTACAGTCGTTTTGTCTTGGCAGAAGTTGCGCTTGCTGAAGGTTTCATAGTGCAGCTCTCTCGTTAGGAATGGTTTGCCGTTAGTCGAGGTGTATGTTTAGCATGCCGGGAACCACTGTCAATCCTGCCACAGGGCGTCGCGCAGCCCGGACATGCGTTCAATGCGGCGGGCAACGGCTTTCTTGAAAACTTCTTCGTCGGCCCATATTGTGATGCGTTCCTTGGCACGCGTGACGGCGGTGTAGATGAGCTCGCGGGTGAGCACCGGGACATCCCTGTCGGGCAGGATCAACAGCACCTCGTTGAATTCGGAACCCTGACTCTTGTGCACCGTCATGGCAAAGACTGTTTCATGGTCGGGCAGGCGCAGCGGATGGAATTTTCTGAAGGTACCTTGCGCAGCGGGGAAGAAGACCCGCAGTGAGCCTTGGAAATCCGGGTCGGGCAGAGTTATGCCAACATCTCCATTGAACAGGCCGAGGTGGTAGTTGTTGCTCCTTATCAAAACGGGCCGTCCCGCATACCAAATTTGTCTGGGCTCCATCCATCCTTGTTCGGCCAGGATTTTCTCTACCAGGCGGTTCAATCCGCTGACGCCGAAGGGTCCCTCCCTGACGGCGCACAAAATTCTCAAATGTTCAAACAGGTGGAAGATTTCGATCGGGTCTGAACAGCCGAGATAGCTCCGGAAATTCCGCATGGCAATGTTTCTGATAAGATCAGGCAAGGCATTTGGAGAGGGCAGTTGGTTCCATTGGACGTTCTCGCGTTTGCTGCTCTTGAGAAGCGCAATGGCTGACTCTCCATCCCCTGCATTGACGGCGCGGCCCAAGGCGGCGATTCTGCTCTCACTGCCAAAACGATAGCTCTTTTGCAGCTGCACGATGCAGTCCCCTACCAGGCTATGGCTTGCGCCCCCCGGATCGGGGTCGAGCGTGCAGCCGAGAGCCGTTTCTATCTGTCTGGTCAGACTGCGCGAATATCCATGCAATCGTCCCGTATCGCAGATATCCCCCAGGACGGCGCCGGCTTCCACCGAGGCAAGTTGATCCTTGTCACCCAGCAGAATCAGTCGCGCCTTGGGCGAAAGCGCCTGAACCAGCTTGGACATCAATGCCAGATCGACCATCGAGGCTTCATCCACGACCACCACATCCACCGGCAGCAGGTTCTTTGCATGGTGACGGAAATAGGGGGACCCCGGTATCGTTCCGAGCAACCTGTGGATGGTCGAAGCTTCCTCAGGAATGGATTGCGCGCAAATCTCCGAGCAATGCAACGTGCCCTTTGCACGCTTGATGGCTTCCTGCAGCCTGGCGGCCGCCTTGCCGGTAGGGGCGGCGAGCGCCGTGTGCAGTCGTCCGGGGTCTGTCTGCAGCTCCAGGAGCAACGCCAGGATCTTTGCGATCGTCGTGGTCTTGCCGGTTCCGGGACCTCCCGAGATGACCGCAAAGCGTTTTCTGACGGCGACAAAAGCGGCAATCTTTTGCCAATCCGGAGCATCCCCCTGCTGTTCAGGGAAAAGGTTATCCAGCGTCCTGCTCACCTTCTCCAGGGGAAATACGTCCATTGGTTCGTCGATTCGTTCTCTCAGCGTGTGCACCAACTTGTCCTGGTAGTTCCAGTAGCGGTACAGATAGAGTCGCGACCGGTCGTCCAGGATCAGTGGCCGGTAATCTCCCGGAATTCCCACTACGGCCGAACCCTGGAGCATCGCCCGCCACTGCGCATGGTTTGGACACAGAACGCTGTCGTTGCCTTCACACTCCTGCATGAGATCGGTTCCCGCAACCCGAGTGAGGTCAAGGCAAATGTGACCCTGCCTGGTTGCCGCGCTTGTCAGGGCGGCGGCAAGGAGCAGCCCGGAATTTCCTGCGCCGTTCAGTGTTTCCATCTGCTTGGCGAAATGCACGTCCAGGTGGCATAGAACGTTACCATCGAGCAGTTTATAGAGGTGTTCACGGTTCATGGTGCGTGCTCAATCAGTTGTTCGTCGAGAGTCTGTATCAGTTCCAGCGCAGGTCGATCCCGGTATATCCCGTAGGCCGGTCCCCGTTCGGGGTCGACTCCCCGCAGGAAGATGTAGTAAACTCCTCCAAAGTGGTTTTCGTAGTCATATCCGGCCACACGTAAAGTGAGATATCTATGCAGCGCCAGAGCATAGATATGGTATTGCAGGATGTACATTTCACTGAGCATGGCGGCATGCAGGGAAGGGCCGTCATAGTCTTCGATTCTGCCGCCCAGAAAGTTGGACTTCCAGTCCACCAGGTAGAAGCGGTTGTCAAATCGGAAAACAAGGTCGATGTATCCCTTCATGAATCCTTTTGCCGGTGCAAAATTCAAGCGTCCAACGGGTTTGGCGAAATCGGCCGGGCAGGATGAATTCCCATGGCGGCTGAAGACATTCTGCAACAGTTTGTTGGTCAATCGCTTCAAGGGAAAGTAGAATTCCAATTCATTCAAGCGGTCATGCTGCTCTATGAAACGCAGTTCAAGATTAGGCACAAGCGGATCCAGCGGTGTCGCGGTCACGTGGCGCACCATCGTGGACAGAACGCCCCGCCACTGCTGTTCGAAGCCGTGCTCCTGCAGTTTTTCCGCGATGAGCTCTTCGGCTGACAAATCATGAGTTTTGGTGAAGTCAAGCTGTTCAAATATCGCATGCAGCAGTGTTCCGGCTGCAGCGCCTCGCGGAAACGTGAAGATATTCAGCCGTCCTTCAGCCCGCCGCAACGGTTCCGGGGCCGGCTCGGCAACTGGTTCGGGGGTGCTGAATTCATCATGATCCGCCAGGTCGGCACGCCGGGGCTGGTCGGATACGAGGGATGAAAAGCTGGAAATGCGCCATTCTCGATCGATTGTGCCGCGAAATTCCCGGTACGACAGGGGCGCTCCTTCAACCGCAACCGGATCATACCTCTCCCCGGGCTGTTCCGGCATGGCGCTGAAGGCTATGGCGTCCGCGGCAGAACCGGCCAGATCTTTGAGTTCATCGGCCAAATCAGCTTCGCTCATGGCCAGAAATTTCTTCGCGACCGCCGCCAACGGACCGGTTTCCTCCATCGAGCCCGGTGGGTGCAGGATATAGGCCGGAGCCGACGTGTCCGCGTCTCTCATTTTGCCCCAAGCCACGATGCACCGGTTCTTGGCGCGAGTCAGCGCCACGTAGAGAAGCCGAACGTTTTCCGCCAGCAGTTCTTTCTCGGCGAGCGCTCGGTGATTTTCCGCCTGGGGTGATCCGAGATCCAGTGTCAAAGCCATCCGTTCCCATTGGTCATGAAACATGAGCGGCGTCTCGGCGTTTTTGATCCTTGACCCGCTCCAGGTGAATGGACAAAAAACCACCGGATATTCCAATCCCTTGCTCTTGTGCATGGTCACCAGCTTCACCGCATTTGCGTCGCTCTCCAGCCGAAGCTGGTGTTCTTCCAGGCGCAATGCGACGGGATCCATTTGCTCCGCAAACCATCTCACCAGGCCGGCCATGTTCAGTTTTCTTGCCGTGGCCGCCTGGTGCAGCACTTCGGCCAGATGCAATACATTGGTTATGCGGCGCTCCCCTCCCGGCAAGGCCATCAACCCTCCCAGTAGTCCGTGTTCCGTCAAAAGTTTTCGAAACATCCGCATGAACCCGCTGGAAGCCCAAAGATCATGGTATTTCCGGAACCGGATCAGCCACTTTTCCCATTCGGCCTCATCGCATATTTGCATCTGCTCCAACCGTTCACCGCGCACCCCCATCAGTTCGGTGGTCAGCGCCGCCCTGAGAAGTGTCTCGTTGTCAGGTTCAATGAGAGCCGCCAGGAGCTTTTCCATCTCCTTTGCTTCAAATGAATCGAAGATGTTTTCGGCACTGTAGAGCACCGACGGAATCCCAAGGGTGCTCAGGGCCTTCTGCATGAGGCCGGCTTCGGCATTGGTGCGAACGAGAACAGCAATGTGGCCGGCATCGAGAGGTTTTCCGGCAATGATTGCCCGGCTGTTGCGCGACAGAACCAGAAGGCGGGAAATTTCCGATGCCACCGCGTCGGCAATGGCTTGTCGTGCTTCCGCCTTGGAGATGAGCTTGTCCGCCTTGCCGAAACGATCTCCCGACAGGAACCATAGCTGCATAGGGGGTTCCGACTCGGTGTCGATCTGGAGAGTTTCTCCCTGCTTTCCTGCTTTTCCCGGGGCGACGGGGTAGAAGGGGATTTCATCGTAGACAAAGGGGCACGGGGTCCTCGAAAACACGGCGTTGACCGCTGTTATCAAGCGCGGATCGGAACGCCAGTTCTTGCCGAGGGTGAAACGCTGCTCCAGGTTCCTGGCCGCCTCCATGTAGGCGAACACATCGGCGCCGCGGAATGCATAGATGGCCTGCTTGGGATCGCCGATGAGAAACAGGGTCGCACCCTCATGATCGAATATCTTCTTGAAAATAGAGTATTGGACGGGATCGGTATCCTGAAACTCATCGATCAGAGCGGCCGGAAATTTTGCTCGGAGGGAACGGGCCAATTCGTCCCCCCCGGCATGAGTAAGAGCTGAGTGCAGCTTGAACAGGAGGTCGTCAAAGGCGAGCACGTTGGCTTCCTGCTTGCGCTCGGCGAGTTGTTCCGCAGCAAAGCGGAACAAGAATGATTTGAGTCCCAGCAGGCGGTTTTCAAACGCTTCGATGAGCCTGTTTTGAACCCTCACAAAACTTTCGCACAGGTCGAAAAAATTGTGTTCGAGCGGTGCATGACCTTTCTTTGTCGCCCGGCGGATCATGCCGGTCGTGAATTTTTCGATCTCTGGGAACGGCTGAGGATCATTCCCATCGGAGGTCAGATACGCGTCCATCGCCGATACCCACTGGGCAACGTTATTCGCTTTGTATTGGGCCTGCTTGAGGCCTTCGGAGTTAGACAGCAGAGCACGAACCGGCTCGCGCGCCGCCGGCCATTCCGCGGCCAGTTGGACAAAGCTCTCTCGAAATGCTCTTTCCAGGTCGGTCGTATTCACAATATCCGCCGGTGGAATGACTCGCAGCAATGGCTGTCCCACTCGATTGCCGAGCAACG